>OHMY01000058.1_pt1 | contig 107012 bp, 82 predicted proteins | sample 1569381 | NCBI WGS metagenome assembly OHMY01 (sample SAMEA3879528, study PRJEB24766) | human gut metagenome | biome: human-associated habitat; feature: feces | place: USA | collected 1985/1987
AGCCTCTATACCACCAGGGTATGTCATGCTCACGTTCTCCAATTCTATCATCTTACGTCTCCCTGAATGAAATTATGTTATTTTTTCCCTCATTCAATAATCAACGAAATTGTAACAATTCTGTAACAATATGTCAAGTGTTACCAGATCTTACATATTTGATCAGATCGTGTATTAAAATCTCCGTCTGATTTTCCAGCAATATCCATACAAACTGTATAAATCCTGTGTTTATGCGGTATTTATCGAATTTTCGCGCCGCTTATGTGCACAATAAAATTATGTCATATACAGATTAATTTTTTATTATGATCCAATCCTGAAATTATTAATTTTCTATATCAGTATCAGGCTCGAAATTTGACATATTTTTTTACAAAAGTGCACTAATCAAATTGACCTTCCCCATAAAAAAAACTATAATTAAAAAAACAAAAAAGGGAGGATTATTACTTATGGATAATCAAAAAGATGCCATCCGTGACGCACGTCAGCTCGGAATTCCAAAGATGCTTTTGCTCGGATTCCAGCACATGTTCGCCATGTTTGGCGCAACAATTCTAGTTCCACTTCTCGTAAACGGAAAAGGTTATTTTGAAGGACATGGACTTTCCGTTCAGGTAACGCTTGTATGCGCAGGTCTTGGAACACTCTTCTTCCACTTATGCACCAAACTCAAAGTACCTGCATTCCTCGGTTCATCATTTGCTTTTCTCGGAGGTTTCTCAACAGTGGCAAATCTTGATACTGGAATCTACAAAAATATGCCAATGGGTGAAAAGCTTTCCTACGCGTGCGGCGGTATCGTGGTTGCCGGTCTTCTTTATCTGATTCTGGCTCTCATCGTCAAACTTGTAGGTGTTAAGCGAGTCATGAGATTCCTTCCACCTGTGGTTACCGGACCTATCATCATATGTATCGGCCTGAGCCTTGCACCGTCAGCCATATCAAACGCATCAAACAACTGGCTGCTTGCATTTATCGCACTGGCTGTCGTAATCGTGTTCAACATATGGGGCAAAGGAATGTTCAAGATCATCCCTATCCTCATGGGCGTGCTCATCTCATACGGTGTGGCACTTATCCTTCACCTCTGTGGTGTGACAAACCCTGGTGGAACAGCTATTTTGGACTTTTCGACAGTTTCCGATGCAAAGTTTCTCGGACTGCCACCTTTCCAGATCTGCAAGTTTGACATAACAGCCATACTTGTAATGGCTCCTATCGCCATAGCATCCATGATGGAACATATCGGTGACATCTGTGCTATATCAGCTACAGTCGACCAGAATTTCCTTGAGGATCCGGGACTTCACAGAACGCTTATCGGTGACGGTCTTGCAACCTCACTGTCAGCTCTCTTCGGCGGTCCTGCAAATACAACCTATGGCGAGAACACAGGAGTTCTCGAGCTTAGCCGTGTACACGATCCAAGAGTCATCAGACTTGCTGCTTTATTTGCAGTCATCCTCGGATTCATACCTAAGATTTCAGCGATTATCAGTTCCATGCCACTTGCCATCATAGGCGGTATAAGTTTCATACTCTACGGAATGATCTCTGCCATCGGTGTAAGAAATGTGGTCGAGAACCACGTTGACTTCACAAAGTCAAGAAATCTGATAATAGCAGCCGTTATCATGGTATGCGGTCTCGGATTTACAAATGGTCTCACATTTACAATCGGCGGAACAACCATCACCCTCACAGGTCTTGCCCTTGCCGCTATATTCGGCATCCTGCTGAATGCTATTCTGCCTGGCAACGACTATACATTTGGCGAGAACACCAAGGGCGACGTAAGCCGCGGACTTGGAATGAATCCACAGAATTCTGATATAGAATCATAATCATAACATTTGCGGTTGTTTCCGATCTGTGTGGTTTTTATAACACGCTTATCGCTCCGCATTACATTATCTGTATTATTCAGGAGGTTACACAATATGACAGATTACACAGTAATGACACATCCACTTATTCAGCACAAGATATCAAAGCTCAGAGACAAGAACACCGGAACTGCTGAGTTTCGTGCACTCGTTGAAGAGATTGCAATGCTTATGGGATATGAGGCTTTAAAGGATCTTCCTACTGAGGAAGTATGCATTGAGACTCCTATTGAGGAGTGCATGACACCGGTCATCGCAGGAAGAAACCTTGCGATAGTTCCTATTCTCCGCGCCGGTCTCGGAATGGTCAGCGGACTTCAGGCTCTTGTTCCTACAGCCAAGATCGGACACATCGGACTGTACAGAGATGAGGAGACACATGAGCCTCATGAATACTACTGCAAGCTCCCTGATCCTATTGATGAGAGACTCATCGTTGTTACAGATCCTATGCTGGCAACAGGCGGATCAGCAGTTGCAGCCGTGGACTTCATCAAGCAGCACGGCGGCAAGAACATCAAGTTCATGTCCATCATCGCTGCACCACAGGGTATCGAAAGACTTCTCAAGGCTCATCCGGACATACAGCTCTACGTTGGACATGTTGACCGCGAGCTGAATGAGAACGCATACATCTGCCCGGGACTCGGCGATGCCGGCGACAGAATATTTGGTACGAAGTAAAATCAGCAAGGATTTGCAGTAAGAATTTAACGGTCTGGATTTCGTTGCAAAGATATTTGTCGTAAAGAATTTCTAAGAAAGACTGCCACGCATATATGACAAATCTACCATCCACGATGGCAAGATGTCATGGCTGCGGGGCAGTTTTTTGTCAATTATCCTTTTCACGCTGTATAACTTTTCGCAAGCAATTCCCAATCAAATTTTCACACTTCTAACATTTTTATTAAGAATTGCTTTTCGATATCCATTTGCGTGGCTTTCATGTTATCATATAGAAGAATGTATCAGTTTTTCCAGGAAAATCTGACAAGAAGCATCAGTCCTCTCAAAAGAGAGTTTTTCATAAGCTGATGTTCAAAACCGGAGGTCTTTTATGGAATCGCAGAAGAGATATACCAAAAAACAGAGAACGTTGGACATTATCGAGAGGCTGAAGAAGGAATACCCTAATACGGTATGCACTCTCGACACATCACACGCATGGCAGTTACTTGTCAGTGTCCGCCTGGCGGCGCAGTGCACTGATGCAAGGGTGAATGTTGTGGTGCAGGATCTTTTCGCAAAATATCCGGGAGTAAAAGAACTGGCCGCTGCAGATGTCAGTGACATTGAGGCCATTGTCAAACCTTGCGGGCTGGGGAAAAGCAAGGCAAGAGATATTAGCGCATGTATGAACATGCTTGTTGATTCCTACAACTGTCAGGTTCCTGACAGCTTGGACGAGCTGCTAAAGCTCCCTGGCGTTGGCAGAAAAAGTGCCAACCTCATCATGGGTGACATATATGGCAAGCCAGCCATTGTAACTGACACCCATTGTATCCGGCTTGTCAACCGTATGGGATTGGTTGACGGGATCAAAGACCCGAAAAAAGTTGAGATGGAACTGTGGAAACTTGTACCTCCAGAGGAGAGCAATGACTTCTGTCACCGGCTTGTGGATCACGGGAGAGCCGTGTGCTCAGCCAGGACAAAACCGCATTGCGATGCATGTTGTCTAAATGACATATGCAAAAAGATCTTATAAATTTCATAAGGAGGAACTATATGGAGTATATGGAAAATCTTACAGGCTACGTTGAAAAACAATCACATCTTTGTCAGCAGCACGATAACATCGACAAAGAACTGTACAGAAAATATGGTGTAAAGCGTGGTCTTCGTGACGAGAATGGTCAGGGAGTATTGACCGGACTTACAAACATTTCCCAGATCATAGCATTTAAGGATGTGGACGGTCAGAAAGTCCCATGTGATGGAGAACTGCTATATCGCGGCTACGATGTGCAGGATCTGGTAAAGGGTGGCAAGGGAAAACGCCATATATTTGAGGAGGCTGCTTATCTGCTGCTTTTTGGTGAACTTCCTACCAAGGCACAGCTCACAGAATTCAGCGGAGTTATATCTGAGTCTATGAATCTGCCAACAAACTTCACACGAGATGTCATCATGAAGGCACCAAGTGTTGATATCATGAATTCGATGACAAGGAGTGTCCTGACACTGGCATCCTATGACAATCAGGCAACAAACCTTGACATCGACAATGTGCTGAGACAGTGCATCGGACTCATCGGCACATTTCCTATGATGGCGGTCTACGGCTACCACGCATACAACCACTATGAGAATGACGGAAGTATGTACATACATCGTCCTGACAAAGATGCATCAGTGGCAGAGAACCTGCTCAGGATGCTCAGGCCAGACATGAAATACACTGAGCTTGAGGCGAGGGTTCTGGACATCGCTCTCCTGCTTCACATGGAGCACGGTGGCGGTAACAACTCAACATTTACAACAAGGGTTGTAACATCCTCAGGGTCCGACACCTATTCAGCGATTGCCGCTGCCCTCTCATCCCTTAAAGGGAGGAAACACGGCGGTGCAAATCTTCAGGTTATGAATATGATGGACGATATAAAGGAACATATCAATGATTACCACGATGAGGAGGCCATCGAAGCCTACCTTGACAAGCTGCTGAACAAGCAGGCGTATGACCACAAAGGACTTATATACGGCATGGGACATGCGGTATACTCCCTGTCCGATCCAAGAGAAAAGGTGTTCAAGGCATTTGTAGAACAGCTCGCAGCAGCCAAAGGCAGAGATGAGGACATGGCTCTGTACAACAACATCGAAAAGATCGCGCCTAAGCTCATCGCAAAAGAGCGCAAGATATACAAGGGTGTAAGTCCAAATGTGGATTTCTACAGCGGATTTGTATACGAGATGCTCGGCATTCCTAGAGAACTTTACACACCTCTCTTTGCGGTTGCACGTATCGTTGGCTGGAGCGCCCACAGAATTGAGGAGCTTGTAACCACAGACAAGATCATCAGACCGGCATACAAGAGTCTTGTGACACATAGAGACTATGTAGACAGAGATGCCAGATAGTTCAGGCAAATAAAAACTCCCACTCTTCAAGTATGTACATACATTGTATATGTACCTCTCAAAGAGCGGGAGTTTTATTTGTTTTCAAATATTAAAAAATATTTTTCAGATGTCTTCTCTTTTAAGTTTTCCTTAAATATTTGACGGTAAATGTTTGACATTTACTGATCTTACTTATTTTTGTTTATAAAATCGATCAGGTCATACTTGGATATCGCACCAACGCTTCTAGAAGTTTCCACGCCATCCTTGTACAAAATCAGCGTAGGTACGCTGAACACTTTGTTTGATGCGGCAAGTCCTGGATTCTCATCAACATCAACATTGAAAAAGCTGATCGCATCCTTCATGTCCTCTGCAACAGTGTGAAATACCGGAGCCATCATCTTGCAGGGTCCGCACCAGGTTGCCGAGAAATCAGCTACGGCAATCTTGCTCGATTTTATCTCGTCAAAATTATCTCCAACTACTTTCTTTACCATAATGTATCCCTCCTGACAATATTATCTGTATATCTGTAAATTTTATGTGATTTAGTTAACCTGTCTTTTAATCATATAATGTCATATTTGGGTGCATAAGGTCAATACATTTTAATGATAAAAACTAATCTTATAAAAATTAATCAAGCAGTCTCTTCATACTATCCATGCTTATAAGCAGAGTCGATGAATTATGGAGCAGTGCCGATGTCGTCGGCTGGATCACGCCCATAACACCGAGTATGATAAGCCCTGTGTTAAATGTGACTATCTTGCGATAATTTCTATTGATCCTGCTCATCAGCTTATTGCTAAGTTCCTTAAGAGTGACAAGTTCATACAGATTGTCTGCGCTGACCGTTATATCCGCGATCTCTCTGGCTATCTCAGCGCCATCACTGACTGCTATGCCTGCATCCGATGCTGACAATGCCGGAGAATCGTTGATTCCATCACCGACCATGATAACCTTGCGTCCCACCGCCTTTTCGGACTCCACAAACCTTGCCTTATCCTCCGGTAGTACCTCTGAGTAATACTCGTCCACGCCCACCTGTTCAGCTATAGCCTGGGCAGTTCTCTCACTGTCCCCGGTCATCATGACTACCTTGCCGATGCCGAGCTCCTTGAGTTTTCTCACGACCTCCGCAGATTCAGGTCTCACAGGATCCTTGATAGATATTACCGCTGCAAGCTTGCCGTCTATTCCCATGAACAGATGTGAGTGAGACTTTGAAAGTGATTCGTAAAGTTCTATCTTATCCTCCGGTATCACGCAGCCTTCATCCTCAAATACAAAGTGATAACTTCCTATGATGATCTTCTTGCCATCTATACTTGATGAGATTCCATGGGCAACAACATACTCAACCTTGGAATGCATCTCCTCGTGCTCTATTCCCTTAGCCGCCGCTCCGGCCACAACAGCTCTCGCCATCGAATGAGGGAAATGTTCCTCCAAACATGCCGCTATCTTGAGCAGTTCATCTGGATCTCTTCCGTCAAATGGCACTACACGCACGAGTGTCGGCGATGCCTTTGTGAGTGTTCCTGTCTTGTCAAATACTATGGTGTCCGCCTCCGCCACAGCCTCAAGGAATTTGCCCCCCTTAACTGTGAGATGATGCTTATTTGCCTCCTGGATAGCCGACAGAACAGCTATAGGCATAGACATCTTGAGCGCACATGAATAGTCGACCATGAGAACAGCAAGCATCTTTGTTATATTTCTCGTGAGCAGGTATGTGAGGATAGTTCCGCCGAGAGTCCATGGAACCAGACCGTCTGCAAGATGCTCTGCCTTACTCTCAAGTCCTGACTTGAGCTTCTCAGACTCCTCGATCATAGCCACTACTTTATCATATCTGCTTGTCCTGCCGGTATTTGTGACTCTGACCACAAGCTCGCCTTCCTCAACAACTGTACCTGCATACACAACATCGCCAGCTCCCTTGTGAACAGGAACAGACTCTCCTGTAAGGGATGACTGGTTGACCATACCCTCACACTCTGCCACAATTCCGTCAAATGGGATCACGTTGCTCATATGAACTACCACAAGATCATCCTTTGCGATCTTCGCGCTGTCCATAAGCACATCGCAGTCGTCTACTCTTACCCATACCTTGTTAATGTTGAGCGCCATACTTCTGGCAAGCCCTCCAACAGACTTCTTGTGTGTCCACTCCTCAAGGATCTCACCGATCTCAAGTAGGAACATAACTGAACCTGCCGTTGCAAAATCATTTGTGAGTATGGATGCTGTGATGGCGGTGGCATCTAGAACCGGTACCTCAAGTTTCCTGTCTGCGAGACACTTCAGGCCCTTGCCTATATACTTGAGTGCCTTCACCGATGTAAGGCAATATCTTAGCGGCATCGGCACGATCCACTTCTTTGTCATATACCATACAGTCTTCCAGAACAGCTTGTCCTCATACTGTCTGTTCATAGTTCTTCCGGATGTCTCCGTGAGATCCGCAGGAATCTCTACTCTATCATAACCAAACTGTCTGAGTGCATCTATGATACCTGCCCTGTCGCCCTCATAGATAATAACCGCATCACAGGTTCTGTCATGCACTTTGACATCGACAACGCCGTCACAGTTCTCAAGATAATACTGTAATATGTCAGCCTGTGCCATAGTCATACGGCTCTGTGTCATGTGTATACGCAGACGATTCTTTGTCTCATTCAAAATTGAAAACTTCAAGATCTTCGCCTCTTTCTACAAATAATTTACTGTGTTTTTGCAATAGGTTTTCCGGGATTACTCCTCTGCGCCAGCCTCTTCCTCTGCAGTCTCAGTGCTCTCAGCATCCTCAAAATCAGCCTCTGCTGCCTTCTGCGCTCTTGCCTCATTGATATCCTTTGCGCCTGCATATATATCACCACAATTTTCCTGAATAGTATTCGCCGTCTTCATAACGCAGTCCTTTGCTCTGAGAACACCGGCTGTACAATGTGTATATACGTTCTTTGCGTCCTTGCTTGAGAGAACCTTGATACCAGCTGTTCCGAATAATACGCCACCTGCAAATATTCCAAGTTTCTTCCAGTTTACCTTCTTTAATGCTTTCATCATAACTTTGTCCTCCTTAAAAATATATTTGTCTAATCTTTGTTCGACCTGTCGAACTCCTCTTAACGTAAAAAATGCATTCTCTTCGTAATCATCACCACAAAAAGTCTGCACCTGATACGTAATTTTATTTTCTGTCAGTATAGCACTGTACCTCCCGTCAGTCCAATATAACAGCCACTTTTTCGGCAACTTTTTTTCTCAATAAGTTTCAATAAGGAATAGTTTTATTTACATTTATACGATTCTGTAAGGTTGCTTTTTTTCAAACTGTATACTATCTTAATAGTATTGTTTTATTATTAATACAAGATTTAAATCTGTAATTTTCATCTATACAAAGGAGTTAAGCATAATGGATAATTTTAATATCAAGAGCATCCTTGTGATACTGTTTTTATTTTTTATCGGCTGTATCATGGGCTGGTGCATAGAGGTCATTTTCAGAAAATTCTTTTCCAAGAGCAACCCGAGCCACAAATGGATAAATCCGGGATTTCTGATCGGACCATACCTGCCTCTCTACGGTTCAGGTCTTGTCGTTCTGTATCTGTTATCACTCATTCACATCGATGCCGTCGATTCGCATCCTGTTTTACAGAAAGTTCTGATCATACTGATAATGACAATAGCAATGACCGTTGTGGAGTACATCGCCGGCCGTATATTTATAATAGGTATGAACATCAAGCTTTGGGACTATTCGGATGAATGGGGAAACATTCAAGGTATCATATGTCCTCTGTTTTCTTTCTTCTGGGGACTCATCGCCGCACTTTACTATTTCTTCCTACATCCGCATATATTAAATGCTGTGTACTGGCTTGCCGACCACCTGACATTTTCCTTCTTCATCGGATTCTTCTACGGAGTGTTCGTTATCGACTGTGTTGTATCGTTCAATCTCATGAACAAGGTCAAGAAATTTGCAAAGGAGAACGACCTCATAGTACGAGTGGAGGAACTCAAATCGAAAATCGCACTGGACAGGGAAAAGCGCAAGGAGAAGCCAAGCTTCCTCCTCATACTTCACGATACTGCCTCCGTCAAGCGTGCATTTGAAGATCATCCTGAAAGCTTTTCTATAACAAAAAAGATAAAGGAAAAGGCAGAGCAGCTGACTGAAAACATAAAAGAAAAAGGTTCCGTTATAAGTGAAGGAATAAAGATCGCCAGTGAGGGTGCCAAGGACAGGCTGGCTGAGACTCTTTCACGAAATGATTCATCTGATGTAGCCGACACTGACCTGTTTGACAACTCGCACCGCAATATTACAGACAAGAAAAACTAGCATTTAGCAAAAAAGAGCGCCACCCGGCATCGCATCACCGGATGGCGCTCTTATTTATATTTTACGAAGATATATCACTTTATATACTATCTCTTACATGAAACAGTTACAGGCGTATATGCGCCACCAGTCTGCTTTTTGTATGGCACTACTGCATATGTATATTTCTTACCTGCCACCGACTTGCTATCCACCCATGAAGCTGCGCCTGATCCTGCGATCTTCATAAGCTTGTATGCGGATTTTCCTGATTTTCTGTATATCCTGTATGAATCAGCACCAGTCACCTTGTTCCATGCGATCCTCACGCCCTTGTTCGTGTTTTTCGCCCTCGCCTTGACATTTCCAAGATACAGTCTCGACACAGCTGTTACCTTGCTTGTCGTATAGGCATTGCACGCCAATATCTTGTATCCATATGTCTTGCCACCGGATATTCTTCCATCCACAACGGATAATGTGTTGGTCTTCTTAAGCAACTGATATTTGCCGCTCTTAGTCTTCTTGTACACTTTATACGCTGTCGCTCCGGACACCTTGTTCCACGAAAGCCTTATACCTTTAACTGTCGCAGCGGTCTTCACAACCGGCTTGCCAAGCTGAAGCTTCGGTGTTGCCACACTCTTCTTATAACTGCACTTCTTACATGTGTAGAGTTTTGTTCCTGTTGATGTATATGTAGCTTTCTTCGTGACCTTTCCACTGTTCCAGCTATGTTTCAGACACGGAGCCAGCAGATATGCATCCCTCGGATTGCAGAGCGGAGTATTTGACACCCACACCACTATCTGCTTATTGTGCCAGCCCATGGCATATATATTTACACCGTCCGAATACTTACTTCTTATATCATATAGAAGTGTATACTCGTTTTTCGGGGAATCTAGATCTATCCTGCCTATATATCTGGCTGTATGGAAATACAAGGATTCCTGCGCAAGGAATATCGAGCCGTATTGCTTTGTATAATAACTTCCATCCGTTTTATACCAGACTGATGTTCCTGACAGTATGACTTTCTTTCCACCTGTCGAAAATCTATTCTTTATAATCTGGAAATCCATCCAGCTTGATCCCTGTTTGATACAGTACCAGTATCCCTTTCGGTAATACATGACCTTCTCAACGCCGCTCCACATCTGACCACTCTCGTATTTCTTGTCTGTGGCTCCGTTGTAGCTGCCGGTCCACGTTGCGCTAATCTTCGTATCATACCGTCCAAGCGAATATGATGAACTTGCATTCTTTGTTCGTCTGTTCAAAGTGTTCGTGCTTATAAGGAAATAGTCATGTCTAGACTGTCCTGGCTGATCTGTGACAGGATCATCCCATGTGGCATCAACGTGATACCATTTTCCATTTATCCTGACAACATTCCACGCATGATTTATATATTGGCTTGTTGCAAGAGCACATGGAACTCCCGATTGTTTCAGAAGATAATTCATGGTTTCTGCATATCCCTGACACACGGCTTTCTTATCAACGAGGGTGCCATACATGTCATACTTGTGATCCCTGCCATACACTGTACTGTAGTCCTTTATTCCACTGGCATCATATTCCACCGTGGACGTCAGATACTCGTGGTATGCAAGAACTATCTCAGCAGGTTTCATATTCTTTGTGTCCACCTGCTTGTTTACCTCTTTTACCGCCGCTACAAGAGATTCTCTCACCTTCTTTGCATTCGGTATATAGCTGATAACCAGAGTTGAAACCGATCCGTTGTATCTATTGTATACATACGATGCATTTGCTACATATACAATCTCCGGATGCAGTGCCAGAATGTTGACAAATATCGACTTAACATTACTGGTTGTGACACCCATTCCTCGCACGTCTATATTCTTCTTGAATGACTTTATCGAGTTCGCCACTCTGTTATGATATTTGAAATTGCCGGATGAGGCTATTGAAGCGACATCTCCCTCTTCCGCTACTTCGGCATAGCCGCCGATTTCGTATATATCCGCAAGGTCTATATCCCCAGTGCATCCCATTGCTGGCGAGTCTGACTCCTCCACAATTCCCTGCTGTTCGCCGCCATCCGCAGCATATTCTTCTGTCGAATCCTCAGCAGCAAATACTGTCACGGCACCAGCCGTAAGTGCCGAGCCTGCCACTATGCATACGAACGCACACATACACAAAAACCTGCACAGCACCACCCTGCCCACGCGATAATGTCTGGCGCATCTGCTCTCATATAGCTTTTGTTCTACTCTCTCTTCCTTTTCCATCAAAACTCCTTTCTTCCGCACACTTCTTCCCAGGTATTATACTGTTATGACCGTATATTTATCAATTCTTAACGCTTTACATTTACTGCTTTAGAGGCGGCACTGTAATAATTTCCCTTAAATGCTCTCACATAGTAATAATATGTCTTTCCCTTAGCGGTATTCGTATCTGTCCAGCTGAGAGCATTTGCGCCGCCGATTTTTTTCACCAAAGCATATTTGCCGCCGGCCGTCTTTCTGTATACACGGTAGGATGTAGCACCTGCCGTTTTCGTCCACCTAACTGTAACACCGTTTCTGGCTGCACTCACTTTGGCTGTGACAGGTCTAAGGCACACATATTTCGATGCGACGTACGTGCCCGCTGTCCTTCCAATGTAAGGCTTTACAGCATATGTGTATATTGTTCCCGCTTTCACCGCCTTATCAAGATATGTGAATGTAGTGGATGACGCAGTCTTGATACAGGTGTACTTTCCAGTTCCGATCCTTTTATATATCTTATAAGACCTTGCGCCTCCCACTTTGTTCCATGAAAGCTTTATACCTGTGGATTCATTTGCTGTTTTTGCCTTTGCCGTTCCAACGAAGCATCTGCTTGCTTCCGTTCCGGCACCTACCACGGTTCCTTTGTATGCCTGAACCTTGTATGTATATATCACTCCACTTGTAACCTTCGTGTCATTAAAAGCAAGGGTATTAGCCCCGGTAACCTTCTTCAACAGCGCATACTGTCCCTTTCCGGACTTTCTGTATATATAGTATCCGGATGCATTTTTCTCTGATGTCCATGAGATCTTTATTCCCGTGGAGGATACGGCTGTTTTTACTGTAACCTTGCTCAGCTTCAACATGGCGATCGAGCTCGTCTTTGTGGTTCCACAGTTGACACATGTGTATTCCTTTGTACCCGCGCTTGTGTAGGTTGGCTTCTTTGTCACTACTCCGCTATCCCACACGTGGCTCGTACATACCAGTTTGGCTATCGTCTCGGTCTTGGTCTCACCGCAGTTTGTACAGGTGTACTTCTTGGTTCCCTCTGTCTTGTATGTCGGCGCTGTCACAACCTTGCCGCTATCCCACACGTGGCTCGTACATACAAGTTTGGCTATCGTCTCGGTCTTGGTTTCACCGCAGTTTGTACAGGTGTACTTCTTGGTTCCTGTACTTGTGTAGGTCGGCTCCTTTGTCACCACTCCAGCATCCCACCTGTGGCTTATGCACATCTCGAATGTATACTCGGCATACTCCTTGTTATACTTGCTTGAATTGCTTGAATCCTTAGTTTTCTTTATATTAGGAGAATCTGTAATAAAATACACCAGCTTACCATACTGTTCTCCAAACGCATATAAATTATTTCCTGTTGAACTATTATACTGTGTTCGTATATTTATAAGCTCTGTAGGAGTTACATTTGTTGATGTTATATCTATCTTGTTCAAGCTATCCGGAGTCGTAAAATATAAATTATCACCTCGGAGATATATTGAACTGTAAACACCGGAATAATACCCACCACTCGGAGTTGTCCATTTTGCAGTGCCCGAATACAAAACCTTGTTTATGTTAGTCGAATACTGGTACTTATTTATGTTAAATGATGTTTTCGAACTGCCCTCACTTATGCTGTACCAATAACCGTCTTTATAAAAAATAGCTTTCTCAATACCATTCCAGAACTTTCCACTCTCATAAGTGGTGTCCACCGCTGTCGTATATGTATCTCCCCACTGTGCACTGACAACCATATCCGTTCTGTCCTTAGTATGGTTGATGAGTGTATTCTTATTCATTGTATCAAAGCTGACAAGGAAATAATCATGATATGATCTTCCAGGCATATCCCACACCGGATCGTCCCAAGTTGCATCTATGTGATACCATTTTCCATGTATCTTAACTATGTTCCATGCGTGATTGATATTTCCACTTGATGCGATTGCACATGAAAGACCAGCCTCTCTTAGCAGATAAAACATAGTCTCGGCATATCCCTGACACACACAACTATGTTTAACCAAAGCTCCATACATATCGTACCCGTGATTTGCAGCAATCGTTCCATTGAAATAATCCTCATATGCATATGCAACTGTGGATGTGAGATACTCATGATATGCAAGTACTATCTCTTCATCGCTCATTCCACTGGTATCTATCTTACTCTTGACTTCCTGAAGTGCAGCATCAAGCTCCTGCTGCTCCTCCTTTGCATTTGTCAAATATGTAAATTGTATTTTGGTGATTGAAGAGCCAGAAGTCCAATATGTATAGCCTCCCGACAGACTGATAAACTCGGGATGAGAATTGATAATAGATCTTACTGCCCCGTTATCAATATCGTCTCTCGTAAGGCCAAGTTCCGATACATCTATACTCGTCTGCCACGCCTTGATTCCTTCAACAATAAGCTTCTCAAGTGCTGTTGCATCATATGTAGATGCCAGTGAAGCCGCACCATCCTGCTGCTCAACGACAACGCCAAGTCCGCCTTTCTGCAAAGTGTCGTCCAGATCATCATACCCTACCGTAACCTGACTCTCATCTGAACTTACCCGTGTCTGATCAGATGCATGTGCTCCCACTTTACCGCCTGTCAATAGCACAACCGCTTCTGAAAATGCCAAGGCACCGATACAGATTTTTCTGCTCAGCCCCCTTAACAACTCAGACCTTATACTGCCTGCCACCACTCTATATGATTTCCTCTTTTTTCTCATAAAACTCCTCCTTAAACGATACGTTTCTTCCTTATATTTCCGTTCATCCCTCAATACTTTTATTATATAGATTTTTGACACTGTTCGATAGCTTTTTACCTCACTTTTGTACATCTTGTAGGAATTGACAAATTGCGCAACTTCGAGCAATTCATTATATCTTAATCACAAGCAATTATATCTCTTATTTCAAGCCGTTTTTCTTAATTATATACAATATTGTCCTAATGAATGGCAGTGTGTATATTTTGTGTATTTTGCACAAATTAAAATGTATTATCAAATTACAATTGAATTATTTGTCTATTTGTGCTACCTTTAGATAGTAAGCTGTGCAACCGCTTGCGCATATGTTTTACACTAAAAACATATAACATAGAGCACATTACCTTTATTTATAGGAGATGACAGATAAATGAACAAAAACAAGCTTTTTCCACAGATAAACGGAATACTACACGGCGGTGATTACAATGCTGAACAGTGGCTTGACCGCCCTGATATTCTGGCAAAGGATATCGAGATGATGAAGGAGGCAGGAATGACTTCCGCCACTCTTGGCGTTTTCTCCTGGTCAGCTTACGAACCTATTGAGGGCGAATATCATTTTGACTGGCTGAAAGACGTTATGGATAATCTTTATAATGCTGGGATTTACACAGTTCTCGCAACACCATCTGGTGGCAAACCGGCATGGATGGCGCAGAAATATCCCGAGATCAGACGTGTTGATTCCTATGATGTCCGGGAACACCAGGGTGTACGTGAGAACCACTGCATGAGCTCACCTATTTACAGAGAAAAGGTCTACAATATCATCCGTCAGCTCCATGCCCATGTGGGAAACCATCCAGGACTCATCATGTGGCATGTGTCAAATGAGCTTGGCGGCGAGTGCTACTGCCGTCTCTGTGTGAAAAGATTTCAGAATTACCTCGCAGAGAAGTTCGACCACGACATAAACAGGCTGAACAAAGCATGGTGGACCACCTTCTGGAGTCACTCATACAACAGCTTCTCACAGATTGAGCCGCCATACAAAAATGGTGATTTCAGCATCATGGGGCTGAACCTCGAATGGAAGAGATTTACCACATGGAACATGAACGATTACATGAAGTCAGAGATAAAGCTCCTCCGTGAACTCACCCCTGAAATACCTATAACAACCAACTTCATGCAGCTCTACGAGGGTCTTGACTACAGACCAATGGCAAAGGAACTTGACGTAATCTCCTGGGATTCATACCCTAGATTCCACAACGACTATGAAAGCCTTGCGGATGTCATGGGACAGAACACATTTGACCACGCAGTCATGAGATCCATGAAGAAGGATAAGCCTTTCATGCTTATGGAGAGTGCTCCGGGGCTTGTAAACTGGCATCCATATAACAAACTAAAAAGGCCGGGCATCCACAAGCTGTTCTCATACAACGCTATAGCCTGCGGTTCTGACACTGTTCAGTACTTCCAGTGGCGAAAGGGCAGAGGCTCATTTGAACAGTATCACGGTGCCGTTGTCGACCATCTTGGAACAAATGACACCAGGGTATTTAAGGAGGTTGCCGCTCTCGGCAGCGAACTTGCCGGACTCTCCGAGATAACCGGAACGCTCATCAGATCAAAAGTGGCACTGCTGTTCGACTGGGACAATATGTGGGCTATAGATGATGTCAAGGCATTAGGTCAGGAATCAAAAAAATATCCTGAGACATGCATGTCTGTATACAAGGAACTGACAAAGCTTGGTGTCGACGCGGATGTGATTGCATCCGATGATCCGCTTGACGACTATGATGTGATCGTGGCTCCTATGCTCTATATGCTCAGGGACGGTGCTGCAGAATCTCTCGCTGCATTTGTAAAGAGAGGCGGGCAGCTCCTGGCTACATACTTCACCGGTTACGTGGACAAGAATCAGCTCTGCATCCTTGGGGGATTCCCGGGAAATGGGCTTGCAGATGTATTCGGAGTCATCAGTGAGGAGATCGATACTCTGTACCCATCTGACAGAAACAGCGTGACATTCACAGATGGAAGTTCATGTGGACTCCGGGACTATGCGGAGATCCTGAGAGTTGGAACAGCGGAAGTGCTGGGAACATACGATTCTGATTTCTATGCAGGAAATGCAGCAGTGACAGTGAACAGCTACGGCAAAGGCAAGGCCTACTACGTAGCTGCAAGAATAGATTACAGCAAACTTGGTGAGATCATGGAGCGGATGCTGGCAGATACCGGAATAGCAACCAAATGTCTGCCTGACGGAGTTCAGTATCACCGCAGATACGCAGATGACGGAACCTCATTTGGTTTCTACCTAAATAATACCGATGAACCTCAGTCCATATCCGATGTTCATGGAACCAATATTCAGACTCAGAATGTAGTTGATGGAGAGCTTGAGTTAACCCCGCTCGGAGTCGCCATCATCAAAGAAAAACAATTAATATAATCATAGTAATGACTTATCTTCCTGTCTTACCCATACAGGAAATATAGTTTTTATATTTTGCAGTCTGCCTGATGCTTGGACCGTATCTCCCTCCCTGTATATTATATCCTTTGCGGTCAGACACGCCAGGTGGAACATATACCTTAAAACCTTTTTAAAAGGCGGTGATACCTTAATATTGTGTATCACCGCCTCGTGTTTTTTGTACCTTTACTTATATCTGTCACAAATGTGTTATATCATTCTGGGTATCGAGTGATCGCATCCGGCGCCCATCATTAATTGTCGAGATGCTCCAGCTTATCCTCTATCGCCTTGATAACAATCTTGAGAGCCTTTATTCTGGCATATTTCTTATCGTTTGACTCCAGTATGTGCCAAGGTGCAAAGCTTGTATTGGTCTTCTCAAGCATCTCATCGACTGCCACCTCGTAGCTATCCCATTTGTCACGGTTACGCCAATCCTCATCAGTGATCTTCCAGCGTTTCTCAGGCGTGTTCTGCCTGAGTGTGAACCTCTCAAGCTGCGTGTCTTTGTCGATCTGTACCCAGAATTTGATGACTACAGCTCCCCAGTCATGCAGTTCCTTCTCAAATTCATTTATCTCATTGTATGCACGCTGCCAATCGTTCTCCGAGCAGAATCCCTCAAGTCTCTCAACCATGACTCTTCCATACCAGGTTCTGTCAAATATAGCCACATGCCCGGACTTTGGAAGTCTTGTCCAGAATCTCCACAGAAAATGCCTTGCCTTCTCATGCGGTTCCGGACTTGCTATAGGATTTACCACATAACCACGGGCATCAAGTGCCTCCGCTATCCTTTTGATATTTCCACCTTTGCCTGCCGCATCCCAGCCCTCGTATCCGATGATAACCGGTATCTTCTTCTGGTAAAGTTCGTTGTGCAGTCTGCCGAGCTTCTTCTGCAGCTTGCCGAGTTCTTCCTTATACTCCTCGTCCGTGAGTTTCTTATCGAGAGACACCTCGGAAAGTTTCGGAATCTTCTTGAGCGCAAATGTATTCTGCAGTATAGGTACAGCATGCCCCTGATTGAGCAGCGCAGTCTCCACGCCCTGATTTATGATGTCAAGTATCTGAAGTTCTGCCCATTTTCTCTCCTTTGCATCTATCATGTACCACGGAGCATTTGACAGATTGGTGTCATACATAAAGCTGTCGAACGCCTCAAGATACTCGTCGTACTTTTTGTTCTGCTTCAGATCATGCTTAGACACTCTCCACTTCGTAGTTTCATCTTCAAGAAGCGCAGCAAGCCGCTTCTTCTGTTCGTGCTTGTCTATCTGGAAGAAGAATTTCATGACCAGATATCCGTTGTCCGCCAAGGTTCTCTCGAATCTCTTGGTACTGTCAACTCTCTTCCTGTATTCCTTATCTGACAGTTCCCCGGACATCTTGCCACCTACTATGTCCCTCATCCAGCCACCATCCAGAAATACAAACTCCCCCTGCTCTGGTATTCTTGTAAAATACTTGTACAGGAATGGTCTGCGTTTTTCCTCGTCAGTGGAATACTTTACCGACTCCACCTGAAAAAATCTAGGATCCATATTCTTGATGATCCTTCCGACAAGACTTCCCTTACCTGCGGCTCCCCAGCCCTCAAATATTACAAATACAGGTATCTTGCCTTCCTTAACCTTGATCTGATTGCGCGTCAGATTCTCTCTGGCGATCTTTAACCTTGCGTCTATCTCTTCATCCGATGGACGCTCAGGCTTATTCCAGTCCTTTAACATGTAACCCACTGCTCCTTTCACATTGTCTCTTCATTTGTTTTTATGAATAATATGCCCCAATTTACAGAAACAAATGCCACTTAGCATTTACTAATACAAATGCCGCTTCGCGTCGCGCTTTTTTCTTCTTGCTTTTTGCAGACTCGAACCCTCGCGCTGCCGCGCTCTATGTTCGGCTCCGCCGAACGGGTTCTCGTTGATATCGCAAGAAAAAAACAAATGCCGCTTCGCGTCGCTTGTTTTTTCTTCTTACGATATCATTATACTACTTTCTTTGGGGTTGATACATCTGAAAAAACATTAAGATGTGTGAGGAAAATGAATGTTGCGAAGGTAGAAATCATATGCTATAATGTCGGCAGACAAGAGATATTAGGTCATTCAACCTAAAACGAAAACCCTAGAGGCTGCAACCTCTAGGGTTTTCTATTCCATTTTTGCAAGGTGGAACTACGCCTTTGTGCTGATTGCCTAGCCTACTTGTCTCTGTCCAGCCACTTGCAGATATAGTAAGCCACTATACCAGCTACAACAGAAACCACAAATGAACAAGCAAGAGATATCATTAGTGTCATTCAACTCCCCCCTTTCCTAGCCTGTCTAGGGGTGGCAACATCTGTATTGTGCCATATTATTTCTTGCTTTTCAACAAGTTTACATAATTATACATTTTGGATAGTTTTGTACATATTCACGCAAAGAAAAACCCTGGCAGCGAACAGCCACCAGGGTTCTACTTATCGTTATTGATCTTGCTATTATGACAGCTCCAGATCCGGCTTGCCATACTCAGCAAGCTTCACATCGTATGCCTTGCGCATAGCTGCCTCAAATGGTATCTCCTTCATAGGAGCGTCCAGTTTCTCAAGCAGATAATGTACAAAATCAGGATTCTGAATGAGCAGTGGTCCGTGAATGTATGTCGCAATGACTCTGTTCTTGCAGATTCCCTCATTCATGGTATCTGGATTGCTTCCCTGTCCGATCTCCACCTTGCAGAACGTCATATCCTCCGGTATGCCGTAGGTATGGGCGAATCGGCTGGTGTAACCGATGAGTGTCATATCGTTGAACTTTGCCTTGATGAGCGTGTTGAAACGATTTGGAGCCTGACGAACTGAGTACATGCCTGGAACAACGCCAAGTCCTGTAACTCTGGTTCCGTCCTCTCTCTTGATGTAATCTCCGAGGAGTTCCATAGAATTGCCAACCAGAAGGAAAAGCGCCTTTCCATCCTTCATGCATGCTGCGATCTCGTCCTTGTACTGCATCAGTCTGTCAAGCACGAGCTCCTGACTCTTCTCACTCATGGAGCACATATATACCATGTCGATATTCTCTCTCAGAAAAAGAGGCTTCTCGTTAAGTCCTGTTGTCACAAATTCTGCATCCGGCAGACACTTCTGCAGATACATTGTATTTCCCTTATCACCGTAGAGTGTGCATATTTCCGGATATAAAATCTCGATCTTCATTATTTGTCACCCTCCAGTCTCTTGATTATCTTCTTCTTCATCTCGCATGACATTCCATAGTTCTCGCAGTCATACAGGATGTATATTCTGTCAACGCCATCTATAGTCACATCATCTGCCGCAGCAACCTCGCTGAGATTTGTGAGTATCTTCTCCTCCGGGATACCTGCCAGCAGACATCTCACCTTATGGTCGTAGCATCTTGGTCCAGTACAGATGACCTGTACAACATCATCTCGGTTGAACTGCTCATACTCCAGATCATATATCCAGCCTGAGAACTCTATGCTCTTCTGTCTGTCCTCGAGATCATCCATCGCAAGAAGGATAGCCTTCTTTCCCTCCTCATTTGCCACATATTCAAATGTTCTGGATGAGGAAACTGCACTCTGACCCTTTGAGAGTGCCTGAATAACTGTGACGCCATTCACTGTGGTCTCATTGTGACGGGAGTCAGGAATGTGGATCTGGCCCATGAGTTCCTTTACCCTCTCAGCTGAGAGACCGATCTCGCGCAGTGCTGAGATAACCGTAACCTCATTATATATATTGAAGAGAGCTGTGTGAATCAGTGGATAAACTGTCTTCTTGTCTCCCTCCTGTATAGTAATTGTCATCTTCTCTCTGTCTATATCGGTTGCCAGATATTTCTTGTCTGGGGAGTGAAGTCCACACTTTGGACATACCACATCACCAATGTGATGATATCTGAGGTAATTGTACTTCAATTTCTCGCCGCAGTTAGGGCAGATCTGATAATCCGCAATAAGATTATACGGCTCAGTCTTGTCATCAGGCTGCTTGCCGATTCCATAGAATACTCTGTAGCTATCTTTCTTCAGCATGCTTGAGCAAAGCTCGTCCGCATTCAGTATAACCTTTGCCGAATCAGGGCAGTAGGTATCTATAACGCTGAAAATATAATCAGGGTGAGCATTTCTCTTGAGAGAATCTCTGAAAAGTCCTGTCACAACGAGATAATCCGGCTTCACATATGGAAGTATCAGTCTTGATGCACGCTCATCCACCTCAAATACAGTGGCGTCCACTCTGACTTTTCCTGTAAATGTCAGACTGTTGATGACATTTGTCGTACAGCCTGGAACGATATTGGAACCTGTTCTGTTGCTGACAACTCTTCTTCCATCCTTCTCCAGAACATCAGTTATCAGGTTGCTGCAGGTTGTCTTGCCATTTGTTCCTGTGACACATATAGTAAGCGGTGCCTTTGGAGCCTGTGCCAGAAAATCCGGACATATCTTAAGGGCTATAACTCCAGGTGTGTGGGTACCGTTTCTACCCAAGAGCTGAATGAGTCCCTTACTCAGTTTTGCGGCTGCGAGAGCCACATGAAATCTAAAAGATGACATAGCTATTCATTCTCCTTCATACTTAAAACTCATGTCATTCTACAACCTTTGACATTGCTTGTCAATTACACGAACCCATTGCAAGCCTATGATTTCGCCTCTTTCCAGTGTTTTCTGTAATTTGTCCTGCGATATGCACTCGGAGTACTGCCAAACCTGTTTCTGAAGCATTTTGTAAAGTAACTGTTGGACGCAAATGCAAGATACTGGGATATCTCTGTGCAGGAAAAGTCCGAGTAAAGCAACATATTTCTTGCGGTCTGGAGTTTCTTCTCCATGATGTAATCAGAAATTGTCTGCCCAACCTCCTTATGGAATAGTTTACTCAGATACGAACGTTCCACTCCCACAAATTCTGCAATCCCTGTAATTTCTATTCTTTCGTGCAGATGATCATATACATAATCCATCGCCCTTACACAATGCGGTGATATAGCTGCTTTCTTTTTCACCCTTTTCATCCGTCTGGCATAGTCCATGATCAACTGATTATGTACGTTTATGATCTGCTGTTTAGTCTGCGCCTTGTCCAGCTTATTAATATAGAAGTCACTGAGATTGTAGCTCTCCATCTCTTCCATGCCCTCTTCTATGCAGAATCTGGATATCATCGCCACTAGTACTATCTCATGATATCTCTGATTGCGGATCTTATCATCTGACAATATGCCCCTTGCAGCAAGGACCGCCTCATCCTCCTCTCCCGTCTGCAGCATACCTGACACTGCCTTCACATCACCACTGCTCACAAGCTGGTAGAAATCCAGCTCGTTGTCGTATGTGGAATGTGCCAGTCCATATTCCCTCTGCACAAATTGCTGCTTTACTATCTCATCCGATATCTTCATTGCCTTTCTGCCTTTCATCTGTGATATTCATATATCTCTATCACACATTTGTTATATAATTGACACATTTATTATATCCTCTTATCAACGCAAATGCTACTATAAACTCACAGAAAATGAAACAGACAAATGCTCATGAACAGACAAATGAGCACGTTATATAATTTATTATTTCACAGGAGGTTAATGATTATGAAAACTTTAGACGGATTCAAAAAAGGTGTAAACTTAGGCGGATGGCTTTCACAGGGACCACTTGACAAGGAGCATCTTGACACATTTATCACAGAAAAAGATATTGCAAAAATAGCATCATGGGGACTTGACCATGTTCGTCTTCCTATCGATTACGATAATTTTGAAAACGAGGACGGAAGTGATAAGGAATACGGCTACGCTTACATCGATTCATGCATTGAGTGGTGCAGAAAGTACAAGCTCAACATGGTCCTTGACCTGCACAAGACATATGGATATATATTTGACGACGAGGCTCATCTTCTTGAATTCTTCCATGAGAAACCTCTTCAGGATAGATTCTATGGAATATGGAGAAAGCTTATAGACAGATATGCAAAGGATGCAGACATAATAATGTTCGAGCCGTTGAACGAGGTCGTAAGTCCAACCGTTGTAAACGAGTGGAACGAAATATCAAGCAAATGCATCGAGATCATCCGAGCTAAAGCACCTACTGCCAAGATCCTGCTCGGTGGGGTTGGCTACAATGCTGTTACATCTATAAAACTTCTCCCTCATCACAACGATGAGAACATAGTTTACAATTTCCACTGTTACGAGCCAATGGTATTTACCCACCAGTCTGCTTACTGGGTAACAGGTATGCCTTCAGATTTCCATATCGAATATCCGGGGGATTTCAATGACTACATGGAGAAATCCCGCCAGATCGAAGGGTGTATGCATGGGGCCATCACCGAGAGTAGCCTTGGACTTAATTCCATCGGCCCTGATTTGTTCGAAAGAATGTTCCTCGACGGCATCAAGGCTGTTGAAGAAAGAGACGGATTTATGTACTGCGGCGAATATGGTGTTATAGATCAGGCACCACTTGACGGAACTCTGAACTGGTACAAAGATATCCATTCTGTATTTGAAAAGTACGGAATAGGCCGCGCAGCATGGAACTACAAGGAAAAGGACTACGGTCTTTGTGGCGAGCACTATGCGCCTATCATCAGCGAGCTTGTCAAATATATGTAATACATAAAACGAACCTTCCCAGTTATATAAACCAAGCCGGTTCTCACTCATAGAGAACCGGCTTTTTGTCACTCCTGTTATTGTATAAATAAAACTACAGGAGTGTTTTACCATGCAGAATTTATCATTTTGTTTTATATCCATGTTGTCCAGCGCCCGCCCTAGTTAGGAGCACCACGGTTTCTACCCCGCGGGTGAGCGGGAACATGTCCACCGGTGTCATCCTGATGACCTGATAGCCGTTCTTTATCATATATTTCAAGTCGCGGGCAAGGCTCTCCGGGCCGCAGGATATATACACTACTCTCTTAGGTCCAAGAGTGATGACCGATGACATGAATTCCTCGGTACTTCCTGACCTCGGAGGATCCATAAATACCACGTCTATGCTGTCCCCTTCATCAGCGACATCCACCATAAATCTACCTGCATCGTTACTGTAAATGTCAACATTCTGTATCTTGTTCATCTTCACATTCACCCGGGCATCATGCACTGCTGCCTCATTCAGCTCCACGCCGATGACCTTCTTTGCCCGGTCGCTTGCAGCTATGCCTATGGTTCCTATACCGCAGTAGGCATCTATCACAGTCTCCTTCTTCTTGAGATCCGCGTACTTGATGGCTTTTCCATATAGAACCTCAGTCTGCTCCGGATTGACCTGATAGAAACTGCCCGGCGATATACGGAAACGCTTTCCGCATAGGATATCCTCTATATAACCTTTACCGTAAACAACCTGATTCCTGTCGCCGATGACCATGCTGGTGTCCTTCATGTTGATATTCTGAACAACCGTTGTAATCTCCGGATGAGCCGTCACAAGTGCCTTTGCGAGATTCTTCTTGGACGGAAATACTGGCGACGCTGTAACTATGATCACCATGATCTGCCCAGTCTTTCTTCCAACTCTTATCTGCAAATGCCTGATAAGTCCAGTTCCTGTATCCTCGTTGTATATCTGGAGCTTGAACGACTTTATCAGTCCGGCAAATGTTCTAATGATGGCCGCAGCCTTCTCATCCTCCACATAACAGTTCTCGACTGGAAGTATATTGTGTGTTCCCTCCTCGTATACCCCGGAAATTATTTCTCCGCTCTTCATTCTTCTGAATGCCGCAGTGACCTTATTCCTGTAGTGATACGGATTCTCCATGCCTATTATCTTGTCCACAGGACCAAATACGCTGAGCAGGTCATCTATATACTTCTGTTTCTCGGCAAGCTGCTGCTCATATGGCATATCCACATACTGACAGCCACCGCACAGGTGGGATATAGGGCATTTGCTGTTCAGGTTGGGCTTATATTGTGATGAATGCACCTGTCGCGGTTTTCCCTGTACAGCTTTACCTTTGCTTCCTGTTTTTATTTGTTTCTCTCCACCTGTTACATCGTACTTTCTGCTATGTGACTGTCTTTTTCTTTCGTTTACGCTGCCACTCGTTTTATTGTTTTCTTCTCTGCGAGGCTTGCCCCCGTTTCTTCGCTCTGCCATCATTTTTACCTCATTATGAAATGTTCAATCAATCTGCGTCTATATGACACTCTATCACTCCTATTCTCCAGTGAGCGTCACCTTGATCATATCGTGGTGAACCGCCTCAAGAAACTTTCCAAATATATCCTCCGTCCTGACCTTCATACTTGATGTGTTCACACACGGATGGCATCCAAGATACTCGCCCTTCATAACATCCTCGTCAACAAGCAGCTGCACATGATTCTCATGGTCATTCATGAGACCCATGACGCTGACCGCCCCCGGCCTGATATCCAGATACTTCTCCATATCCTCAGGCGATGCAAATGAAAGTCTCGCGCTGCCTATCTGCGATGTGATCTCCTTTGTCTTGAACGGCTTGTCGCCCGGCATCATGAGCAGATAAAACTGTGTCTTCTGCCTGTTGCACAGAAACAGATTCTTACAAATGGTTGCCCCAAGCACCGCATCTATCTCGCTGCAAACTTCCATTGTGTCTGCTGGAGCATGATCTGTGCGCCAATACTCTATGCCGTGATCATCAAGGAAATCATAAACTCTGATCTCCCTCTCAAGTCGTCCTTCATTTGTATCCGGTCTGCCTTTGTATAATTCCATTTGTTTGTGTGCCCTCCGTTGGTGGTTTATATATTTTCTCTCATGCATTTACGCGTAAATCATATCACGTTTCTTGTGGTGTTGCCATATAAAACAAGCAATATAAAATCAATATAAAACCATGCCTTCGAGAGTGTAAACACATACCGGCAATACCTTGTCAGAATAAAAAGGAACAATCTGACAATATCAAATGCACCTGCGTTCAGCTGGTGCACTCAATAATATCCCATTGTTCCCATTTTTGATAATATTATCTACAACCTATTGCCTTGCCTGAGATAATCAAGAAAGCCCTCACATCCCTGACACACATCCCTGTATGTCTCATCAAATCGTCCCGTATACCACGGATCAGCTATAGACTGTCCATGCCTTCCCGCATAATCGAGTAGCAAATGTATCTTGTCCTGGTAGTCCGGACCGGTTATGCGCATTGTGTTCCTCACATTTGCTGTATCTGCGCAGAGAAGATAGTCATAATATTCATAATCCTGCTTTGTGACCTGTCTTGCCCGCTTGCCACTAAAGTCTGTGTAAGCCGTCTTACCTATGCCATGCGCCCTCAGCACTTCCTTCGCCGGCGGATATATCGGATTGCCTTTTCCGCCCCAGATCTCCTCAGTGCTGGTGGCCGCAGAGGCTATCTCAAATTTATCTGCTATGCCGAGCTTTTCTACCATGTCCTTGAGGACGAACTCGGAGATGGGGGAACGGCAGATGTTGCCGTAGCAGATGAAAAGCACTCGAATCATAATTTTTTTCCTCTCGAAATGCGCTTTCCTGCTGCCATTTGCAGCGATTTGCGCGGTGTTAATTCTTCTTTATGTATCGGTTATTTCTGTACATAAAATGCAAATCTTAGCAAAATTTTGCAAGATGTGCACAGCAATCGTAGTAGAAACGTAGTAAAAAGTAGGTTGAGGTACTACTTATTTTATTTACAATTTTCCTTATACCATTCTTCCATAGATTTACGTATCAAATCACATTCATATCTTGTATTATTTCCATCTGTATAACTGGAAAATATTTTTTTATGTTCTTCGTTCATATTATCATATATTTGTTCAGTTATAACAACTTTTTCCCTACCATTTCTTCCCGCTTTATTCGCAAGATGACACGCTGTATTTACTACATCCCCCATCCAGACAACATCATTTATTCCACTTCCAGAATAACCAGCTTTTACCATTAATGCTCTTCCATCATCAACACCTATTCCAACTGAAATCTTTTCATAACCTTTCTTTTCCAATTTATAATTTAATATATTAACCATACTGCTTAACTGTGCTGCAACAGATATCACATTATCAATATCTGACTTTTTAGGAGTTTCAAACACTCCCCAAACGCAATCACCATTAATGTTTATTTCCTTGCACATATCCCATGAATTCATAATGGCAACACACTCTGACAGAAAAGCTCTGTACATTTTTGCCAGAGTTGGCCGTTTGTGCCCATCAGTTAATTTCGAGGAATCAACTATATCTATAAACACAGCAGTAACGTTTACATAAAAACCATTCTTAAACGTCAAATCACTTCTCTTAGGGATACTATTTTCTTTATCCTCATAATCATTATCATCAGTATCCAAGATATCATCCATTCTTTTCGCACTATCTTCTATTTTATATGTGTATGATGTTTCCTTTTTTGATTCCATACTATCACTCCCCCTATATCATTCTAAATATCATACAAACAAACCACAAAAACACTGTTAAAATAAGAAACATAATACCCTTGTTATACCATTTTGCTTTTATGGTACAAATTCTTGAATTAGTATGTATCTGCTCCTCCAAATCAGCAATTATCTCTTTTTCAGTTATATTATTCACCTTATATTTATAATTTTCTAACTCCATCTTACCAATAGTTCCAAAAAAGAAAATCGATGCCGTTCCATTAGTGTTTTTTATTCTCGCAAGCACTGCAACCATTAAGCAACAAATAGAAGCAAAACTAATCAAATATAATAAAGTAACAATAACCGCCGCGAGCACTTCCACGCCACTTAACTCTGAAATTTTAGTAACATTTGCTACTTTCCCAAAAGCTTTAGGTAAACCATTACTAAAAATATATCCTATTAAAACCCCGACAAATGCTATTGCAAAGGATATTTTTGCATCCATATTACCAATCCATCCATTTATTATTTCAAGTGTTTTATATGCATCCTCTCTACTATATGATTTCTGTTCGTGCATTAGCTGTTCTGCCTGAATAACATTTTGATTATTAGTCTTTTTACCTTTTTCATTTTTCTTTGTTTTCATAAGCTAAACACCTCTTAACTGTTTTATCTTTTTTAATGCATCTTCAAATTTACTTCGTTTATCATAATCAATCTCATAATTAACGAGTCGTCTCTCTATTGCATTTTCTAATCTATGAAGAACACAATTATCTTTAGCCCATTTCAAAACATCAGCTTCCATATTTATCCATACAGAATTTGTTTTTGCCATTATAACGGTAGCTTCATATGCTTTTTCATACTCACTATAATATCTATAAATTGCAATCAGTCCACAAGACATCCTGCTATTTATATATTGCTCAGAATATCCCAACTTTTTTCCTATGTCATATGCCCTGTCAATAATTTCAAACCAATCTTCCTTTTTAACTGATTCTACATATTTACTCTTACAATGTGAAAACCCAACTATCTTACATATAAAGTCAAAATACTGTTTATATGTGTCTTCTAGCTCATCTTTGAACTCATCAATTGTTTGTTCAATTTCAATCCTACTATTAAGCTCCTTATGATAGTTTTGTTTTATCCGGTTATTTTCGTTCTTTAATTTTTGTTCTAAAACAGCAACTTCTTTTTCTCTATTTATTAGCTTTTGCTGGAGACTCTCAAATTCCCTGATTCCACAAATCAAGTGGTTCTGAGTTTCAATATCAGATGTGTCAGAATTTTGCGGACTAATAGGTGTTCCTAGTTCATCAATATAATCCAAAAAATAGTCTTTAATAACATATCCTTCAAATACTTTTTCACCTTTTACCTTCGCAACATTAGTCCAGTTTTCTTTAAAACAAGCAGACATTTTCTGATACACATTTTCTGATATAAAAATTTCTCCTCCTGCTGCTAAATCAGAAAACTTACTGGCATAATTAGTTGTATTTCCTACCCAAACACAATCCATCTCATCTTCTTTTTCTTCATTCTGTTCAACTCCATACATACCAACTTTTGTCACAAGAACTTTTCCATAGTCAATGCCAATACCACATTCTATAATTTTCCCATTTACTTTTGTTTTCAAATGTTTATTCAAACTAAATGTAATTACTGTCTGGAGACTTCGTGCTGCATTAACCGCTTTATCTACCGCACTTTCTATTACTATTCCATTTTCATCCACAGAATCAATAAAAACTCCCATTATTCTATCGCCTAAAAATTGTCTTGTGACTCCACCATTCTTACGAACACATTCAACCGCCATTCTCACAAATGATCGATATATTTTTACCATACTTTTAGCTTGGCTATTTTCTGTAAGATATGTAGATTTACGAATATCGATAAATAAAATAGCTGCCACAATGGAATATGTTTTATTATTATCTTGCAATTGGTCTATTGTAGGCGGAAGATCTGTTTCGACTTGAATCTGCTCTACTGACTGGCTAACAATATTTTCAATTCTAACGTCCAAATTATCAAAATCTGTTTTTGTCAATGCCATACCACAAACCTCCTTCAAGCAAAATAATGTAATAATTATACCATATATCATAACTTCTTTCATCACAAAAAGCTGAGCATCTAGCCCAGCTCAAATTTAACCATTCTCCTATATTGCTTTAAACATCTTCTGTGACACCGGCTTCTCTCCTTGCGTCCGTTCCAGTTCTTTTCTGGCGTTTTGCAAGTCCTCCAGCCTTTTTAATTCATCCTCTGCATCCTCAAGGCCTAAATGCGTATAGGTGTTAAGTGTAACTCCTATATCACTATGTCCCATAAGATACTGCAGCGGTTTTGGATTCATGCCGGATTTCGCCATATTGCTGCAATACGTGTGCCGGCAAACATGCGGCGTAATATTCGGCATCTGTACCCGATAGATATCGTTGTACCGCTTCACCATGTGGTTAAAGCGATGTTCCCAATGCATTGCCACTAATGGCAGTCCTTTGTCATCCAAAAACAGGAACCCAGTATATCCATCCACCACTTTTTCTACCTTTGGTTTCTCCCGGTCTTCGATGATGGCTTGAAAGCATTTTGCAACATCCTCTGTTACCGGAATTTTTCTTGTTCCAGCGGAAGTTTTTGTTGGCTCAATAACCAACGTCATATCGGATAATCTCTGAAGCTGGTGCTCGATATTTACAATTCGATTTTCTAAATCAACATCTTTAATTGTAAGGCCGCAAAATTCTGAAATACGCATACCTGTATGAAAAAGTATATACACAACTTCATAATACTTACAGTATACATTATCATCATGAACAAATTTAAGAAACTTTCGCATTTGGTCCCGCGTTAATGCTTCCCTGGTAACACTGTCATTTACAACTACTCCAGCAAGCTCAAATCCAAACGGATTTTTATAGAGCACATCGTCATCCACCGCCATTTGAAAAGCAGGTCTTAATACGCCACGGACTGTTTTCACTGTACTATATCTTTTCCCATCCTGCTGCAGCTTTATCAGAAACAGCTTTGCATCTGAGGTTTTGACATCGCCAATTTTCTTATAATAAAAATCTTCTTTCTTCATGAGATTCTTTACAAAATTGTAATTGGCTTTTGTATTTGGCTTATCGCAAAAAAGATTCCTGCTGCCAAACACCTGCAGATTATATGTCCGCACCATTGCCAGCATGAACTTGAAGCAATCAACCATAGCACGCTAATCTGTAGTCAGTGCGATCCAAGACTGGCCAATATCGAAGGAGGTATGTAATATGTTAACTTCAAGCAATTATAATTATGAATTCAGCAATGCAATTAGAAACAAAAGGAGAAATGAGGAATTTTTATCTGAAGGATATGACAAATCTTCTGACAGCTATATATTTCCTTCAGGTAGCTTCAATAGCTTTTCAGATGTCGTTATAAAAGAAAACCTATTCCGCAGGCTTGGAACTGTTCTTCATGCTCCCACCAGAGAAGGTCTTATCCAGACAGTGTTCTCTACTGCTAATGCAGCCATTGTAGATGAAGCTACTGCCTTTCCGGAAGATAATGATACTTTTGACAAAGCATCTTTTTCTTCATACAAAATCGCCGCTGTATCAAAGTTAAATAACCGCTTCATTGAGGATATGCACTTCAATGTAGAAAAGTATCTAACCAATGAATTTGCTCGTAGATTTGGCAGAGCCGAAGAACAGGTTTTCATCAACGGAACAGGCGTAAACGAGCCAACAGGCCTTTTAATAACCGCCGAGACAGGACGTTCTATTGATACTGCCGATAGTTTATCTTATGATGATATTATCGCATTATACTTTGCCACCAAGCCTGAATTCAGGAAGAATGGCGTCTGGTTAATGAATGACAATACAGCATTAACCCTCAGAACATTAAAAGGCAAAGATGGCAATTATCTGTGGCGTCAGTCAGATGACACAATTTTAAGCAGGCCAGTGGTTATATCTCCCTATATGCCGGATATAGCAGCCAGCAGCATTCCTGTTGCATTTGGAGATTTGTCCTACTTCTGGATATTGGAGCGACAGCCCCTTTCTGTGAAAGTCTTGACAGAACTGTATGCCCGCGAAAATCTAACCGGATACGCAGCTTATGAGCGTATCGATGGCAAGCTCATCCGTCCAGAAGCCATACAGCTTCTTAAGATAAAATAATACAGGGCATCTCTGCGACACCCTGCACCAAAGAATAGCATTATTTTATGCTTTGCGAAATGCTGAATTTCCAGAAAGATTTTAAAGAAGAATCCGGCGAGCATTCTTGCTATCGTCTCCGATAAATCCCAAGTGTAAGAGGAAACATCGGAATGCATATTTTTCATTCTCAACTTCTTTATCCGTCAGTGATACTTGTTTTAGCTTTATTGCTAATTCGCACAGTTTGGAAATAAATTCTGTATAAGCATTTACCGCATCCCGCTCAGACGCAAGTGGAAACCAGGGAAATGAAACCCGATTCTCGGTAATAACAACCTCCAACTGCTCTGTCAGGAATGCGTGTTTAAAAAGTGTTTGCTTCCCTTCTATCAACTTCTGCAAATTTTCCAGCTTATCATCTGCAAACATGGTTCTTGGAACTGATATGCTTAATACATCTGCTGCTACAATTTCATTCTCCGACTGCTCTGATTGTTGTATAAGCTCGCCTTTGTAAAACCGTTCTAAAACCAATTCCAACTTACTTTCTGTCATATCCTCGGATGCATGAAACACTCCGTTCTTATCCAAAACGCTGCTTCCAATCAGATAATCAAACTTTGGTATTCTGGTATACTTTATCGGCATTCCAAACAATTCACCTATGGCATAAGCCAGCTTCTTGCGTTCCTCACCTTTAACTTTAAAATCAATTTCTGTAATCATTGCACATACCACCTTTCTTTTTGGTATGTACATATATCACTCTACCGGGTGAATTAGTCAACACAATATTTGAAAAAGAGCTGCCCTATTTCAAGGCAGCCCTACTTCTACACAAATCGGCAATATCTTTCGCGCACAGCATTTCTATATTTTCTCTTAATTTCAGCCATTCGAGTTGCTAAAACCAAGTTAACACAATACCCCCTGTATAATTTCGCGAAAATATGCGTGAGAGGGGGCATCGGTCTTTAGGAAGAAAGGGTGTAGAGATTTAACCTCCCCCAGTATGTAGCATAAAAGCTTAAATAATAGCTTCCATAAATTTTTCTCTCCATTCAATATCAAAGTTTATCTTGTCAACCTCGAATAGTTTATGTACCTTTGATATGATTTCATCGTACTCTGATGACTTATCTATCAATGAAGACAATTCGTCTGTATTAACAGGCATGATAACAACATTATCCGTAAACTTATCTTTATCATTAGAAGACTGAAGTGGCACTGCAGCAACAGCTTTCCAAATATTAATGGTATTGTAATCAAAGCTATCCGCAATGAAGAATGATGTCACTTCCCTACCCGTGTTAGCAGTTTCCTCCTCGACTTTCAAATTAATAGAATGTCTAAGCACAGGTTCCCATTCTCCACGTTTTTGACTACTTGCATTCATCAATGTGGCTTCTAGCATAATAACCTTATCAGCCTCATATATTACAATATCACCTTGTCCTCCACCAGCATGTACTAAAGGTTCAAAGTTTGCGGACAACGTCAAATTATAACTACTCAGAATATCAACTCTTTTTCCCGAGAAATAGTACCAGGCAATACCAACGACATACTCATAGATAGTTGGAACTGTTGCATCCGGACTAACTATGTCTTTAATAAGCTTATCATTACTTCGATTACTAAATAGTCCAAGAATTTCCTTAACCTTCTCTGCAGGATAATTCTTATCTATAAATTCAGCAAACTCCTTTCTTCGTTTATCTGCAATCATAACTGGAATCTCTTCAATAGTTGCACCCGGAAATTCTTTTTTAATATTATCTTCAACTTGTTTAGTTTCTTCTTCATAATATTCCAGTATTTGTGACAAAGAAGTTACATCACAATAAAAACTGTTTATTCCTTCTTCGTATTCTGCATAACAATCATAATATGAATGCAACTCTTCGCTTATACTTCCAGCTATTCTATTTTTGATTATTTCTTCCTCAAATATGCATGCACACAATTCTCGGTAGGCTAATTCAACAAACCCATTATCAAAACTAATAATACCGGTTGCTTTAAAAATACGTTTTGTAGTATCTGAATACTCACGAATTTGATCAAGTATCTTTGACAATGAAAACTGTTTAAAAATATAAATATTTAAATTTCCTTCAAACATTTTCTTGTATTGCTTAGCAAATTCAATTGTTGTCGGCCTATCTCCCGTTTTTTGTGTAAAAATATTCTGACCACACCCAAATGCCTTATTAAGCATTGCCTTGTTATTTTCAAAAAATGTAAGCAATTTATCTATTGTTGCAGAGGATGGATTCTCTAAATAATCGAATAGAAGATTATAATACACCCAGTATATATCAACTCCAGCATTACTTTTTCTATTTTTATAATTGTCTCGAAATACAGTTTCTGATACTCTTTCATTTGTATGTATCTCTGCCGGAATATCAATCGAAACACCAGAAACAATATCACCTTCTCTATAATTTAAAACATATTGTTCGATATCCGAAAAATCTGAATACGGACTTAACCCCTGAACAAGCTCAGAAAACTCATTTTCCGACAACCTATGGCGTTTTAATAATGCAAAAATAGCCAAATTAAATGGTGAATAGTATCTTTCTCCTTCAGTATCAAATAATCGCAATTTCATTAACTGACGCAAATAAACTATATTAACTCCATCTATCGGGAGCATAGTTTCTAAATCATCTTTTCTCAGCTTTTTCAAATCAAGAAGAAGCTCTCCAACAGGCGAAATTTCTCTACCTTCATCTGTGAATCCCAATTTCACCAAATTACTTGTATAATGCCTAGCTCTATCTTCTATTCCTAAATCGAATTGCTTAACAAGACTTTGAAACATAAAACTATTCTTTTGAATCCATTCCATATCTTGAGTTTGAACGGCTGTTGCGAAATCTTTATTTCTTTCCAGTGTTTCAGCAAGTTTATCATATGGTCCATGCTTCCCAAAAATCTCAGGTGATAATTCTATAGCCTGTCTATAAAACTCGTACTGCGCCAAGCTCTCCGGCATAGAGGCCCAATTCATTTTTTGCTCGTTCTGAATATCATCTAAGATTGTTAAATAACCTTGCAAAGCATTGATTACATCATTTCTTCTTCCATTTGTATCCATCAGATTAAAAATCTGACCTTCTTTTATTCTCATATTAGCCTCCTAATAATTTACAACAAGAATTTCCCTAGTTTTTTGTTCCTTATTTTGTCTCTGATAATTTGCATTATTATATGAATAATTCAAATCTACCATTTTGTAGTTTGGTCTAGATTCAATCCATTTTCTCAACAAAACATTTTCTCTTCCCTTGGATTCCAAAACATTAGATAATGCAAATTTAATCCCTCTTTGTGATAAATCATCGAGCTTTTGAAGTAAATCCTCTTCGTCAACTTCTGACCACCCCCCTTGCTCATTATAAGCAGCGCAAGTAATTAAATATGGTGGGTCAGCATACACAAAATCTTTATCCGTAAGTTTATCAATTTCTATCTCTCTAAAATCACTATGTATAAATGTAGCATTTTGATTTTGAAGCAATTCTATAAAGTTTTCAACTTTACTATGCATTTTCTGATTGAAATCTCTTTTGCCCGGTGGTAAATTAAATTCTCCATTTCTATTGAATCTTATTTGATTATTAAATGCATATACAATAAGTACATACAACATAACATAATAATCAACATTTCTTTCTTTCAATGCGTTAAAATCCGCTCTAAGCTTCATGTATTTATCCCTATTATATACCCCCAATCCATCTGAACTATTACAGTTATAGAAATCATACCCATATAGTTTTACATCCGATAGACCATATCTTTTTATTACAGTTTCTATTTTTTCTATAAAGCTTGCTGAATCTAAAGTCTGCATAACAGAATAGAGATTAATCAATGGCTCACAGCTATCATTATAAACATATTTTTTTGCGCAAACATTAATTCCGACATTGCAACCACCACAAAACAAATCGACAAAACAATTTATATCTTTAGGAAAAAGTGGCAGAATTTGTGGCAACAACTTGTATTTTCCGCCAGTATAATTTAATGGCGATTGAATCATTTTATTCCTCCTCATTACATATGCATAAAAATAATCTCTCTTGATTATCTTCTATATCAGATTTCCCAGTTGTAAAAGCTTTATATTCCTCAGAGAATACCTTTACTTTTCCTTTAGCACAAAGGATTCTGAAGATATCATCATCTGATATCCTTGCATTAGAACGATCATTTCCTTTTTTTGACATATTATTATAAGACAGCACAATATACCTACACTTCAATTGCTTAATTAAATCATCGAAAGCTTCTGCTGCACTTTTGGTACAATATTTACTCTTCAATGCCGTCCTATCCATTTTCTTTGCAACGCCAAAGACTTCTGGCTTTTCCCATCTGGCTACATTCTCAAGCAAATGATATGCATCGCAATACTGCCTTGAATTATATGGTGGATCGATATATACTAAATCAGCAACAATTTTACCCGCTAAATCATTCGAATCTATATTGTAACACTTATTCTTTTTATTATTCGTTATACTCGCTTCCGGTAACAATAATTCTAAATGCATATCAAATTCGACACCCTGACGGTACGCATCGTAATGTCCGCAAGTCTTCGCTATTTTATCCATCGCATAGAGAAGTGAAGTTATCAATAACGCCCTTTCCCTCTCGTTTATTTCTTTGTTTGCATATTTAGTCTCTATATCCTCTCGGATAAATCCAATTTTCGAACAATCATCATGACTGAAATATGTATTAGAAAAATTTATGGTCATATAATTCTCTTCATTAATTACCATAGCGTTATACTCATCAATTATGGTTTCTATTTTTTTTCTACTATACTTTCGTGGTGAAAACCATGCAAAGTTAGAAATATAATTACTGTACAAAATATCGTTAGTTATCAACTGCTTGTCCTGAAAAGCTGAGGCAACTGCACCAGTTCCCGAAAAAATATCTACAACAATTTCAATATCTGTACACTCTGAATCGACAACCTTTTTAATAAATGGTAAAAGTTTATATTTATTTCCAAGGTACCTTCTATTATTTATATTTGTAGACTTAGCCATTTGTACTACCTCTTTCAATATTAATATCTACCGAAAATTCAACATTATTCTTTTCGCAGTATTCTTTTATAGTGCGTAAAGCTTTATATGTTGGCTGTGTTTTCCCCGTTTCCCAACGGTTAACAGTTGCGAAAGAAACACCTAGTTCCTTTGCAAATGCCTCTTGACTAAGTAAACGCTCTTGTCTTAAATTTTTTATTTTCTCTGAAAAGCCCATGTTTTCACCTCAAAAAGATCAATAATAAACAATTAAAAGCTATAGCAAAATTATAACATTCTTATAACATATTATCAACAAGAAAAAGCCACATTCCCCGGCACATTTCTTCCTAGGTTTTATGGCCTAATCATCCATTTATGTGTTTAAGTAGTCCGTTACTACTAAGGATTTCTCCCAACACATTTGTCTTTATCCCAATTCTACCTATGTTCCTTAGTAGTCCAAATTGTAGAATTCATGCGGTTATTCGCCACATTGCACCCTACTATGTCCAATCTTGCAGAATCATGTTTTACAGTAAATTTGAAATTCTATGACCATATGTTGAAGCAGGCATTTTCGCACCTGCTTCAACATATGGTCAACTATTTTTTACTCGTCCGTATAAAAACCGTAGTCTCTTTCCTATCACCTCACCACGATTTGCCCTGCTTTATCGCACTTCATCGCCGCATATAGCTGCACTCAAAGCCCTACCGTGGCAGATAAACAGTATTTTTATCATAGTTTTGTTTCTCCTTGTTTTGCCCCGGAATGCCCTGTTTTGCAAGGGATTTCGAGGATTTTGCGATGTTCTTAATTTTGCTCTAAAATTACAGATTGTGGCAAATCAGAGCAAGATTGAACAAGTTATTACTACCTGTTAGTAGTAAAATTGGTAGTAAAGCAGAACTTTTTACTACTAAGCCATTTTTAACACACCACAAGTTACCTCAGAAGTATGCTTTGAAGAAATCTCATACGAAATAGTCTCTGGAATATTTTTAAATACTAACACTGAAGGAAGTGCCATTTTAGTATTATGTTTCAAATAGTCTAAATGAATCACCAGAACATCTTCATCGTCTTTTTCATATATCTCAAAACAAAAAATTTGATTTATACTATCTTCATATTTCTGCTTACTATCTTCATATTCTTCTTCGACAGATGGTTGGTTAAATGGAGTATTTATTCTATAATTAATTCTTGGCGGCAACATCGGGTATCCTACATAGCCAATTACTTTATTTGTCTCTCGCATTTTAAAAACTGATTCTGTAAATTGCATTTCAATAAAATCGTCAATCGTCAAAATACCTGGTATCGGTAATTCTTCCTTCTTTACAATATTTTCTTTTCCTACATGAAGTTTCACATCAATATCTTCATCATATGTTGTTCCGTCATTTGCCAACACCAATTCTACTATCTTGTAACTATCTATGATGCCTAAGAATTCACGATATTCATCCAATTCTTCTATTTTCCAATATATATCCTTTATTTCTGAATAGTGCTGTTTTTCATCATCGTTTCCATTTAAAGATGAACCCCCACCACCCAACACCGGATTAAGCAAAGATTTTGATACAGTCAAATTTCCAACATTCCAAAATGCATCATCAATAGTTATTCCCAAACGATTTGAGAAAGATAATATTTTTTTCTTCCATTCCTCTTTTATCTCAGCATTTGATGTCAAACCTTTGAAAAAATCTGTTTCTTTCAATGTCAATTTGGCACCATCTATCTCTATTACCTTATCATTTTTTTCTTCAGATATAGCTTTTTCTTCACAATTCACTTTTTCAATACGTGGTTGCAAAACAATACTTTTTGTCTTTTCTATCCTCTCAATAATGTCCGTTTCCATTTTAGAAACAAATTTTCCATTAATATAGTCTGAATGCAAAACTGCTACACATCCTTCTTCTGAATCATTATAATCTTCAATAATTAATTTTGATTCTTTCTGACTTGATATTGTTACCTGCTTTTCTCCCATAATTATTGGCAAAAAATACATTGTGAGATGATTAATAAAAATTTTTCTAAATTCTTCGATATTACTTACTGAGGAATATGTACCATACTTTTCTTTTCCCTCATATTTTGCCTTGAACTCTTGCACTTTCTTATATTGCTCAAGATCTACTTTATTTAAATCTACTGATTCTGTAACAAAATATGTAAAAACTTGTTTTCCGGCTGAGCGCATTTCCTCAATTTCTTCTTCCGTTCCAGAACCATATTTGTCTGTTGATGTACCAAATCGTGTCCAAAATATAGCAACAGCAGCATCACAATCTCTCACAAACTGTTTATTTAATATTTCCTGCGGCCTATCTCCTGATTGGGAAAAACTACTTATTGACCAATTTTGTCCTACTATTTCAGCATTATTAAGTCTGCCGATAGTTATATTAAAACTCTCTATACACTCCTTAACCACATCAACATACTTGGTTACATCCCCAGGACATGATATCAGCAAATCATATGCTGTAATATTTTTTCTAGGCATACTATCCCTCCAATGCAATATTAATCCAAAATATATTATATCAATAGCTTCTTGTTTTTTCCACCAAAAAACACCCCAGCCTAAGCCAGAGCGTCATCCCACTTCCATATTAAACTACCTTAAACATCTTCTGCGACATCGATTTCTCTTTCTTCTGCTCAACCTCCGCCTGTGCCTTTCTAAACTCTTCCATCCGTTTCAATTCTTCCTCAGCGTCATCGAATCCGATATGCGTGTACACATTCATTGTGACTAATATATCCGAATGCCCCATGAGGTACTGTAATGTCTTTGGATTCATTCCCGATTTTGCCATATTCGAGCAGTAAGTATGCCTGCATACATGAGGCGTAATGTTTGGCATCTGCACCCGGTAGATATCATTGTACCTTCCAACCATATAATTGAATCGGTGCTGCCAGTACATTGCCACAAGCGGCATTCCATTATCATCATAGAATAAAAATCCGCTATATCCGTCTATAGCTTTCTCCACTTTCGGTGCATTTCTGTCCTCAATGATTGCCTGAAACATTTGTTCCACCTTCTCTGTGATTGGCAATACTCTTGTTCCGGCATCCGTCTTTGTGGTTTCTATGATATATCGCATATCCAATGTTCTCTGCAACTGGTGGTCGATATTTACAGTTCTGTTCTCAAGATCAATATCCTTCATCGTCAGTCCACAAAATTCTGATATTCGCATTCCTGTATGAAAGAGTATGTACACTACCTCATAATATTTACAGTACACCACATCGTCATGCACAAACTTTAAGAACTTTCTCATCTGATCTTTTGTGATTGCCTCTCTTGTAACTGCATCATTTACCAATACTCCGGCAAGCTGAAATCCGAATGGATTCTTTACAAGAATGTCATCATCCACCGCCATCTGAAAGGCCGGGCGCAACGCTCCCCGGCTCGGTAGGCGGCAGAAGCGATAGCGGACTGTCCTGCGCTTCTCTTCTTCCAGTGCCATCCTACGCAGTGCCTTATCAATATCCCGTTCCAGAAAAAGCAACCGCATACCCAGTCACTATTTTTCTTTACATTTTTTCTTCAGCAACAGCAGCGTTCTCACTTTGGCATCTCGCTTCGATGATAGAGTTGAGCGCAGCCGCCTAATCAAATTTCACCTTCTCTGCTAGTATTCATAGGTCGAACTTTTTTAATTTGCTCATCTTTTTCGTATTTCTCAACACTCATTATTTAAGTTCAAGGGAATTGGAAATATAAAAATGGAAATCTTGCTCCTTGCAGTATTCTTTTATTTTTTTAATCAGTTTTTGATTAGTTGTATATTCCAACAGATACACTTCCACCCCATCCGCCTTGCACGTTTCCAAATATTTGCAGAAATAATCTCTCGTCTCGTTCGTTTGTTCACGAAAAGTTCCGCTATCAAAATCAATACTGCTCCATACTGATTCCTGATTTACACCTGTCATAATCTGATCAATCGCCCCATAGCGTTCCCTATATTCCGCCACATAAGTATCTCCACCGTTGATGATGACCACTTTTCCAAACGTCATTATGTTTTGTAGAATCGCTGTAATGCCTTCAAAAATACTCTCGTGCGGATCGTAATAATATACATCACAATTATCTATAAAGAATCCGTCAACACCTTTTTCATATAGTTCCTGAGAAAGCTGTCCTATAAACTTCTGCCAGTCTGGGTTTGCTACATCTACCCATTCTTCTTCCTCCCAGTGCTCATACTCACCGATTGCCAGTTCCGCATAGGTTGTATAGTACTCCCTGAAGTTTTCAATCGACCCAATATTTAGATATGTATATACGACTGTTCCATTTTGATGGAGCAATTCAATATCCCTTTTTGTAAAATACTGTGCATCAATTACAATCGTTTCATACGTTTTAAATCGTTCCAAAGATGAGGCGTCCGCATTTAAAAACACCCCATAATCGTTTTTCTCAAATTCCTTTGCTTGATTGGCTTTCACCAAAAAACATACACCAATAAACATTAGAACAAATAATACAGCCAAGGCTACTGGTTGTTTGGTCCTCTTCCTGCACAATGCCCCCCCACACCCTTTCGGTAATTCTCGTTTTTTCCTCATGACTATCACATTTTACACATTGATGATTATGTTTTCCCAGATTTGTTGCTCAATTTGCATTCAAATTATACTCTAAAACTTGTGAACAGTTCTACCGTCATTTTGGAATATCCTAATTCTTCATCCAAAGCACCTTCCAAAATGACAGACATCATGTCACACATGATGCTGTTAACATCGGTGCCATCTTTGATGCTGATATCATTTTTTCAGATAGTCACGCATCATTTCTCTCATTGCTGCTTTTTGTGGGCTGTCTTTTCTTCTTGCCATAAAAATAACCTCCAAACTGAGTAATTTTATCTTACATCAGTTTGGAGGTTTACACAAACTTTAGGATACTCCCCAAACCACAATCCTGGTAGTCTTACTACCAAAGATTGTGGCTTTATCTGTTCAAACTCTTGTACATCTGCCATCGCTTAGTAGTCTAAACCGTAGTAATTCCAAGGTTTTCCGCCATATTCTGCCCTGTGTTGCCCCATTCTGCAAAGGTATGCATTATCATAAAACTGGAGTGCCGTAACAGATGAAGAGCACTTTTATCATAGTTTAATTTACTCCTTTTTTGCTGCCAAATGTCAAGTTTTTACTTAATATCATTTTTTCTATTAACATATTCTATTACTATTTCCCTTATCTTTTCAGCTACTTCACGTGCTTGCTTCTTATCTGTATACGAATCCGATTCACCTTGCCCTACAAATATTGATATCAACTCTTTTAATATCTCTGTATCTGACAATGATGTTATCTTTTCATGTTTCTCATTTTCTAATACTTTTGTAGAAAACACGCACTTATTTGGCAAATTCTCTTCATTGAAATTATCTATCCAATATGCATCTTTTAACAGAGCACGCGAAAGATTAGTAATACATCTAACAGGATTTATAGGTTCTGGAGATGTCATTTGAATATGAATTTTATCCTCATTTATTCTTTCTATGTATTCTATATGTCTATGGTAACGCGTTGCGGAATATGATTTATTAGCAATCTCTATTGACCTTTTGATAGCTAATACCAACTCGTCCTCATCCCTATGAAATTTTATCCTTTTATCTGCCATTGAAATCGAAAGTTCATAAATATACATACTTAATACCTCCATAATAATTATGTTACCACAGGTATTCAACAAAGTAAATCTCATTATAGGGTTATTGACTTTTACTTTAACATATGCAATAATATGATAAAGCGCATTTAGGCTTTACTTATGGCTTTATCTTATTGAGCAGAAAGGAGAATATCTATGATTAAGCTAAACCAAAATGAACAGGCGGTATTTAACAAAATGATGGCGGATTTACCGCAAGTGCTTCAAGAAGGTCTCTTTTATGAAACTCGAGACCTATTTGATCTCATGGGACTACTTCCCCATCCAAGATTATGTCGATATCTATTTGAGCTAACAGCAGCTGGTAGTACTTTCTTTAAATTAAATGGAATAACTTCAGGCGATGGATATATATACACCCCCTAGATAAGAAGCACTTTCGTTACTCTCTGACAGCCAGGACTCATGATGCCCTGGCTGTCATTTAGTCATTTATCTCCTTCTCCACTCCACTCAAATATTTTGATATCCAGTCATCGTTTTTTTCATCAATACAATTTAGAGAATCACCTGTTGATTTATTTTCATCTAATTTCTCTACGCACGATTCACACTGTATTCCATATTTCGTGTTGTAGCCTTTTCCATTCGGTCTCTTTATTAGTAATATATCTTCACAGTTGTTTAGATCGACATTCTGATATTTTAATCTTGAAAAATATTCTAATGCAGCTTCCCTAAGGCAATTATCCTTTGTATGTAAATACGTGTAAAACATTAATTCCTTAAGCTTATCCTCATAACTAAAGTTTTCCTTTGGTCTCATTATGTACAGATCAACAAGACATTGCCTTATCTCATTAGCTTCTTTATCTTCTATTGTCGATGCATCTCTCATATCGAAAATATAGTCATATATTTTCATTATTTTTCTTACATTTCCATGCTTTATGCTGCCATTTTCTTTGAACTTTTTGTGTGTCTCTGAAGTAACAGAACCTCCGTAATACATACGCATCCAAAAGTCTTCTTCAATACCATCACTCAACTCTAGCTCATCAAAATCGAACTTATCACTATATTCAAATTGACACTTCTGCAAATTGTCTATCGATAGTTCTTGAATAACTTCTTTCAGCTCTTTCATGCACATTCCTCTTTTCTAAATAGAATTATCCCCATATAATTCCATCCATTTTTTCTTAAAGTCTTCACAATCAAACTCAAGTATTCCCATCGCTCTACTATAGTCAAATTTATTTAAATTATCACTTAACCAATTATCTTTATCTTCACCTTCATACGTTGTCCAAATATATTTTAATAAATGCTCACTCGTATTCCGCTTAAACATTTCTTTAAATTTAACTAGTTTAGAAACTTGAATATGAAATTTACCTACAGTAATCGCCTCCTCTTTTTGTATTTCACAGTAATTCTTATTTGTGTCATCCCATTTCCAAAAGAATATTTCATCTTTATTCTTGTTAAAGTAATATTCTTCTATCACCTTTGCCACAAAATCCTTGGTTAACTTACTATCATGATTCTCTGACATGTATTTAATAATAGCTTCTTTTGCCTGTTGATTATCGTCAAAATCTATGAAAACCTCTAATTCAGTATGTTGATTCTCTATTACTTTTTTTGATATGCATACTTTCCACTGCTCTTCGCTTAATGACGATAATACCTCTTTGGATATATTATTTTCTTGACATAACCTCCCATGAACAGAACACTCTGTTTTACAAATCTCTCTGTATCTTAGATACAAATTCAAATTTCCATTCAGTTTTTCTTTAGCTAGTGACTTTTCTAGAAATGAAAAGCTTTTCTTTTGTTTTAATTCCCATTGTTCCCATTCCTTAACGCTATCATAAAGCTCAATAAACAATCGCTCATATATTTTTACAAAGAAAATATAATCAATCCAATCTATTTCATTTTTGAATTCTCCATCCCCAGAACCTGTTGCACACAAATAGTTCTCATTAAAATAATTCAAATAATCAGGTATGCCATCTATATCTTTTGTTTGTTGATTATTTTGTGTCACATTACTAAATATTTGTATACCTTCAAATGTATTCACTTCAAGATAGCCATTTTCCCATAAGCAATTATATTTCTTCATTAAGTTTCTTACTACTACTTCTTCTGATATACCATTGTTCTTTTCATGAACTAACATTTTAATATATTCCGCCAAAAATTTTAGATATTCCAGATCAAGATTATGAACACGTAGCAAAAAACTTCCAATTTTTGTAAAAGCATATTCATTTTTTTGCTCCTCAAATCTCAACTCCATCCATGACTCAAATTCAGATATATCAACATATTCCTTTAATTTCTTAAAATACTTTCCATCTTTTCTTATGTTTTGTGTATAGTCATTATACACTTTGTCAATAAATGCAATTTCATCTAAGAATACTTTTTTTGCAATTTTTCCGGTAATGCGTACGATATTTTTAACATCTGTATGATTATTCGAATCAATCCATGCCAGCCTCGATTTATTATCTATATTCTGAATTGTTATTCCATATTCCATGCATGCCATCTTAAAACACCAATGTATCATCAGCATTTCCTTTTCTTCTGCTATTTCTGCTAAATATTTCTTCCATATAGGTGTTTCATCTGTTTTTTCAAATCTATAGCAACTATCCAAATAATCATTATCTAATTGTTTTTCCCAATCTTTTTTATATTCTTCATTCACTCTGTTACTTAACATATATACAAGTTCAGCTTTATAATTCTCATATATTGTCAGTGGCTCATTTTTTGAATTCAAATCCATATACAATTGATCTGCAATTGATGCCTCCTGAATAACAGCAAATTCAAACTGTATACACTTCAATAAATAATCTACATCAAAAGCCAGTATTTTTTTCCCATATTTATTTTGGTAATTTTCGTACGTTTCTAATAGTTTGTAAATAGAATACGTAGAGTGATCCACTATATATTCTTTGAGTTGATCTAAAGTAACTCCGCTTTCATTCAACAATATATATAGTATCTCATTTGCCTTTTCTCTCTTTTCAAAACGGAACTTATTCAACAACTTCCTATATAATTCATATTTTTCTTTATTAGCACATTCATCTTTATCACTAAACTTATTGTTTAATAAATACGCACAAAGATAAACCAGTGTAACAACTCGTTGTTGTCCATCATATAAATAAAAAATACCCGTTTCTTCTAAATATCCCAATATAGCACTAAGGATAAATGTATTTTTATTATCATTTGCCCCTTTGTCATTGAAAAAATCTGCATTTTTCAATTTTTGCAAATCATCATTCAAGTCAAGGACTTTTAACAGTTCACCTGCTTTGCTTACTAGTCTCTTTTTCCCACCTGAGTCTCGGCAATTAGTATAAAATTCTGATCTAATATTATATCCTGCTTTTTGACATAATATGAAATATGGTGTTAAGTCATTCTCACTATAATAATTATACTGATGAATTTCAGGTTGATCCCATAACACCCCCTCATAAAAAGAATTATATACAACCAATTCCGGACTACCTTTACTATATTTTTTATCCGGCAGTTTATTCTGCAAAAACGACTTACTGATATCAAATAAAAGTGTTTCCAAATACTCTTGACTGCTTCCCAATGTATAATCCCTTTGAACTGCTGGAACAATAATACTTCTGATATCATCAAGATTTAAGATGTCATAAAAAGACTTTTTGCCTCCATTTACTAATTGTGAAAAGCTTTTCCCTCTCTCAATCAATTCTTCTGTAACTTTTATTTTTTCTGAAACAATATTATATATGCCTGGTGATATATATTGCTTTTCCTCTTTATATGCATCTTTGAGAACAGCATTATCAATATTACCATTTTCTACAATAATTTTCCCATATAACTGACTTTGTAAAAACTCATTCTGATATTCTTTTTGCTTCATATAGTTATATGTTTTTCCCAACAAATTGAATCTATTTCTCAATTGAATTTCGAATGTCTCATTGCTGTTTATATCAACCAAATCGAAAAATTTGAAATTCTTATCCAGTTGATATAATGTCATAACAGCATTATAGACATTAACATTCATACTTGCATTTCCTTGTTCTTCCAGCTCTTGATAAATGCTTCTTAATACTACATGGCATAATTGCAAATAAAAGAAAGCATCCTTATAGCCCTTATGTTGTCCAGTTGTTCCTTCTGCTTTATCATATTTATCTTCTAATAGTTTTTGAAATATTACATCCATATGATTAAGGAAGCCCGGATATCTATATTTTACAAGATCATACAGTTTATCATTTGTATATAAGTACCTTTGAATTTCTGCATGTTCTTTTAGAACCATTTCCTGTGTAATCTCTTGATTAGACCAATATTTTAGTTGATATGCTCTATCATAATCAGTCGATGAAAATGGTGTCTTTTTCTCATTTAAGCACAAAAATTCTTGCAATGGCTCATTTTCCGTATATCGGCAAATAATCATTACGTTTCTCATCATCCAATCAAAATAATCATTCTTTTCTTCTCCAGACCATTTTTTTTCATTCTTTTTTAAACATTTTTCCTGCAAAAACTCGCACGCCGTCTTCATATGTTGTACATCAACAGATTTTTCATTATTAGATTTTACCTGCTCACTACTGCTACTATACAAAAATTTTTCTCTTTCTTTATTTTCTTTATCTCTTTCAAATGTAAGACGAACAAAATCTTTTGATTTACCTAAAGCTTTAGAAATAATAGCAAGTGAAATCATTCTCTGCTGTCCATCTAATATATGAACAATAGGCTTGCTGTCTTTTTTTTCACTATTTTCTTCATATAATGTTATCATTCCAATTGTATATTCATCTTTTTTATTTTCCCTTGCATATAAAATATCGTTAAATAAATTCTCTATGGATGGTCTTGATTTTCTGGTACTTTCACTATTCTCCAACAATTCATAATAGTCAGCCATACTATTTATTTCTAATGTGTTATCGCTACCACTGTTCCCCTCGACATCCCATTTATAATTTCTCTGTAAAAGTGGTATCACAACACTTTTTTCATTTAATCTTTTACATATCTCGCTAAGAGATAATAATTCAGATTTTGCAGCCATTATGCCTCCTTAAAAACTATATATTTTAGCATTGCAATCTCAGGATCTTCTATATTTACCATATACTCATTGTACTGACTTACAAGCCAAAAATTAAAATCTTTATATTCTATTGTACTCATGATAAATTCTATCTTTGTATTATCTTCCGCTAAAATATATGCATATCTATTTGTTAAAAAATCTGAAATGCTCTCCCTAACTTTGTCTATTATTGTGTCACTAGCACTCTTAAGGTCTTTTCTAGCATCCACAGACATCTGATCCAAATAATCTTTGTTTACATTTATATCAATCTTAAATGGGGCGCCGTCACTCTTGTTCCAAATTAATTGTTGCCTCCATATATCTGCACCCTCATAAAAACTTTTAAACTTTCCCTTTAAACCTGGATTATAGTTCATACCGTTGACTATTTTTCCAACCAAAATTTTAATCGCCTCATCAGAATCCTTCTTTTTTTGATATAATAGTAACAATAATTTGATGATATCATCTTTTTTTAAATTCATACTAAACAATGTTCCATCTTTTTTTTCAATAAAAGATGACTTATTTTCAGCATCTAGCTTCACGCTGTCCAAATAACATTTACCATATGTAATTACCTCCTTATCATCTGCAACCTTTGTCCTCCTTAGACTTGCATCTATCCCCCATGATTTAAAGTATAATGGTAATAAGGTATCCCTCATTCCTTTAATAGTACCCTTATCATTTGTTTCCCCCTGTAGCTCCTGTGGATATATTTCGACTGTATAACCATAATCGACAGGTATTTTATTATTCTGAATGAATGTAGAAAAATCCTGATCACTACCATCAACAAAAATACTGTTAATGCTAGCACCTTTAATAATATGAAATTCCACTTCCTTTTCATTTTTTATAGACTTACAAACAATACATAATCCATTTTCATCCTTAATCTTAATTAACGCATTGTGTTCTTCTTTTTCTAGAATTAAGTATTTATAAACATCTATCAATAGATTTTCAGAAAAAGAATGTCTACTTAGTGATGGCGAATTCATATGATCTATGCATTCTTGAAACATGTCTTTCATAAATTTATGTACAGCTATATCATCATTTTTATCTTGTTTTTTTTCAGCATCTTTTTTTTCTAATAGTCCACTTCTATACAACGTTTTTTTGTAAGATTTCCAATGCCATAGATATTGGTATGCAGCTCCCCAAAAACGGATTTCATGCATCATATTGTTAAGCATCATATATAATCTGTAATCTATATTATTTGAGATTTTGTATTCCTCCCCATACCGTAATAACTCTATTCGTATACTCTTTAATTCATCTAATGTTAACTGCCCATTATCACCCAAGTTTGATACTTGACTATCTGTGTCTTCGAAGTTGCCGGACTGATTATCTACTTGTTCGAGCACTTCTTTCTCCAAAGTTTTCATAGCCGGAAAATCGTTCGTTTCAATATGTTCTACTAGGCTTTTGCATATGCACTCAACCTTGTTATCTTTATTAGAACAATCTAATTGAACACCATGTTCATCACATATGTTCTGTAGTCTAACGCGTACATCAAGATCTCGTTCCGCTGTAATTTCGCAGCCTTCAATAAAGTTCAAATATCTAGCATAATACACCGTTGCTTTAATCTGCTGATCTGCAATATAGTAATAATAATCTCGTCCTCTAATGCTACCATCATTTTTTTTAAATCCCTTAACATTACTCAATTCATAATAATTTTTATGCTTACCAATAAACTGTACAATCGTTTCAATGTAACCATTTATTTTTTCTCTTATCTCTTCGTCATCAATCGTTTTACTGTCAATATCTGAAACATATTTTATAGCCTCAAAATAATTCTTTTCCTCGCAATGATTATTTTCTAAACTGGTCAAAAAATTACTCCATTTTCGTTCTAAATCGTTTGACATTTTCTTCATTTTCTCCTCGTATCTTTTCAAATTGTCTAATCAAGCACTCATTTTTTCATTTCTTTCCCCTATAGTATAAAGGTTGATATGCCGTTCTAACCTCTTCCAACCACTTCATTCCAAGAAATAGCATCTTGATTTGAAATAGCTTCCCAAAATACCTATCAATAAAATAGGGGCAAGCACTAATGCGTGCCCACCCCTACGATGCTTAGCAATCTGTCATTACTTGTCTGTTATAAATGTGTTATATATTGCCTTTATGGCTGTATCAAAATCACTGTTCTTTACTCCGATTATGATATTCAGCTCTGATGAACCCTGGTCTATCATCTTTATGTTGATGCCTTCCTTTGCAAGTGCGCTGAACAACTTGCCTGCTGTACCACTTGCTGACTTCATTCCACGGCCTACTACAGCTATAAGTGCAAGTCCTGACTCAATCTCAACTGAATCCGGCTCTGCAAGTCTATGGATGGCAGATATAACTCTCTGCTCCTTGTGTACGAATTCATCAGCATGAACTACGATAGTCATCGTGTCAATACCTGATGGCATATGCTCAAATGAGATATCATTCTCCTCAAATGCCTGAAGCACCTTCCTTCCAAATCCTATCTCTGAATTCATCATAGCCTTTGTAATAAAGATTGTACAGAAATCCTTCTTACCTGCAATACCTGTTACAACATAATCCTGCTTCTGGCAGGTACTCTCAACTATCCAGGTTCCTGCGTCCTCAGGCGCATTTGTGTTGCGGATATTGATTGGGATACCACAGTGGCGTACAGGGAATATCGCATCCTCATGGAGAACTGATGCACCCATGTATGAAAGCTCACGAAGCTCTCTGTAAGTAATATATTTGATCGGCTTTGGATCTGGAACAATACGTGGGTCAGCTACAAGGAAGCCTGAGACATCTGTCCAGTTCTCATATACATCGGCTCTGCTTGCCTGTGCGACTATCGAGCCCGTTACATCTGAACCGCCTCTGGAAAATGTCTTTACCTTGCCATCCTTGCCAAGTCCATAGAATCCTGGAACAACCGCATGCTGTGTCTTGGCAAGTCTCTCACCAAGTACCTTCTCCGTCTTATAGCTATTGAGATTGCCCTCTGCATTGAAAAAGATAACCTCTGCAGCATCTATAAACTCAAAGCCAAGATATGCAGCCATAATCTTACCATTGAGGAACTCTCCTCTTGATGCCACATAGTCCAGTGTGCACATTGGGTCCGGATTGGTAAGATCCTCCAACTGCTTTGTAATCTCCTCAAAATCCTTATCAAGTGAAAAATCCTTAATCTCAAGGCCTGTGATGATCTCATCATATCTAGCCTTGATCGCCTTCACTTCCTCTGTGAAATCATTCCCTGCCTTCGCAGTTTCATACACATGAAGGAGCATATCTGTTACCTTTGTATCATCTGAAAATCTCTTTCCAGGTGCAGAAGGAACAACGTATACACGGCTCTCATCTGATTTGATGATTGCTCCAACCTTTTTAAACTGCTCTGCACTTGCCAATGAACTTCCGCCAAATTTTACTACCTTTTTCATAATTCCACTATTTTCCTTTGCCATATTCTTATTTGAATGTCGTTCTTCTTAAGATTCGCTGGCGAATCTTGCCGCAAGCTGCCAGTCAGCTCTGCTGACATATATCATATCAGAGGCTCAGCAATCCTCACGGAGTGTATATCTCTGTCGAAAATAGAGTCCAGACTGAGATATAAAACATAAAAATACACATGCATTTTATACGTCTTTTTGCAATATAGCAAGAGAATTTTAGTTTTTGCTATTAAAAAAGGCAATATATACCTGATTTGTTCCTGCCGGCACCATTCTGTGCAATATTATCTTTTCCCAGCCAAGCTACTTCTCCTTATCCCGATTCTCCATATAAAACACCTTTCCTTTAGCCCTGAATGGAAGTCTATTGCCATTCGGAATAAGATATGCGTGCTCACGTCTGACCCTGAGATCATCCTCTATGTATCCGTCCGTGATGATGAGTATAGGTCCAGACAGTGGGAAATCTTTTGCCCGCTCCAGTGTATCCACACCCGGCTGAAGAACTGTGCCGCCACGGCCGGTAACTTCTACGCGGCCAGCGATGTCCTCCGGTGCCATATAACCGACATCCGTAGCCTCCGCATCACAGAAAATTATCCGCACAAATGGCACGTCCTTTGAGACTGCATAGCTTGCAACTGCGCCAAGTGCCAATCCGATCTGTGACGTGCTCATGGAACCCGAGGTGTCAATGACTACGCCAAATGTTCTGCTCTCCAGTTCTTTCTCCCACAGAGCGTAGCTTGGTCTCGGAATATCAGGTGTAGAGCCCTGCCGTCTGCTTGGTCTGGCATAGGACCTGTGCTTTTCAAGTGGTGGAAACTGCTCGTCAAACCACCTGCCAAGTTGAACCTCCCACGGAATAGGCGGCATGGAAAGAGCCCTCACCTCCTCCACCAGTCCTGCTGGAAGATAACCGCGCTTATGTATGATATGATAGTCAAGGCCCTCTCTGAGTGAATTCTTGAAGAATTCATCCAATGTGACCCCTTTACTCATTCCTTCAAAGTGTGGGCCATTCTGTCCAAATATATCTCCCTGGCCATATCCCCTGAAGGTTGCATGCTTCTTGAACTTTCTCATTTCCTTCACGATCAGGTCATATATCGTCTCCGCCGACATGTTATGCAGGGATTCATCATACAAAAGCCCCTCATCCGGCATATCGCCGATGTGCATCTCATGAAGCCAGTCATTTATCACATAGTCACAGGCCACATTCCAGAGATAGTGATCGCGTCCCTGACACCTCTCATGATGGCAAAGTCCCGCATGAAGGTATTCGTGCGCCAGGACAAATTTCCACTCTTCAAGAGTAAAACCACATGATGGGTTTGCATATATCTCACCATGAGCTGCATCCACTGCGGCTATATGTATCTCGTATTTGTGGCATATATCAACATCCTCAATGATCTTAAAGAACGATGCCAGTCCACCAAGGAGGGGGTAATGTGCCAGAAACCAGCCTGCCGCCTTGGTTACCACCGTGTCCTTCTTCTTTTCGATGTCATGTCCACCCACATCACACACAGCTTTCTTGATGGAGTGGGTGATCGCCCGGGAAAATGTCTCGGCATATTCATTTCTCTCGCCCTTCTTGTAGTAGATCGGCGAATCCAGACCGATCATATCCCTGGCCTTCTCCGAATTAAGACCGTATGTCTGTTTCTGTACATCCCCATACTTCTCAACAAGATACTCGTATATCCTGAGCTCATCATTAAGCTTTATATCGTACTCTTCTTCCGGATCCGGAATGATAGGCTTTCCAAAGCCAACATCCGCAAGGAACCTTGTGACATATATATCACATGCCTTATTCCATGCAAATGTGTTCACGTCCCCTGTCGGCATCCTATCCTTATCGAAATGTCCCAATGCCAGATGCAGCAGATTGTGAGCCATCACATACGCCCATTCATCCGGGCGGAGCCTGGCTTTCGGGTTCACATATATATCCCCTGTCTTTGTCACGCATGCATAGCTGTCCTTCTCTCCCAGATGCGAAGTCTTTTCAATGATCGTTCCATCAAGCAAAGAGAAAAGAGGATGCTCATTTAAAATGTCATATCCCGCATAGATTGCCTTCACTTCGTCAGGAACTCCCTTTTGCCAGGAATAAAATTTTTTTCTAAAATATGTCATTAATATACGTACCTCTCGTAAACCACCTACTTGCTGCTGACAAGACGCGGAAGATCCCTTATGATCTCCAGTGTGAACCAGTCTGGAAGAGCTGTGTCATCGTCCGACGCAACCACCATCTGCGCTATCTCAAAGTTGATATTTGACAGCTCCTTGATCATCCCCTTCGCTCTGTACACAAATGACAGCATATTCCCGGATATATCCTGTTTGCTTTTTGGCAGTTCTGTGAGAAGCTTTGCCCTGAATGACTGTGCCAGAAAATAAAGAATATCTCTGTCCTCTGGTCTGGATGGCCACTTGGCAGTATCCGCTATAATATCATCCAACATGTGGTTATTCTTAATGCTCTTCGTATAGGCAAGAAACATTCCGGCATGGGATGGACTCAAGCAAGCATACGCGAGCATTTTGAGGACATTGCTGTCCACATCCCGCATTCCCGCGCCATATTCTGTGAGCGCATCACTGAGCATATGCCATGATCTCGGTGTGGAAAATGGCTCCTCTGTCTTGGGTGGTTCCGAGAACAGATGATCCGGTCTCTGGATAATGTAATCAATGACCCACGGATGTATTCCGCTGCTCTGGGCCCATTTGATCCACTGCCTTGCATCGGCTTTCATCTGCACATGAAACATTCTATTGATAAGAGCCGATGACATGGTTTTGACAATGGCAGAATCCTGTGCCCTGTTACCAGCTCCCACAACGATACTTCCCTCTGGGAGATGGTACTCGCCAATTCGTCTCTCATGTATAAGCGAGTAGAAGGCTTTCTGTACCTCCTGTGAACATGCATTAAGCTCATCAAGGAACAACACATAGGGTTCTGTTCTTGCTATCATCTTAGGTGGCAGGAACTCCGATGTCTCCCCATTGATCCTCGGAATTCCAATAATATCCTCTGGGGCCAGCTGACTTCCGAGGAGCGAGACACATGGCAAGCCCACTTCTTTTGCGAACTGCTCAACCAGAGCAGATTTTCCTATGCCCGGCGCTCCCCATATAAACACAGGCCTTATCGGCGCTACATTTATCAATATCTCCAACAGATCTTCCTGTGTCACTGTGATTGGCAGATTCATATATATCCTCCTGTAATTTGCAAATCATTTTCGATAGTTACTCATTTAGGTTTTATTATATGATCTTAGATAAAGCCTGTCATATAACCTGTAGTGTAATTTCAGCTCCCCCTTTTGATCGTTCCAAGCTCTCAGCTTTTTATTTATTTTCTTATATCTTTTTCCAGCTCTTCAACCAGATCCTGTAATTCTTTTATCTTCTCCTTGATTGTTCTTAACTTTAGCTCTACATCAGGGGAAGGACCAGCCTCTTCCTGCATATCACTCTCTGCGTCTTCGCAATCGGCATTCAGCTCTATAAGTCCCCTCAGCGCAGTTGCCGGAGTGACGTTCAGGCTCTTTGCTATGTCAAGCAATCTGGCATGTGATCCCACGCGGAACGTGAGTGTACGGGGAGATTTTGGCAGATTTGCGTCTCCTTCTATTTTCGCTTTTAGCTTGTCCTCATCAGATATTCCATAGCTATCAATAATCTGATTACACAGGAACGAAGCCCTGTAGTCGCTTTTTGTTGCTCCCTTATAATGCTTCTCCCTGATCTTATCGATCTTGTCATCAAAATCTGTTGCCATCTGCATGTTTACTTTCATTATGGAACCTCCTTGTTTTTATAAGTCCAAATATTCTTTATCATATCGATTGTATTTTAAGTCATAATCATGTATACTGTCAAGCATAAATACGCTTTTTATCATCAATATTTTTAATAATATTTTTATCCCTTGATACCAACAAGTGCCAGATGCAACAAACTAGTTGCACCTGGCACTGATAATAAAGCTCTATAAACTCATAATTTGTAATAAAAGTGTGATTATAATCACATTATTATATATAATAATGTGATTCATAGGATGATGCGCCCACTTTCTCTACCTTGCCGCCATAAATTCCTTTACCGCATTCAACCCGCACACATCTTCTATCGTTCCGTAACTTGCAGGGATATAGCTTATATTAATGTTACTTATCGACCCCTTTGTATTTCCAGAGTAGGCATCACTTGTCTCGCTTACATCCAACGCAACGGCATAGTCTGCGAACTGCCATCCAACACAATATTGATATGCTGTGACTTTGTCACTTCCGTAATTTTCCGGATGTCTCATCTCGTCTATGAACTCCTTTGCATCGTAACTGCCACCGTACATGGTTGAATTATCTTGGTCGCAGAACCAGCCAATATAATTTGGTGTTCCAAACTCTTCATACAGCTTGTCAAGGAGTAAATATTCACCATCCGTATCCGGGTTATCATTACATAAAGTGTTATACTCTTCTTCGGTGAGTCCGAGTGTGTCATAATATACTTTTGATGGTCCCATCATCCAGTTTCCGTCTGTCACTGCCTGCTTAATAGTCAACTCATTTTCGCTGTCTTCATCGCCCAATACCAGATCTGGAAGGTAGAGCATATTCTCACCGGTTTTATCATAGACGATAAAACTAAAATTGTTGCTGCTCTCCGTATATGTATCTATGAGTGATGATAAGGTATTTATGCCTTCTATGCCTACTCCATCCAGAGGATAATCCATAAGATCATCTATCTTTATCGGAAGCGTCAGCTTGTCCGCAAATAATGTTGCTCCGGTTGGGGCATCGAGAACATCCTTGTCTGTCATATCATACCTGAGCACCCCGGCTCCCATGCTGTCATCTGCAACACTGCCTGTGTCATTTGCATCCTTATCACTGTCGTCATTTACATCTGCAGCGTCCTGAGAATATCCAGTTTTTCCAGAATTCCCTGTATTTTTATCTGCATCGGAACCGCCTCCGCAGCCTGCAAGCATTGCCGCCATGGTGATTCCCATAGCTCCACATAAAAAGCCTTTCTTCATTTTTCCTCTCACATCATTTGTCATTATTTTTTTCATTTTCTTTAACTCCTTATTTTGAATATTATTTGAGCTTAACTATCATTATGTCTTTATATTTATTCTTTTATATCACTTGCTACCGATCTTTTCCTTTACATTCTCCTGTGTGATCTTAACCATGTCGAACTGTCCACTATATATATTGGTATAGTCGTCTATAGATATGCTTCTGTATGCCGTTTCGCCGTGTTCCGCTACATATATATCATATGTAGTAACCCCTCCATAACTCTCAGTATAGTCGCACACATCTACGCTCACCGCAAATGGCTCTCCACCTTCGACTATCTCCTTATTCCCGACCGCATTGTCCTCCTTATCTAATCCCGCATCTATCATAGACGATGTTATATAGCCTGTTGTTCCCGCCATGAGACGCAGAGGAGTATCGTATGCTATGTTATCACCTTTGACCGACACACCCAGATCGTGATCCGTCTTATTTTCCACATAGAAATTCATCCATGCGCTATAATAATTTTTATCCGCTATCTCATCATACACATTTGTCCCTAGATATGTCACTTTAACCTGATCATTGTCAGTGACGACCTGTTCGCCATCAACATGAAAATTCCTCGTATAATTGACCGACTCTGTCTCGCCTTTTCCGCTCAGATCCACGTCAACCATGACACTGTCAACTGCCCTGAACGGTCCCGCATTTCCTGTTGTATCTTCCAGGGTGCAGAATAGTATCTTAGACGTGACCGTCGGCTTTCTTCCTAAGTCAAAAAATGTAACGCCGGCAGAATCCACGATATAAAACTTACTTGTAGAATTTGGCTGAACTCCCCAATTAGTTGGAAGTCCCCCCTCGTATGACTCATTATTCGAAGTCAGGAGCATGATATTATAATAAACCATGTAGTCTTTATGATTTACAACCGTATACTCAAGCGCACAATCATTTTCAGATATATCATATCCTTCTGCACTCGCTATGGTTTCATCCTCAGGACCGCAGCCAATATCGTATACCTTATCTATTGTAACCGTAAGATACTCGTTGTCGCACACAACATAATTGACTTCCCTGTAATTCTTTCCTCCACTTTCTGAATCTTTATCCCTGTTATGGATTATGATTCCTGCCGCGCCGCCGGCTACTACGGATGCCGCCACAACACTGGCGACTATCTTTGCCTTCAGCGTCTTAAATAAGCCCTTAAGTCCAAGCTTGCCCGCAGTTTTAACCCCTGCAGACGCCACACCTGTTGCGGCTCCTCCGGCTCCTCCGGCTGCAGCACCCCCAGTCAATGTTCCCACTGCAGCTCCTCCGGTTGCTGTTCCTAACACTGTTCCAGCTGCAGCTCCAAACACGGCAGAAAATACGCTTGTAAGGAAATTCGGGATCACCAGTCCCTGTGTCTCCGCCAGAAACACCGCGGTGAGAAGTGCCGTTGTTCCAGATGAATACAGTTTTACGCCACTTGTATTCTCATACCTCTGCACACCCGCTTTTATCTTTCCTCTGGCAGCGGACAGTCTGTAGCTCACTGTACCTTCCGGACACTCCATGCATGCCGCGATCTCCGACGTGCTCATCCCGTCAAAGTAATACATTATTATCGTCTGGTACTGAACCGCCGACAGTTCCTCCTGCATGATATTCAGGATTATCTTACGCTTTTCCGCATTTAGCACGTAACTTTCCGGCAGAAAATTGTCATTTTCCTCCAAAAGATTAGTGGATGTGGCTTCATCCAGCTGCACAGGCATTTTCTTTCCAAGAAACTGTCTGCATTTGTTTACAGCGATGGTATTCAGCCATGCTGTTATCCTCTCAGGATTTTCGAGCTGTTGCAAATGCGTGAGTGCCGTTATGTAAGTGTCCTGCATTACGTCATACACATTGTGCTCATTCTTCAAAAAGCTCATACAGGTGTAATACACCTGCCGGTAAGTGTTCTGATATATGACCTCAAATGCTTTCATATCTCCACTCACCACTCTGGCGACCAGCGCCCTTACGTCATACTTTCCGTATTCGTCTGTCATACCTTAGTTGTCCCTCCATTTTTATGATCTCCCTATATAGATTATCCCAAGACGATTTTCGTTGGATTTTTTGAAAATTTTTTGAAAATATTTTATCCGGGTTCCTAGAACAGTTTTACTTATATTTTTATATCCCACAAATACAAGTGCAAAATATTCTTTTTAAAACCCCGCCGTAACGCTGCACGATCGCACATATGCTCCGAACGCCTTTATTTCTTTCATAAAAATTCACATCAATCTCGCATGAGCTTCCCTCTGCAGCCAAAGGCACACATGCATGCAAGGCATTTTCCAAAGCGTTAGATAAGAGCACACACAGATCACTTTCCGACACAGTAAGCTCTGCGGGAATTGCACATTGTATCTTTATTTCAATTTCTTCCTTTCTGGCTCTACCCGCAAATAAAGACAGGATCAGATTCACTGCCTCATTTTCACAGTATATTTGGATCTTCTGTGCCTCAATCTCCTTACAGATTCCCGATATATAAGCCTGCGCCTGTTCAGCTTCACCATTTTCTATACATGTAGACACATACTGCAGGTGATGACGCATATCATGGCGATACTGTCTGGTCAATGTCTGCGACTCACGCAGACTGCCGATTTCACTCACCACCTGACTTAACTGCAGATCCAGATTATTCCGGATCTGCTTCATCTCATTCTGCATCTGTTCCCTTTTGGAGTTATATAAGAGAAAGGCCAGATATGCAACACAGCATACAAAAGGCATAGCATCCTTTACTTCATTGTATTTCCCTCGTCGCAATTTTTGCCATAATCCCCTTTATGCCTCCTTGGCGCCAAATATTTTCCAGCACTTATTATCCACAATTCGACAACAAAGGGGATATTGCATTGATTTATACGAATTTATTTTCTCACCCACCTGGCATAGAGTTTCCTGCTGCCGGTGCTGCCGGCTGCAATCTTCGTAACCTTTTTCTTGTACTTGGGATCGCTGTACCACCCCTTAAATGTGTAGCCTTTTCTGACCGGATTCTTCAAGACGATAGTCCTAGACGCGACGGTATAACCGACTGGATTGGACCGGCTGTTTGTCCCCTTGCCAAGACTGTACCGGATCTTATACTTTACCAGCTTCCACCTTGCGTATAATGTCTGATTCTTGGTAGTCCTTACAACCGAACTGCTGCCGATCCTGCTGCCGCCACTCTTTGCTGTATACCAGCCTGCAAATGTATATCCCCTTCTGGCCGGTGTCGGCAGTGCTCCGTAAGTTTTTCCACAAATGACTATCTTACTTCCGGAGCTCACACGCCCTCCATTTGGAGCAAATACTATTCTCACGCGCTTTACTGTGTCCGTATATTTTGCAGTAAAAGAAAGCTTGGTGGATGTTCCTGCCACACGCAATGCAACCTTTTTACTTCCCGCCTTCCACGTCATCTGATTTAAGGCATATGCGATAATCCCATTTTGAATACCCGAAATGCTCGGCGGATATGACGCATTGTCAGTGCTGACTTCGAATTTGGTTTTACCTGCATTGAGATTTTTCTGAATCTTCTCAGCGTAGGCTCGCGCCCACTTTGCGGCATCTCCGTTTCTGACAAAGTAGTTGTCTGCCAGGCTTGTAGAACGTGTGCCATAACCGCTTGCCGTATAAATCTGATCATGACCGTTGTGTGCCAACGCCATGAGTTCATCCGTCAGTCCAAAATACAAATGCGTTTGGTCAAAGTTATAATAATTGTCTTTTGTATCATCCCATGTACAGTCCACCTGATACCATTTGCCATCCAGCTTCATGGCATTCCAGGTATGTCCATCATAGGTATCCCTTGTCTCAGCATTTGTTATGCCGGCTGCAGTAAGCAGTTTTGAATAGGCACTCTCATAGGCTTGACATGTGCCCAGCTTTCGTGTCAGTGCGCTCTCTGCCGAAGACCATTTCAGGGAATGATCGTAATCAAGCTGCTTCAACAGCCAGTCATGCAGCCACAATGCCTTTTCATAGTCCGAACCATCCGTTTCCTTGCTGCACTTTTTTACCGCAGCATTCACAATGTCACCCACGCTCGGATAAGCCCTGTCCGATACCTGTATATTTGTGCTCACACGCATATAATAGACACCTGACGTCTTGTCCATTACATAAAACCTGAAGTTATAGACTCCCGAAGCAGTCATTGTGAATTCAAAGTCGTGAGATTCACACTCATCTGTATATTGAATCCACGCTCCGCGGCTTGGATCCGCCACGGATTCAAAACTATACTCACCCGGATTGGAATAACTCGGTGCATCCATTCTAAACAAATACCGGCCACTGCCACCATCCGCCGAAACGTGGAATGTTGTATCCTCTCCTAATTTGGATTCGTTCCATTCAACCTTCAATGCTACACCATTTTGAGGGTCACTTTCTGCACTGTACTTATATTCTGTAACTCTCTCTTTGGGATTTGTTGATGAACCAGCAGATTCTTCCTGCGCATAACTTATCACCTTGATCATCGATACGCCTGTCATCACCAGTATTAATGTCAACATAAATGTTGCTAATTTCCTTTTTATCATAAGCAATACCTTGAACCTTTCTTAATGTCAAAATAACATCGCTGCATATCAACCTCTTAATATATCCAGCATAACAGAAACACCATTTTTTTGCCACAAAAAAACCCGCTGCAGAGTATTTCTGCATCGGGGTTTTGCGGTTATCTGTTGACCGGTTCAAATAACACCATTACTTGATTTTTGCGCTTATAAGCTTGCTGTAATCAGAAGCCACAACAGCCTTTCCAGCCTTCTTGTTGGCAACAACCTTAAAGTAGTAGGTCTTACCACTTGTAAGCTTTTTGATGTCCGCGCTGTTTTTGATAACAGTGAGCTTTTTGAAGCCGCTGTTTTTCTTTGTGCTGTAATATACTGTATAGCTGTTTGCACTCTTATCCTTTGTCCAGCTGATGATTGCCCTTTTCTTTCCTGCCTTGACCTTGACCGACGTCGGCGCAGAAAGCTTTGTTGCGGTCAGAAGCTCCTTTGAAACGAGAGAAAGAGACTTTTTGCCGTCAATCGTCTTATAGGCTTTGACAACAATCTTATATCCCGTGCCCTTTGAAAGCTTTTTAAATGTGAGGGTGCGCTTCGTTGTGTCAACGCTCTTGGCAAGCTTTTTGCCCTTGTAAAGGTATACTCTGTACCCGCTTACACCGGCAACCTTTTTCCAGGAAGCCTTGATCGAGTTTGTGGTCTGTTTAACAGCGATCTTGCTCGTCGCGGCTGGAAGGATTTTAAAGCTCAGCTTTTTGCTGCCGCTATAATTGCCCTTGAAGGTAACAGTTACGATCGCCTTGCCAATATTTTGGTTTTTGCTGTAAGAAACGGTGTAATCTGTTCCATTCTTAAGCGTTTTTTTGTTTGCATCCTTAACGATGACCGAAGGCTTCTGAACCTTTCCGTTATATGTATACGCCGACTTTTTCAGCGAAACTGACTTAATTCTCGCTATCGAAATTGTTGGTTCTATCGTACTGCAAACAGTGCACTTCCTGGTAATCTTGCCATTTGAGGTAAGAGTAGCCTTGACAACAGACTTGGAGTACTTATGACCGAGAGCCTTGACTTTGGTCTGAGCGACTATAACGGTGTTACAAACTGAACAGTGCTTACCTTTGGTGAGACCTGTCTTTGTGCAAGTTGCTTTAATTTCGTTATCTATAACCGCATTATGTTCCTTACAGGATATGTTAACTATGCAGTCTTGACTTTCTGAATTAGTTATATATGGTGTAACATCGTAGGTTTTGTCTTTTTCAAGTCTGACTTCGGTAACTTTGCCTTTATCGTTACTAGAGACGGATTCACTAAGCTGGTTATTCTCAACAAGGTTTACTTCTGTTCCCTGAATATTTCCGCTGCCGAGATTTGACGAAGTTATGGTGATAAGATAAACCTTCGTTTCCGTCGGAGTAAAGAAGTAAGCGGTTATGTTTTTACAGGAATTGTCACCGTAACCTATTTTGGTCGGGTTAACATATTGCTTGCAGCTTTGGCAGTATGTGCCATTACATACAAGGCTCTGGTGCTGCTTCGGAATGACTTTCTGAATTGCATACTCACAGCCAGTGTGTTTGCAGTGTCTGGATTCCCTTCCATCTTTGTCGCAGGTTGCCAGCCAGTCAACCGTATAGGTGTCGCTCAAATCGTGTCCAAGTGCTGGCAGTTCGGTGTAACCCTCATAATATTTGCAGCCGAAGCACTCATAGCCGACCGTTCTTCCCTTTCTGATGCATGTTGCCTCTTTAGCAGCGAGAGTTCTGCCAAACTGATGCTCCTGGAAGCTTTCAAGAGCATCACACTTTTTACAGTACTTGTAGTGACCAAGAAGTGATGTCCTTTCCTCTAATTCAGGCTCAGAATCGTGACAGGAGGAGATAATTTCTATATCCGCATCCAACTTAACAAAGTCAGGCCAGGTATTGTATACCCTGGTACCGTTGTGCATAATAACATAGTTCGGCTTGTCCAGAGATTGTGATAGAACTATGTCATAGAAATGAGGTGGCTGGCCACCGTAATAGATTGAATTTACATTTCCCTTTTGTCCAATATAACAGCCGCCAAGCCTTACTTTTCTGCTGGATGGGGTGTTTTGGAAATATATTGTGCTGAACGGCTGTTCATTAAGAAGCTGATTTGAAATTACTTCTATTTCTGAGTTTCCTGTTATTGTAACATTGCCCTGCGGCTCCGGTCCGTATGAATATATACAAGACGGGACGCGTGCATTATTCTGAATAAGAGTACCGGTGATATAGAGATTGTTTATATCATAGAAGGAAATAACGTGGTGCCTGTTCTTATCGTTTATATAAGTGTCACTTCCGGATTGTGCTGTAAGAGTGAGATTATAGTTGATAAACTTCCCTGCTTTTCCAAGAATATTCACATCTGCGTTCGGATTATTCACAGCGATCATTGAAGTTTCGTTGGCTGTTGAGTTAAAGATTATCTGTCCGCCGGACTGGGTTGTGGTAATTGTGAAGTCGGTGTTTGCCTTGGAACCCGAAAAAACAACAAACAGATCCCTTGTCTCCTCGTCTGAATGCATATCTGTTGTAACTTTAAGGGTTTTTCCGTTCAAGTCAAGGGTGATTTTTCCGGGATAGCTAACTGTGATTTCGGAATACCACTCCTGCTCATCCTGATAGCTCCAATCGCCCGGAACTTGTTCTTCGTAATCTATGTTGTTTTTGAGAACAACAAGCTTATCGGGTGGGGTTGTCTCGTTCGAGGTGGCTTCAAGAGCTTTTTCAAGCTCAGCAAAGTTGGTTACATAGGTTGTGTTTTCGTCAACCGAATGATTGTCCGCTGCCGAAACAGTAAATACTGATGCCTCGAGCATCAGTATGACTAATGTTACGACAGTCAAAATTTTTTTCTTTTTGTTCATAGTTTTCCCTCCTTTTAAAATTAATAATATGTAAATGTTTCCCTCCTTCGCCCTAATCGGCAATGCAGGATTTTAACAGGATTCAGCTTTTTATTTTCCACTTTTCGCTATCTCCGTGAAGGCTATAACCACAATAAGAACAGCATCCGTTTTCATCGGGCAAGAATGTTGCTCCGCAGCTCGGACATTCCTTTTCAACAAAAAATTCACCGTCAGACTTTCTTTTTTCTGGATATCTTGCTCTTTGCATGGTCAGTTTCTTTTTGAATTTTTTTGTAAACGGTTTCTTATTTTCAGGAAGAAAGGTTTTGGTTCCATAAATTTCAGACTTAACCGTTGTTATTTCATCTGTGTTAGAGACTTTTAAAAGCTTGATCGTGCCGATACTGAAATCAAGCAGATCATTGTCATTTTCGTTTTTGCTAAAGTATTCGTTTAAGCAGGATCTGAGGTAGTTCTCTGAATATCCTACGATCTTTTTCGCTAAATTGTCTTGTTTAACTTTTCCACAAATAATAGGTGTAACAATCGTTCCAAAAGCAAGAATCGCTGCACCGACGCCGGCTGCAAGGGAAATCTCCGTATCCTCGATCAAGTATAAGCATAGAAAGACACTTAAGAAAAGTATGAAACCGGACAAAAGAAGCTGTAAAAATCTTTTCATATTTGTACTGATCGTTTCATAAATCTCAAACGATTCGGTCTGCCAATCGTAAAACTCGTTTTTTATAACGGCGCCGCAATATTCACAGGTAACCTGCTGACTGTTCAGCTTGACTCTTGCACCGCATGACGGGCAGGTTATTCTCAACATATCGTGATAATAGCTTTTCTTATTCTCTTTTTTGTCTGTGCGGCGAACGTGTCTCGACTGGAGTATTCTGAGATATGAATTTTTACGGTATATCTCATGCTGAACCCTGTTGCCTTGCATTGACTCGAAACGCTCCAGGGTGCTGCACTTCAAAACCGATTCCCGCCATTCTCTGCCATCATCGTTCCATGTTTCAAAGTTATTTTTAGGAATGGGAACAACATCCGTGACGTAAATTTTGCGGCGTAGCTTATTCTTATTAAGTACGTCGATCTGACTTACGATTTTTTTTCGAAAAGCCAGGTCCATTCTTGCCGTAAGAAGCTTTTGATCCGCTTTTCCAAGCGGAATCAGCACTCTTTCAAATGCTTTTCTTATATCCTTTCGGATTTTCGAATCCTGTAGAGGAGTTTCCCTTTTTGCCAGCAATCTTTCCAGCTTAGCTTTTTTCAAATTCTTGGGAAGATATTCCGAAAAATCCATTACAAGTATACTTTTACCGATATAGAATGTACATAATATAGCAAAAGCGGCTGCAATGCACAGCGATACTGATAAATCCATAAAATCACCTCTGATTTATTCCTTGCTGACCACTTCGTTTTCGCTCTTCTTTTTCCGTTTGTCTTTTACAATGTCACATATCATTATAACAACAAGGAACAAGCCAAAAGGGATTGCCGCGCAATAGAGAAGGAAATCAACGGGATTACCCTCCGGGGAAAGCTTGTAATTTCCTTTTGTAGTTTTATAGACCTCTACTTTTATTGTATCGCCTTTTCTCAATTTATCGTATGTGTATCCTTTTGCGATATCTCTTGACCAAACGCGTTCTTCGCACTTTCCTTTATAGGTCTTTCCGTCAATTTCATATGAAATTCTGAATTTATATGTTGTATAATCTACATCGCCATTGTCATCCTTACTATCGTAGGTTGAAAAGTCAACAATAACAGCGGAAACTTTCCGTATATCAGTTGAGGCTGCATATTCTTTCTTTTCAATTCTGCTTGTGACAATTCCGAATACACCCAAAACCATCGATGCTATGCCGACGACCATAATAAATATGGTCATTTTAATGTCCTCTTTTTCTTTTCTTTTACTCATAACAAGTCCTCCTTTCGCAATCAGGACTGTGCCCGAAAGAGTTCAGGCACAGTTCCCAATTTTAAGCCATATTTATCTAAAGGCTGTCAAGAAGTCCTGTCTATTTTTTTTGAATAGGATTTCCGTCTTTGTCAGTGAATTTGCCGGTAATGATCTTTATCAGATCAACAAGTACACCGATTCCAAAAACGCCGGCGGTAAAAAGATAGAGAATGCCTGTTCCTACTTTACCCGCATAGAAACGGTGGCCACCAACTCCGCCGAGGAAAAGGCAGAGAAGAAGGGCTACAAGCCAATCCTTTTCCGTCTGTCCACTGCCGTTTACACCAACGGGTGCTACATAATCTTCAACCTGCTCGCCGTTGAGTATCTTTTTAACATTTTCGGTCACCTCATCAAGATACTCACCTCTTTGAATAGGAAGATTAGCTACTCCGCTTACGCCTTTCTGAATTACGCTGTTTTTGTCAACTCGCATACCATTGACGGTTGTTGTGTTCTCCTGGATGTTTGCCATGACTTTAATTTTGTTACCATCCTTAACAAAAACCCAGACCGTAACGTCGAGGTTCGGTTCTTTCTCAAAGGAAATGCGCTTTCCAGGGATGCCCCCTTTGATTTTGAAAGGCATTTTAAAAGCCGATGCATGTGTGCTAAGCTTTTCATATACATCTTCAATTGTGGTTGTATAAGAGAGTTCAAACTCTCTCGGGGCTGTTGCAGCTGCCATTGATTTAATATCTACCATATTTTTTCCCTCCTTTTTTTCTTTTTTCCCTTTTTTATTTTATTATTCCGTGCTTTAACTCACACGGTAAGTTATGTGGATGTTTATCCTTTTCCGAGCATCTCCCATTTGTCGTTCAAGGAATCATAATAATATATGAGGTTGTCACATACTCCGTAATAACGTTCTCTGACGAATTGATCGTCTCTGTCCGTGCCGAGTGCAAAAATCCAACACGACCGTCCCTCAATTTCATCAATCTGGCCCGTATACTGTACACTCATACCCATGCTTATGTAGTATTGCACCTCCTGAGACTCCAAAAGGATTTCCCTTGCTATTGCTACATTCTTATCCTCGGACTCACCGCTGCCGCCATAATCGGTATACATTGAAAAATCATAGTAATTTCCGTCAACAAGCTGCCCATCCATTCCTGACAGCATCGGGAATACAGAAAAAGAGTCGTTTCCTTTTTTAAAGCTCAGCGATACATTTGAATGTATTTCACTTTCATTGCAGCGCAGTAAAAAATAATCAATTTCATTTCCGTTGTAATTATAGAGTGTATTGTCGGTATTTACAGAATATTCACCATTATCAGTTATTTCCGCCCGATAAACAGACACACTGTATTTTGTATCGGCAATAACTACCGCATAAAGCTCCGCACCGCCCACATTTACAAGGGGCGCACCGCAGAGAAAATCATATTTATCCGCATACTGACTGTCTTTTACGAAATTTAGGATTCCTTCCTCATCAGCCTCGTAACCAACATAACCGATATAGGCAATCCCAACCGATTCTTTGTTATCAAGAATGGTGTTTTGAAGTTTTGATAAATCTGTGTCTTTTTGTACCGATGCTTCTGTGGTTGCTTCTATGGTCGCTTCTATAGTTGCCTCAATGGTTGCTTCTGTAGCCGCCTCTGTGGTTGCTTCTGTAGTCGCCTCTGTGGTTGCTTCTGTGGTCGCCTCTGTGGTCGCCTCTGTGGTTGTGGCGGTTGTTTTATCTTCGGTCAGATTAGAATCCTCTGACGGTTTTGCCGCACATCCAGGAACCAAGACTGGCATAATTAAAACCATCAACAGGGTCATAATGTATTTGTTATATTTCAACATTCATTGCTCCCCCCCTTTCTACTACAACTATAGTCTTACACATTCTATTGTACGGATTTTTTGAGGTCTGTCACTGGCACAAGTGCCAGTAACAGAAAAAACTATTTTCAAACTTTTTTGACTTTGGGACATAAAAAACCCCTTGACCGTGTCAGTCAAGGGGTTCATTTACTCTATTCGTCTTTTAAAGTGGTCACCATGAGCTTGTTCTCAATAGCTGTCACAACCAACGCTTCTCGATTCTCAAAGCCACCTTTTTCAACCATATCGTCTAAGTTCCAGCGCACACCGTTTTTGGAGATACCCAGTTTATCGGCAATCTCCTGGTATGTAAAGCCCTTTATGTATAAGCGGAGAATATCAAGCTGTCGGGGCGAGAATGTATCGGACATTGTGCCTTCCATTTCAATTGCAGGAGAGGTGTCAGGAAATACTTTTTCGCCTGCAAGGGTACGCCTTATCACACTTATCAGCTCCTCTGTGCCGTGGTCTTTATACCACAGACTGTCTGCTGCACCTGTCTTTGCTCGTTCCAATACCTGCGGGTCGACAAGCGAGGTTACAATTACTATTTTGATATTTGGAAAAGCCTTTTTTATACGTTTTGCGGCGGCAAGACCAGAGTGCTTGTGCTGTGTTTGCACATCCATAAGAATAAGCTGTATTGAGCTATTGCAGTTTCTCTCTGCATCAAAAGCGTCACGATATACGCCGACAAGACGAAAAATTTCGTTTGATTTCAGTCGCTCGGCAAAATGCTTTTGAATATATAAATCATCTTCAACCAGTATTGTATTTATCATATGTCGTTCTCCTTTTATTAAACATCAGCTCATTAATAATCGTATTCGGAGAGAGCTGGTGCTGCATGTCAGGTTTTCATATAAAACTTGACGCATCCTTTGGAATGATAAGCAGCAATTCAAATCGTGGTTTATATACAGTGTGCATTTCTCCACCGGCAGATTCTATGCTGTGGCGAATCGACGAGAGTCCGCTGCCCTCCTTAATAGGGCCCGACGGTGCAGCGCCATTGTTCGTTATCGTAATATCAAACACATCATTTCGCCCATTTACGCTGATATATACCTCATTGCCTCCGGCATGCCTGATACAATTTGTTACACATTCTTTCGCAGCGACAACAGTAAGCTCTTCGGCAAGTGAATCGGCTGGAAGGCATCCGTCCGTCAATACCGTTACACCGAGAATTTCCGCCGTCTGAACAACCTCTTCCATCGTTCCGCTGGCTGTCACTCGATCGCTTGTAAGCACTGCGGTTGCTTCCTGTAAAGCCTCAAGCTTTTTGTCAGTGTTTTCATCGCTTTCCATTATATCACGAATTGTCAGCAAGCTTCTTCCGATTGTGTCATGTATATGTATTTTCAGGTCAAGAATTTCTTTTTCTTTTATATCATCGGCCATTCGTTCATACATTTTTTGGAGTTTTCGATTGACCTCTTTCAGCTCGTCGTTAATAGCAGTTTGACGAACGTTGCCATTATAAAGTTCGGTGACATTATGCGCTGTCATTTGAAGCCAGTTTTCATCATTGTCAACGTTTATATTCTGCTTGCGGAATTGCCAAACTGTCTTATCGGGCAGTATGTAACAATCACCGTTAACAATAATACTTTTATCAGGATCCTCCAACGCTTTTTCAAGATCTTCGGTAATCTGAAACTCATGCCCACTCAGTGCAAACGACAAACGACGCATACGGTCATTGCAAAGAACAATACGCCCGTTCGGGTCGGCAAAGCACAATCCCATAGGCAGCTTGTCTGTGGCATCTTTAACGGAAAATGGAGAGAGCATGTTCTTTCGTCGGCGATACTCTCTCGTCAGAGCAAAGGCAAAATGAACAATAACAAGTAAAATTACCGTGATGAAAATCAGCCAGGGCGCATCTAATAAAAACGCATCCTTGCCTTCGAATGGATCTCCCTGAGTTACCGAGAACAAAAGCGTAAGCAAAAACACAAAAATCACAAGACTCGGTAAATTATCATGTGATTTTGAACGATGCGAAAGTTGATATATAAAAAGTCCCAATTCAAGCACAGCTTCCACAAACAGCAGAAGTGGTATTAAGGTTTGCAAAAAGACCGGAAGTGAAGAAAAGGCACTCATACGGCGGCACCTCCTTCAATAATAAATACAAGATGCTGGTATCCTGCGTCACCGTCCATTTCATAAAGAACGTTACCTTTATTTGAAAAAATCGACAGGTCAGCTTCGCAACAGACATTCAGCGACAGTCGCAGTCCGTTTATATTTGCGAGGCTTATCTGCACACTTGTTAAATTTTCAAGATCTGCTTCTATTACTTCCTCATAAAAATCTAATATCGCAGCAGCATTTTTGCCCGAAAGCGCGGAAAGTTCACTGTCCACATACAGAGTATTGCGTACATTTAAAAGCTTTAATGTCTGTAACGATTCGGAAAAAGCTCTCTCAAGCTCGCTGACTGCAACCTTACAATCTCGGTCGGCAAGCAGTGTCAGATGCTTACGGCGTTTGATATAACTGCATAAAACGGCAATCTCGGCAAGTAGCATTTTAACTCTGTCTGTATCAGATTTTGAGATTCGGCGGTATTCCTGTGTCAATGCCGAAATGCGGTTGATCTGTTTTTGTGTTGCCGACTGCAATAGATCGAACAGTCGGTTTTGCTCCTCCACCTTGCGGCGTTTCGACTCCCGCCTGTATTCATAGCGAAGGATCTCATTTCTTTCGGCAAGCTCTTCCGCAAGACATTCTGATTCTTCCTTAATGGCAAGCAGCGCCGACACATCCTCTGTCCATACCGCATAACCGCCGCCGATGGGCATAGTATGTACGGTCAGCCCACCGTCTACTGTGACAGGAGCTTTCTCGGCTTTTCTCATTGTTTCCTTTGATATAGGTTCAATATTCAACGCTGCATAGCGAATGTTGAAGTCTCTGTCAGTAATTTCTGCCGATGTGCCGACAGATGAGGCAAAAAGATCTGCGTAACGGCTGTTTGAATGAATATATCCGCAAGCAATGCAAGCCTCGAAACCGAGCATATACATAAGACTTTGAAATGCCGTAACGTCACCGAATAAATGTTTCAGCCATGGCGTACCAACATAGTTCAATGCAAGATAAGCCAGTGATATCGCAAATGGAATTACGGGCAAATAGCGATGCTTACCGTTCTTTAACCTGCATTTAAAGAGCATAAAAATAAGTGCTGCTACGGCACAAAACACCTGCCATACGATCACGGCAAAATAGCACACACCGTAGCCATGATCTGAATCAGACCAGACATCCGCATCTTTAGGGAATGTGAAAACTAATTGATGTAGATCATTCGTAAGCACTAGAATAAGCAAAACTCCCGAAACGGCAGACAATAGCCAGACAGATTTTGGCAGTTTATATTCATCGGGCTTGCCCAGAGACATTGCGATCAGCAGTGCAAGCATGGGTACAAACAGCATTGGCAGATAGAATAGATACCACTGGTATCTTATTGCAACCGGCTGCCAGAATATAAAGTATTTTGCTGAGCGAAAGGTAAACCACAAAATCAAAAGCACCGAAACGCCTACCAGATATTGTCCGACCTGTTTCTGCACGATACGTTGGCGGATTGAAATTCCCCAGGCGGCATAAAGCCCGATATAAATGAAACTACGCAGATAAGAAAACAGAGTAGGATAGAAACTTCCTCTTCCAATAAGTCGAAAAGAATATGCCAAAATTACGGCAAACAAGATCAGACTCATAGGAAGCAAAGGTTCTTTGTGGAGTTTTTTGTGAAGTTTTTTGTGAAGATCTTTATGAAGTATGTTGAAGATATACGATCTACTCCCCATGCCTCTTCACCTCAATCCTGCCTCTTCCACTCTCCTTAACATCATAGAGGGCGTTATCCGCCTCCTCATACATCTCATTGAATGTCAGTTCAGTTCTTGCAATCACCGCACCCATGGAGATTCCTGTTCCGCCCTCAGTGGCCTTCACAGTCAGGTTCACCTTGTCAAATATCTGCTGGGCACGTTCCCTTATCACGTCATCAGACACACTCTTGTTGAAGAACAGCATGGCTGCAAATTCATCACCGCCCATACGGCATGCATGGTCATCACCACGGAGTGCCGCCTGCAGTGCCTGTGCCACAAGGACAAGATATTTGTCGCCATTGTGATGTCCGTAGGTGTCGTTGTACTGCTTGAATCTGTCTACATCCATCATGATCATCACCGCTGTGTGCGTACACTCAAGAAGTCTCTGCTCCATGTCACTTCTAAATGCCGCATGGTTCAAAAGTCCTGTGAGGGGATCTGTACGATAGGTGTTCTCCCAGTTTCTGAGTCTCACATCCGCCTTATTCTGCTCCGCATCTGTCAGCATCTTCAAAGCATATGTACTTGATACATCCACTATTACTATTTCTCCTCTGTCTTTCTGAAGTGCCGAATCATAAAACATTCTTCCAGTGCATAATACATATATATCCCTGCCATCCTTCCGATGTATCTTGTGTTCCTGAAATACAAATGTGCTCTTTGCCAGATTCGCATTTACCTGACAGAGATATTCTGTTTTATCCTCGTCCGGTATAAGGTCGATCTGGGTTATGATATTATTCTCTATGTCCTCCTTGCTGTAACCCGTAAGTTCCTCAAAATTATCGTCTACAGATATGATCCTCCAGTTTTCATCCACCAGATATCTGCTATATTTTACTGTATGTACACGAAACGCATCCTTGCCATATTCAGAAGAATCCACCTTCTGTCTGCGCGCCATGACCCGGATCTCTGTCTGTCCGTCGTCTGTGCTGGCGCCATCACCATCAGAGTCCGCCATACCATTTCCTGGGGCAGTTCGATCACCAACATTCTCTCCATTACCATCTGCACCGACACCACCATTAGCAGCCCTCTGCTTTGATTCATTTTCCAGTGAATTCGCATACTTCTCTGAGACAAGCCTGATAAACTCAGAAACTATATATGGATCAAACTGGCTGCCCGCGCAGCTCTTTAATTCTTCTATCGCTTTTGATATCGGCATACCCTTTCTGTAAGGTCTGTCATTGATCATTGCGTCAAATGCATCGACCACCGCAATCACACGTGACAGAACCGGTATGCTTTCACGGCTCAGTCCATCCGGATATCCATTTCCATCCCATCTCTCATGATGATGCCTTATCTCCTCCGCGATCTGTCTGAGTTCTGTGTTGCTCATGGCGATCTCATAACCCTTCTCAACGTGGGAACGCATGATCTTCCATTCCTCATCCGTGAGTTTTCCCGGCTTGTTGAGTATCTCCATAGGAACTCCTACCTTCCCTATGTCATGGAGCAAACAAAGCAGCGCCAGCTTGCTCTGCTGGATATCCGAGAGTTCTATTCGTTTACCAAGCTCAGCCCCCATCTCCTGTGTACGACGCACATGCTGTTCCGTATCGCTGTCGCACTCCTCAAGAGCCCTTATGAGTGATGTCAGCATATCTGAGTGCGATGATTCACTGTCCACAAGCTTTTTTGTCTTCATGGCTGTTGCCGCATCAGTGATTGCAGCGACGATGCTCTGTCCCTCATCCGCAGCCACCCCCACTGCATACTGTATACTTCCATCATACTGTTCTTTGACCTTTTCAACACATGCCGCCATCTCTTCCTCACTGCTGTGACTGCAAAGTGCTATCAGGTGAGCATCAATACCCCTGACATAATATGTTCTCTCCGGAAAGTTCTTTCTCATGATGCCCGCAAGTGCATTTATCCTCTGGTCACCCGCCTGATTACTACGAGTGCTGTTGATCACAGACAATCCGTTGATATCGCATATTGCCACTCCAACCGGAAACGTAAAATGGTCCACCTCTTCCATGGCAAGTCTCTGAAAGCTATCCCATTTCTGAAATCCTGTAAGCATATCCGTCTCCAGAGATATATCAGAAAATACAAACATCTGACCAAGTCTGCGTCCTTCCTTGTTGTCAAGCCTTCTGATATCGCACCTTAAAGGTCTGTCTCCATCATCACCTTTTATATAGCACTGCAGAGAAAAACTGTCGTCATCAGCTGCAAGATCAACGGACAGATCATACGTCTCAAGAAACTGCTGCAGATTCTCGCATTTGCAGAGGAGTTCCTTTCCAAGGAAATCATCCGCCCTGTCATTGTGCAGGATCAAATGATTGTCATAATCAAACAAAACTATTCCCTGACCTATATTCTCGAATATGTTTGTCTTTAGTTTGTTGAGCATTCCATGGGTTGAATAATTAAAGCAGCTCCAATACAGAATATATGATGTAAGACTGTAGCCACAGATGGAATAATCCAGAAGTTTGTACACCTCCGCTCCCGGAACGTAGAGAAATATTGCATTTATCCCGACAAGCGCAAGAAGTCCCAGGATGACACTGCTGTACTGCAAACGATATTCATGTGGGATCTTGCAAAGCTTCTTTAAAAGGAGTATGAGTACCACTCCCACCAGCGCATATGAAAAAACCAGATGCATATCATACAGCGGTTTCATATCATAGCTGTATTTTGCTATCACGGTGTCTCTTCTGACATACCCTATCGCTATATTTTTGAATGGATTTATGGCAAATATTACAAGCTCATACAGGCAGTAAAAAAAGCATACGCCTATCGCTGCTCTTCCATACTTTGAAAAACGTCCTTTTGTAAAATAAACAATAAATATGAGCAGACATACCAGCATATAATCAATGCTTACGAAATATATACTCGACATGACGGACATGGCCATATACGAATCACTTATAATGCTGATAAGATAACTGATATCGACTATAGCTGCTCCTATGCAGGCAAGTCCCAGAAACCTTCCCGTCGTCTTATTCTTTTTTATGGATTTCATCGCCAGTATAATATCCATGACGGCTATTATAATTGACGAAAAGACATATATCTTTAAAACGACTTCATTCATACTCATTCCTCCTGAATCGCAGCAAAATATGGTTATATTTTACTACGTATCAAGATATGGGGCAATGCGGAAATTTTACCTATTCTCTCCCTTTTGCACATAAATTTCACTTGATCTGACGGAATTCAAATATTGAACACACCTGCATTTGATGATAAAATTTACTATATTTATTGAATTTGGAGAACTAAGATGCAGAAAAAAATCGCTCTAATAAATGATGTTACAGGATTCGGAAGATGTTCCATCGCTGTCATGGCACCGATAGTGTCCGCCATGAAGATCCAGGCAGTCACTGTGCCGACGGCAATACTATCTACACATACACAGTTTCCTATATTTTACTTTGATGACTACACACCAAAAATGCGGGATTACATCCAGACCTACAAAGATCTGGAGCTGCAGTTTGATGCCATATCCACGGGATTTCTCGGCTCTGAGGAACAGGTTGATATAGTTATCGACTTTATCAAATACTTTAAAAACGAGAAGAATTTTGTTATCGTCGATCCAGTCATGGGTGACTACGGCAAGCTGTACCCAACCTATACCGCGTCTATGTGCAGCAAGATGAAGGAGCTTGTAAAATATGCCGACATTATCACTCCTAATCTGACGGAGCTTTGCACCCTCCTTGATCTTCCATATCCGGAGCACACTGTGACCGTGAACGAGCTAAGGCAAATGTGCATGACCCTGGCGGAGCAGGGACCGGAACATATCGTTGTGACAGGAATACATTTCAATAAGACTCAGATAGCCAACTTCATCTACAACAAGGATGAGGATTTCCAGATGGTCATGGTTGACAGGATCGGCGGCGACAGGAGCGGCACCGGAGATGTGATCGCAGCCATCATTGCGGGTATGTATCTGAACGGACACAGCGTCTATGAGTCCGTGAAAAAGGCCGCTTCATATGTATCAAAGTGCATAAGCTACTGCGTTGAGAACAATGTTCCGGAGAACTGGGGACTGTGCTTTGAAATGTACATGAAAGACCTGACAGAGGCATGACATTTTTCATCCATTTTTACGCGACATACTTTTATTGTATGTATATTTGAACTGTGTTCTATCACAGCAATATCACAATTTTAATTATATGGAGATACTAACTATGGTTTTATACACTGTAACCGGAAAAGTCGGTGAGGAAGGTTACCTCGACATTGCAAAGAGCGGGGATCTCACAGGCAAAAATATATATGTAAACATGACAAACAAATGTCCATGCAGCTGTGTGTTCTGCCTGAGGCAGACAAAAAAGCAGCAGGAGAACAATACTCTCTGGCTGAAGGATGGCGAGCCTTCTATAGAGGAGGTTCTGGAACTTTTCTCAAAGTATGACCTGAATATCATAAATGAACTTGTATTTTGTGGATTTGGCGAGCCTCTTGAGAGACTTGAAGATGTGTGCGCGGTGATCGATTCACTGAAAAACACATATCCCAATCTCAAAGTCCGTCTCAACACCATCGGGCTTGCCAATCTTATATATGGGAGAGATGTCACACCAGAGCTTGAGGGTCGATTCGACACTGTATCAATATCCCTGAACGCCCCTGATGAAAATGAATTTCTTGAGCTGACCAGATCACGCTATGGGATCCAGTCCTACGCGGCCATCAAGGATTTTGCCGTTCTTGCCAAAAGGTACGTGCCACACGTTGTCATGACAGTTGTTGACAAGGTCATGCCCGAGGATAAGATCGAGCTATGCCGCCAGATATGCAAGGATTTAGGCGTGACTTTGAGGGTTCGCCCATTTGAAAATTAACCGCATTTTACAGTGACACTTACAAAGGAGGTACCGCTATGTTTCAATCTCTAGAGTTAAAACACCCAAGATTTTATCAGGCATTCCGCCTGTTCATCGTCGTATTTGCATCTATACTATACGCATGGAATCTCCGATGCTTTGCCAAGACCGCAGGACTGTTTCCAAGCGGGTTCTCCGGAGCATCCCTGCTTCTCCAGAACATTGGAATAAAATTTCTGCACATAAGCGTGCCTTTTGCTGTGTTCAACATTGGACTGAATCTGTTTCCCACATACATATCATACAAATATATCGGCAAAAGATTTACCCTCTATTCGATCATAGTCATTCTTCTGTCGAGTATATTTGTGGATATTCTGCCATCATATGTATTCACTGACGACATAATGCTTGTAAGCCTGTTCGGCGGTCTCATCAATGGACTCGCCATCAGCCTGTGCCTGAACGTTGGAACCAGCACCGGGGGAACTGATTTCATCAGCATATTCCTGTCCCACCAGAAGGGTATAGATGCGTGGAACTACATACTGCTCGGAAACATCGTGATGCTGATCGCAGCCGGAGCGCTGTTCGGCTGGTCAAAGGCTCTGTACTCCATCATCTACCAGTTCTGCAGCACACAGGTGATCCAGCTTCTATATAAGAGATATAAGAAAGAAACGTTGTTCATCATCTCCGACAAATCAAATGAGATATATCATGCCATCAAAGATCTGACAAATCACGACGCCACATTATTCACCGGAATTGGCTGCTATGAGGAGAAGGAGAAAACCCTTATCTATTCTGTCATCAACGCTGAGGCAAAGCGTGAGCTCATCCCGATGATCCGTGGAATAGATGAGCACGCATTCATCAACGTGGTGAAGACCGAAGAGCTGGACGGAAGATTCCATGATATTCCGCACGACTGATGATCAATGAACTGCCACTTGTATCCGAACGATCAAATACCTTTACGAAATGAATGCACAATAAACATTCCTATCACCAATATACATATCTCTTATAAGTTGGCCTTATACAGCGTACCGCGCCTCTCCATCCACACAAATGCTCCCACGCATATCACTATGGATATAAATGATCCCGCCGGCGCCGCAAATCCCATCGGGAACAGAGTGTCAGGATATTTGACAGATGCCAGATATGATCCCGGGATTCTTGCACATACTATGGCTATCAGGTTGTGAATAAACCCTATATAGGATTTGCCATAGGCACAGAAATATCCGGTGAAGCTGAAGTGGATTCCTGCTAATACACAGTCCACGATATAGCTGCTTATATACTGGACACCCATGGTCACAACCACCTTGTTCTTGCTGAAAAGTCCCACGAGCTCAGGTGCAAACAGTTCAACAACAGCTATTGCAATGACTCCATAAGCCACTATGATCCCCAGTGCGTATCTCAAAACCAGCTCCGCCCTGTCATGCTTTCCTGCGCCAATATTCTGGGCGGCAAGCGCGGATACAGTTGCCAGCATGGAGGATGGCACTATGAATATAAAGCTTATCATCTTCTCCACAACTCCAACTGCCGCGGCATCATTCACACCACGGTTGTTGGCTATGACTGTTATCACGATGAAAGCGATCTGTATGCATCCGTCCTGTACTGCCACCGGGAGACCTATCTTTACGATCTCTCCGAGCACAGATCTTCTCGGAACGAAATCATTTTTCGCAATTCTCAGCCCTGTATTCATTCTCCTTATCGCCACAAATGATATTATAACGCTGAATGTCTGCGCCAGAGTCGTTCCTAGAGCAGCGCCAATAGGGCCCATGCCACAGGCACCTATAAATATGTAATCAAGTGCTATATTAAGGCCACACGCAACCGCAATGAAATACATAGGACTCTTAGAATCTCCGAGTCCTCTGAATATCGAACTTATCACGTTGTATGCTGTTATAAATGGAATTCCTATAAAGCAGACTATCAGATAATCCGTGATTCCTTTGACAGCCTCCTCTGGGGTATCCATGACCGCAACTATTGGATTTATAAAAATGAGCAGCATTACTGTAAGTACTACTGATATTATCATGAAGATGGTGACTGTATTTCCTATGGCCGCCTGTGCATCCTGAAGCTTCTTCGCCCCCACTGCTTTTCCTATAACAACAGTTGTTCCCATGGCAAGACCAACCAAAATCACTGTGAGCATGTGCATGACCTGAGATCCATTTGCAACCGCTGTTGTGGCCCCGGCATCCTTGCCACAGAACTGTCCTATGATGAACAGATCCGCCATCCCATATAATGTTTGCAGAAAATAAGATAAAAGATAAGGCAGCGCAAAATACGCCATTGTCTTTGGCACACTGCCGGTCGTAAGGTTCTTCTCCATTATATATGTCCTCGTCTTTCATGTTGATGGGGACGGAGGTACCTGTCCCCTCCGTCCCCACATGATATTAAACCTTACAACAGTTGTAATGTCAACACATCAACTCTACCAAGGATACTGACCTTTCTTGGCATATGGCAGGAGTTTTCCGTCAAACTTGATGATGACTCTGTGGTTGCCCTCGGCATCCTCAGTCACATCCACGTCAAGGCCAAAATCGATGGCACTCATGATGGCATTGCCACCCTGCTCATGGATTATGTCCTTGATGGCAGGACCATATGTATCAATGACCTCATGAAGTCTGTAGAGAATAGGATCCGTATTGCCTTTATATGGGTGCTCTGCAAGAAATGCCGTGGCTGACTTATCTATTCCCAGTGCTTCTGCAAGCTTATCGCAATATTCTTCAGGCACATACTGCTGTCCCTCAAATGCTGATGCGAGCCATACTTTATTCACACCTATTTTCTCTGCCAGCGCCTCATATGTGAGTCCGCTTGCCTTTTTTGCTGCCTTCATAGCGTCAAGTTCATCTGCGTGCTGCAATCTGATAATATAATCTGCATTGTTCATCGGTGTCATAATATCATCCTCCTCAAAAATCTGTACGGATATAAAATCCATCATAAAAAAATAGAGGCACTGCAAGATTATGCAGTACCTCTTTGTACATCTGAGCTAATAATAGTCCTCTATCCCCAATATTGCAATACACAATATTATTTATTTTAATTTAATTCTTCAAATATCTATGCCAATCTGAACATTATCATTCTCTTAATCGCATACTTATCATGCAACTATTATGGACATAAGATAGAATGGTGTTGTACCCACACTCTCATCATCAAGAACCGTTATCTCAAGTGTGTGTTTCTTCTTCTCACTATGATGAAGCACAGGCTCTATATGCAGACAGTCACCCCAGTCCTCATCAAAATTGCCATCCAATAAAACCGGATGCTCGACGTCCCCATCAAGCACAGCCTGAGCCCTGACAGCAGGTCTTGATATTGTCTTTCTGTACTGTATTCCTATGCAGCTACCCTCAAGTTCAAATGATATTTTGTCGCCTGCATTTGTTCCGATCCATCCATTTTTGAAATGATCAAGATGTCCCATCTTCTCATTTGTATCCGCTCTGAAACCTGAAAGTTTTGGGCTAACCTCGCGTATCGTGAGCCTTCTTGCGCCCTCATATGCATTTGCGGTGACAGGGGTAGGAAGTACACATGAGCAGACCGATTCATCCTGTATATTTCTCTCTATGTCCGCACCAGTATCTACGGTATCCGTCTTTGAGTCATCAGACAAATTCTCAGACTGTATGAGATCACCCACAATACTCTCAAGAAACTTTGTTATCTCATCCGCTACCAGGCCATGTCCCTTGTCATTTGGATGAAGTCCATCCGGGGTTATGTCGATCCTGTTATATTCTCCCGCCTTCATCCGCCTGTATATGGTGTCATGTACACTCACATGCGGCACTCCGTAATGATCTGCAAGTCCGTTGTGAATATCCTGGGTGCTTACACCCGTGTCGTAGAAAACGTTATTGAGTACCACCACCGCCGGTCTTGATGACCAGCAAAGCAATTTTCTCAGCACACCCTCAAAGGTCTCTTCACAATATATGTTATCCACATCATTTACACTGAAATCCACAACCACAAAGTCCGGCTGATACATGAGCACATCAGTGACCGCTCTTGACACCCCATAATAGGAATCCGTACCGCCGATTCCGCCATTCACATAATTGAACTTTGCCTGTGGAAATGTATCACACCACCACTTGTATACCCTGTATGCATAAGTATTTTCATGCTCCGTCGCCAAACTTCCCTGTGTTATCGAACCGCCAAGGAAACCTATTGTCAGCTCCTGTCCACTCTGGGCGCGCTGTATAACTGACTTTATTCTTTCAAGATCATAATTTTCCATGGTTCATCCTCCATATTTGAACATCAGCTCATTAATAATCCTATATTACCTCTAAGTTAGGATATAATTTAATTCCACCCCTCAATTTCGAGACCTTCTATATATTCTGCCAGCTCCGTTGCCATCTCACACGCCTCCGGTATGCGGAGATGTCCTGGCGTGCCAAATCCGTTTCTTCCATATACATAATGAGTTATCATTTTATCATTCATATTGCCAACCACTTCATCTATAGCCTTGTCCCATGAACAGTCATGGCAGAGAAGTGTGGTACAGCAGATTATGTGTGCATCCGGATATGTCTTCCTGAGTTTTCCCAGAAATTTCATGTAATGGTCACGCCACGTTTCCGCCTGCCTGCCGTTATAGTCATTTTTCATAAAATCATACGGATGGTTGTCATTCTGTCCTATAGCAACTATAACAACCTGAGGTGTGTACTGAGAGAAATCCCACTGTGTCACCGGACCAAATGTAGGGTTGTAGTGAACCTTATCCCACACACTTTCCATGCCAATCTGATTCGGCTCTTGGAACCATCCTATCCTGTCCATGAGAGCTATCCCTCCCTGGGCTATGTCATGAATCTGTGCTTTCAGCTTTCTTGCAGTAATCCACGCATACGAATACCAGCTATTAGAATAACCGCCATTGTGTACCGGGTCTTCCTTTCCAACAAAGTCGACAGCCTCAGATACTTCACCCGCTGACACCGAATCTCCATACACCTCTATTCGTCTGCCTGACAGCGGTTTCAAAGGAAGAAGTCTCTCCCCATCTCCAATCTCATACTCAAGTATTGTTACCTCATGGCATGCATCCTGTCTCTTGAAGAACAGCACACAATGTTCATTTGTATCGTTATCCGGAACAACTATATCAAGTTCCGTAATTCCCTCTTTATTTAAAAGATAACTTCTCTGCGACTGATCGATTATACATCCAAGATAATTGTCCCAATAGTTATTCCTGTTGGACACCTTTATCTTAAGAGTATTGCCCGTAAATTTCATCTCCGCAGACGTACACGGATATACCCACACCGGCTTTTCCTCATCTGTCCAGTCGATACGCCCTGTGTACCTAATCATAACATCATTCGGTTTAATCTTCATAACATTGTCCTCTGTCATTATAAATTTTCTTATTATTTTTTCCGCAAATGTATAGACCCTATGATGTCTCCATTGTTCAGTCTTTTCACTTTATTCCATTTACATTTCTATTTTATATTAGTTATTTTTTGCTTTGCAGTCAAACTTAATTTAGCTAATTATTAATTGTTTTTAATTGCAGATAAAGTTTTAAAAACTACGAGAAGAACGCTCCTCATAAATAAAAAGATCCAACGGGTAAATCCTATAATGTGATATATCCGTTGGATCTTTATTTACACAATTACACTATTGTGTAATTGATCTGATTTTATCTATGCTACCTTTTTATCCTGAGTCATATCCTGTGCATCCTCTGATTTTCTATGCATCTTCTCGCCCCAGTTCTCATCAACAAAACATTTGATTGCTGCTGCAAGTGCTATGATTCCGAACGCATAAGCTAAAATATCCATTGCCATAATTATCTCTCCTTCACTGGTGAACGCATTTCGCGTCGATTCTCAACAACATAGTCTCAAACTGCCAATGAAGACTCAGATGACATACGCAAACGCCTTTATCTGCATTTGCCCAATCCTATTTTACAATTCTCTATGACTTTCTATGATGCAAATTCTCATCTGAGATACCCTTCATCGGCATATCCCAGACGTTTTTTTCCATCTTTTTTGTGTATATATTTGAGGAGCAGCCTCATGTGGCTGTACACCAACTCCACATATCTGCCGGTAAATGTGCATGTGCAGACTATCAAACTAAGCAGCACTGCGGCAAGAACCGCAGCAAGCATCCATGTATCTTCCAGAGATTCTCCCATGTTTCCAGTCTTGATATTTCTCGTTTGAACTGTCAGACCGGCTGTGTTATCTACCATCAGCATATCATTATTTCCTGCTTCTATCCCCCTGCTCTCGCCGAGAGATGCGACAGAATGTGCGGAATAATTTTTTACATTCGGATTGTAGAGTCCGTATATTCCCAGATAGGAGACACACATTGCAAGCACAATTAGCCATGCAAATATATCGTATTTTTCTCTGCGTACCAACATATGCGTCACCTCCTGAATATAATAAGTGTTCCTGCGATCACACCCACGACTGTCACTATCTGACAAATACTTATGTCGTCTGTGTTCTGTAAAGTATTATATTATATCAAGACGTTTTTTTCTTCCAATGTCACTCTTCTTTAGCTGTATCTTTGCCATATATTTAAATACAAATTTTTTAATTCGTCAGATACGATTATATACCCTAACTTTTTAATCCTTCATTCCCTTCATTCTCATCCGGCTGAATAACCTCTATCCTGAATACATTTATCGTATCAACATCAGGGCAGCAAAACACCGCTGTACCCGGCTCATTTCCCGGAATACTTCCGCCATATCTGAGGATGTCCACATATGGGAATGCCACATGCATAGCCATAGGACAGAGCTCGCCTCTCTCCGTATCAAAGTCATAGGAATCACCAATCTTATGGCCTCTATGACAGCCATGTGGTCCCTTTTGATCTATGAGTGTAATCCTTATCTTTGGTCTGGTCATTTTGTTATCACCTCTATGTACTGCTCAAGCGGGATTCCCTTATACTTATCGGCATTGTCCTTGTTCAGATCTATGAGCTTTTCGACAACTTTCATGGCCGACTGAACACTGTCCTCTATGCTGTTGCCGCCCCTGTACTTTCCAATGAGTACGGCAGAGAATATATCTCCGGTTCCCGGAAACCTCACAGGAATCTCCGTGTATGGGAACACATTCATCTTGTCAGTGTCACCGTCCATCATAAGGGTGCTTGTCTGTCCGTCTATATTTACACTGGTTATAACCACTGTCTTTGCACCATATCCGTGAAGTGTGTGCGCAAGCTCCTCTGCCTCTGTCATAGTCAATATCTTCTTGTCTGTGTATTTGCCCGCAAGAAATGCCGCCTCAGTACAGTTTGGAACTATCAGATCCGCAACCTTACACATCTGCCTCATATATCCCACAGTATTTTCTGTGACACCATTGTACAGTACGCCATCGTCACCCATGATCGGATCGACAAATATAAACGCTCCCTGAGATTTCTTCTTCTCACAGTACTCAGCCACCAGCTTCGTCTGGTCCTCGGATACAAGAAATCCTGTTGCTATAGTGTCAAATGCAAATCCAAGTTCATCCCACACTCTCATGCTATTCTTCATGTAGCCGGTGGTCTCAAGAATATCGAATTTACCGTAGTCCAGTGTGTTTGACACGAGGGCTGTCGGCAGGTTATACACCTGAAATTTCATGTTGGACATGATCGGTATCATGGCTGACAGTGCCACTTTTCCGTAACCTGCCATATCATTTATAAGAAGTATATTGTTCATAGTCTCTTCCTCTTTTCATCTTACACTAACATCAGCACAATTAGCCGTGCCTTGACTCACATGCATTTATCTGCAGATGCCATATCACATATGTCTTCATCTCTTATAACATATATTTGCTGCCGGATAAAGTCTGCTTTATAAACTCATATTCCTCATCCGTGACGGAGTACAGATTCCTCACTACATCATCTATCTCATCATACACTCTATACTGCTCAATTTGGTCTGTCCCATGCATACTTGTTCCCGCCAGGATCAGTTCATCGACCTTTGAGATTATATCCCGTTGTGTATTTTCATCTGTTTCCGGAATAGGCAGTGACTCTATATGTGATCTGAGCACCTTCACCGCATTGTAGCGTTTTTCATATATATACTGCGCCACACGGGAGTTCAGCACCGCCATAATGTACTTCATGTCAAGTCCCGCCACACGCGGTATCACCACATTACAGCTGTTTAATGTGAGATGTCGTCTGTCATCGTAGGCAAATACAAGCTGGCGGTTGATAAATCTGTATATCAGTTTCTCCGGCGCGCGGTAAATTCGTTCAGGAGCCGCCTGCTGATAAAGTGAAATATCCGATGCTATGAACCTCTCCGGCTCACCATATCTGTATCTGTACACGTCTGCACCGGTAATAACGCCTTCCATACCATCTGCACACTCTTCCGACAGGTATCTATCATTATCTCCGGTCACTATACCAAGCGCAAAATCTGCCTGTCCGCGCAAAAATATACAATCTGTTACTTTATCAAGCTTATCAAGCAGCCTGTATTCATCATCATTAAGTCTCAGCAAGAATCTGTCGATATCAAGTGGTCTGTCTGTACCAATAACAAATTCTTCACCGGCTCTGGATATTCTTGCCCCTATGCTATGTCCCGGATCCGCACTCTTTTTGAGATGCATCGCAACCGCCGGGCACTGTACTCCGTGAAACACATTGTCGAGGAATCTCACACGTCTTACATTTGTTGTGTTCGCTATAATCTGCCGCGCAGCGCTGTGATTTCTGACATCCAACACCGCCTCTGGCAATACAAATGCCAGCATTCCGTCATCTCCGAGCAGCCCCAGCGCACGCTCCACAAATATATCATACGACTCCGCACCTCTTCCGGCCGCAGTTTTAAAGTTTTCTCTTAAAGCCTTTTGTGCTGCTCTGTCAAATTTATATCCCCAGGGCGGATTGCCTATGATCACATCATAATTCACAGTATTCGATATACGATCCTCTGATTTCGCAAGGAAATCCCTGCACTCTACATTTTCACATATAGTCCGTATATCACTCTCTGCTTTCACGTTCTCCCTTCCAGCAATCCTTGTAAGTGCCAGATTGAACCGCGCAAGCTGCACACTGAGCATATCTGTATCAAATGCATGTATATTGCATATATCCACATCGTCTGAAAACTGTATTAGAAAATTGCCAGTTCCACAGCATGGGTCAAGAACTTTCTTTCCTTTTAGTCCGCCCCCCAGATCCTGACTGATATCCATTATCATATTCCTGACGATTTCTGTTGGCGTAAAATATGATCCTGCAGCTTTCCGTACACCGATATCCCGGACAGACATATATAGCAGACCAAGAACATCCTCTCCCTTTTGAAACTTATAGCTGATATCCAGCAGATCATCATGCTCACTTATCCATGTCTCTATTTCTTTCTTGTCCTGAATTATATCGTCAAGCAGAATGCTCCACACACCTACGTCAAGTCTGCCGTCTATATACTCTCTAAGTATCTCATTTGTCTCCGGGCTGTCTACCAGAAGTTTAAGCGCGCAATCCGAAAGCAACGCCCTCATGGCTGTTTCTGTCACACAAATATTTTGTTCCGCAAGCATTCCGGCAAGCTTTTTCACTACATCTGTGCTCTCACAGTCCTCTGATACATACCTGTCGTAAAAGCCTTTTCCGGATACATATCCCTTGTTCCGCCTGCTGCGAAGTGCATTCCGCTTACCTGTTTTAAGCGACCGCTGCAACTCTATGACATAATCCTCAGTAAAATACACCTTTCCATCCGTCATGGCTCTCTGTGATTCAATTTTCCCAAGCCTTAGCCAGTTGCGCCCTGTCGCCTTCGATATTGAAAGCATTTGGCATACCTCATCCAATGTTATGTATTTCTCGCCCATATACAGCCTCTCTACCTATGCTTTGAACGGATTTTAACACCTCACCCATAACTTGTCTACACTTTGAGCAAAACTTGCCAAATCGGATTGTCATGCCTCCGTCTGAGGCTCATTTGATGTCTCAGCGCACCCTGCTCCCGAAAGCTGTTTCTTAAATATAGTTCTAAATATCAATCTCACAAGTGGTCCGCAATAGCAGAGCTGCCAGAGCAGTGCAACAGGGAGATTCATTCCCCATGTCTGGATAAATGTACCAACACTTGGTGAATCCTTGAACAAAACAGTTGCTATAAGGCTCATGATTGGACACATCATTATGCAGATGTAGAATGATATCATGAAGGTTATCACCTGTGGTCTGTCAGTCGGTCTCACGATCTTGAACGCAAGCATTGGTGCAAGCTTTCCAACCACGAAAAGCTCAAGCACAATAGCTATCGGCCACATGATCGGCATCTCATGAAGTGCCATGACAAATGTCTGATTGGTGAAACCTCCTGTGCTTAATGCTACATTGTAGCAGATCATTCCATAGACCATGAACATGGCCATGATAGTTGTGAATACGAATTCCTGTAATTTGTTTTGTGGCATAATAATTTCCTCCTTACGAAAATAAAAAGCCCAACGAAACTTTCATCTCGTTGAGCTTAACTGCGACTACCATTAATTGCCCCTATGGTAGCACATACATTTTTAAATTGCAAGTAATTTTCTGTTTTTTTTATACAATTTCTGTTCATCTGGGGACGGAGGTACCTGTTCCCCGATACAAAGTGGAGAGGATTATTCTGTCACGGCCTTCTTGCCAGTGTACAGCTGATAATATCTGCCCTTCATGTCAATGAGCTGATCGTGGGTGCCTCGCTCTATGATGCGTCCCTGCTCCATGACCATGATGCAGTCCGCGTCCTTGACCGTGGAAAGTCGGTGAGCTATGACAAATGACGTTCTTCCCGCCATGAGGGCATCCATTCCCTTTGAAACCATAGCCTCGGTTCTCGTATCAATGGATGATGTAGCCTCATCGAGGATCAGAGCCGGTGGATCTGCAACCGCCGCCCTCGCGATAGCCAGCAGCTGTCTCTGTCCCTGACTGAGATTTGCCCCGTCTCCGGTGAGCACTGTGTTGTAGCCGTCAGGAAGACGCTTTATGAACTCGTGGGCATTTGCCAGCTTTGCAGCATTGATGCACTCCTCATCCGTGGCATCCAGCTTGCCGTATCTTATGTTATCCATGACTGTTCCTGTGAACAGATGTGTATCCTGAAGAACTATACCAAGGCTTCGCCTGAGATCCGGCTTTTTGATCTTGCCTATGTTGATATTGTCGTACCTTATCTTTCCGTCCTGTATATCGTAAAACCTGTTTATCAGATTAGTTATAGTCGTCTTGCCCGCGCCTGTACTTCCGACAAATGCAATCTTCTGACCAGGCTTTGCATACATATTTATGTCGTGCAGAACTATCTTATCCGGGTTGTAACCGAAATCAACATTCTCAAATTCAACCTCACCTGTGAGTTCCCTGTATGTCACTTCACCTGTCTCATGCCTATGTCTCCATGCCCAGAGTCCGGTTCTCTCCTCGGTCTCCGTGAGATTGCCATTTGCATCCTTCTTTGCATTTACCAGTTCAACATAGCCCTCGTCCTCCTCAGGCATCTCGTCTGTCATGGTAAATACCCTGTCAGCTCCTGCCGCCGCCATAACTATTGCATTGATCTGCTGACTTATCTGTGTAACCGGCATCGTAAAGCCCTTGTTAAGCGTCAGGAATGCCACAAGTGTTCCTATGGTAAGCCCTGACCAGCCATTTACTGCAAGTACACCTCCAAGTACAGCACAGAGAACGTAGCTTATGTTTCCAAGGTTCGCATTCACCGGCATGGTAATGTTGGCTATCATATTTGCCTTGTAGGCGCTGTCCTGAAGAGATCTGTTCAACTTGCAGAAATCATCATATGCCTTTTCTTCGTGGCAGAACACCTTGACAACCTTCTGGCCGCTCATCATTTCCTCTATATAGCCGTTGACCTTTCCAAGATCCTGCTGCTGCTTCATGAAGTATCTTCCCGACTTCGCGCCCAAGCTCGACGTCGCCTTTATCATGATAAGCACCATGACGACTGACAACACCGTGAGCGGTATATCAAGAACTATCATAGCAATGAGTGTTGAAATAAATGTGATGCTTGAGTTGATAAGCTGCGGCATACTCTGACTTATGACCTGACGGAGTGTGTCAACATCATTGGTGTACACCGACATGATATCTCCATGTGCATGTGTGTCAAAGAAAGATATCGGAAGAGATTCCATTCGCTCAAAGAGCTGAACTCTGAGCCTCTTCATGGTTCCCTGAGTCACATTTACCATGATCCTGTTGTACGCGTATGCGCAAATGATTCCCAGCACAAGTATAAGGCCAATCCCCAGCATCCTGTGGGCGAGAGGTCCATAATCAGGCGTGCTCTGTTTCATCATCGGTTCAATATATACATCGATAAGTTTCTGCATGAACATCGATATACTCAGTATTGCAAGCGCCGATATAAGTATGCTGACCACAACCGTAATACATGCCAGCTTGTATTCCTTAAGAATATATCTGATCAGCCTTCCAAGTGCCTTCATGGGATTTTTGCCCTGATCCTTTCCAGGTCTCTTCAGCCCTGCATCCACTTTATCATCCATCTTATTTTCACTGTATTTCTCTGTATTTCCTGTCATTACACTGCCTCCTTTCCTTCATAATTAACTCATCTTCTCATCGAAATCACCGCCGCCAGACATCTGTACGTCGTAGATCTCCTTATATATCGTGTTGTTCTTTAACAGATTCTCATGTGTGTCGAAGCCGCTGACCATTCCGTTATCCAGAACTATAATCCTGTCAGCATCCTGCACACTTGATATTCTCTGTGAGATTATGATCTTGGTGGTGTTCGGTATCTTGGTTGCAAATGCCTGCCTGATCTTCGCATCAGTTGCAGTGTCAACTGCGCTTGTAGAATCATCGAGAATGAGTACCTTCGGGCTCTTGAGCAGCGCTCTGGCGATACAGAGTCTCTGCTTCTGACCACCAGACACGTTGCTTCCGCCCTGCTCGATCCAGGTGTTGTATCCATCCGGCATCCTGTCTATGAATTCATCAGCACAGGCAAGCCCGCACACCTCACGGCACTCATCCTCCGTGGCATCCGCCTTGCCCCATCTCAGATTGTCAAGTATCGTACCCGAAAACAACACATTCTTCTGGAGCACAACCGCCACTTCATTTCGGATGACCTCCATATCGTAATCACGCACGTCATGTCCTCCGACACAGACAGAACCACCATCCGGCTTCACATCGTAAAGTCTGCTTATCAGATTGACAAATGTGGACTTACCACAGCCGGTTCCACCTATCACACCAACTGTCTCTCCAGACTTTATGTGAATGTCGATATCCTTCAGCGTGTCCTCTGCACTGCCAGCCTTATACACGAAATCCACATGGTTGAAATCTATTCTTCCATCAGGCACCTCCATGATAGGCTCATCAGGATTGGTCATGGTCGGGGTCTCCTCAAGGACCTCAGATATACGTCTCATACTCGCCATGCTCATGGAGATCATGACAAATACCATGGACAACATCATCAGCGACATCATCATGCTCATGACATAGCTGAAAAGTGATGTAAGATTTCCAGTTGTCATGCTACCACCGACTATAAAGTGCGCTCCGATCCACGACAGGAGCATCATACATGTAAAGATGACAAACATCATGATAGGATTGTTGAAAGCCAGCAGGCTCTCAGCTTTTATGGACAATTCTGCAAGGACCTCTGCTGCCTTCCCAAACTTCTTATCCTCGTATTCTTCCCTGACAAATGCCTTTACGACTCTTATCGCTGATACATTTTCCTGAACGCTGGCATTCAGGTTGTCATAGTTTCTGAACACCTCGTCAAATATAGGTGTCACCTTGAATATGATGTAGAACAGACCAAATGCAAGAACCACAAGTGCTGCCACAAATACAAGTGACAGCTCCACGTTGATGGTGAAACACATTATCATGCTGCAAATGAGCATGAGTGGTGCCCTTACTGCTATTCGTATGAGCATCTGATACGCATTCTGTACATTTGTCACATCAGTTGTCATTCGTGTTATAAGACTTGCGGTGCTGAATTTGTCAATGTTGGTAAATGAAAACTCCTGCACATTCCTGTACATGCCCTCCCTCAGGTTGCATGCAAATCCTGTCGATGCGCTGGCAGCGAATTTTCCCGCCATCACTCCAAAGAAAAGACTCAGGAAAGCCAACACAAGCATAAGTCCGCCATACATATATACCTTGCTCATGTCCTGTCCGTTGATTCCCTCGTCGATTATCTTGGCGGTCACAAATGGAATGAGGATCTCCATGAAGACCTCTGCCGCCGTAAATACAGGTGTGAGTATCGAGTCCTTCTTGTACTCGCCCACCTGACCAAGCAATGTTTTGATCATTCTATTTCCTCCTTGTTTCATTTTGAAATGCTGACAGAATCCCCAGATGTACAAATCAGGAATTTGATTTATGATATGCGATATCTGATCGTCAGCTATATATGATTTGACGCAAGTTGCATAAATATTAATACTTCTATTTTTTAATGTCAATAGTGTACAGAGGCGTTTCATTTGTGAAATTTCTGTGTATTTAAAGTATTTAAAGACATATTAAAATAAGGCATATGAACATCTTTTTAGTCCATATGCCTTATTTTATAGAGATCTAATATCTAATTTCCGCTCTAACAGCCATTTCATTCAAAGCCATCAATGGGTCTTGAATCTTTTCTTAACACAAATTCCTGCAACACCCACTATTGAAACAATCATAAGAATCACATACAACTGCAAGTCTGTACTGTCACCAGTTTTTGGAGATGATTGTGTTGCTTTATCCATTGTACTTGTCTCCTGTGTTATACTGGTTGTGTCTTCCGAAGGCTCCTGTGTTGTACTGGTTGTGTCGTCTTCCGAAGGCTCCTGTGTTGTACCGGTTGTGTCTTCCGAAGGCTCCTGTGTCCCCGTTGTCTTCTCGTTTACTGTAAAATGAGCTGTCGCTGTTCCGCTCTCAGAGACAATGCCAAGTGTATGCTCACCCTTCGAAAAACCGGCAACATAATCCTCTTTCAATGTTACGATTATACTTCCAGATTCCACCGTATAATTACTCTCATCTATGGTCTTTCCGTCAACCTCAACACGAATAAAATCCCTGTATGCAGCATCAGATGTGAATGATAGTGCATTCTTCGCACCTGCTGTTACTGTTGCTCCATCTCCCTTGATAATAACAGGGGCGAGTTTCGCAAGCACTGTGTCTTCCTTTTTAATTTCATTTTCTGCTTCTTCATCACTAAAATACTTATTACATTTATCACAGAACCAATATGTGCTGTTTCCTTCTTTTGCAGCAGTAGCAGCTTGCTTTTCTACTTTTTCCATATCGTGACCGGCGTTTTCTGCTGTCCGTACATTTTCCTTTGTTTGAGATTCAAAAGCAGAATTTTCAAATGTCACACTGTATGTAGTTAATTCTGGCAATACGCAGTTCTTTTCCTGTATTACTGTTGCTGTTGTATCTGCTGTCTCACTTTCTACGCCATCACATGCTGTACATTTTCTTTCTGCTGTACAGTGTTGATCGTCTGTGCTCCATGTGTATGTTACATCTCCATAACTATGACCTGCTGCCGGAATCTCCGTATAGGTGGTGTAATCACAGTTACTGCAGGTATCGTAAGCTTCCCAACCGTTTGCGGTACAAGTCGCCGCCTGTGCATCGTGATGTACGAGGTCGTGACCCGTAGCTTGGATCGTCTCTGTTTTTATTCTGCCGCATCCAATGCAAGTATACTTTCTCTCCCCCTCTGTTGTGCAGGTTGGAGAAATAGTTATAGTGCCATTATCCCAAATATGTACTCCAACATCGCCCTTTTCTGCGCAGACATTACACTCATGCCAATGATTGTTTTCATCCGAAATCCAGTTTGAGTTCCAATCATGTCCGAGAGGGGTGGATGTTCCTCCGCAGATCGTACAAGTCTGTCCGCTTGTGCAGGTTGCCGTTCCGCTCCACGCATGCGCAGAACGCGGATTGCTGATATTAGTGCCACATTCTGTGCAATAAACATGATTCCAATGATATCCAGCGTCTTTATATTCATAAGTTCCGGTTGTACTTACCCATTTACCACAGATGTCGCAATAGGCTCTGCCCGCATATGCCGGTATCCGCAGCAACATCAGCACCATGCACATAGTGAGCAGGGTAGTCAAAATTCTTCTCTTCATATAGTTTCCTCCCTTAAAAATAAATCTGAGTTTGGTTAGTGATTTCTGTATATAAAGATTTTATCATTTTGACTTCTTCCATGTAATCTCCGTTTCGATACGAAAATGTATATTTTCCTATTTCAGCATATAATTTTTCAGCTCATCCCTCTTATTTATATTCATTTTTTCATAAATCCTGCTCAGATAAGTTTTAACCGTATTGGGTGAAAATCCCAGATAATCTGCAATTTCCTGATTATTCCAATCTCGGCTTGCCAGCATTGCAATCGAGAATTCCACTGTGGATAATGCATCCGTCACTGAATTTCCTGACATAGGATTGTGGATTGACATCCATCCCCTGCTAAAGGCAATGACTTTATCAGATAATTTGTTATATAGTTTTGAATCCTCCTTGCGGATACATGACTCCAGAAGTCCCTGCAGCAAACCATGATGTTCAATGAAAGGTTCCAGAAATTCGTCTTCTTTCGCCACGTTCCACGCCAGCATCAATGCATCTTTTGCTTTCTGCTGATTTTTCAGATTCATCTGACACATTGCAATCATACAATACAGATAGATCATACTAATAGGATATACATCATCCCTGAACATCAATGCTGCCTCGCAAATTCCAAGTGCCCTGCCATACTCGCCTTTTAAATATGCCATGTGAGCTATTACATAGGCAGAAAACAGCTTAATTCCAGGCGGCAATGTTACTGCATAAAGCTCCACATCCGGAAGTTCATCCACCGAAAGATGCAAAAGCACAGAGGACATATATCCCGCAAATACACTGACAGCCCTGTCCTCAGCGGATGAAGGATTTTTCGTCTCTTTTTCAAGACATTCCTGAATCTCCCTCAGTCCTTTTCTTGATGCAGCTTCTCTGCCAAGTGTCAGATTAGAATATACATATAACAGGCAGGATGACATCTTCAATTTTATATTATGGCTCATCAGATAACGTTCTGCTATATGATTGCACTTCTCCGCCTGCCCGGTAAAATAATAGTATTCAGCACGTGCTATCTCCTGAAAATCCCTGTCTTCAAAACTGTCTACCGTCTTTTTCGCTTCACCCGGTTGAAATGCTGCATTGATCAACGGCAGTATGGTATATTCACTCATGATCGTATCCCTCCAAACCAACGATCCGCCAAATCATGTTGCTCCTGGAAATCTTTATCATCACAATCTGGTTTTCAATGATTCTCTATATCTGTGCCTGCCGCCTTGGCTGCAAGTTTCTTATCAATCGCTCTAAGTATAAATCCTGCTGCCACTCCTGCTGCCACTCCTACCACTATTCCGCCAATGATATCTGTCGGGAAATGCACATACAGATACATTCTTGAGAACGCTATAAGGATCGCTATCACGCAGGATATTGCGCCCAACAATTTCTTTCTGCTCATGAACAACGCCGTGACAGCCGCAAATGATGCCGCAGTATGTCCCGATGGGAAGGAATAATCCGTTGGTTTCTTCACTATCAGATCTGTGAAGTTCGCCACATCATAAGGCCTTGTTCTGGCTACCAGATTCTTTAACAGGCAGTTGGTCATAAGCAAATCCAGTACCAATGCTATAGCCATGCATATTCCTACTTTTCTGGTCCTTGGGATGATGAGCAGCACAGCCGCCATTACTATCCACAGTATTCCCGCATTTCCAAGGGATGTGATCGCCACCATGATCTTGTCAAGCCATGGAGTATGTATATTCTGGAGAGCGTCAAGGACTTCTATCTCCCACATCAGAAGTTACCGCCGTTCCAGCCCCAGTCATGTACGCCGTGGTAAGTCACGTACACCGCATTTCCCGGGATTCCAAGCACATCCGCAAATATATCGCAGATTTTTCCTGTCATGGCATCACACGCTTTAGAAGTCACATCACCGAATACGCTGACTTCCACATATGCACCCTTATCAAGTTTCTTTCCGCCCATGAACAGGTCGTATCCATCGTTGATGCCGACCATAAGGTAGCTCTCCGTCTTGTTCATCGTTGTTATCGCCTGACCGAGACTGCTCTTAAGAGTCTCCTTCTGGTCATCGCTCATCTTCACTGTAACCTTTGAATCTATAAATGGCATTTTTTTCTCCTCCTTTGATGTTGGATTTTGCCAATATCTAAGTTAATATTACATGAATGTCAATCATACCCATCAGGGGTCGCTCCCGCTTAACTCAGCCTGCAACGGTACTAAGGTGCCGCCTGCTGCGCCACCTAAGGACCGGCGGCATCGTATTCCCCTGATTGGGTTATGTTTGAACATTCATGTAAAAATATAATTATTATATATGGCAAAATCCTATAATTCCGCTATAAAATATGTCTACAAAAAATCCTCAAACTCTATCTCAGACGGCAGTCTCAGATCTCCTCTCGGGCTAACCGACACGGTTCCGACCTTCACGCCGTCCGGCATACAGTTTCTCTTGAACTGCTGGCGGAAGAATCTCGTGTAGAATACCTTCTGCCATTTGTCGATCTCGCTGTCTGAGAAATTGTACTCGTCACTCTGTCTTACAGCCTCCTTGCACAGCTCATTTACCTCCTCAGGGGACATTCCATATCGCAGTGTATAATATAAGAAGAAATCGTGCAGGATGTATGATCCCACGGTGTCCTCCGTCTTCTGCGCGATGGTTCCGTCCGGGTTCGGTGGAAGCAGCTCCGGGCTGACCGGTGTGTCTATGATATCGTCTATGATCGGCGCGATGCCCACAAATCCATCAACCTCCATGAAGTGTCCGACTTCGTTCACAAGTGAGCGCACCAGCGTCTTTGGTATACTTGTATTCACCGCATACATGCTCATATGGTCGCCGTTGTAGGTGCACCAGCCAAGTGCCAGCTCCGAGAGATCTCCGGTTCCAACCACGAAGCCGCCCTCCTTGTTGGCGACATCCATGAGTATCTGCGTTCTCTCCCTCGCCTGACAGTTCTCATAAGTGACGTCATGTACGCTCTCGTCCTGTCCGATATCGGCAAAATGCTGTCTCACCGATGCAGCTATGCTTATCTCTCTGCTGTCACAGCCGAGTAGTCTCATGAGTTCCGTGGAGTTGTTCTTCGTCCTGTTTGTCGTTCCAAATCCCGGCATGGTGATTCCCACGACAGTTGTGGATGGAAGTCCCGCATTCTTCACCGCCTGTGCCGAAACCAGCAGAGCCAGTGTAGAATCAAGTCCACCTGACACTCCCACGACCACACATTTACAGTGGGTCGCCTCTATCCTTCTCTGAAGTCCGGCAACCTGCATCTTGAATATCGCCATGCACCTCTCAAGCTTATTTCCCGATGGGACAAATGGTGTCATCTTCACCTTCATGAGCACATTTCCTTTGTCCATGAGTGGGGTATCGCACACCACCGTCTCATACTTTCTGAATGCGAAATCACGCTTACAGTCGGCAAATGACTTGTTGGCTATCCTGTCGTGTCTGATCTTGGTAAGACTTATATCCCTGATCAATACTCCGTCCTCAAATGGCTTTACCTCGCCGAGGAGCTTGCCGTTCTCGTACATCAGATTGTGTCCTGAAAATACCAGATCTGATGTGGACTCATACATTCCAGCGGACACATACACATATCCACACAGGCAGTCCGATGACACACTTCCTATCAGCTTGTGCCTGTATGCAGCCTTTCCGATGACCTCATTTGATGCGGAAAGGTTGAGTATGACCTCTGCTCCCGCCATAGCGAGAAGTCTTCCCGGCGAAACCGGAGTCCAGGCATCCTCACATATCTCTATGCCAAGCTTGACTCTCTGGTCTCCGCTGCCCATCTCTATCATCACATTGTTGCCAAACAGCACTTCACTGCCAACACCCCTGCCCCCGGCTTTCTTTGAACCGGCATTGTATTCAAGCTCATCTCCATCATCTTCCGGGTCCATGAGATTGACCATCACCGCATCATACTTTCTGGCTGAGAACCATCTCTTCTCGTAGAACTCACCGTAGTTTGGAAGATAAGTCTTCGGCACGATGGCCATGACTCTTCCGCCCTGCAGGAACGCCGCACAGTTGAACAGCTCTCCGTCCACCTCAAATGGCAGACCGACCACCAGTGCCGACTGACCGGTACAAGTCGCCATGGCAAGCTGAAGAAGTCCTCTTCTCGCACCATCTATGAGCTTTCTGTTCTCAAACAAATCCGCACAGGTATATCCCGTGATGGACAGCTCCGGCGTCACTATGACATCCGCAGCATCCTTATACTCTTCATATATATCCATTATCTCTCTGACATTTCCGCTGACACTTCCGATGTGAACCTTCGGCGTAACGGCTGCCACACGCAGCATATTCTTCATTGTTACCTCCTTGTAAAATCTCACTTGATTTTGCCTTTTCATAACATTTACACTTTACCACCCGGAGCCATTTATTTCAACGAAGTTCACAAAACAAAAACAGCTTCCCCACAAGATAAAAAAGGAGAAACAGCTTAAACGCTATTTCTCCTGAAAATTCGTATGTTTCGTTACTTTGATTACTTTCCAAGTGGCTTGCCTGTGAGTTTCTCATAACCCTCAAGATAGATGTCGATGGTCTTCTGTGCGACATCATCCGGAAGCTTCCATCCCTTGTCCGGGTTAGCCTTCAGCCAATCACGGGCGAACTGCTTGTCAAATGATGGCTGGCCATGACCTGGCTCATATACATCTGCTGGCCAGAATCTTGAGCTGTCTGGTGTGAGCATCTCATCGCCGAGAACGATGTTGCCGTTCTCATCAAGGCCAAACTCAAACTTTGTATCTGCAATGATGATTCCTCTTGTAAGTGCATACTCTGCACACTTCTTGTAAAGTGTTATAGTATACTCCTTGAGCTTTGAAGCGTACTCCTCGCCCTTTCCTGGGAAGTACTTCTCGAGGTGAGCAATGCTCTGCTCATATGATATATTCTCATCGTGATCGCCAATCTCCGCCTTTGTTGATGGTGTGTAGATAGGCTCAGGAAGCTTATCTGACTCCTTAAGTCCCTCTGGAAGCTTGATTCCACATACTGTGCCATTCTCCTTGTAGCTTGCCCAGCCACTACCTGTGATATATCCACGTACAATACACTCGATTGGAAGCATCTCAAGCTTTCTGCACATCATGCTATTGCCATCAAACTTCTCCTGCTGGAAGAACTCAGGCATATCCTTTACATCAACTGATATCATGTGGTTAGGAAGTATGTCCTGTGTCATGTCAAACCAGAACTTTGACATCTGTGTCAGAACTGTTCCCTTCTTGGAAATTACATTGTCGAGGATGACATCGAAGCAGCTTATACGGTCTGTAGCTACCATGATCAGGCTGTCTCCATTGTCATAAATCTCACGTACCTTACCTTCTTTGATTGGCTTTAATTCCTGCATTTTTTTATCTCCTTGATATTTGTATTATGTCATCAGGCATCGGTCTGACAACCCTCGCACATATAAATGTACGGATTTTGAAAATACCCATTAGAAATTGTATTCATATAAGTGTGTATCACTTTTTATGGTGGCTTGTCAAGACTTTGACTGCCCACAAAATTATTTTATCAAGATTTATCAATGTTTCTGCGCTCCTGCCGGTTCTATTATTCTAAAAGATGTTTTTTCATCTTTACAATGTCATTTGTGATGGCTATAATAACAGAGCACAATATCTAGTGGGTGTTTCACATTATCCCCACCAAATATATTGTGTTTACATTAATTGTCACAGGCGCAAGCCTGATGACCTACGCACGCATCAGCGTGCTACCTATTTAATTGTCACAAGCGCAAGCTTGATGACCTACGCACGCATCAGCGTGCTACCTATTTAATTGTCGCAAGCGCAAGCTTGGCGACCTACGCATGCATCAGCGTGCTGCATATTTATTTTCTTTACAAATAATTCCATGCGGAATGGGCAGCCGCATCTAGTATATTATTTCAAACCAGACCTTAACGGCCTGATTTCAATTAATTTAATGATTGGATTATTATTATAGAACTTTTATCGAATTGGAAGAGGGAGGCTATTGCTGTGTCAGAAGAAGCAAAAAAACATGTACATGTAATTAAAAGAAATGGAGAAGAGGTTACATTTGATCTGTCAAAGATAGAGAATGCCATCCTTGCAGCCAACAACGAAGTTGACAATCTCCATCAGTTAAATGAATATCAGGTTCACGCCATCGCGGACAATCTGGAGAAGCAGATTGAATCCATGTCCCACGCAGTCCACGTTGAGGATATACAGGATATGGTAGAGACCGGAATCATGGAGATGCGAGGATACGAGGTTGCACAGAAATATGTGCGTTACCGTTATAAGAGAGAGCTTGCACGTAAGTCCAACACCACGGACAACGGAATACTCGCACTCATCGATCATATGAATGAAGAGGTCAATCAGGAGAACTCCAACAAGAACCCTGTGATCAACTCAACCCAGCGTGACTATATGGCCGGTGAGGTTTCCAAGGATCTCACAAAGAGAATGCTGCTGCCGGAGGATATCGTGGAAGCACACGAGGCCGGAATCATACATTTCCACGATTCAGATTACTATGCACAGAAGGAGCATAACTGTGACCTCATCAATCTCGAGGACATGCTGCAGAATGGAACCGTCATCAGCGAGACTATGATCGAGAAGCCACATAGCTTTTTCACCGCCTGCAACGTAACTACCCAGATCGTGGCTCAGGTGGCCAGCAATCAGTACGGCGGACAGACATTTACCCTGTCTCATCTCGCCCCATTTGTGGATGTCAGCAGGAAGAAACTCCGCGCACAGGTCATCGAGGAGCGCACTGAATGCGGTGAATCACTTGACGAGGATATCATCAACAAGATAACAGAAAAAAGGCTTCTGAACGAGGTCAAGAGCGGAATACAGACGATACAGTACCAGCTCATCACACTGATGACTTGTAACGGTCAGGCACCCTTTGTCACAATGTTCATGTATCTGGATGAGGTTCCAGAGGGACAGACAAGGGAAGATCTGGCACTCATCATAGAGGAAGTCCTGAACCAGAGGATCAAGGGTGTCAAGAACGAGAAGGGAATCTGGATCACACCGGCATTTCCAAAGCTTATATACGTGCTTGATGAAGACAACATCACACCCGACTCAAAATACTGGTACCTCACCGAGCTCTCAGCCAAATGTACTGCCAAGCGCATGGTTCCGGATTATATTTCAGCAAAGGTCATGAGAGAGATGAAGGACGGCGATGTGTACCCATGCATGGGCTGCCGTTCATTCCCGACAAAGGAAGACGGCATAAGAAATCCTGACGGATCGCGCAAATACTACGGCAGGTTCAATCAGGGTGTCGTGACCATCAATCTTGTTGATGTGGCATGTTCATCAGACGGCGACATGGACAAATTCTGGAAGATCCTGGACGAGCGTCTTGAGCTTTGTCACAAGGCACTCAGATGCAGACATGAAAGACTGCTCGGAACCATATCAGATGTCGCTCCTATACTGTGGCAGCACGGTGCGCTGGCAAGACTTAAGAAAGGCGAGAAGATTGACAAACTGCTCTTCGGCGGCTACTCAACTATTTCCCTTGGCTATGCCGGTCTTTGCGAAATGTGTGTCCGTATGATCGGCAAAACACATACATCCGAGGAAGGCAAGAAATTTGCGCTCGCTGTAATGCAGAAGCTCAACGACAAATGCGCTGAGTGGAAAGCCGCAGAGAACATAAGCTACTCTGTATACGGAACTCCAATGGAATCAACCACATACAAGTTCGCTAAGAACCTGCAGAAGCGGTTCGGAATCATCCCTGGCGTTACAGATAAGAATTATATAACCAACAGCTATCATGTACACGTAACTGAGCAAATTGATGCCTTCAGCAAATTGAAATTCGAGTCAGAGTTCCAGAAGCTGTCACCGGGCGGCGCCATCAGTTATGTAGAAGTTCCTAACCTTCAGAACAACATCGATGCAGTTCTGGAAGTTATGCGATTCATATACGACAACATTCTCTACGCCGAGCTCAACACCAAGAGCGACTACTGTGAAAAGTGCGGCTATGACGGAGAGATCAAGATAGTTACAGACAATTACGGCAAACTGGTCTGGGAGTGTCCTAACTGTGGCAACCGCGACCAGAACACCCTCTTTGTGGCAAGACGTACCTGCGGATATATCGGAACACAGTTCTGGAATCAGGGACGTACCCAGGAGATCAAGGACAGAGTCCTTCACCTGTAAAATCGGCTATTATAAAAACAACGGGCAGTCAAGTTATGAAAATAACTGACTGCCCGTTATTTATTTAATCCGGGGGACGGAGGTACCTGTCCCCTCCGTCCCTTAGTTATAGTCATTCCACAATTTCATCTGCTTGGCGTCCTCTATAAGATCTATATAACTTCCATCTATCGCATTTATGCAGACGACCTGGGAAATCTCCCCCGATGTGTCTCCGCCGCGAAGCTCCTCGCTCTCTGTAAATACCCATGCAGGGATATAACACATCTTGCCGGATTCGTCCACAGATGACACATATCTGAGTGCCACATTATTGAAATCTATCTTGCCATACCTTGTCTGGTATTTCTCGTAATATGCTGTAATGCTCTCATTTGCCTTAGATATCATGTCGTCCCAGCCCAGTATATCCACGTCCTCATCCTTAAATGATGCTGAATCCGAATAGAGGGTTGAATACATGTATACGACTCCTTCGTCATTTACACTTATATGCGCCATATCATCTATATCGTACATATATCCATTCTGGTTCTGTAAGTTGTCAACATTATAAAGTTCTCCGTTTCTGATTGGAACACCATTTATTGTGCGGGTCAGGGTCACATAATATCCATTTACCTCTGTCTTCTTTACATCGCCGTTTTCACCTGCCCATACTCTCACAAGTGGCTCCACTTTTGAGCATTCCATGCCGTCTATCCCTACGCTTGAAAGGAAAATCATAGCCTGAGATATGGCATCGCTCTCCGTAATATGACACTCATTTTCCATATTCGAGACATCCACATCTGTGACACTGATCTCTCCGGTGACATATGTATACGTGGCTCCGGCAACTCCATCCAGAAGTGCGTTCTCCTCAGTCTCAGCCAAACTGAATGCCATATACATTCCGGAGTCTACCTTATCATTGCTGCTGTAACCTGAAAGAGCTATCGTATATTCCTTGTCTCCGTACTTGCCTGTGTATGCAGCATGAGGATCGTCATAATTTTCAAGCAGCGGCAGGCTTTCAGGGGCCTCCGCCATCTGGCTCTTGTACGTCTCGATCTGTGCGTCATACCATGAATCAGATGTGTCATCGCCCTGACTGGCAGCCTCCTCCTTGAACTTCTTTGTCATCTCTATCATGTTCTTCAGCTCATCTTTGGTGGACACACCCTCCTTTCGCACGTATATCCCCTGGGATCTGTCCAGAAGTCCTTCCACTATGGTCTGTCTCTGCTTGGCATCAAGCTTTGTCGTGGTGTAATACACCTTTTTCAGCTTGTCCGTATCCGGCACATCTATCGACTCTGCCGTGCAGCGGATCTCAGAAAGACCCGATTTGCCAACATCAAATGTTGTATCACATTTGTCCGGCACTCCAAGAGTCTTCGACAGTCCGCTCTTACCATTGTCATCGCTGTATCCGCTGAATGACTCACCGTCTAAGGAATAGTCCACTTTTTTGTTGCCACAACCAGTCATCTGCATAGCCATCACTCCCGCCAGCACGCATGCTGCTATTCTTACCACTCGTTTACTCTTGCTCATATTATTTTCCTCCTTTTTTGACACCCCAGTACCGGGATTTAAATCATGCTCATTGTGGCTTAACCGCGCCCCAAATTTTTATTATTTATCTGTGATCATTTTTCTGGCGCCTTACATAAGTCACATATATAAGACATTTCACATGATGCAAATACAACAAACTATTTTGAAATTGTTTTTCCAGCCTCATAACCACTCCACGTGCCAAGAGCCTTTGCTGTCTCCGCAATGTCAATATATTTGCCGTCTAACGCATTTATGTATACCACCTGCGATATATGCCCATTTGCCATCCCTGCATCTAGAACATCTCCACCTTCTGTCTGTGTAAATACCCACGCTGGCACGTACTGCATGTCTCCGGCAGAATCCACCTCTGGCACATACAGCAGCTCCACGTTGTTAAACTCAACTTCAGAATATGCGGTGGGATATCTCCTGTAATATTCAGCTATGCTCTCATCCGCAGCTGACATCATCTCATCCCAGTTCAAAAGATCAGCCTTCTTTCTGACATATGAATTCGTATCTGTACACAGTCTGGCTCTGGCATAGAACACACCATCATCATCGATAAACACGGTCATCTTATCGCCCTCCTGCATGACATATCCCTTCTCAGTATTCAGATTGTCCACAGCTGTAAGGTCCTTATAGATCACATCTATTCCGCCTATCTGGCAGCCAAATTCGATTGCATATCCGTTCTTTTCCATGTCTACAGTGTCAAATGTGCTGTTCTGCCATCTCCTTATCACAGGTTCACAGCTCTGACTTGCAAGTCCCGACAGACCAAGCTTTGACAGAAAAACCATCGCCTCACTCTCGGCCGCATTCTCCGTCATGGTACATTTATTCTTCATATCTGCCACATCTGCCCCGACAGAACTCTCAGGAACCGTCTCCACATACACCGAGTCGTCAACTCTGGACAACTCATTCTTCTTCTGATCCCCCGCCGGACTGAACATAATGCTTATTCCACGGGATGTGCTATCGTCATCATTTGCCGATACCCACAAGCTGTATTTCTCTCCATCTGCCTTGCCTGTGTATATCATGTTCGGTCCATAATCAGACACCGGAGTGTATGTATCAGGTGCTTCTTTCTGCCTTGCCTGCATATTCTTGATATCACCGGCGTACATCTCAGCTGTTTCTGCCTGTCCATCTTCCAAAGCCTGCTTCCGATATATCTCAGCCATATCTATGTCACTCTGTATCTCATCCTTCGTCATGTACTCGTCGCCATCATTCCGGCAACATATGCCAGCTGACTTGTCAAATACCCCCTCAACCATCTTCTGTATTTCCTCAGCTTTGATCTTAAGATTGTCATAATCCACGACGTATGCTGCGTCAGTGTCCGGCACCACTATGTTTTCAGTGGATAATCTTATATCTCTCAGCTTTGACTTTCCGGTGTCGAATTCAACGTTACAAGCACCGGGAACACCAAGTCTCACAGACAGGAGAGCTCCGTCATCTCCCTCCTGTATGGAGTCGCCGTATATATATGTTGTCCTCTCCTCCTCGGCAAATGCATCGCCTTTTTTGTCACCACACCCGCCAAGGCAGACACAGATAAGTGTTCCCAAAACTGCAATGGACACCACTATGGTCTCTGACCTCTTTCTCATATTCCAACGCCCCCTTCAGATCTTCTGTCAAATACACTGCAGTAAACCCACACACTCTGTATGCGTTGTCCCGTTCTTGTATCAATTCTATTGGAAACACGCATTAAGAAACAACCTGCCGATTCCTTAAGACTTTATTAAGGTCTATTATCAAGAGAGCAAAAAGCTCCGTGCAGCCAATCCACTGCACGGAGCTTTTTGTACCTCATATATTCTTGTCACTATATCAATACCAGGAGAAGCACAATTCCAATCAAAGTAAGAATAATACCCGAAAGAAAAGCAACCTTGAACCACTGCTCTTCCCCTGTTATATGTCTAAACGTATCATCCTCTCCCTCAATGAAGCTGAGGGCTGTCAACGTCAGAAGTCCCAGTCCTGTAAACACAACCGCAAGTGCCGGTATCTTTATTGCAGGTATGACCCAGAGAATAAAGTACACCACATCACAGCCTAAAAATATAAATAGCTTTTTCCCATATTTATCTATCATTTTCCTGACTCCTTTTATCTGTTTTTTTTAGAAAGCTTCTTGATTATATCATCACACCCACACACTGCACTTATACCAACTGCAATACCAAGAACAAACATCATCGTGTCATTTCCCCAGCTTCTAGCTGCCACCCAGTCGGAATCAAATGCAGAACTTAATGTATAATATAGTGGCGCGCCCGGAAGAAGCGGTATGAGTCCAACGATCAGATATTGATTCGCCGGAGCCTTCATAACCCTGGCTGCCACCTCCGCAAATACCGCCGCCCATAGACTGGCAGCAAGTGACGGTACGAATACATCATCTATGACATTTCGAACAAGAATATATACGATCCATGTGCACATACCATTTATCGCCGCAGGTATCACGTTCCGCTTTCCGAGATTAAACATAAGCGCAAATCCAAGAGACCCAAACAGCGCCGTTACTATCTGTACTATAACCTGCTGCAATCTACACACCTCCCACAATGTACACCGCCAAGGCAAATCCACACGCAATCGCCACCGCCCAGAGCAACGACTCCACCAATCTCAGGCTGCCCGTTATGGTATCGCCAACGAACATATCCTTAACTGCATTTGTGAGGGCAAGTCCCGGAATTAGCAGCATGATGTCACCTATCATAACCTTGTCCCCGTGTATCGGGAAAATGTGCCCCGCCACTCCAATGAGAACTCCCGTGACAAATGAACACACAAAATTAAAAAGAATATTATTCGTACACACCGGAGCAAAATACACCTGCATCAGCCATATAGCTAATGCGAAAACCGCTGCAAATACTCCGTCAAGGATATTTCCACCGAAAAATACCGCCAGCGTTCCAGCTGCCAGCACGCTTCCGAGGCAGACTCTGAATCTCGGGGCAGAGCTATGCTCTATGTCCTCAATACAAATCTTCAGCTTGTCCGTATCAATCTTTTTCCTGCAATATTCCCTGCTGAGAGCGTTTATACGCTCCAGTTTCCAGAAATCTGTCTTTGTTCCATCCCTGGTGCCTCTTGTCATGGAGCACACCGTTCCATCCGGCATGTTCATAGTGCACACGAGTGTTGAGGTTATGGCAAACACATCCATGCGCTCTGCGCCATATGCCTTTCCCATTCTTCGAAGGGTATCCTCCACTCTCTTAACTTCGGAACCATTTCTGATCATCATAGCGCCAATGTCCATGAACAATCTGAGCGTATTCACATCTTCATTATCGCACTGGCACCTGCTCAAAGTACTGATGTCTTCTCTCATCTACTATTCTCTCCAGTTCCTGTGGATTTTTGTTATATAGGCTATTCACTTCATCATTATATCCCAATATTATGTACGGAACCATCTTTTCTATGTATGCAATGACATCATCGCACATCTTCTCATTCTTCATCGGCAGGGCCATTCCACTTCCGTCATTCAGCTTCACTTCAATCTGATATGACTTTCCGGCCTTAATTCCGTAAAATCTGTTCTGGGTAACAATCTTAAATACCCACATCAGTTCCCTTGTCTCTGCAAAGTTTACTGTGTCACCCTTTATATACAGAAAGAACTCATTGTTAAGTCTGAGTCCACATACAGAAGCTCCCGCCTTGTAGAACTGCTCAATACGCTCCATCTCATATTCCGGGTGTGGCTTTTTCTTACAATAGTCCAGAACATCTCTTATATTGCTCTGTCTGACTGCAAGTGATATGAACCATACTGCAAATCCCCAGAAAAGTGCTGCTCCCAGTCCAATCCACACCTGTCCTTCATCTATGCCCATCGCGACTCCAAATATAACCGCACCTATCACGCCAAATATAACCGCACCTATACTGCAGCTTATCCTGTATCTTACTCCAAGCTTCTTTATCATCTGTATGACCCCTTTTACCCTTTATTCAAATATTTATATTTCTCCCAGCCTATGCTTTAACAGCCCTGCTGCCGTCTCAATCATACTCAACCTTAAGCAGACATAGTCCATGTGGCGGAGCCGTAGGCCCGGCAAGCTGCCTGTCCATCCCCACTATGATCTCCGGCATATGCTCCGCATCCATATGTCCATATCCTATCTCCACCAGAGTTCCAGTGAGTATCCTCACCATATTTTGCAGGAATCCATTTCCATGAAATCTCATGCGGACATAGTCTCCCTCCTTGACTATCTCCACATCATATATGGTTCTCACCGTTGACTTCTTCATTTTATTGTTGCCACAGAAAGATCTGAAATCATGCTTTCCGACAAGATACGATGCAGCCTTTTTCATCGCATCCACATCAAGCACACTTCCCTGAGGTACACACCACACATAATTTCTGTCAAACACAGGTTTCTCTAATCCTACATACAGTGTATATTCGTAGATTTTGCCGGTCGCATTCAGCCTTGCGTGAAACCTGTCTCCAGCCACAGTAACATCAAGCGCACATATATCTGCAGGCAGATATCTGTTCAGATAATCCTTTATCTCATCCGGTGTCCTATTGGTATTCAGCCTTCCGCTTGCGACCATGGCTCTGGCATGCACTCCAGCATCAGTCCTACCTGCGCCATGGATATCCACCTTTGCTGGTGTCTTCGTATCCCGGATATCTGCGGACATATTCTCCCTACATACATCCGATGTCTTACCGTTATCTCCATCCACCATTTTCGACAACACCGCCTCTATACGGCCTTCAACCGTGTCTGCATTTGTCTTGCTCTCCCAGCCGTGATAGCGAGTGCCATCGTAGCTGAAAGTAAATCTGTAGTTTGTCAAATGTATATCCTCTCCAGGGACGCTTCTTTTGTCACAAGGAGTGTCCCTCTGTCATATAAAACCAATCCAGGGGACACTCCTTGTGACAAAAGAAGCGTCCCCACTACAGCACCTGCTCGCCTGTGTCTGCCTCAAATTCCTTTACCTGTTCAAGCCAATATTGCCTATCTTTTTCTGTTATCTGTCTTATGACTTTACATGGATTTCCTGCCGCTATCACACCATCCGGAATATTCTT
>OHMY01000064.1_pt1 | contig 100548 bp, 72 predicted proteins | sample 1569381 | NCBI WGS metagenome assembly OHMY01 (sample SAMEA3879528, study PRJEB24766) | human gut metagenome | biome: human-associated habitat; feature: feces | place: USA | collected 1985/1987
GCTGTTAGGACATTATCACTAACCTTTAATATTCCAATTTTGAACACCCTACCTTTCAAGGGCAGTTGGTGCCAGACACGTGTTGAAGCATGGCGAGGGCGATGCTGTTGTATTTCGTTTGGACATCGTCGCCGCGCGACGGGAGCACCACTGGGCAGGTTGTGCCGCAGAGCATGCCCGCCGTTTCGTTGTGGGCGAGGAAGGTGACGGCTTTATAGAAGGTGTTTGCAGCCTCTATATCGGGGAAGATGAGTGCGTTGGCGTTGCCTTCGAGCGGCGAGCTGATGCCTTTCGTGTGGAGCGCCACGGGGTCGATGGAGGTGCGGAGATCGAGCGGTCCGTCGATGCGCACCTTTCCCCAGCGTCCTTGTCCGGCCTCTGCGATGATGTCGCGGTAGTCGAGCGTATGCGGGAATTTGTCGCTCACGTGTTCTGAGCAGTGGAGCAACGCCAAACGCGGTTCTGCCGCTCCAAAAGCGCGACAGAGGTTGACGACGTAGGAAATCTGCACTCGGCGCTGTTCGGGCGTCGGATAAGGGATGACAGCAGAATCGCTGAAGACCAGCATGCGGTTCATCTCCTTCATCTCAGACACTGCCACATGAGTCAGCACGCGCCCGGAAGGGAGGATGCCACGCTCTTTGTTGAGAACGGCACGCAGCAGCACGTCGGTGCTGACAAGACCTTTGACCAATACGTCGGCCTCGCCGTTTCGCACCATCATGACCGCCTTGGCCGCGGCTTCTTCATCGCTGGCGGCAGCGACGGTATCGGCTGGAAAGGCTGGCAGATGCAGCGTTTCAGACATTTGGGCTATGGCGTCGAGATGACCGACGAAGACGACCTCGACCATCATTTTTTCAACGGCACGGGCCACGGCTTCGAGCGTTGAAGCGTCGGAACCGCAGACAACGGCGAGGCGGCATCGGCGCCCGCTTTGCGACAGATGGGCAGTGAGTTGCCCGAAGTTTTCAATCATAAGTAGGTTTGGCGTTTCCATCTGGCACCTCGCCACGGGGAGAGGCAGCAGATGTGGGACATTGTTTTTCTGGGGGACGGCGCGGATTATTCGCGCCGTCTACGCACCGATACAAATTTACGAATTATCTGCAAGTAAACTTCATCGACGGCAGGGTATTTTTTTCCTTCATGAATCTCTTCTGACTGGCAGTTTTTTGTTTCTGCACGATTTTTTTTGCTACATGGCTAACGTTCAATTGGATAAAGGCTAAAATAGTTACGAAGGAAGGGAGCGTTAAATGACATAAAGTGGAAACGCTCTTGGGCGGCATCGTAATTTTGCACTGAAAGTTGCCGAAGGAAGAGGGAGGCTGAGGGAACTGGCCGGCCATTCTGTTCAGGAAGCCTCTATCGTGTACCAGCGGCGCTTTCAGAATACACCTTATTTATATAAGTAGGTGTTCAAAATTATTTTTTTACCAACCATCAAAACCTGAAATTATGAAACTGTTTGGAAAGAAGACTGAGGACATTGTTCCCGAAAGAAAGAACGTTTGGAGCATCGTTATCCAAGTGCTGATTGCCGCGCTGACGGCCCTCTCCGGCGTATTTGCCGGCTGCTCTTTGGCTTCTGCCTGGCAATGACGGCAGGAGGAGATTTCTATGTGGGGAGCTTTGGATGTTTTTAAGTAGGTGTTCTGTTCAGAGCTCCCCAAAAAATAATTCAATTTTTTTCGCGAGACCGACTTTTTCGGAATGTCGCGCCGTAACTTTGCAATATCATATCCGATATTCCTTAGCAATTCTAACTAACTACTTTGCATTTCTAACAACTTAGCTATTCTAACCATCACTTAGCTATTCTAAAGCACCATTACCAAACCATGAAAACTATGAACCTTGGGATTGCCAACCGCAATCCGCTGAACATCCGTTACGTCAAAGCCAACCACTGGCTCGGACTGCACCCGCAAACGCCCAACGTGAAGGGCTTCTGCCACTTTACGGCTCCTGCCTATGGTTTCCGGGCGGCCATCATCTTGATCAAAAACTACATGAGGAAATATGGCTGCGTGACGCCTGAGAACATTATCAGACGGTGGGCGCCACCGACGGAAAACAACACCGAACTTTATATCGCCTGCGTTTGCGGACGCAGCAGATTGGGACGACAGGAACGCCTGCACACTGAAGGGCCGCAAATCGGACGTCTCGTTGCAGCCATGACGCGGCAGGAAACGGGAATGTATATCACCCCAGAAGGCGTTGACGAAATCAGACGGAAGTTTAATGTATAAGTAGGTCGACCTACTTAGTAATTGCTACCTTATTTAAAAGAACTTGAACATGAAAAGAAAGAGACATACCGTATGCACTAAATTCAAGACCCGCCGCGAGGTGGCTCTCCTGTGTTTCTCCGAGAAATCGCCTTCTAACGCCGTCAACTGTCTGCGGCGCTGGATTAATTCAGACCCGGAACTTCTGGTGCATCTGGAGAAAGCAAACTATCACCCACACTCGCGCTACTTGAGCCCGCAACAGGTCAGGGTGCTCCGGCGCTTCCTGTTTTAATTCTAATGACCGTTTTTTGGGGAAGCTGGGCATGCGATGCCGCAGAATAACGAAAAAACGAGCGATTGCCTTTCCCGAACAGTGGGAAGGGACAATCGCCCGTTTTTAGTAACCATTCAATACGGCCTCAGCCTTTTAATATGCGCTTGATGTCGTTGAGCTTGTTGAGCGCTTCAAGCGGCGTTAGGTTGTTGACGTCGAGGTTGAGTATTTCGTCGCGGATTTGCTTGAGGACAGGGTCGTCGAGCTGAAAGAAACAGAGTTGCATGCCGTCGGTTTGCTGGGAGAGGACACCCGTTGAAGCCGTTTGTGCTTTCGGTCCAGGCGAAGAAGTTTCGTCAGCACCGAGACATCCGTCGTTGGCATTGTTGGTTTCGAGTTGGCGGAGAATCTGCTCCGAACGCTTCACGATGAGCGCGGGCATACCTGCCAGACGCGCCACATGGATGCCGAAGGAATGTTCCGAACCGCCACGGCGAAGGGTGCGCAGGAAGACAATGCGTCCGTTTTTCTCAACCACCGACACGTTCCAGTTTTTGATGCGCGGGAAGAGTTTCTCCATCTCGTTGAGCTCATGATAGTGCGTGGCGAAGAGCGTTCGCGCATGCGCTTTCGGATTCTCATGGATGTATTCAACAATGGCCCAGGCAATGGAGATGCCGTCGTAGGTGGAAGTGCCGCGACCCAATTCATCGAAGAGCACGAGGCTACGCGGCGTGAGGTTGTTCATAATGTTTGAGGCTTCGCTCATCTCCACCATGAAGGTGCTCTCGCCGACGGAAATATTGTCGGACGCCCCCACACGAGTGAAGATCTTGTCGACCAGACCGATGCGAGCACTCGTGGCGGGAACGAAAGAACCGATTTGCGCCATGAGGGTGATGAGGGCCGTTTGGCGAAGCAAGGCGCTCTTACCGGCCATGTTGGGACCAGTGATGATGATGATCTGCTGGTTTTCCGTGTCGAGCTGCACGTCGTTTGGCACGTAGCTCTCTCCCGGCGGCATAAGGGTTTCAATCACTGGATGACGGCCACCGCGAATATCGAGCGCCATGGAGTCGTCGACAACCGGACGGATATAGCCGTGCTCGGCGGCAACGAGGGAGAGCGAAAGGAGGCAGTCGAGCGTAGACACCGAAGCGGCATTGCGCTGCAGGGGGGCGATGTATTGCAGGGCGTCGTGGAGCAACTGCGCATAGATTTGCGACTCAAGAATCAAGATGCGGCTTTCAGCGCCCAGAATCTTTTCTTCATATTCCTTGAGTTCCTGCGTGATATAGCGCTCGGCCTGCGCGAGGGTCTGCTTGCGAATCCATTCGTCTGGCACCTGGCCTTTATAGGTGTTGCGCACTTCGATGTAATAACCGAAGACGTTGTTATAGCCTATCTTCAGGCTCGGAATGCCTGTGGCTTCGCTCTCGCGCTGCTGGATTTGCAGGAGATAGTCTTTACCCGTCGTTGAGATGCGACGCAGTTCATCGAGTTCTTCGTTCACCCCATTGGCGATGATGCCCGGTTTGCCACTCATGATGGGCGGATCGGGGGTGATTTCGCGGAAGATGCGGTCGTGAAGTTCCTGGCAAGGGTCGAGACGCAAACCGAGTTCGCGAATGGCCGTTGGCTGGGCATCCACACAGGCTTTGCGGATGACGGCGATGCTCTCGAGAGCTACGCGCAATTGCTGCATATCGCGCGGATTGGCACGTCCGACGGCCACCTTTGAGACGATGCGCTCCAAGTCGCCTATGTTTCGAAGCTCTTCTTCGGCGAGGTCTCTGAAATCGGGCTGGCGGAAGAAATATTCCACACCATCTTGGCGGGTCGTGATTTCCTTCACCGTGCGCAATGGGAAGAGCACCCAACGGCGCAGCATGCGGGCTCCCATCGGCGTGAGGGTTTGGTCGATGACATTGAGCAGGGAACGGCCGCCTTCGTTCATGGGCTGCACGAGTTCGAGGTTGCGGGCCGTGAAACGGTCAAGGCGCACACAATGGTCTTCCTCGATGCGGCGGATGGAAGAGATGTGGCTCGTTTGCGTGTGTTGCGTGATTTCCAGATAACACATCACGGCACCTGCTGCGACAATGGCCGTTTTCAAATGCTCCACGCCGAAGCCCTTGAGGTTGTGGACGGAGAAGTGCTTGCAGAGTTTTTCTTTCGCCGTGGACTCATTGAAGGTCCAGTCTTCAAGCTCGAAGATGAAGAACTTGCCCCCGAAGAAACCTTCGAAACGCTGGCGCATTCCCCGCATGATGAGCACTTCCTTCGGCGCGAAGTTCGCCAAGAGTTTGTCAACATATTCCGAGGTGCCTTCTGCCACAAGAAATTCTCCTGTGGAGATGTCGAGAAAGGAGACACCCACACTATTCTTCCCGAAGTTGACCGCCGCAAGGAAGTTGTTTTCACGCGCCGACAACACATTGTCGCTCATGGCAACGCCAGGCGTGACCAATTCGGTGATGCCGCGCTTCACGAGTTTCTTGGTGAGCTTGGGGTCTTCCAACTGGTCGCAAATGGCCACGCGGTGTCCAGCACGGATGAGGCGCGGCAGATAGGTGTCGAGGGCATGATGAGGAAATCCCGCCATCTCTGTCGGCGACGAACTCTTGCCGTTGTTGCGGCGCGTGAGCGTTATGCCAAGCACCTGGGAGGCGGTCACGGCATCGTCGAGATATGTTTCATAGAAGTCGCCGCAACGAAACAGCAATATCGCATCAGGGTGTTTGGCCTTCAAATCGCGGAATTGCCTCATCATCGGCGTGAGTTCTTCTTTTGCCATAGTGGGGAGAATGTTTTTGAAATAGAGTAGAAGAAGCGGGTAGCATCTTTTATTTAATTCAGATGCCACCCGCTTTTACGCTTATAAGGTTTGTGACGCCCAGAAGCGACACTCAATTTTTTTCTTCTGAACCTTTGCCGGAAGCATCGTCGGGATTTTCGGCAATCACTCCAACTGGCAGGTTTCTCTTGTCGGACTTGGCTTTCACCTTGATCTTGTCGAATCCGTAGCCAAAGACACCAATGACTTTCGACTGCGAGACGAAGGCACCTGGGTCGATGTTTTGGATGATGCGGAAGATGGTGGTGCTTTCACGCTTTTTGGCCAAGACGACCAATACCTTGCGCTCGTGCTTGGTGTACCAGCCCTGACCGTTCAACACGGTGACTCCACGGTGGAGTTTGTTGATAGCACCAGCGATTTCGTCGTACTTCAATGAGAAGATGAAGAACTGCACGGACTGGCGGCCACGGTCGACAACGTAGTCGAGCAGGAGGTTGGTGATGATGAGCGTGCAATAGCCGTAGAGGAGGCGTTCGACGCTACCTGTTGGGAGAAGCAAGCTCGAGGTGATGATGATTACGTCGCAGAGCATCATCATCTGGCCAAGTGTCACGTCGCGGTATTTGTTGATGATGGCGGCAATGATGTCGGTTCCACCGGTTGAACCGTTGCTGAGGAACACCAAACCGATGCCGACACCTTCAATGGAAGCACCGATGACGCAGGACATGAACATGCCGTTGTTGCCAACGAGCTGAGGAAGGCCCTGAGGACTGATGACATACGTGCCATCTGGCGCGTTGGCGGCCACTTCCATCATGATGGTCTTGGCCAAAGCCAACAAGAATGTCAGCATGAAGACGGCGTAAATGGTCTTGACACAGAATTTCCAACCCAACACCTTGATGGCAACACACAAAAGGAGGATGTTGACAATGAAGAAGGTGTAGTGGACCGGGAAGCCCGTGGCATAGAACAAAACAGCTCCAGCACCAGCCAAACCGCCCGTGGTGATTTCATAAGGGAGCTGAAAACACGTAAAACCTGTGGCGTAGAGCACCAAACCGAACGTGATAACAAGATAATCTTGCACGTTTTGCACGACGGAGGAAATGCCAATTTTCTTTCCCATAGCTTTTGGATATTAAGTAGGTATTCCAAATTATTTTAAATTATCAATGCGAGGATAAATCAGTTTGATATAGCAATATAAACTAATTTCGAACACCTACTCATTTCTTCAAGACGATGTTCACAATCTTGCGCGGCACGACGATGACTTTCACCACCTGCATGCCTTCCAGATATTTCTTGGCTTGTTGCGACTGCATCACCTCCTGCTCAATGGCGTCCTTGGTGGCGTCGGCCGGGAAATCAAGCGTGAAACGCGTTTTGCCGTTGAAGGAAACGCCCATCGTGACGGTGTCTTCCTTGAGGTATTCCTCGTTGAAAGCGGGCCATTGTGCATCACATACGGTTGTTTCGTGTCCCATCAAATGCCAAAGTTCTTCGGCAATGTGAGGCGTGAACGGCGCGAGGAGCACAATGAGGGGCTCGAGGATGGCGCGGGCGTTGCAACGCTGCTGGGCCAGTTCACCGACGGCAATCATGAAGGCTGGCACACTCGTGTTGTATGAGAACACTTCTATGTCGTCGCTCACCTTCTTGATGAGCTTGTGGAGCGTCTTGAGGTTTTCCTTTGAAGGAGCTTCATCGCTCACGGCCAGGTTGCCGGCCTTATCGAAGAAGAGGTTCCAAGCTTTACGCAAGAAACGGAAGCAACCATCGATGCCATTGGAATCCCAAGGCTTGCTTTGATTGATTGGGCCGAGGAACATTTCGTAAAGGCGAAGCGTGTCGGCACCGTATTTCTCAACGATGTTGTCGGGGTTGACCACGTTGTACATCGACTTGGACATCTTCTCAATGGCCCAGCCGCAGATGTATTTGTCATTCTCAAGGATGAACTCTGCCGAAGCGTATTCTGGACGCCATGCCTTGAAGGCTTCGAGGTCGAGCACGTCGTTTTGAACGATGTTGACATCAACATGGATGGGGGTGACGTCGTACTGGTCTTTGAGGCCGAGCGAAACGAAGGTGTTGGTGTCTTTGATGCGGTAGACGAAGTTGGAACGACCCTGAATCATGCCCTGGTTGACGAGCTTTTGGAACGGCTCTTCCTTGCAAGAGACGCCGAGGTCGAAGAGGAACTTATTCCAGAAGCGGCTGTAAATCAAGTGGCCCGTGGCGTGCTCCGAACCTCCGATGTAGAGGTCGACGTTTTGCCAATACTCGTCCACTTTCTTGTCAACGAGTGCTTGCTCGTTGCGCGGGTCCATATAGCGAAGGTAGTAGGCTGAAGAACCTGCGAAGCCCGGCATCGTTGAGAGCTCCAAGGGGAATACGGTTTTCTGGTCGATGCGACTGTTTTCCGTCACGCAATTGTTTTCTGTGTCCCAAGCCCAGCGAGTGGCATTGCCGAGGGGCGGTTCGCCCGTTTCGGTCGGGAGGAATTTCGTCACTTCTGGAAGTTGCAGCGGCAAGCAGGCCTCTGGCACCATTTGCGGCATGCCGTCTTTATAATAAACGGGGAACGGTTCGCCCCAGTAACGCTGACGCGAGAAGATGGCATCGCGCAAACGGAAGTTGACCTTCACGCGGCCCAACTGGTGCTCTGTCACAAACTTCTTCGTGGCGGCGATGGCTTCCTTCACGCTCAAACCGTTGAGTGAGAAACCGTTGAGCGCTTCCTTACCAGCAGCAGGAGAGTTCATCACGATGCCTTCCTTGGCGTCGAAACTCTCTTCGCTCACATCGGCGTCCTCGATGAGCGGGATGATAGGCAGATTGAAATGACGAGCAAAGGCATAGTCGCGCGAGTCGTGTGCCGGCACTGCCATGATGGCACCGGTGCCGTATCCTGCCAAAACGTAATCGCTGATCCAAACAGGGATGGCATCGCCCGTGAAGGGGTTCAAGGCGTAAGAGCCTGAGAAGACACCGCTCACTTTACGGTCAGCAATGCGCTCGCGTTCAGTGCGCTTGCGGGTGGCTTCGAGATATGCCTCCACCTCGGCTTTCTGTTCTGGCGTGGTGAGCTGGTGAACGAGTTCGCTTTCAGGAGCGAGCACCATGAAGCTCACACCGAAAATCGTATCGGCGCGGGTGGTGAAGATGGTGAACTTCACGTCGCTGTCTTTCACGGAAAATTCCATCTCCGTACCCTCAGAACGTCCAATCCAGTTGCGCTGCGTTTCCTTGATGGAATCTGTCCAGTCAATGGTGTTGAGACCATCGAGCAAGCGCTGAGAATAGGCAGAGACGCGCAAACACCACTGCTTCATCTTCTTCTGCACCACCGGATAGCCGCCGCGCTCAGAAACGCCGTCGACCACTTCGTCGTTGGCCAATACCGTGCCGAGTTTCGGGCACCAGTTGACCATCGTTTCGCCGAGGTATGCAATACGATAGTTCATCAGCACTTCCTGCTGACGCTTGTCGTCCCAGGAGTTCCATTCATCGGCCGTGAAACTGAGCTCTTCGCTCTGCGCCACGTCGAGACCTTCCGTTCCCTTCTTCTGGAAACGCTCTACGAGATGGCTGATGGGCTTTGCCGAACCGCAACGGTTGCAATAGAAGGAGTTGAACATCTTCTGGAAAGCCCACTGCGTCCAATGGTAATACTGCGGATCACAGGTGCGGATTTCGCGGTCCCAGTCAAAGGAGAAGCCGATTTTGTCAAGCTGTTCGCGATAGCGTGCAATGTTGTTCACCGTTGTGATGGCAGGGTGCTGTCCTGTTTGGATGGCGTATTGTTCTGCGGGAAGTCCGTAAGCATCATATCCCATCGGGTTGAGCACATTGAAACCATTCAAGCGCTTGTAGCGAGCATAGATGTCCGAAGCGATGTAGCCCAACGGATGTCCCACGTGGAGACCTGCGCCAGAGGGATATGGGAACATGTTGAGGACATAGAATTTCTTGCGAGCATCGTCTTCCTCAACGTGGTATGTCTTGTTGGTGGCCCAATAATTACGCCACTTCTTTTCAATTTCTTGAAAGTTGTATTCCATTGTTTTGATTGAGATTTTCTATATATTTGGCAAAGTTACGACAGACTCTGCCCATAGCCAAACAAATCGCGTTTTTTTTCTAACAAAGCGCCCACGGAAGGCTCATAAAATTGTATCTTCGCACCCTTGAAAAGAAAGGACGGTCACTGTAAGGACGGCCGCTGAAAGAGATTCATCCCTTTTACCCATCCGTTCATCCCATTCCATCCCACACGCCAATTTACCATTTTACCATACGTATGCGCAACCCCATTCTCAAAATAGCGATTCCCAGTATTGTCAGTAACATCACCGTGCCGCTCCTGGCGCTGGTGGACACCACCATTGTGGGGCATTTCGGAGCAGATGCCAGATTGACCGATGCGCCCGCCGAACAGCCGGGAGCGGCTGTCTATCTCGGCGCCATTGCGGTCGGAGGCATGTTGTTCAACATGATTTACTGGCTCTTTAGTTTCCTTCGTATGGGCACCGGCGGCATGACGGCCCAGGCTTGCGGCGCCCGACAAACTGACGAAGCGCTACGCATCCTGCTACGCTCGCTCACGGTGGCCACAAGTATGGCTCTGCTGTTTATCCTCCTCAAAGCGCCAATGCTCGGTGTGTTCTTCCAGTTTATGGAGGCCAGTGTCGACACGGAAACGCTGGCGCGACAGTATATAGACATCTTAGTGTTCGGCGCTCCAGCCGTATTAGGTCTCTACAGTTTCACTGGATGGTTTCTGGGCATGCAAAACGCCAAATATCCCATGTATATCGCCATCGTGCAGAACATCGTCAACATCGGCGTAAGCCTATGGCTCGTCATGGCGCTCCATTGGCGCGTGGCCGGCGTGGCGGTCGGCACCCTGGTGGCACAATATGCGGGCCTGCTCATGGCCCTGCTTCTCTGGCGCCGCCACTACGGCCACTTGCTATCACGCCATGCCCTGAAAACACTGTGGCAACGCGGCGCACTGAAGCGTTTCTTCACCGTCAACCGCGACATTTTCTTCCGCACACTCTGCCTGGTTGGGGTCACGAGCTGCTTCACGGCCTTCGGTACGGCTATGGGCGATGCGACATTGGCGGCCAACACACTGCTCATGCAGTTTTTCGTGCTCTTCTCCTACATCATGGACGGATTTGCCTATGCTGGCGAAGCCCTTGGCGGCCGCTATGTGGGCGAGGGCAACGAGGGAAGTTTCCGCCGCCTCACCAAAAGTCTGTTTCTCTGGGGCGCCGCCCTCGTGGGACTTTATTCTTTGGTGTATGTTGCCGGCGGCGAATCGTTTCTGCGCCTCCTCACCAACGATGCCTCCGTGGTTGCCGCCGCCCTTCCTTACCTGCCCTTGGCCTGTGCCATCCCAGTGGTGAGCGCCGCTGCCTTCATCTTCGACGGTCTTTTCATCGGCGCCACCGCCACACGCCAAATGCTGCAATCAATGGCGGCCGCCACGCTCACGTTCTTCGCCGTTTTCCTCCTCAGTCAGCAAACAAACGTCTGGCTCTGGACAGCCTTTCTCTGCTACCTCGGCATGCGCGGACTGGTGCAGGCACTGCTCATCAGCGGCATCAGAAAGAAAATATTCGGGCTTCAAGGGAAATAAACTTGGAGAAAACTTGCCGTCTTGAATAAAAACACTAATTTTGCGAACTACAACAAACAACCAAATATCATTATGGCAAAATTCAAACGCATCCTGCTCAAGCTGAGCGGAGAGAGCCTCATGGGCGAACAAGGATATGGCATTGACGTGAAACGTCTCAACGAATATGCAGCGCAAATCAAAGAAGCCCTGGAAATGGGCGTGCAGATCAGCATCGTTATCGGCGGCGGCAACATATTCCGTGGCTTGAGCGGTGCCGGCAAGGGTTTCGACCGCGTGAAGGGCGACCAGATGGGCATGTGTGCCACGGTCATCAACTCGCTTGCGCTGAGCAGCGCCCTCGGAGCCATCGGCGTGAAGAGCCGCGTGCTGACAGCCATTCGCATGGAGCCCATCGGCGAGTTCTACTCCAAATGGAAAGCCATTGAAGCCATGGAACGCGGCGAAGTGGCCATCATCAGCTGCGGCACAGGCAGCCCATACTTCACCACCGACACGGGTTCTTCGCTGCGCGGCATCGAAACAGAGGCCGACGTCATGCTGAAGGGCACACGCGTTGACGGAGTCTATACGGCCGACCCAGAAAAAGACCCAACCGCCACGAAGTTTGACGAGATCACCTACGACGAAGTGCTCTCACGCGGTTTGCGTGTGATGGACATCACAGCCACCGCTATGTGCAAGGAAAACAAGCTGCCCATCTATGTGTTTAACATGGACATCGTTGGCAACTTGAAACGCGTGCTCGAAGGCGAGAACATCGGTACGTTCGTTCACGCATAACACCTCCCAAGCAAAGTAATTTTTTTCATATGTTGAAGGCAGGAGTGGACTTCGGTGCGCTTCTGCCTTTATTGTTACCGACACGCGCCACGCAAACCTCTTCCATGCCAAGCGCTTATCTTCCAAAATCAAAAAAAGCAACCGGCATTTGTTTCACATTCCTCCCCTAATCCCAAACGCTTATGAAACCATTCAGAAAAATTTACTCCCTCATCCTCTTTTCTTTCGCATGCCTGCTGGGCCTCAACGCCTGCAGCAGCGACGAAGAAGGCACCGAACCGCCGCAGAAAGAAGACCAACTGATTATGGCCATTAGCTACGAACCGAGCGAGGACCTGCTCGCCGTGGCGGACATCAAACTGACGTACACCGATGGCTACGGACAGAAACACACGGAAGCGGTGAAGAAGAAATTCGAAAAATCCGTCATCATCGTGGCTTTTCCCATCAACGCGGGCTACGAGGTCAGCGTAACGCCGAAGACTTCCTACGAGAAGAAGGAAAGCTATAACATCGCGGTGAAGGAATGGGTGAACATCACGAGGAACGGCATTCCCGTCACGGGACTCCCCAAGAGTGTGAAGCTGCTAGGCGTGACAGACATCGAGAGACTGCTGCGGAAAGGAACGCTCAACAAGAAGACCTATTTCCACTTCAATGCCGAAGGAGAATTTGTGGCAGAGCCAACAGACAGTATCTAAGACCATTCCACGTGAGCCACCGCCAAAGCGGGGTTTTACAGAAATATCAATCCAGGCGTTCAACGACAACCCGTCATTGTCGTTGAACGCCTTTTGCGTTTGCCGCCAACGGGAACCTACCTCTGCTGCCGACTGGGACAAGGGAGGGACGGCGGAGGAATACGGGGAGACGAACTACAACGCTATCTGCTTACAAAATATCACTGCCAGAACAAAATATCTAACAAAATTGCTGCCTGAATAAAACTTCTGTGTAAAAATGTTCAGTACGGATGACAGGAAATAAAAATAAAAATATAACTTTGCAAAACTCGTCTGCAAAACAAGCGGAGAACATTCTCCCCAGCCCATGCAGGAGAACCACCGAAGGGACACTGCTCTGTTCTTAATTAAGTATTCAAGAACACCTTACCATTGAGGGGCCTGTCCGAAAGAATCACACAAACCCAAACGCTTATGTTGACACTCGATTTGATTTACAAAGCTTCGACGGTGCTACAAGACGTCGTACGCAAAACGCAACTGATACCTACAGACAAAATCAACCCCGACTGCAATATTTTCCTCAAACCAGAAAACCTGCAAGTGACTGGCTCGTTTAAAGTGCGCGGCGCCGGTTTTAAAATCTCGCAGCTCACCGACGAGGAAAAGGCACACGGCGTGATTGCCTGTTCGGCTGGCAACCACGCACAAGGCGTGGCCCTGGCAGCCCGCCGCTACGGCATTCCCGCCCTCATCTGCATGCCCTCTGGCGCCCCAATCAGCAAGGTGGAGGCCACCCGAGAAATGGGGGCTGAAATCTGCCTCGTGCCAGGCGTCTACGACGATGCCTATGCCAAGGCCCGACAGCTCAACGAAGAAAAGAACATGACGTTCATCCATCCGTTTGACGACGAGATGGTGATTGCCGGACAAGGCTCTGTCGGCATGGAAATTCTGAACGAGAACCCCGACATCGACGTGATATTCGTGCCCATCGGCGGCGGCGGACTGGCGAGCGGCGTGGCCTACGCCGTGAAGGCCCTCAAGCCCACGGTGAAAGTCATCGGCGTGCAGGCACAGGGCGCAGCGAGCATGGTGAACAGCCTCGACCACAACCAGATAGAGTCGTTAGCCTCCGTGCTGACCATTGCCGACGGCATTGCCGTGAAAGAACCGGGAGTACACACCTTTGAGCTCTGCCAGCAGTATGTCGACGAAGTGGTACAGGTGAGCGAAGATGAAATCTGCGCCGCCATCCTGGCGCTCATCGAGCACCACAAGCTCATTGCCGAAGGTGCCGGCGCCGTGAGCGTTGCCGCAGCGATGTTCAACAAGGCCGACATCAAGGGCAAAAACGTGTGCTGCATCGTGAGCGGTGGTAACATTGACGTAACCATCCTCAGCCGCGTCATCAACCGCGGTTTGATGAAGGGCGGACGCACCACGGAAATGCTCATCGAGATGCCCGACCGTCCAGGGTCGCTCTTGGGCCTCTGCAACGTGATATGCCGCTACGGCGCCAACATCATCTCAATCCACCACGAGCGCAATGGCGAAAGCCCCGACGTCAACTCCTGCAACTTGCGTATCGTGCTTGAGACAAGAAACTCCGACCACATCCGCGACATCCACATCGGCATCGAATCGGCAGGCTATGCCATCCTGCAAGAAAAATGATAAGCTGACTTTCAGACACCCCTGAAACCCACATAGCCTCCCATGTTCTGCACATCAACAATACATCTGAAATGTGCAAAGCATGGGAGGCTTTCCGTATGCAAATCCCCATCGTGTCCTGACGCGTCCCCTGCAAATGCAAATACAAAAACAATTCAGACTACCGACTTACCAAAAAATATATTCTAACTTTGTCCCCATTAACCCCACATCCCCCTCTATGACATCATATTCTCTCAAACGCGCACATTTCCACTGGCTTTTCGCTCTGGCGCTGCTACTCATCCCTGCCGCCGCACCAGCCAAAAACCTCGACTCGCTGCTCAACGTGCTCGACAAATGCCTGCTGGAACGCGATATCTATGAAACCCCAAAAAACGAGAAAGCCCAACAGCTCAAGGAGCTGGCCACAAAGACGAAAGACAAGGCAAAGGCCTTGAACGCCTGGGTGGAACTGAGCTATCTGGAACAGACGCGACACAGCGATGAAGCCATCACGGCCTGCGAAAACGGCTACGCCTTGGCCCGCCAATTGGGCGACTTACCAACAGCGGCCAGTCTGGTGCTGAGAAAAGCGCTCGTGCTCGGCATGAGCGGACTCCCGTGGGAGGCGAAAACGCTGCTGGAAACGGCCTACAGCGACCAAAAGCTGCGTCCTTACCTGCGGGAGAGGAACTACTACCTCATGTATTACAACAACTTCGAGTTCTACAACGCATACAGTCTGCCGACATCGCTTCTCAACCGCAACGCCAACATCATGAAGCATCTGGAAGACTCCATCCGCAGCCAGCAGACCGATGCCGCGCAGCTCGCCATGACGTTCAACTACAGTTCGTATAAAGTGACCGACATGATTGCGGCGCTCAAACAGCGCCTCTACGAAGTGGGAGAAGAAGACAAAGGCGTGGTGGCCAACACCATCGCCAACAAATACCACCTCATCAACAATGTGCCGCGTCGCGACTACTATTGGGCCAAGGCGGCAATCTACAACGTGCGCTGCGGACGCCGCGAAAACGAGGCACTCATCCGTCTGGCGGCACGCATGGCGGAAATCGGCGACTGGCGCCGCGCCACGCTCTACGCCCGCGAAGCCACCAAAGATGCCGCCGTCTTCAACTCACGCACCCGCATGCTGGAGCTCTATCCGACACTGGTCGACATCTCGCAACACAACGAGCAGGTAGCTGAAAAACGCAGGAAATGGGCCTGCTGGGGCAACACGGTGGCCTGCATCATCATAGTCGTCCTCTCCTACCTCTGTATCCGCGCACGCCGCCGCCATCGCCGCCTAATGCAGCAAACCTCTGCCATGCGCAAGCAACTCAGCGACATGCGCACGGCAGTGGCCGACAAGAACGACAACGCGATGCACTTCCTCCAGCTCGCCCTCGAATCGGTGTTGAAATTCGAGCAAATCAAGCAACTGGTGCAAATCAAACTCGAATCGGGAGAAAACGAGCGCCTCAAAAAAATGATGAAAGACCCTGCCCTGCTCGACAATTTCAAAGAAAAGTGCCTACGCCGCTTCGACGTGGCCTTCCTTCGTCTCTATCCCTCCTTCATCAAAGAAGTCAACGCCCTCCTGCGCGAAGACGCACAGCTCGTGTTGTCTGAAACGGAATTTATGAACAACGACCTGCGCCTCCTGGCATTCCTGCGCATCGGCATCACAGACAGCGCACAAATCGCCGCCATCCTCGGCGTATCGGTCAACACGGTGTATTGCTACCGCACGAAATTGCGCAACCGCGCCATCGACCGCAACAATTTTGAAAAACAGATAGCGGAGAAGGATGCGTGAGCAAAACGGTCAACGGCCCCTTGCCCCGCCCGCCAATCCATCCCCAACCAAACACAAACGATGGGAGACAAATTCTTGACCAACAAGAAAATGTCTCCCATCGTTGTTTTCCACGCCGTGCATCGCGAAAAACGCCCCTACGCGTAGGGTGTTCAAAATCGAAATATTAAAGATTAGCGGTAGCGCCCTCGCAGCGGAGATTTGCACTGGCCCGCACAATCGTCTGTTGCGGCGCCAGCATTGTAGCTCACTTTGCTCGCAAAGTGAGGGCCACGAACACGTAGCGAACATGACCAGCGCTCTGGGGCATGACTTTGTTGGATTTTCAGCTCGTGCTTGGCCGCCACAATATTCGCCCCCTCACTTTGCGAGCAAAGTGAGCTACAGTGCTTCGCCCCAGGCCTCCGCCAAATGTCCGCGCGGTGCCCCTTGCTGCGATGCCACACTCGCTATGCTATTTGCTCTCAAAACCGCACAGATATTTTTCTGAATTTTGAACACCCAACCCAATGCGGCCTCAACGCCTTGCCCAGTTCAATGCCACCTCCTCCTTGCCTACTCCCAAGTATACCCAGCCTTTTTTGCTTTTCCTACAGGCGCATTCTGCCGAAAAATCAATTCGCCAATCCATCCCCTATGCCAGTCAGCGAACCACGCCCCAGATGCGGACGTATCACGTCCCAGACGCGGACGTGTCTCGACCCAGACGTGATCGTATCAGGTCCCAGACGCGCTGACAAGTCTTATTTTCCGCGCATTCTTGATAATCAACCTATTGGAATTGTGAAATAGGGGTTATACGGTTCTTTTCAAAGAAAGGGGTTGTGCAATAGTGGTTTAAAGGCTAAAAGCACTACCTTTGCATGCAACAATAAGTAACAACACGTTTGAGGTCACAAATTGTGATCTCAAATGGCAGAGGCGGCAACCGCTATTCAACTTATGCTTTTACAGAGCAAGGAGTGGCAATGCTTAGTAGTGTTCTTCGTTCACAAACTGCTAACATTTTCAACCCTGCGCAGTATGCTATTTTTTTTTGATTTCCCTACTTTAGGCTACAATGCTTTCCAGCTTTTTGTATTTTCCTGTGAATTTCTGATATTCAAGAACATCCATTATTTCATCGTCTTCGAAAATTATATCATTGATGATAATTTAGCCATATTGATTTAGACCTATACGCCAAAAATTACACGATAATTGCGCGTCTGCCTTGTCACCATAGCCAACGTTTGATTATCGTGTAATTCTTCATTCAGTTTTAATCTGCGCCTTTAGGAAGACGTCATGAAAACCCTACTTATAGCCGTAGTTTTGTTTGTAGCTTTTGTTCAGATCAAGACATTTTTGCGGAATAGGGAATACGGTCGTAAAGCCTGTTTCCTCACCGTCAATAGGGGTGCGTTGGTCGTATGCCTTCGTGAATTTGTCAAACCGAATAAGATCTTGCCTTCTCCAGCCTTCCCAAACCAATTCTAAAAGACGCTCTTTGAGGATATTGTCTAAGTTGGCCTCCACCAATGGCATTCCTGCTCTCTGCCTGATGGCATTCAGCTCTGCTGAACCATCTTCGCCATTTCGCACTTTTGCCTCAGATTCCATCAACAAAGCATCGCCATATCTGAAGAGCACGATGTCATTGTCAACCTGTCTGCCATCGGAATAGGCGGTGCGGTCCACCTCGTATTTTGCAACACGGGCACCAGCGGTCTGTTTATACGGACTGGCGCTGAGGTTCAATTTCAATTCCAACGGCCTATACACCAGGGGCTCTCCGTTGTCAAGGTAAACCTTCTTGCCGTCGACAAAGACGGTGTCGGCATAGAAATTTGTGTAGAATCTGTTGTCTACATGGTCTGTGGCATAACCATATGCCTTGATTGTTGAGATAGTGGCACAGGTTCCATTTTCCGAAGCCCCTCCATAGGCTCCGCCATGCTGGTAGTGGCGCGAACGGAAGAGGTAGTGGTATTCGTTCGGATAAAGATTCTTGTCCAAAGGAATGGTGAAGATGTTTTCTTTGGAACTTTCGTTATGAACGGCAAAATTGGAGGCATAGTCGTTCTCCAGTTCATATCCCTCTTGCCTTAATTGCTCACAATACCAAATGCAGGTTTCCCAAGCGTTCTTCTTCTCTCCATTAACATGGAAGAAAATGTTCTTGCCGTTCTGACGACTGCCGCTGGTCCAATTGTCAACGGTGTAAACCTCGGCATTCAGGGCCAACTTGGCAAGCAGGAAGTTAGCAACAGGGCGTGTCACACGTCCGTAATAGTCCCCCCTTATGTTGGAATGCTCGTCAGCCAGCAGCGGAGCGACCGCTTGCAATTCATTGAATATGAAACGGAAGACCTCGCTTCTCTCGTTTTGCACAACCTGCTTCAAATTGACGTTGTAGGAGGTCACAATGGGAATGCGCCCGAACATGTCCATTGCGTAATAGTAGAACAACGCACGTATGGCCCTCACCTCAGCTGAAAATGCGCTCGCTTGCTGGTCGGAGAGCAGATTCCTGTGGCTGTCAATGATGGAGAGCGATTGGTTTGACAGGACGATGACCTTGAACAGGTATTTCCATACATTGTAGAAATAGATGTCATTGGCATTCCATTGGTGTTGATACATGTTCTCCCACAGCCCACCGTCATACCAGTCGCCACCACGAATGGGAATCATGGCTTCGTCGGTCGTGAGGGTGTTGTAGTCGTATATGCCGCGGCAGGTGCCTTGAAGTCCTTCCGACTCTTGATTGCTTCCTATGTAGTTGTAGAGCGAAGCCACTGCATTTTTGTAGATGTTGTCAGCATTGTTGTAGATGGCTTCCTGATCTATCTGATCCTTTGGATGCTCGTCCAAGCAGCCGCAGAAGCACAACGCCACTGATGCCAAGAATAGGCAGCTCAAAAACTTTTTCATGCTTTTCCTCTTTTAAAATTGCACACTCAGTCCCAAAGAATAAGTACGATATAATGGATAGTTGCGTTTGTCGTCAATACCCATTGTGCTGTTCACAACGTAACTGTTGATCATCGGGGTCAATCCCTTGTAGGCGGTGATGGTTCCCAAATTGCTAACACTGCACGACACGCGCAACGAGCGAATCATCGAGTTTTTCAAAGGAACATTATAGCCTATGGTCAAATGCTCGAAGTTCAGATAATCGCCCTTTTCCAGCCAGAAGTCAGACACCCTTTGGTCGGTGATATTTTTCTGCGGTGCACCCTTCAGGACATTGTAGTCAGGGAAACTGGCCATGCAGGTGTAGGCCAGTCCTGTTCCGTTGAAAATCTTATGGCCGAAAGCCCCGTTCATCTGCAAGGCGACATAAAAATCCTTGTATCTGAAACTGATGTTTGAGCCGAGCGTCACCTTTGGCGTGGCCTGTCCGGCGATGTATCTGTCGCCTCCGTCGCTCAGGTCAACCTTGCCATTGTGGTCAAGGTCCTCTATGTCATAGAAATAGTTGCCGTTTTCGTTCTTGACGAGTCCTTTGCAATGAGGAAGATAGAACACGCCCAGCGGCTGGCCGACAATCTGATAAACCACATTGTTGTCGCCACCATTCTGCCCTGCCCCGTCAAGCGAGCCGATAGCGGTGATGGGGGCCGCCGACATGTTCATGCCCTTGTAATTTCCGCCAAGAGAGATCAGTTTGTTGCTTTGAAACGAGAGGTTCATATTGATGTTCAGTTCCATTTCCTTCTTGCTTATTGGCTGCACAGACAGCCCCAACTCAAATCCTCGGTTAGACATGGAACCGATGTTTGCCAGCAAGGTGTTGTAGGCAAACGGCGGAACAGGCACCTCATAGGCGTAGAGCATGTCGGAGGTCTTGGAGTAATAATACTCAGCCGTGAGCATCAGGCGGTTGGCAAAGAAGCCAAAGTCGGCCCCAATATTGAAAGTGGTTTTGGTTTCCCATTTCAAGTCAGGATTATTGTTTCTCACCATTCCGAGAGTCACCGTTGGCGAACTCTTGATGGGCACGATTCCTGTTTGTCTCACCGTGTTCATGGTGGTATAGGCAGAGATGCCGCCAAGGTTTCCAGCCTGTCCCAGCCCCGTGCGGAACTTCAACATGGAAATCGGCTTCACGTTAGCCAGGAAACTCTCCTTCTTCAAGTCCCAATTGAATGAAACGGAAGGGAAGAAGCCCCACGTGTTGTTATCGCCAACCATCGAAGAACCATCACCACGCGCATTTACCGACAACGTGTAACGGTCAAGCAGACTATAGCTGAAACTTCCCATTACGGAAGCCAAGGATTGGTCTTCGTATGTGCTTTCCGTTCCGCCATACGGCCGGACGGCTGCCGCTCCCAAGTTGTCATAATGAAAGCCATTTGTGGGGATGCCTTTGGCATATACCCAAAAGGATGTCTTTTTCAATTTGCGATATTCGCTGCTCGCGTCTGCTGAAAAACTGTGTATGCCCGCCTTTTTGTTGAAACTGACGGCGACATTGCCGAGCCATTCCTCTTTCTTGAACTCGCCACGATAGACGTTGCCTTGCGCCCACACCCACGTCGGACAGAATTTCGCGTTTTCCGTGGAGCCATATAGATAAGAGCCAAAGGTGGAGATGCGCCAATGAGGATTGAAGTCATAGCTCAGCTTGATGTGAGCGTCGAAATTCAAATCCTTGGAGTCGTTTTTCTCATCAAGCAAAATGCCAGGAGGGTTGATGTGCGTGGCCGCTCCGTTCTTCACCCAATTCCCGTTTTCGTCGGGTCCTGCTGGGAACGTCGGGTTCTGGCATGCAGCGGAGTAGAACAGCATTTGCGTGTCGAAGATGTCATGGTTCTTGAATGATGAGCCAAACACGCCGAAGTCGCCAGTGAGCTTGTCGTTAAAGGCTTTCTGGGTTACGTCAATCTTGGCCACAAAAACATTATAGTTCATGTTCTTTATAATGGTGTTGTGGTCCATGAGGCCGAATGAGGCACGATAGTTTGATTGTGGCGTTCCGCCGCTGAATGCGAGGTAGTGGTTGTTGACAAGACCGGTTCGCGTTATGACATCGTAAAAATCCGTGTTGAATCCTCGATTATTGCAATAAATGCCTAAAGCTCTTGCCGTGGCAACGTATTCCGAGGCGTCGAGCATATTGAGGTGCTTGTACATCTGCTCGAAACCGACATTGCCCTCATAAGAAATTTGGAAACCACGCCCAGTGCCTTTCTTCGTTTTCACCTCTATGACACCCGAAGCACCGCGCGAACCATACATGGCTGTCTCTGCCGCATTCTTCAGAATCCGGAAACTTTCGATGTCAGCAGGATAGATTGTCGAGAGGGTAAGCACGTCGGACGTGACTCCGTCAATCAGCACCAAAGGGTCGTTTCCGCCAATGATGGAGGTCGTACCGCGTACGCGTACGCTATTGAGCATGGCCATACGGTCGAGACCATTAGAGGACACGTTGACACCGGCCGCCTGACCGCTCAACACGTCAAGGACATTGTTTATTCCTCCCTTTGCGGAGTGGTTGTCCGCCATTTTTATAATGTCGTTCCTGTTGTCAATGGAATCCTTCTGTTCTGTCGGCACTTGCTTTTGGGCATGAGCCAGAGAACTGCAAAAGAGCGCAATGACAAGGAATGTGAAATGCTTCCCTTTATTTGCCATCTTGTGTTTCTGTTTGCTTTGATTATTGGATGAATTTATCGGACAAAGTTAAGGAAGTATTGCGAAAATCACACCTTTTGGCAGGGGATTTTTTATTGCTGCTGTCGTGCAAAATGCCAAAGGTCTCAATATTCTGCCGCATTTTCCCTTGATTTTGAGCGCCCTACCCCTCGGGGGGGGCGCTGCCGCCGCTCTACTCGCCTGCCGCAGGCAAGCCAACCTCACGGCGAAAGTTTGTACGAGGCAGCACAAGCGTCCGATGCGGCGAAGCATTGTCGCCTCAAAAATATCCCTTTTTCTCCGGGTATATACTCAAGTTTCGGATTTAGAATTGGCGATTAAGTTTATTGCATAAAAAAGGCTTTGAGCATTTCCGTGTGGTGATTCTAAGGATTTGATCATGCAGATTATCGAGAACAATAAAAGACTTGCGGCACTTAGAGCCTACGCTATGACTGCCTAAAATCTAAATCCGAAACTTGAGTAGGCATCTCCATCGCTCCGCATGAGCCTGAAAAGTGCTAGTTGCTCCTCCTTATGATGCCCCCACTGTCGCTCCATTTCCTGGGCGATGGTGGGGGCTTTCGGGGGATAGGGGAGACCCTTGGGTGGCCTTGGCTATGCTCGTCAGGTTTATCAGAGCGAAGTCAAAATGGATGGATAAATTATACGGGGGACCATAGGTTGATCTTAGGTAAAAAATGTTGCCTAAGCGTGTACGTCACCACGTTTTTGTGGTTGAAAAATGAGGAGGTATTTCATGTTTTATCGTATATTTGCTGAGTATTTCGTGCATATGGAATGAGGTATATGAGTCATCAATAAATCACGATAACCAATGGAGAACATGAATATTCAAGAAAAGCTGAGAGCATGGGCTGAAGAGACCTATAGATTCTATTCAGAAAAGGCCAGAAACCTTGATATTGATTTCTACACTCAGTCGGACCTTACCTTACTCACAGACGACAAGCCCGTTGAGCTCATGGTCGTTGGTATCAACCCTGGGGGTGGAGGACATTATCAGAAAGACCGCTTTGCAAAACCCGAAGATTTGTTGCGCGGAAATTGTGATTTCAAGAAAGAGGGTAATCCTCATTTCCCTATCTGTGAATGGCTCATCGTAAGACGGTTGGTTTCCATCCTTGATTATGGTCATACAGGTCATATGAATGATTTGCTGAAAGATGAAAGTCGTTTTGTGTTTACCAATGCCACTTTCTTTTCGACGCATAAGGAAGCAGGCCTTAAGGGAACAGAAGTCGAAGAGGCACAGAAGACATCCATTGAATATACGAAAGGATTGATAGACCTTATTCGCCCGAAGCATATCATTTGCTTGGGTGGAAAGAATTGTATGAATCTGTTGTTGAATCGCACAGCGCCGTTGCTTGCAGATGTGGTCAAACTGGATTACGGGATGATCAACGGCATTCCCGTTTATGGCATTGATCATACTTCTTCGGCTTGGCCGATTGAGAAAAAGGAATTGGTGGGTAAAGCTTTAGGAAGGGCTTTTGAGGTGGATGACAGACGAATCGATTGCAGAGAATTCTATGATCAATCAAAAGACATCATTGAAATTTTCACGAAGAAAAGGAATGATCGTGATGAGATAAAGCATGAAATGACCCTTCGTTGGACGTATATTTATGTCTGTCTTTGCAATCACTGCAAATTCAGTCTAGGCTTGGAGGTCTATGAAAAGACAGAGAATCGAGTAAGATTTTCCGTAGATGACCAACAAGGCCATCCCGCATTGCTTGTTACGATTTCCAACCAGTCAAAGAAGGAGATAGGTGTCCGTTATCAAAAGAATGACCAGCCTAAAGACGAGCGTTTTGATGTGATTTCTTCAGCTCTAATGGACATCGACAAGTCTTTCAAGCCCATGATCAATAGGCAAGGAAATGTTACGTGGATCGGTTGCCTTGACATCGCAAACCGACTCAAGGATACCGACACTTTTATCCATGAGACAAAGGGGATACTTGACAAGGTCGTAGAAAGTATGCGTGAGATTCTCTGAGGGAGAATCATCAAGAAAAAATGCCGAAAGGAGTCTTCTTTCATGCTCACTAAATTCAGCGGGTTGACCTGAATTTCGAAGGAATGCGATGGAAAATACCATGTGGAAAAACCGTGCGAAGCGCAAACATTTACGTGCGAAGTTTCCAGGAACCCTCTAAAGTGCCAAGTTGTTTTTTGAAAATGACTAAGTAAGCAAGCCCCAAACTGCGCAATTCATTTTTCTACGGTTACGATGCGTCTGATATTGTCCATACGATGATCGATGATCAGCGGCACACGTTCAACCATCACCATAGAGGTGTCGAGTCCCAATGCCTTCGGTTCGTCAATGCCTATTTTACTGATGAGAGCATAGAAGTTCATCAATAGGTTCTGTTGGCGATTGACGGAATTCTCAGGGTAGTACACGCGATGAATGATGATGAAACGAAAATCGCCCGAAATGCCGTTTTTGCGGAGTGAAGGGTAGTTGCTGGTCAGATCTACCTTCTTGTTGGCAACGAGGTCTTCCACAACTTGTCTCAAATAGAGGCTTACTCGAGGTTCTATGCGGAATCCTATGTGCATGGTTATGTTGTATAGGGTGTTGGGAATTAAGACCTTACAGTCGTACTCCAACGTGTCAGGAGTATCCACAAAGTCCATATTGATAAGCCAGTAATGGTCAGCACGTTTCGGCTGCTTGTTGATGATTGAATAGACCAACTTGTCATCAACGGTTCCTTCCTTGCTGGCATGGTTGATATAGACAAGATTGGATGCATATTTCGGAATGCTCATGTCGGCTTTGATGTCGGAGATAATCTGATAATAGTCATCCAGTGGTTTGGAGCTGATGTAGTGGTTGCGTATCTTTATGGCACGAATCCACACGTACATCATCAGGAACAAAATACCGCCAATAAGCATCGTACACCATCCTCCTGCAAGGAACTTTGACAGATTGGCTGCGAGAAAAATCCCCTCGATGGTGCAATATGCGCCGATAAACAATATCATGATGAGTCGCGATACCCCTTTTGTGTGTAGGTAGAAACCAAGCAACAATGTAGTCATCAGCATGGTGATGGTGATGGCAAGTCCGTAGGCAGCCTCCATATGCGAGGAGTCGCGAAACAGCAGGATGATGAGAACTACACCGATGTACATGGCAAGGTTGATCACAGGGATGTAGAGCTGTCCCTTTACCTGAGTGGGATGCTTAATTCGCATACGAGGCCAGAAGTGCAGGTTCATGGCTTCGCTCAAAATGGAGAAGGTTCCGCTGATAAGTGCCTGACTTGCAACGATAGCCGCACCTGTGGCCATGATGATGGCGAAGAAAAGCATGCTCTGCGGCATGATGGAGAAGAATGGATTGACGGTGGAGGCCGTTTGTACATGGGACAACACCCATGCTCCTTGTCCCAGATAGTTGAGAATGAGCATGGTCTTTACAAATGCCCAGCTGATGGTGATGTTTTTCCTGCCGCAATGTCCCAAGTCAGAATACAAAGCCTCTGCACCGGTGGTGCAGAGAAATACAGCACCTAGGATTAAAAACCATTGTGGGGATTTTGCCAGTAGCAAGGCAGCATAATAGGGATTGAAGGCCTTCAGTATCAGAGGATAAGATGTGATGCTGATGATTCCCACTATGCCCAACAGCAGGAACCATAGCAGCATGAATACTCCAAACGACTTGCCTATGCTCTCTGTGCCAAAGCGTTGGACGAAGAAGATGATGGTTATGATGGCAAGCGTGATGGGAATGACAGGCAGATGGGGGCTGATGCTTTCGAGTCCTTCGATGGCTGTTGTAACCGTGATGGCGGGGGTGATGATTCCGTCAGCCAGTAATGTGCTGGCACCAATGATGGCCAATATGTAAATCCATTTACTTTTGAGGCGGCGCAGAAGAGCGTAGAGGGCGAGGATGCCTCCTTCGCCATTGTTGTCGGCACGTAGAGCTACACAGACATATTTGATGGTGGTCTGTAGGGTGAGTGTCCAGATGATGCAGGATAATGCGCCCAAAATGGTACGCTGGTCGATGGTTTCACCTGTATGTAGGACAGCCTTCATCACATAAAGGGGGGATGTGCCGATGTCTCCAAACACGATGCCTAAGGTGATGAGTAATCCCCAAAAGCTTACCTTGTTATGGTTGCAGGCTGCTGAAATTTCTGTGTTTTCTTTCATAAATGCTATGCTTTTGATTCTGGATATGCGCACAAAAGTATTAACATATGATGTGATATATGATTCATTTAACAAGGATTATACGATTTAACACTACCCATGATCCTTTGCCCGAGATATGAGTTCATCGTATGATTCTTTGTGCTTGATGTGAAGGATCAAAGGCTTGCGGCACTTAGAGCCTACGCTATGACTGCCTGAAATCTAAATCTGAAACTTGAGGTATATACAAGTTCACTGATTCATCATCCCCCACTGCTGCCATCCAATTCCATCCCCACAATACTTCGGCTGAGGCTAATTTCACCCTGCCACAAAAAGACAAGGCGGAGGCCACATCGCAATGGATGCTCCTCCGCCCTGATATCATGACATAAAACTTTTCTTGGAAAAGACTATTTCTTGGGGAAATCAAACTGCTCAAGCTTCAGCGTGCCGAGTTGCTCGAGTTGACCCACATAGAGCTTGAAATGCTCAGCCTCCATGTGTTTTTTCAAAACTTCCTCGTTCTCCCATGTTTCACAAATCATGAACACATCGGGATTCGTGGCACTTTCAAAAGTGTCGTAAGCCACATTGCCCTCGTCCTTGCGTGAGCAAGCCGTCAGAGCCAAAGCTGCGTCGAGAGCCTCTTCATATTTGCCCTCGTGTGCGCTGAAAAAGCAATTCAATCTTAACATGCCTTCTGTCTTTTGATATTGAAAAATCAGATGCGGCGCCATTTCTTTTGAGCGTGGAACGTACGCCGCTGTTCAATCTGGTACTCCTGTTGGGAATCGAACCCAAATCTACGCTTTAGGAGAGCATTGTTCTATCCATTGAACTACAAGAGCGCTTCTGCACAGACAAAATTACATCATTTTTTTCGAATACAACAGCTCCCGACACGGCTTTTATCATCCTGCAACGAGATTGACACTGAAAATCTTTGGCTTCCTCGATTTTTTTGCCGTTCTTTGCACCACAGAATAGGCGGAAAACACCCCGCTGGAGGTTCGTCACTGAAAAAAATACGCGCCGACAGCCCCTTGGCGATTCCTCGAGAGAAATAATCACCAAAACCAAAATACTAAACACTACATGATTACATTTATCGTTGCTCTGTTTGTCATCGGCTATCTCTGCATAGCCCTTGAGAGCGTTTTGAAGATCAACAAGGCGGCCCCCGCCCTGCTGATGTGTGTTGGATGCTGGGTGCTCTACATGCTTGATGCCGGCTCCTTCATCCAAAGTTTCCGCGGCGTGAACGTTGCCGCTGCCGACGTGTCCCAGTGGGTCAACGAGCACATCCTGCTCTCACACCTTGGCGACACCTGCGAAATCCTGTTCTTCCTCATGGGCGCCATGACCATCGTGGAAATTGTGGACGCCAACGGCGGTTTCAACTTTGTTCGCGACCGTTTGCAAACTAAACACAAGCACACGCTGCTATGGCGCGTGACGTTTATGACGTTTGTGCTCTCAGCCGTGCTCGACAACCTCACAACAAGCATCGTGATGATCATGGTGTTGCGCAAACTGGTGAAAGACCATAAAGACCGACTCATCTATGCCTCCTGCATCATTCTCTCAGCTAACGCAGGCGGCGCATTCTCGCCCATCGGCGACGTCACGACCATCATGCTCTGGATCAAGGGCAACATCACGACGGGCGGCGTCATCAAGGAACTCCTCATCCCTTCCATCATCTCAGTGGTGGTGCCGACATTCCTGCTGCAGTTCAAGCTCAAAGGACAGTTGGAAACGAACCACACGGCAGAAGCTGGCGATGCGCTCCATTTCTCACGTTTGGAACGCAACATGGTGTTCTTCATCGGTGTGGGCGGCCTCATCTTCGTGCCCATCTTCCGTTTCCTCACGGGTCTGCCTCCTTTCATGGGTATCCTGCTCGTGCTGGGTCTGCTCTGGAGCATCACGGAATTTTTCTACCGCTCTAAGGGCCATGTCGACGAGAACATGCAGATGCGCGTGACGCAGCTGCTCAAACGCATCGACATGAGCACCATCCTCTTCTTCCTTGGCATCCTGATGGCTGTGGCCACCCTGCAGGAAACGGGCGTTCTGAGAACCTTCGGACAGGCGCTCAACGAAGCCTCTGGCGGCAACCACTACATCGTGACGGGCGTCATCGGCGTCGTTTCCAGCATTGTCGACAACGTGCCCCTTGTGGCTGGCTGCATGGGCATGTATGACATCGCCCCCGGCACCGACTTCGCCGTCGACGGCATTTTCTGGCAGCTCCTCGCCTACTGTGCCGGCGTGGGAGGCTCTATGCTCATCATCGGTTCGGCCGCTGGCGTGGTGGTGATGGGACTGGAGAAAATCACCTTCGGATGGTATATGCGCCACATCACGTGGATTGCCTTCGTGGGCTATCTGGCCGGCATTGGCGCCTATGCCGTTGAGAAAATGATTGGCATGTAATCCTAAGTAATGGTAAAAAAATAACTTGACCAATTTTGTGGAGTAAGGAGTTATTTCTTATGCCCTGTCTTTTTGCCGTTTTTGGTATTTGTCATCGGTCACATAGCCCGCTATGCTCCCTCTTCCAAATACCAAAAGCAACAAAAATACAGGTCAAAATTGGTCAACTTATTCTTTCACCATTACCAAATAACAACCAAATAAATACTAAAAGACAATGAAGAAAATCATGATGACACTGGCCCTTTTGCTCTCTATGGCATGGGCCACACCGGCTTCGGCCTTCGGTTTTGACTGGGGCGTGACTGGCGGTTTGAACTTGACGAAACTGAAAGTGAAGGGAGAAAAGAAAAACATCTTCAGCTCCGACAACCAAGCTGGATGGTTTATCGGCCCGAAGGCTCACCTCAACCTCGCCATGGGCTTCGGCCTCGACGGTGCGTTGCTTTATTCGCAGCAGAAATACCAGTTGTGTGCGCTCGAAAACACGACCTACAAAACGAGCCGCAGCATCTCTGTCCCCGTCAATCTGCGCTACAGCATCGGCCTTGGCAGCGTTGCCTCTGTGTTCCTCACCACTGGTCCGCAGTTTGACTTCAACATCGGCAACAAGGACTACACCTTCGGCGACGGCATGTTTGAACGCGAGAACATGGCCACCACATGGAACGTGGGCGGCGGTATCAAGGTGCTGGGCCACCTGGAAATCGGCGTGGGCTACAACTTCGCATTGGGCAACACTGGCAAAACGCTCCTGGAATATTCAGGCAACGGCAGCATGATTGGTGGCTCAACGAACATCAACAACGACATTCGCGCCAACACCTTCACCACGCAGGCTACGATTTATTTCTGATCCCCTCTTTCATCTGGAACGCTGGCACCATCCTGCCAACGTTCTGGCAAAATACAAAACAGACCGGCCACATACGCCAACACAAAGGCGCTTGTGGTCGGTCTTTTTTTGACAGAATGAAAGCGCACGCCAGCGCACAATCTGACTTCACCTCGCGGTTCAACAACAGACGGAAGGCATAAAAATCCAGTCCCTATACTTTTTAGCGAACGCCGTCCTGCGTTCGATTGCGTCTCGCCCTACGTTCGATTGCGTCTCGTCCTGCGTTCGGTCGTGCCACGTCCCGCGTTCGCTAAAAAGTATAGGGACTGAATCAACAACCATATTTCCGCCACCATCATCAAGCGTTCCCAACCGCCTTCTGCATCCCTGCCACCATCCTTGCCACCGGTTCGTCGGCCGCTAGCCACTCCACAGAATCCAATTCGCTGCGCAACAGCCACCGCGCCGCCTCATGTTCTAACAGCGTGAGTTTTCCGCTGCCCACCCGACAGAGGTAGCAATGCATGATGAGGTGGAACTTCGGATAGTCGTGCTCCACCGTTGTTAGCAGCGGTCCGACTACTATCTCCGTTGCCAGTTCCTCCCTGATTTCTCTCATCAGCGCCTCCTCCGGCGTCTCTCCCGGCTCCATTTTTCCGCCAGGAAACTCCCACCAGTCCTTCCATTCGCCATAGCCTCTCTGCGTGGCAAACACCCTTTCGCCGTCACAGATGACGGCCGCTACGACTTCAATTGTCTTTCTCTGATTCATTTATTTTCTTAAATTTCGGGGTTAGATGATAAGCTAAAATAATACTGGTAAATCAGGTCTGTTCCTTTCATTTACAGTTTTGAAAATCGCATCAGCTTTCACTTTCTCCCACTCCCCTCAAATCCTTTGAATCTTATTTTTGGTTCATTCATACTCGGTCCTCTTTCGTTTGATTCAACAATTTGTCTAACTCGGCTTGCAGTTCCTCCCTCTTAGGCAAGTAGAGTTGATAGCGAGCGGCAAAGAGTTGGTTAGTAATACCTTGCAGCGCATATTCCATCAGCAGCTCATCCTTGCGTGCGCCAAGCACGATACCTATAGGGGGATTATCGTCGGGCTGACATATCTCAGCCTTGAAATAATTGAGATATAGGTTCATCTGCCCAATGTCGCCATGCTTAATCTCTGCCCGCTTGAGGTCTATCAGCACATAGCATTTCAAGATGCAGTGGTAAAACACCAAGTCCACCTTTAGCTGTCTGCCACCAACTGGTATCACATACTGTCTGCCAATAAAAGCAAAACCTCGTCCGAGTTCAAGAAGGAACTGTTACATATTGGTTTTCAGCGCATTCTCTAATTCACTCTCTTTGTAGCGTTTTTTCTTAGGACGTCCAGTAAACTCCAACACGAATGGGTCGCGGATGATATCTTCGGCGGTCATCACCTGATGCCCCTCATTTGCCAAAGCCAATACGCCCTCCTTGTCGGTGCTCAAAGCCAAACGCTGAAACAAACAGCTCTTCATTTGGCGTTTCAGCTCCCTTACCTTCCAACCCTCATTGATGCATTGCTTCATATAGAACTGCCGCTCCATAGGGTCATCGCATTTCAACAATTCGTAATAATGGCTCCACGTCAATTTGTGGGACAGCGTCCCACTTTTTGGGAATGCAAGATACAACTTCCTCATATAAGTCAAGTTACTACGATTAAATCCCTTACCATTTCTTATGGTCAAGTCCTTTGCAAGATTTGTGAGCAACTGCTTTCCGTACTCAGCTCTTTCTTTTCCTCCCTGCTCAAACTCAACGATATACTTACCTGTTAGCCAGTTTGACGTCAGCAACTCCGTATTTACGGCAGTATAGGCGTTTTCCTTGGCTTGACACCACAATTGTGAGATGTCACTCACCAAGTGTTGGTAATCGGAATTTGTATGGACGATACCGTCCTCCATAATATGTTTCTTTGGCTCATTCATGTCACATACCTCCTTTTCTTTATGATTATCACGCTGCGAAAAGAGTTTTGTTCCTATCTGCTTCATTCTTTTTTAATCTTGCGCAATTCGCTGATTGTAAATATCTTACAAAATCCCCTCCTGCATATTCACCCGATGGCCTTATACTGGCTTGCGAAAGCATAGGTTGCCTCAGGCATCGGCGTATTTAAATGCCACACGATTTGCATCGGCTTCGACCCCTCTATGCTCTTCATTGTTACCTGTCCGAGATAGGTGAATCCCATTCTGCAACCATATTCGGGATGTTCCACCTGCTGTCGGACGAACAAGAGCATGTTGTTTTCGCCGTTTCGGTAAGCCTCAGCCTCACGACTGCCTTCGCGCACACGGTTTTGCGTTTCCCAATGGAAGAACTCGCGATTTTGGGCGTAGTCTTTATATGCCGTCATAGAGCCCTCCTCACGTTGCTTAATGATGTCGACATACATGGCTTCCAGTTTAATATCCTTCAAGCGTTCGAAACCTTCGCGCGAAGACGACTTGCGCTCAATGGTTGAAAGGCCAAGTGCCGCCTGTATTTGTGCTTTGGTGTACACGCCATGCAAATGGAGCGGGTTCCATTCCCGATAAACAGAATTATCTTCTTTCTCTGGCGCAGAACATTTTTCCCTCAAATAAGAGATGACTTCCTTGAACTCCTGAATGAACAAATGATCGGAGGCCAGGTCGGAGAACATGCTTTCAAGATTGGGGTAAAAGCCTGCCTTGTCAAACAAATCGTAGTAGAGCATCACAGCACACCGCCTCTCCTTTTCGGAAAAAGCGGCCACATCGCATCTGAATCCGCATTCGGCAAAGCGCAGCAGCTGAGTGAGATAGGAGAACGAATCTGTTGCCAGCCACTTGGTTCTGACCGCGTATCTTATCTGGGCTGAATGGGCAGGCACTTCTTTCTTGACACCTGCCAACTGACACAGTTCGCCCCACGTCTGGCTGCCATAGAGCTTATGGAACGGCACATGACTATAAGCCAAGAAGCCCTTCAAAGAAAACGTGTTTTTGCAAACCTTATGATAAGCTGCTATCTCCTTGATTATTCGGTTTTTATTCAAGCTTCGAAGATACCCCTCGATGTTGGCAAGGATTTCTTCTTTTGCCTTGTCTTCTAATATGATTTTGCATCCGAAGGGGGCATTTGTGAAACCGCCCTCTATCTCGTCTTTGATGTTGCGCGAATGACGGCCTATCAACGCCTCAAAGCGGTCTTTATAGCTAAACTCCGCACGCGAATGGCCCACAAAGTCGAGCACGGTGAGGTGGTCTTTGCCTTTATGCAGACGCAGGCCTCGGCCAAACTGCTGAAGGAACACCGTGACGCTCTCCGTTGGACGGAGGAAGAGAATCGTGTCGATTTCAGGAATGTCCACACCTTCATTAAAGAGGTCGACGACGAAGAGGTAATTGATGGTGCCAGCCTGAAGCTGCTTTTTCACGAGAAGGCGATGGCGGTCGCTATCGTCGCTCGTCAGCACCGCCGTTTTCAGTCCGGCCAACGTGAACTTCGCATTCATGAATTTGGCATGCTCCTTGTCGACACAGAAGCAAAGCGCCCGCACGCGGTGCAGGCGGCTGTTTCCAATATATTCCTGCATCTTCTTCAGAATGAGCCCCGTTCGAAAATCGTTCTGCGTGTAAATGCGCGACAATTCGGCTATATCGTAACCATGTCCGCTCCACTTCACTTCCGACAAATCCACATTGTCGGGTATGCCATAATAATGGAAAGGCGCAAGGAGGCCGGCGTTGAGGGCTGCCGGCAGACGGATTTCCGCAGAAATGTGCCCATCAAAGAAAACCGTAATATCTTCTTGTTCATTAGTACGCTCAGGCGTAGCTGTCAGACCGAGAAGGATTTGGGGCTTGAAGCATGTCATCAGTTTGACGTATGTCGGAGCCACAATGTGGTGCACTTCATCCACCACCATATATTGGTAATAGTCTGCCGTGAGTTGCAAACCATCCAAGCGATTACGCAATGTGTCCTTGCTCGCGAAAACATGCTGATAGCTGGACGGCTCGTGGTCGCCGTCCCACAAACTGCCAAAATTGGGGTCGTCAAGCACAATGCGGAAGGTCTGCATGGCCTGTCGCAAAATTTCCTGACGATGGGCAATGAAAAGGAAATGACAGTCGGGATGCGCTTCACGATAGCGTTTGAAGTCGAAAGCCGCTATGACGGTTTTTCCCGTACCCGTAGCAGCCACCACAAGGTTGCGGAAATGTCCGTGCACGTGGCGTTCCACGTCAAGTTTTTCCAATATTTCCTGCTGATAATCCTTCGCACGCATCAGGTCGAGCGCCGAGAAATCAAGCAACGGAGTCTCCCAGTCTGTGCCCAGCGCCTTTTTCAGCCGTTCGTCGCTCACACCAGGAATGAACGTCTCAAATGTTTCATCACACCAATAGGTTTCAAACGAGTTGCGCACCTCTTCTATCACCTGCGGCAATTCAAACTGCGTGGCTTTAAAGTTCCATTCTTTGCCATCTTTCAAAGCGTAGCGAGAGAGGTTACTGGAACCGATGTAGGCCGTGTGGAACCCCGAATTTCTGAGAAAGATATAGGATTTGGCGTGCAGACGGTCTTGCGTGCCGTCGTATGAGATTTTCACCTCCGTGTTGGGCAGCATGGACAAACGGGCAACGGCATCGTAATCCGTTGCCCCCGTATAGGTGGTTGTAATGACGCGGAGTTTTTTTCCTTCGCTTGTGAATTTCTTCAAACTGTTCCACAGCAAGTTTAAACCGCTCGTCTTGATGAAAGACACCACCCAACATATCTCGTCAGAGCAAAGAATCTCGCGGTTTAATTCGCTCTCCATGTCGGCAGGCCCCCTGCCTCCGAAAAACAAGGCACTGCGGCTCAGCGAGGTGACGGGCATAATGGCCTGCAAGTGTTTCTCTATGTCGGGGTATTCGCAGTTTGTGCGGTCGATGACAGCCGTCAGAATGCTCTTTTGGGCATCAATCAAATCAAATTCCGTGTCGTCAACATCAAACTCCCTGCCTAAGGTCTTGATGACGGAATTGACAAAATCTGTGTATTTTCCAACTTCCTGGTCATCGGGCACGCCAACGAACGCAACTTCGATGAGACGTTGCAGATATTTGCTCAAGATGTGAACCGCGTCATCCTTTGAAATCTGTTTCTTTCCGATGTAGAAACGCTCAGCGTCCATTCTGCTTAATTTCAGATTGAAGAGGCGGTTGATAATTTGCTCGTAAACACCTGTCGGGATATTCGGGTCTTGCATAATCACATGATATAGATTTCCTCCGCATGATGTTGAAGGGACACAGCATCGGGCTTGCGTTCCTATGGGAGGATGAACTTTCCTGTTTTGGAGAGGCAACCAGAATCGGTTTTCTGCTTGACATTGCTGAAACCTGTGTAGCCATGCCAAGCGCTTCAGCCCTCTTCATACAAAATTAATGATTTTCCGTCAATGTGACGAAGGGCAAGGAAGGGAATTGTTTTAGGGGTGTTCTATAAATTAGCTTGAACCGATTTTACAACAATCTGCGAGTGAGAACTGTAAAAGCGGCCAAGTCAATCCTAAATAAAGAATCTCCATTAAAACTAATTTATAGAACATCCCTTTATATTTCTGAAGGGCAGAAATCCCTCTTCTTCCACCCCTCTGCCCGCTCTTTTTTATTTTTCTGTGCAAAAAAGTTGCAATGGGTTAGAAGCTAACGGGTTAGTGGCTAAAAAAGTGTGGTTTTTGGGGGAGTTAAAGTGCATAAAGTGGAAGCGAACATTGAGGACATCGTAACTTTGCATTGTCATTCAGCGCTGGATGAGGAGCCACACCGGAAGGGCGCCCAACACTCCTCCTCAGGCAGATCAAGACAAACCACTAATTATTCACCTTAAAAAATTATCAAAACCATGATTCCATTTATTGCAAAAGCCAAGAAGAACCCCATTACCAAGGAAGTGAAGTATTATGCCCAGGTGGCTCCCGTTGACCACGTGGAATTGTTGAGCATCACCAGCAGTATTTCTGAGAAGTGTACGGTGACGGAACACGACGTGAAGGCCGTTTTGTCGGCGTTGCAGATGAGCATTGCCAAGCACATCACTGACGGAAACAGCGTGCGCTTCGGAGACCTCGGCTCGTTTCGACTGACTATCAAGGGTACGCCTGCAGACACCAAGGAAAAGGCTGGCGTTGCGAACATTGAGCGATTGCGCGTGGCATACACCCAGAGCGGACGCCTGTCGCAGATTTTCAACAGCGACGTGAGCGGTCTCAAATTTGAAAAGGTAAGCGACAAGGCATAAGATGGCTCATGGCATGCAGGGGGCTGGAAACGGAAGGGGCATTGTCAAGTCTGCCCCGACCTCCTGTCTGCGCTTTCTGTAATAAAACAAGTAGCAATTGCCAATAGGTAGTCAATTTATTTACCATTACTTATCTCAAAAACACAATTATCAACCATTAAAATTTATCAATTTACCATGATTAACTACACCGTAAAAGCCAAAAAGAATCCAGTTGACGCCAGTGTTAAATTCTATCCCCAAATCGGCAAGCAGAAGGCCACGGACCTGGAAGAGATTGCCAAGGAGATTTCCGTGATGTGCACCTTGTCGTTGCCCGACATCGTGTCGGTGCTCTCTGCCACACAGGAAGAGGTGGAGAACGTGTTGAAGAAGGGGCGCTCCGTGAGGTTCGGCTATCTGGGCTCGTTCCGTCCGACGATTGTGAGCAACCCTGTTGAAAAGAAGGAAGACGTGGGCATTGGCAATATCAAGCGTGTCCGTGTGCGCTTCACGATGGGAGGCTATTTGCGCAAGCATCTGAGAAAGGACATGATGAAGTTCAAGCGTGAAGAATAATCTTCGCGGCTAAGGGAGCCACCCAGGAAAGGAAAAAACGCATAAGACCCGAACAACGTTTGGTTCTTATGCGTTTTTTTATGTAAATCATCCCCTATAAGGAGAGACAGTGTCTATCAGAGCGGGAAGGTCATACCGAAGTTGACGTTGGCATTGAGGTTGTTGAGCGGAATGAACTGCTTGTTGACCTTGCCGAGAATGCGGTCGGAACCAACGTAGAAGTTGAAGTGTTTTGCCTTCAGGCTGAGGGCGGCCCCAAGAGAGCATCCTGTTCCGCCAGCCGTGGTATTGACCGAAATTTCAATGGGGTTGACCGGGCGGACGGTGGCTGAGAGCATGGCCTGGTGGTAAGAATAGAGACCATGAATGCGGCCAGTGTAGAGGAAGCCGAAATGGAGGCGACGGTACATCGGCAACGTGTATTCAGCACCTACGTTGAGCGTGGCGGCCAGGGCCTGCGTTGTGCTCGTTTCGCCGTCATCATAAACGGAGAACATCTCTTCGAGGTCGTCGCCGAGATCTTCAAACTGGTCGCCGAGCTTGTTGCTGCCCGTGTTGTTTGAACCGGCATAGATGTTGTTGAAACCACTGAAGGTGTAGTCGCCAGCAGAAGATGCCTGCTTGGTCTTTCCCCAACTGATGAAGCCGAGGTCGGTGAGACCGGCTGAAACGGTGAGGTCGTCCATCACCTTATAGGAGGCACCGAGGTCGAATGCCATACCGAAGCCGGGCATTCCGAAGCTGACGTCATCGAGCCCTTTCACGCGGCGGCGACCGTCGGGAGCGTTCTTTTCAGGGCCTTCATAGTCGAACTCGCTCTTCAAGACGGATGCCTTGAGGCGTGCATCGCCCTGAACGCGCCATTCGTCGCCGTTCATGGTGAGGTTGAGCTGATTGACTTTGAAGTCGGCATAAGCCACGCCGAAGAGGAATTTCGCCTTAGCTCCGACGGTGAGGCGGTCGTTGATGCGGTGGCTGTGTCCCAAGGCGAGTTCCATATAATTTTGCGAACGGGCACCGATGTCGTGGAGCTGATAGAATTCCTTCTCGCCTGCGGTCTTCATAAATTCAAAGAGTTCGTAGGGCAAGGTGATGTTGGTGTTGGAGCGCAAATTGAGCTCAACGACGTTCATTCCCTTGAAGCCACGGAAGCCCACGGAGAAGAGGTTGTAGTTGACATAGATGTCGGCACGGTTTTTATCGTGCAAACCGCCGAGGAAATCAGAAGCCGAAACGGTTGGGCTCATGAAGGTGGTCTGGTCGTAGAGTGGGTTGCCTTCAAGCTTGTAGATGAAGTTTTTGTAACCCATGTTACCCGTTGTACCAACGTTGATGTTGCCCATGAAGGGGAAAGAGACGTAGGGGGCATCGATGAGCGCCGGGTTCATTTGATGGCGGAAATTGCTCGTCTGCATAAAATAAGACGTGCGGAATTCCTGGGCCTGTGCCGGAAGCAATGCTGAAGAAAGAACAAGTCCGGCTGCTATTTTTTTGAATATAGTTTTCATACGTGAGATTTTTTTACGTGACTAAAAACGAATCAGTTCATCAGTTGAAATCAGCAACGATTTGACCTTTGAGTTTCAGTCGGATGTCCTTGACTTTGATGTATTGCAGCGATGAAAGCACGGCTTTCTGTCCGGCAGTCTGTGTGCCAGCGGCCTGAATGCGGAGACGCAGCACGTCAAGACGCTTGAGGGCCTTCGGGTCGGTGAGCGTCATGTTGATCTGCACGGGAGTTTCCACACCAGTGGCAGTCACTTCGGCTTCGTTGGCGAGCACTGACTTGGGCTGTGCGGGAGCGACGTTGGCTTCTGAGACAACGATTTCGTTGATAACACGTCCGTTGACGTCAACAGGGATGACAGTTGCGGTGAGGTCGAGCGGAACGGCATTGAAGATGTTGGCCGTTACGACCAAGCCATCGGCTTCATAATCCTTGAGGTCTTTGTTCATGCCCGTCACAGAGTCGTTGTAAACGATGTTCAAACCGTTGTTGAAGGTGAACGGCACGTAGAGGTCGTAAGACATGTCGGAATTGTAGGTGCGACCCAATTGGATGGTCACATCTTCGTCAACGAGCTTCACGCGGCGGTTTTCCTTGAGATCGACAGAGATGTTGTCGGGCAGCTTGGTGATGAGGCTGCTGATGCCGTCGACCTGGAATTTCTTGGCCGTTGCTTCGATGGCAGCAGGAGAGTAAGGACCTGCGGCGGCATCTTCATAGAAGTAGACATGGTTTTTCTTCTCTTTCAAGAGCGTGGCATTGCCCGATGCAGGAAGGTTGACGCTGGCAGCCACTGTGCCGTCTTTCTTGTTGGCCTTCAGTCCAGCATTAAACTCGATGGAGGCTGGCACGTTTGAGAGGTCGGCCATGAACTTGAGCGTCGGGTTGGCCACCCGGATGGTCACATCGTCGCTGTCGAGGAAGTCGGGCAGATTGTCCTTGATATTGATGCTTTCAGTGGTTGGAGCGATGTCTGGGTCGAAACGTCCCGTCACATTGTCGAAGACCACTTCGTTTTGTCCGACGAGGGTGTTACCCATGTGGAGATAAACGTGGAGCGTGAGTTTGCTGCCTGTGGTCGGAGTGAAGGCGCGTGAAGCGGAGACCTTGAAATCGCCAGAGAGCGAAACTTCGGTTTTCGGAATGCTGAGCGTTCCGCCGTTGACTTTGCCGTCGTTGCCGTCAAGGACAATCTTGGCGATGTCCATCTCAGCGAGGTCGATGTTCGTTGAGTTGACATTGTGACGCGGATTGACCGAAACGACCTGTCCGGCGATGGTGGCATTGGTTGGATTGGCCACCTGCAAGTATTTCGGTAATTTGATTTTCAGATTGTCGATGTCGCGAATAACGAAATACATGCCGTTTTGCTCCAAAGCCATGCTAATCTTGAGTTTCGTTCCCGCAGCAGGGGTGATTGACTTCACTTGCTTGACAACACTGCTGATGTTGTCGAACTTGAAATTCATGCTGTTATCGGCCGTCTGGTTGTTGATCTGATAAACAAATCCTTCTGGAACGTTCAGACTTCCTGCCGCTGCCGGAATCAATTCCTGCAACTTGGAATAGTTGAGCACTTCCAATGCTGGCGAGAGCACTGCGTTGTCAATGTAGGCATTCATTCTGTCGACACTGAAATTAACGTTTGTGCGTCCGCTTTCAACGAGGTAATAAGTGTGTTGTGCGTCCGTTTTCAAGTTCTCGTCCTCCTCGAGGAGGTCGGCAAGCATGATATTTTCGGTGTTACCAAGTTTGAGCTGTAGTCCTTGAGAACCGAGACCCATCGTCATGTCAATGTCCTTGCTGGCATCGTAGCTGTCGTCGACACAAGCCGTGAGGGGCAGTCCCAACGAGAGGGCAAGACAAACCTTTGCCCATTGTTTCATTTGGAAAGATTGCTTTTTCATAGGATAAAATTTTGAAGTTATTGATTTTATCTTTGAATGATGTTAAATAAGTGCTATTTAAACCAGTGGCGGCTCCGCAGAGGTTGACAACTGTGTTGAATGTTAAATCTCTTTTTCGAGAGAATGGTTGAAAGCGACTGGTAACGGATGGGGCAATTGAGATTAAATAATTGATTTCCAACGATGTTTCTATATAGGTTCAACACTATGATCTGTCTTTACGGGATGTTTTTCCGCCTGCTCATATTTAGCTTTTAAAACAAACGATAAACATTTGCCACCCCTATGTTTGCAAATTTAAATATTTATGTTGTGATACGCAAATATGAACCAACATTTTTTTATTATTGCTGTGCAGTAAAAATTTTTCAAACAAAAAAATTAGGGCTGACACTCCCCACACGAGGTATCAGCCCTTAGAATTATCTTATATAAAGATTGTCATCTTACCAAATAGCAATAATACAGTTCATGCACTTTTACATTCCCTCCTCTCAATTATTGGATTCTGAAATTTATCGGCACATTGCATTTCACGTTTACAAGCTTGCCCTTTTGTTTTCCTGGCTTCCACGCCGGCATAGTCTTCACCACACGCATAGCCTCTTTGTCGAGCACAGCATGGCCTGATGACTTTTTGATGTGCACGTCGCTTACAGTTCCGTCTTTTCTTACAACAAAACCTACGATCGTCTTGCCTTGCAGTGTTGCATCGATAGCAGCTTGAGGGTATTTCACATTCTTAGCGATAAATTCCATCATTGCAGATTCGCCGCCTTTAAATTGTGGCTTCACCTCAACAACTTTATAGGTTTTTGTGTCAGGCTGTTGTGTCTGCATATCGATTGTTGATAGGGTGGTTGCTTTTGCCATAGTGCTCACGTTTGTGTTGCTGGCAAATACACTGATTGCCAGTGTTGCCACTGGGATAATGAACAATGTCTTGAGCATCATCAATCTGTTTGATTTCTTCTGATTCATCATAATGATTCTTCGTTTTAGTGACTCATTGTTAAGGTTGTTGGCAAATGGCTGCAGACGATTGCCGACCGCCTTGACTACAAGAAATTTTTGATATTGTGTTGCATTAATGCCCTTGTTTAATACTGCTTCATCCACCTCAAATTCGTGTATAGCTTTCAGATTCTTGCCTATCAGCCACACGAAAGGATTGAACCACTGCATGATAGTGGCTATCTGAAGAAGGATGAGGTCTATGCAGTGTCTTAAGCGTATATGCTCTTGCTCATGTGTTAGTATGAAACTGCGGTTGTTGGCATAGTCGTCACGGCTCATCACGATATAGTGAAAGAGACAGAACGGACTCGTTGCATAATCGGTTAGAATTATGGTGTTGCCTTTGTTGTCGGTGGTATGCTCGCACTGGCGCAGTTGCTTTATCAGACGCACGGTTTGAACGACTGTCATCGAGAATATAGCCACGACTCCAAGTATATATACACAGACTATAATGTCAGACCAACTCCATACAGACTGTTCTTTTGCATTACCGTTTATCAGTACCTCCGGCAGTAGAACCGCCTGACGAACCTTATCCACTATTGGATTTGTACCACTGGGGAAGTGAACCAATGGAATAGCAAACGATATAACCAAACATCCAAGGATTACGATTCGGTTGAGCCGATGAAAGGTCTCCCTTTCAAGCAATGGTATAATGCAAGCATATAGCAGCGCCAATGCCATGGCTGATTTTATAATATAAGGTAGTATCATGGTTCTGAATAAGGTTGTAATCTTGGTTCTCATTGTTTTGAAATGTCTCTTTTCTCCGTACCCTTGTCTATCAGACTAAGTATCTCCTCCAGTTCCTCATCCGAGATATTCTCTTCTTTCACAAAGAACGAAATGAGCGAGTGAAGACTGCCGCCAAAGAACGATTTCTTTACTTCCTTCATAGCATGACGTGTGTATTCGGCCCTTGTTATGAGAGGAGAAAACACGTATGTCTTGCCACCCCCATCACGCTTGTACGAAGTAACGTATTGCTTGTGGGTGAGTATCTTCATAAACGTGGCGATAGTGGAGTAAGCGGGATGTGGCTCGGGATATGCATCGATAATCTCGTGCGTGGTCATACCACAACCCTTATCCCACAGAATATTCATTATCTGCATTTCGGCACGTGTCAATGTATTGAATTCTTTCATGTTTTAGATGGTTGAGGGAATTATCTAATGTTTTAGATTTTCTACTGACAAAGATACCTTAAATGTATATTCGTTGGTTGCGGATTCAAACAAAAATTGCTTATGAAGCATCTGATTTAACGTATGTTGTTAGATATTAGTTTCGAATTATTAGATATTAAGTTCGAATTTATTGCCGCTCGTTGTTTATGAAAAATAAAAGGCAAGGAAACAAGTCCACCTGTTTTGTGTGGGACTTATTTCCTTGCCTTTGAACAAGCTTCGCATGGAATCTGCGGACTATGGTTTGTTGAGCCTTAGGGCTTTTCGAAATGCTGATAGTCTTTCAGACTGCGCCAATCTCCGCCCCAGACGAAGCCGTGGCGCTTGAAGAGACGATAGCAGAGGTCGCTGTGTGAGATTTTATATTTGAAGGACTTGGTGCGGTCGGCATAGCGGCGTCCTTTCTCGGGGTCTACGCGGAGCGTGCCGTCGGCGCGACTTTTCACACAGGGATTGTGGAGCGGATTGATATCAATGGCACGGCCACGGCTATGGGCCGATAGTTTGCGGGTGCCGGCAACGGTTCGGTAATTAAAGCACGAGGTGTTGTTGGCCTCCATCGACGGGCGGTCTTGCGCCCCATAGTTGTCAATCAGCACCATGCGTGCGATGGGATAGGAAGCACGGTAGAGGTCGCGGAAAATGCTGACGAGGTCGGCAGCGATGTCGGCGTGGCAGACCAGTTCGCCCAACTGTATCTCCCCCGCGCCGTTGATGTGCAACACTTTGACGTAACGTAATTTGCTGCGTGGAATGCTGCACCCTTTCTTGTAGCTCTTTCCCCACATGCGTGCAAATACGGCATTGGAGATGGTGTCGGCCGAAAAGCAGCGCCATTCACCATAGCGGCGTACAGCCTGCGGCGACACAGTCTCACCAGCTTTCCAGCGGCGCAGTTTCTCTTGTTCGTCGTCATTCAAATGGACTTTCTTGCCGACGAGTTGCGGTTTCTCTGGCCCCTCGGCCGAACGGGCGGCGCGGCAGGGGGATGCGAGCAGCAGACAGAAGAGGGCGAGGAAAACGGAATGATTGAATGTCATTTGATGTTACAAGATAAGATGGTCGTGAAAACAGGTGGCGCTCCTATACGGAGCACCCCTGAAATGTCTGTCACTTCGTAGCCTGAACTGTCAGTTTGGCTTCCTTCTCCTGTTTGAGAATGGTCAGCGTCACATTGAATTCCTTTTTCTTTCTGCCCGTCAGTGTCTTGGCAAAGCGGAAACATGTCGGCGCCTCTGCCTTCGCATCTGTGGCTGGCTTGCCATAGTCTTCCAGGTAATAACCATAGTCGTCATCGGTGTCGGCTTCTTCTTCATTCTGATAGGCCGTCCATCCGCTTTCCTTCTTCTCGGCAAGCGCCGCAATGCGCTTATAGTCGCTGTCCGTCAAGGCTTTCGAGAAGGAAATGTCGTAAGTATCAGCTCCCGAGAAACGCTCGCGGCCGCGCCATTCTGCCTCATCAACAGGAAGCGCCACACCGAGGTTGCCCTCCGAAAGGAATCCGATGGCCCGCGCTTCGTGGGTGCGGGCAATCTTGGCCTGCTTGTGGGCCACCTGCGATGTGTATCCCACACTGATGATGAAGGGCGACACCAACAGCATAAGAAGGCGAGCAAAGAGCCGCTGGATTTTCCAGCGCCAGGTTAGGAACAAGTAAACGGGCGAACAGAGGAGCCAAGTGGCGGCACACCAAATGCCACGGCGGCGCACCAATGTGGCGGCAGCCGCATCTTCGGCGTTTGTGGCACGCAGAGTGGCGGGAAGGCCATAGCGGTTGGTCTCCCGACGGGTTTTCTTGAAAAACAAGGGAATGTTGATGAAAGGCACATAAAACCACCAGCCGCTCCAGCCGACATCATGGCAGCGCTTCACGCCCTGTGCCGTATAAAACCAGCAGAACATGAAGAGGCCGGAGAAGAGCATGAGGCGATTGTAAAGACTGCCAGCAGCGTCCTCGCCGATAGAGAAAGAGGCTATCTCTGAAGCGACGTTGGCCACATACGCCACAAGCATAAAATGGAAAGGGATGAGGGCATGAGAGATGAGGTATTCTGCCCGCGTGATACGTCCCTTAAAAGAGAAGGCACGCACGAGAAGCCCCGCATTGGGCAGGGGTTTGGCATCGAAGGCCTCAAGTTCGCGGTCGGCCTCTTCCATGAGACGTTCCATCTGTGCAGGCGAAGGCATGGCTCCCTCGGGCATCGTGGGGGCGGCAGGGGCTTCTTCCTGAGGAGTCGATTCTTCCTGAGATTTCTGAACATTCTGCCCACACGTCTCATCGCCGCCATCGGGCGCCACGAAAGGGGGCGGTGGGGCCGGCTGTGGGACAGGGGGCGGCGTGTTGCCGCTATGGTTCTGTTGCAATTTGTTATTCTCTTCCATAAGATGATTCCTTCTAAGTAGGTGGTCAGAATTGTTTGTCTGGTATGAAACTGCAAAGGTAAGTTTTTTCATCGAAAAGCATCCATCCCCAAGGCATAACTATTGTTTCAGGATGGTTAAGTTATGGTAAAAGCGGCCTTCAGAAAAATCTGTCACGGAACAACCTGATACGTCGTGAAACATCCGGCAGTGGGGGATCTCCAAGATATCGCATCCATTTTTTTTGATCACTCCCACAAAATAAGCACCAAGCAACCACTTATCCTGCCTTGTCAGCATTGATTGTCAACGATTTTTTCTAACTTTGCAGTCATGAAGATAGCTATTGCCTTTTTACGCTTGCTTTCACATCTGCCTTTGCGTGTGCTTTATGCACTGGCCGATATTTGTTACCCCGTCATCTATTATGTGATGGGGTATCGGCGAAAGGTGGTACGCAAGAACATTGACCGCTCTTTCCCTGAGCGTTCCATGAGCGAGAGAAGACAGATTGAAAAACGTTTCTACCGATGGTTTTGCGACTATGTGGTTGAAACCATCAAACTGCTCTCCATCTCGCCCGAGGAAATGAAGCGGCGAATGATTGTGGAGGGCATGGAAGAAATGGAACGCGAACTGGAAACGCACCCGTTCGTGTTTATCTATTTGGGGCACTACTGCAACTGGGAATGGATTTCCTCCATGCCGCTTTGGAGCACGCGTGAGACCACCCACTGCGCCCAATTGTACCGCCCGCTCAAAAACAAAGCGTTCGACTCGTTCTTCTATCAGATGCGAACCCGCTTTGGGGCCGACAATATCTCGAAATACGAGTCGATGCGACACATTCTCCAACTCAAACAGAAGGGGGAACGCACCATCATCGGATTCATCGCCGACCAGGCTCCGGGATGGAACAGCATCCACGACTGGGTGGACTTCCTGCACCAAGACACGCCGGTCTTCACTGGAACGGAACGCATTGCAAAGAAAGTGGATGCCGCCGTGTTTTTCGCCGACGTGAAGCGCGAACGACGCGGACAATACCGCCTGCGATTGCGCCTCATGACCGACCACGTCAAAGACATCCCCAACTATGAGCTGACGGAACGCTACATGGCAGAACTGGAAGAAATCATCCAGCGACAACCACATCTCTGGCTATGGAGCCACAGACGATGGAAAAGACAACGACATGCCGATGGCACTTTCTACGAGGAGCCGAAGGAATAGTTTCAAATGATGCCGTGCTGACCATCATCTGCAAACTGCACATGCTCAGCCACACCCACCTATCAGACAACAAAAGCAAGACATATTTCCCATGGAAAAGAAATTCAACCGCACCCTCGTCACCTCCGCCCTACCCTATGCCAACGGAGGTGTACATATAGGACACTTGGCTGGCGTTTACGTGCCGGCTGACATCTATGTGCGCTATCTGCGCCTGAAAAAGCAGGAAGTGCTATTCATCGGCGGAAGCGACGAGCACGGCGTGCCTGTCACCATCCGTGCCCGCAAGGAAGGCATCACCACCCAGGAGGTGGTCGACCGCTACCACAACCTCATCAAAAAATCGTTTGAGGACTTCGGCATATCATTCGACATCTACAGCCGAACGACCTCGAAGATTCACAACAAGTTTGCTTCTGATTTCTTCCGCACGCTTTACGACAACAACAAGCTCGTGGAGAAAACCGAGGAGCAATTCTGCGATGAAGTAACGGGCGAATTTCTCACCGACCGCAACATCGTCGGCACCTGCCCGCGCTGCGGCGCGGAAGGCGCATACGGCGACCAATGTGAGAAATGCGGCGCAACGCTCTCACCTGAAGAACTCATCAACCCGACCAACAAAAACAATCCGGGACACGGACTGGTGAAGAAGGCCACGAAAAACTGGTACCTGCCGCTCAACGACTATCAAGACTGGCTCAAGCAGTGGATTCTCGAAGAGCACAAGGAATGGCGTCCAAACGTCTATGGCCAGTGTAAATCATGGCTCGACATGGATCTCCAGCCACGCGCCATGACGCGCGACCTTGATTGGGGCATCCCCGTTCCCGTTGAGGGAGCTGAGGGCAAGGTGCTCTACGTATGGTTTGATGCCCCCATCGGCTATATCTCCAACACCAAGGAACTCTGCGACGCACAAACGGAGAAATGGGGCACATGGCAGAAGTGGTGGCAAGACCCTTCAACGCGCCTCGTGCATTTCATCGGAAAGGACAACATCGTGTTCCACTGCATCGTATTCCCAACGATGCTCAAGGCCCACGGCGGCTATATCCTGCCCGACAACGTGCCTTCCAATGAATTCCTCAATCTGGAGAACGACAAGATTTCCACATCACGCAACTGGGCCGTCTGGCTCCACGAATATCTGGAAGATTTCCCTGGCAAGCAAGACGTTTTGCGCTATGTGCTCACGGCCAACGCTCCAGAAACGAAAGACAACAACTTCACCTGGAAGGATTTCCAAGACCGCAACAACAACGAACTGGTGGCTGTTTACGGCAACTTCGTCAACCGTGCGCTCCAGCTCACGAAGAAATATTTCAATGGTGTTGTTCCTGAATGTGGCGAACTGCTTGACATCGACCGCAACGCCATTGAAGAATTCAAGGACGTGAAACAGAAGGTGGAAGCTCTCCTCGATGTCTTCAAGTTCCGCGATGCTCAAAAAGAGGCCATGAACCTTGCCCGCCTCGGCAATAAGTATATCACCGACTGCGAACCCTGGCATGTGGCCAAGACCGACATGGAGCGTGTGAAAACCATCCTCTACATCTCCCTGCAATTGGTTGCCAACCTCGAAATCGCCTTCGAACCCTTCCTGCCTTTCAGTTCGGCTAAACTCCGCGAGATGCTGGGCGTCAAGGAAACGGAATGGGAACAGCTCGGCTCAACCGAACTTCTCAAGCCAGGACACCAGCTCGGCACACCGTCGCTGCTCTTCGAGAAGATTGAAGACGAAGCCATCGAGGCTCAGCTCAAGAAGCTTGACGACGCCAAGAAGGCCAACGAGGCTGCCAATTATGTTGCCGCGCCATTGAAGGAAAACGTTGACTTTGAAACGTTTGAAAAGATGGACATCCGCGTTGGCCACATCAAGGACTGCCAGAAGGTGAAGAAGTCGAAGAAGCTCCTCCAGTTCACCATCGATGACGGTTCGGGCGTTGACCGCACCATCCTCAGCGGCATCGCTGCCTACTACGAACCAGAACAGCTCATCGGCAAGGATGTGCTCTTCGTTGCCAACTTTGCGCCACGCAAGATGATGGGCATCGAGAGCCAAGGCATGATTCTCTCGGCTGTCAACTTCGACGGAACGCTCAACGTGACCTCCGTCCTCGGCAACGTCAAGCCTGGTTCACAGGTGGGATAACCACGGATTAAGCGAACAACACAGGGGCGCTTGACTTGGCACAATGATGGCTTTTCTTATATGAGAGCAACAGACTTTGCTAAAGGCTTTCTTATCAGACTTTTCTGAGAGCAACGGCCAACAGACGTCAAACGCCCACTTAGTAATACAAACCATAAAGCAGGTTCCCGAAGATAGTATCTTGAATGTAGAAAACACTATTTCGGGAACCTGCTTTCAATCAATCATATAAAAATGGCACAAAAACCAAGTATCCCTAAAGGAACACGCGACTTCGGCCCCGTTGAAATGGCCAAGCGCAACTATATATTCAACACCATCCGCGAAGTGTACGCCCTCTACGGCTTCCGCCAAATCGAGACACCGGCCATGGAAAACCTCTCCACGCTGATGGGTAAATATGGAGAAGAAGGCGACAAACTGCTCTTCAAGATTCTTAACTCGGGAGATTTCCGCAGCGGCATCAGCGCTGAAGACTATAGCAGCGACTCTGCCGCCCGCCTCGCCGCACGCTTCTGCGAAAAGGGTTTGCGCTACGACCTCACCGTGCCTTTCGCACGCTATGTGGTGCAACACCGCGACGAACTCCAGATGCCTTTCAAGCGTTTCCAAATTCAGCCGGTTTGGCGTGCCGACCGTCCGCAGAAGGGACGCTACCGCGAGTTCTATCAGTGTGACGCCGATGTCGTCGGCTCCGACTCGCTCTTGAATGAAGTCGAACTGATGCAGATTGTCGATGAGGTGTTCACCCGTTTCGGCATTCGCGTCTGCATCAAAATCAACAACCGAAAGATTCTTACGGGCATTGCCGAAATCATCGGTGAAGCCGACAAGATTGTCGACATCACGGTGGCTATCGACAAACTCGACAAGATTGGCCTCGACAAAGTCAACGACGAATTGCGTGCCGTCGGCCTCAGCGAAGAGGCTGTGGAAAAACTGCAGCCCATCATCGCTCTCTCGGGCAGCAACGAAGAGAAACTCGAAACGATGCGCCGCGTGCTTGCTGAAAGCGAGACGGGACTGAAGGGCGTTGAGGAAGTGGCCTTCGTGCTCGAGACGCTTAAAAACAGCCAGTTGCACAACGAAATCGAGCTCGACCTCACCCTGGCCCGCGGCCTCAACTACTACACGGGCTGCATCTTCGAAGTCAAAGCGCTCGACGTGCAAATCGGCTCTATCACGGGCGGCGGACGCTATGACAACCTGACGGGCATCTTTGGTATGCCGGGACTTAGCGGCGTGGGCATCTCCTTCGGTGCCGACCGCATCTACGACGTGCTCGGCCAACTCGACCTCTATCCGCAGGAAACTCAGAGCGGCGTGCAACTGCTCTTCATCAACTTTGGCGCCGCTGAAGCGGCCCACTGCCTGCGCCTCGCCGCGCAGGCCCGCCTCGCCGGCATCGCCACGGAGGTTTACCCCGACAGCGTGAAGATGAAGAAGCAGATGAGCTATGCCAACGCCCACAACGTGCCGTTCGTGGCCCTCGTTGGCGAAACGGAAATGGCCGAAGGACGCATCACGCTCAAAAACATGACCACAGGCGAGCAGCAGAGCCTCACCATCGAGGAGGCTGTTAAAGCCATCAAGGGATAAACAGCAAAAAAATCCAGGGTGTTCTGTTCTCCGTATTTACATTGAAAGGAATACGGAGAACAGAACACCCGTTTTTTTAGTCAGCCAGTATTTTTCACTTACATCCCCACACCCACTTATGATGACCCACACCGACGCCGTCAAGCTCCTGAAAAGCCTCATCGCCATTCCGAGCGTGAGCCGCGATGAAAAGGCCGCGGCCGATTTTCTGGAGGAACACCTCAAGCAGCTGCAACTGTTCCCGATGCGCCACCACAACAATCTCTGGTGTGTCGGACGGGCGCAACTCTCCAACCGCCCCACCCTGCTACTCAATGCGCACATCGACACGGTGAAGCCCGCCGCCGGCTGGCAGTGCGACCCTTTCACGCCATTGCTTGAAGGGGAACGCCTTTACGGCCTTGGCAGCAACGACTGCGGCGGCGGATTGGTGAGCCTGCTCGCCGTTTTCACCCAACTGGAAAAGCGCACCGACATTCCTTGGAATCTCGTTTTTCTGGCTTCGGCAGAAGAGGAGGTGTCGGGAAAGAACGGCATTGAGAGTGTCATTCCGCTCCTGCCCCACATCGACTGCGCCATCGTCGGCGAACCGACAGGCATGCAGCCTGCCATTGCCGAAAAAGGACTGATGGTGCTCGACTGCACAGCCCACGGACGTGCCGGACACGCCGCCCGCAACGAAGGAGACAACGCCATCTACCACGCCATCGACGACATACAATGGGTGCACACTTTCCAGTTTCCCGATGTGTCGCCACTGCTCGGTCCAGTGAAAATGAGCGTGACCATCGTGCAGGCTGGCACGCAACACAACGTGGTGCCAGACGCCTGCACTTTCACCATCGATGTTCGCTCCAACGAGTGCTACACCAATCAAATGCTCCTCGAAGAAATCTCCGCCCATTTGCAAAGCGACGTCAAAGCGCGTTCAACGCGTCTCAGCTCGTCGTCAATCTCCCCCACCCATCCGCTCGTACTCCGCGCCGAAGCTCTCGGCCGCCGACCCTTCGGCTCGCCAACGCTCAGCGACCAGGCACTCATGCCTTGGCCCTCACTGAAGATGGGACCTGGAGAGTCGTCGCGCTCACACACCGCAGGAGAATACATCGGTTTGCAGGAAATTGAAGAAGGCATCGCGCTCTATCTGAAACTGCTGGAATGAGCAGCCAACGGCCAACACCCTGTTTCCAGAAACCTATTTAAATTCACAAGCACCATTACTTCACCCCCCGAACCCCATAACCATTATGCGCAAACTCACCGTTGAAGAACTCAACCGCATGGACATCGAGGAGTTTCACCAGTCGGAGAAACTCCCCCTCATCATCGTCCTCGACAATATCCGCAGCCTGCACAACGTAGGCAGCGTGTTCCGCACCGCCGATGCTTTCCGCCTTCAGGGCGTATGGCTCTGCGGCATCACGGCTTGTCCGCCTGCCGCGGAAATCCACAAAACCGCCCTCGGCGCTGAAGACAGCGTCAGTTGGGAATATTTTGAAGACACGCTCGACGCTGTTAAGCGCCTGCAACGCGAAGGCTACGAAGTGCTTGCCGTTGAGCAAGTGGAAGGCAGCCTGAAACTCGACACCTTCCGCATCGACCCCGCCAAGCGCTATGCCCTCATTCTCGGCAACGAAGTGAAAGGCGTTCGCCAGGATGTGGTTGACGCCGCCGATGCCGCCCTCGAAATCCCGCAATACGGCACGAAGCATTCCATGAATGTCTCCGTCACCGCCGGCATCGTCATGTGGGAATTTGAAAGACAGATGCGCGGATGATTGGGGCCACAAGCCGGCGCCCATATTTTACGCCACAAGGCCATACGCTTTATTACTTATTAATATATGACAAGAGCGGTGGAGCACCAACAAAGATGCTCCACCGCTCTTTTACATAAGCAGGTGATCAAAAAAATATTACTCAACCTCAGCCACGCCGATAGTGACGCGGTTCATATCGTTGTTAGTGAACGGCTGAACGGTGTCACCCTTAAAGTCGGTCTGAATGCGGGCCACATCGATGCCGTGGCGCTCCTTGAGCAGTTTGGCAACGGCTTTAACGCGCTTTTCAGAAACGGCGCGGTTGATTTCGGGCGTACCCGTTCCGGCATCTGCATAAGCCGTGAGAGACACCTTGGCCTGCGGGCGGCGCTTCAACCAAGCAGCGAGTTCAGACACCTTGCGCTCTTCCGATGCCTTGATGCTGGCACTGTTGATGTCGAAATACACTTCAATGCGCTTCGTCTTTTCCTGCGTCAACACAGGGGCGGGAAGGGGAGCTGGCGTGTTGTCAACCACGGGCTTTTCTTCTTGCTCTTCAGGCAAGCCCACTGGTTCGTGAACTGGTTCCTTCGGGGCAGACTGTGCCTTTGGCAAGCCAAACTTGAAGGTGACACCAAGCATACCAGTCAACTGCCAGTCGCCATTACCATTGGTCTTTGAGTTGAAACGGTCGTGGAGGTTGTTGGCAGCCACTTCGAGATTGATGCCCCAGTGGCGGGCGATATTGGCTTCCAGTTGCAAGCCCATGCGGAAATTATGAACCAGGCGGTCGTCGTTCCAGGCCATCGACTCTGTGATGCCGCCCTTCTTGAGCAAATCTTTCTGTCCGTCATTATCCCAGGCATAAGAGAGACCCATACCGCCGAGGAGGTAGACGTTGACGGGATGCACCTTGCTGGGCGCGAAGATGTTCGAGAGGTTGAACATCACGTCGAGGTCGCTGGTCACATATTTAAAGTCAAACGTGTGGTCGGCCCCGCTGATTTTATATCCGGCCTTGTTGTTGTAGCCCTGCACACTGAGTCGCGTACCGACGGCAGGCGTCCAAAAGCGTCCCACAGAGAAGGCGCCGATAGACGTGGCCAGTTTGTCGAAAGCATTGTTTGTGAATGTCACCTGTCCACCGCCCTGAAGCGTTACGAAGTTGTAAGGCTGAGGCGTGCGGTCTTTTTCTTGTGCCGTTGCCGTCATCATGGTGGCTCCGGCCAGCAGCATCGCTGCAAAGATGGTCTTTCTCATAATTGTGTTTGTCTTTTTGCACGCGGCACCTCCTTGTCGGGAGTGTCGTATGAATATTAGGGTTTTGTATTTTTCTTTTAGAGCTTTTCAGGAGCAGCCACACGGTTTGCAGGCCCTATACAGGGGCGCTCGCGGCGCTTTTCATTGGCTACTTCGGATGCAAAACTACGTAAAAACCCATAAATCCACAAGCGTTTTCCCGATAAATAGGGGGCTGCGGGAGCGGGAGGGCGCAAAATGTCATGGAAACGGGTGCCAAACCGACGATTTGTCAGCCACTGGAGATGACAAACCGTCGGGAAAACTTAACGCGGCGTTCAACATGTTTAAATCCAGTCGCTGAAGGTTTAAGGATGTTTCCGCCGTGTTAAAATCCTGCTTTTCTCCAGCTCGCCGAGGCGCAACGGGCACGCGCTTTGCACATACTCCAGTGAAGTTTGGAAGTCGGAAGGCCGAGGAGGCAAGGACGACGGAAGGACTTCAGAAACAAACATTCAACGAACAAACAAAAAAAACATAGGAGATATTTATTATGGTACCTGTTAGAAATTATAATCAGAATTGGTTGCCCAATGCTTTCAACGACTTTTTCGACAACGACTGGATGGTGAAAGCCAACGCCACAGCGCCTTCCATCAATGTCAGCGAAGACGACAAGAAATACATGGTTGAACTGGCCGTTCCTGGTATGACGAAAGAGGACTTTGAAATCCATATCGACGAGAACAACGACTTGGTTATCAACATGGAAAAGAAGGTTGAAAACAAGGAAGAGGACAAGAAAGGCAAGAAATATCTGCGCCGCGAGTTTTCTTACACCAAATTCCAGCAGACGTTGGCCTTGCCAGACAATGTGGTAAGAGATCAAATCTCGGCCAACGTGAAGGACGGCATCTTGAATGTCGAATTGCCTAAGCAATTGGAAGAACCGAAACCACAACACCGCGCCATTGAGGTGAAGTAATCACGATTCATTGCTAAATAAATAAACGCAAGCGCCCCAGAATCCAGCGATTCTGGGGCGCTTTTTATGTTTTTCCACAGGCATTCTGCGCTATCCCATAGACAGCATGACGATGATCTGGGCAATGATGACGCGCAAGAACATGCAGAGAGGATAGACCGTGGCGTAGGCAACGGAGGGTTTGTTGCTCGGCAAAGTGTCGTTGACATAGTCGAGGGCGATGGGGTTGGCCATAGCGCCACAGAGCATACCGGCCGTCGTGGCGAAACTCTTGCGACACCACTTCACGGTGATGATGCTGACGATGATGACGGGGAGCATGGTGATGAGCATGCTGAATCCAATCCACGCCAAGGCGGCAGGCTGCATGACGGTGGCGATGAAGTTGCGTCCGGCATCAAGACCGAGGCAGGCCAGATACATGGAGAGGCCGAGGCTTCGCAGCATGAGGTTGGCACTGGTGGTGGTGTAGGCCACCATGTGGAAACGCGGACCGTAAGCGCCAATGAGGATGCCCATCACGATGGGGCCGCCGGCGAGACCGAGGCGCACTGGCGTGCTGAGCCCAACACTGACGGGGATGCAGCCCAGGAGCAGACCAAGCACGATGCCCACGAAGATGGTGACCATGTTTGGCTCGTCGAGATGCTTGACGGCGTTGCCGAGCTCGTTGGCCACTTTTTTGATGCTGTCGGCCTCACCGATGACGGTGATGCGGTCGCCCATGCGGAGCACGAGGTCGGGAGTGGCCACGAGTTGTATGCCAGCACGCTGCACGCGGCTGACATTGACGCCATAGCGGTTGCGGAGCTGCAATGCGCCGAGGTGTCGTCCGTTGATTTCAGAGCGTGTGATGAGAATGCGCTGCGAGATGAGTTTGGAGTCGAGCGCATTCCAGTCGATGTTCTTCTGGTTCCAGTCGGTCTCGTCGCGTCGTCCGAAAAACACGGTGAGCTGCTTGACATGCTTGCGCTTCGTGATGACGAGGATGCGATCGTTTTCCTCAAGCAGGGTTTCGGCCGTTGGAAGAATCACCTTTCCGTCGCGCCAGAGTCGCGAAACGACAAACTGGGCCCCTTTCTCGCTGATGCCAGCCACCTCATTGAGTTTCTGATGGAAGATGGCGGGGTTGCACACGAGGAAAGAGGCGATGAAGGCCTGGTCGTCTTCGCCATCGTTTTCTGCCGAACGCTCACGCCGCGTAAGCCATCCGCGCATGATGATGAGGGCAATGATGACGCCAACCATTCCCAAGGGATAGGTCACGGCGCATCCGAGGGCCGCTGTTGAACTGGCGGCCGCATCGCCAAATTCCTTGAAGGTCTGCTGCGCCGCACCGAGGGCGGGGGTATTAGTGGTTGAACCACACAACACGCCCATCATATCGGGAAGTGGCACCCACCCTGCCCAAACGATGCCCAGGGCCATGAAGGTGCCGATGAGCGTGAGCAAAACGCCGAGGAGATTGAGCTTGGTGCCGCCCTGCTTGAAGGCGCTCATGAAGCCTGGGCCGACCTGCAATCCGAGGATATACACGAAGAGGATGAGTCCGAAGCTTTCGGCATAGCTCAGCATTTGACTGTCAACCGTTAGGCCGAGCGCACCGACAAGGATGCCGAAAAAAAACACGTAGGTGACGCCCAAGGAGACACCGAAGATGCGTATCTTGCCGACGGCGAGACCAACGGCGCATATCAAGCTGATGATGATGACGGCCCAAATGGCGGGCATGGATTGAAAGAATGTGTTTAGCCAGGAGACCATGATTGGAGTATCTGTTCTTATAAAGGATGTTTTAAACGTTATCTGGTCGGGGCTGTGGGAGTGCTTTACAACAGGGCGGTCAAGGTATGCCCCAATCCTCGCGGTCTCGGCCTTGCGGTGTGGTGGGAAACGGCTTCTGCCTGCAAGTGGAAAACACTCCCCCACCATAACTTTCCATAGGATTGCCTGCAAATTTACAAATAATAAGTAGGCAGTCAAAATTATTTTGACATTTGAAACGCTTTTGGCATATAAGTAAGGACGAACTGACGAATTTCCAGACTGCCGAAAAAAGCGAAGCACTATAGCTCACCTTACGCAAAGTGAAAAAGGACAGATATGTCGCGAAGAACGCAATGATGTTGGTGCCGCGAAGAACGCTGCATAATCCGCCCCTCTCTCTGCCTGCCAAGCGAACGACTGTGCTTCGCCCTCCGTTCCCTATTCCAGTCAGCGCCTCTGCTCCCAGACGCATCCGTCTCTGCTCCCAGACACGACCGAATCTGCTCCCAGACGCGAATGCATCTGCCGCCAGACGCATTCGCACACGGGACGGTATTCGCCATCAGGCATAGGGGAAGTATTGGCAGGCATTGGGAGAGCCTCATCAAGAGGGCCTTCCCGCCATCTTCCCTGCGTCTTGCCAGAACGGTGTATTGCCAGCGTTTTTCCGAACGCCTGTGGTTAAACGGATGGGCCGGATTTCGTGTTGCAGAATGTTAATTTGACGTTTAAGGGTGGCCAGTGGCCACCTTTAAACTTGATTTTAACATATTTCTTTATATGGATGATGCGGCAAAAACATACCAACTTCCATCTTTTTCCTGACGTTGTATGTAGCCTTTATTTATCATCTGTTGCAACTGCTTCTTTACGGCCGCGGTCACGATACCGGCTTCTTGGCTCAATCCTTCGATAGTTATATCAGGATTTGCCTGCATGGCTTTCAGTAAAACGGCAGTTGACTTGCTGCGAAACGCAATGCGCTGGCCATCGTACCACCAAACATTGGGCGACTGCTCTTCAGCAAAACCTATATCATACTTTAATTCGTCTGCCACAAGCGCCGAAAAATACTTGAAGAAATGCCGAATCTGTATGAGTGTAGCATGCGCACCTGCTGATGGACTCGGACCTACTTCCACATCAGATTGGTGCAACGCATCAATGTATTCGTTTTTAATTCGGTTACGCACCACTATCATCGGCCAACCGTGGCGTACAAGGATATAGTTCACCATGAGTCTGGCTATTCGTCCGTTGCCGTCCTCAAACGGGTGAATACGAATATAGCGATAGTGAAACAGTGCCGCAAGTTCCACAGGCGTGTACTTACCTGATGCCTCGGCTTCATTGTACCAGTCCACAAGGTCGGTCATCAGAGCTGGCGTTTCTTCGGGGGAAGCATAGTCGAAACGGTCTCCGTAACGTGTAATCACGCTGTTTGGGCGGGTCTTATACATTCCAGCGTGTATGGTGTAGCTTGTTTGCTGACCGCCTGGCAACTGCCTGTATACGGTGTAGTCCTCGCGAATGATGGTTTTGTGGAGCTGACGGATAAAGTTTTGTGTTAGCGGCTCGTTCAGTGTCACGGCTTCTTCTTCCATCATCTTCAAACCGACCTGACTGGCTTTCATGTCTACAAAGTCCTTCAAATCGCCTCCACCGCTCACCTTGCCAAACAACAACAAGAGTTCTGTCTGGCCGTAGGTCAGTGTATTCCCTTCGATGTGATTACTGTTGTAATTGTATTCCACTGTAAACCTTTGGCTCAACAGGTATTGCTTACGCTCGTTGAGTGGCTGTATGCTTTTCCACTTCTTGTATAATATATCTAATGGCTCCATGTGGTCTTGTCTTTATTAGCTTATACTGCGCTTTCAATAAAAAATTATCGGCAATTAGCAATTGCCTTATTGCACTCGCCTTACACCCCCGGAAGGGAGTGTCCGTTGATTTTGCGGTAGAGGTCGAGCGCATAGACATCGGTCATCCCCGAGAGATAGTCGAGCACGGCCATGACGCGGTCGTAGAGATGCGGTGCCGAAAGTTGGTATTGGCTCGACACCTGGGCGAGGAGCAATTCGCTGTAGGCCTTCTGGGGTTCGAGCACGGCGTCCATCATGAGTTCGAGAAGGGTGTAGATGATGCGGTAACCGGCCAAATCCACGTCAAGCACCTCGCGGCAGGAATAGATGCGGCGGCGGGCCACGTCCTCGCAATGGCGGTAGGCCTGCAGAAGATGGTCGGGGAGGTGGTCGATGAGCGAACCGCGGAAGCGCCCTTCGAGGATTTCTTCTTCGTGGTCGAGGAAGGTCTGCACGCAAGCACGCTCCAAGGCGTTGATCACGCAGGAGCGCAGATAGGCAATGCGGTCGCTCTCGTCTGTGGCATCGGGATAGGCGCTGAGGAGGTTTTCCCGTTCAGCGACTTCAAAGAAGGCCAGGAAGAGCTGGCGCGTCTCTTCGGGCGAGAGAAGACGGAGCTTGTAGGCGTCTTCGATGTCCATCACCTCGTAGCAGATGTCGTCGGCCGCTTCAACGAGATACACCAGCGGATGGCGCACAGAACGGTAGCCGGCTGTCGTTTCCTCTACGGGCATGCCGAGTTCGCGGGCAATGCGGGCGAAATCTTCGGCCTCGCTTTCGAAGAAGCCGAATTTGGGTTTCCTGACGGCCTGGCGGGAGGCGAAGGGATATTTGACGATGGCGGCAAGCGTGGAATAGGTCATAACGAAACCGCCACGGCGGCGCCCGCCAAACTGGTGGGTGAGGAGGCGGAAGGTGTTGGCGTTGCCGTCGAAGTGCGTGATGTCGGCCCACTGGGCTTCAGTGAGCTGTTCGCCCTCCACACTGACGTAAGTTTGCAGGTCGCGCCCCTTTCCCTCGGTGAAATAGCTGCGGATGGCCCGCTCACCACTGTGGCCGAAGGGCGGGTTGCCCATGTCGTGGGCCAAACAGGCGGCAGAAACGATGGAGCCAACGGAGGCGATGTCGGCCTCGCCGAGTTCAGCATGGCGCGAAAGGAGATGGCGCATCACATCGACGCCCAACGAGCGGCCAACGCTCGACACCTCCAGGCTGTGTGTCAGTCGGTTATGAACGAAAATGCTGCCCGGCAACGGGAACACCTGGGTCTTGTTTTGCATCCGGCGGAAGGGCGCAGAGAAGATGAGGCGGTCGAAATCGCGCTGAAATTCTGTACGCTGTTCGGTCGCATTACGATGGGTGTCTTCTTTGCCGAAGCGCTTGTCGGATATTAGCTGTTTCCAATTCATCATAAGTAGGGGCGCGTGTTAGTTTGCTCTTGCAAAATTAGCCTAAAAAAATGGGGCTGTCTCCTTTTTTTTCTGAAAACTAAATATATGTGGGTGGAATTGAGTATTTTTGCCCTTCAATGGGGCAACGAACGGCTCTTGAGAGCAACGAAACCCCTCTTGAGGGCAACGGTCTTTCCTCTTCTCTGAGGGAGCAACGCCAGACACTGGCAGTTCAAGATTCGTTTCCACCAGACAACATATCTCAACACATCCAACTGAATCATGCTGAACATCAAAATAGTCAACCACTCTCACCATCCGCTTCCTGCTTACGCCACCGCGCTCAGCGCCGGCATGGACCTCCGCGCCAACCTCGACAGCCCTGTTGTCTTGCCACCTCTGGGCCGCGCCCTGATCCCAACGGGGCTCTTCATGGCGATTCCGGCGGGCTATGAGGCACAGGTGCGCCCACGCTCCGGACTGGCTCTGAAGAAGGGCATCACGTTGCTCAACACGCCGGGCACCATCGATGCCGACTATCGCGGCGAACTGGGCGTGATTCTCGTGAACCTCTCCAACGAGCCCTTCACGGTGAACGATGGGGAGCGCATCGCGCAACTCGTGGTGGCACGCCACGAAGTGGTGGAATGGGCGCCCGTGGAGGTGCTCGATGAAACGGAACGCGGCGAAGGCGGTTTCGGGCATACGGGACGCTGATTGGCATGTTCTCTTTAGGGTATTGTATTAACGTATGAAACGTCACATTGATTTGATACTTATGGCACACCTCGCGGCAAAATGCTGCGGGGTTGTGGTGTTGTGCATGGTTGTGGCGACACTGGCGGGCTGCGCGTCCCACAAAAAGGACGCACAGGCTGAAGAAGAAACGCTGGTCGTGAAACCGCTGCCTGGTAAACAGCTCAATGCGGAGGAGCAGCGCAAGTTTGACATGTTCTTCCTGGAAGCTGTCCGCCAGAAGGAGAAGGAGAAATACGACGCTGAATTTGAACTCTTAAACGCGGCGCTCCAACTCAACCCCGACGCGCCAGAGGCGCTTTTCGAAATGGCGCAACTCAAGCTGGCCTTCGGGAGCATGGTCGACACGCTGAGCCGCGTGGAGGGCGATTCGCTCCTGCGACGCGCCATAGCCCTCGCACCGCAAAACATCGACTTGAAGGAGACGCTGGCCAACCAGTTGGCACGCGAAGGGAAATACAAGGAGGCCATCAAGCTCTATAAGGAAATGATTGGCAAGAGGCCCGACGTTGACCGTCTCACGGTCTTGGTGGGTCTGCAAGAGGAATCGGCCGACTTCGAAGGGGCCATTGAGAGCATCACGCGCCTGGAACAAATTGAGGGAAAGAGCGAACGCCTCAGCATTGAGAAGTTCCGCCTCTACAACGAACTGGGCGACAACGAGCACGCCTATGCCTCCATAGAAGCGCTCTGTGAGCAGTTTCCCCACGATTTGCGCTACCGCGTGCTTCTTGGCGACCTCTATATGCAAAACGGCTACCACGAAATGGCACAGGCCATCTATAAGGACGTGCTGACGCTGGAGCCCGACAACAGTTATGCGCAGATTTCGCTCCTGGCCTACTATAAGAAGATGAACAAGGATTCGCTCTATCGCTGCATGGTTGAAGACGTGGTGCTTAATCCAGAGACGAAAAGCGAAGCGAAGGTGGAAGCCATGCGCGGATTTGTGGGCGAAGCCATGCAGACGCAACAGGATTCCACGGAGGTGCTCTCGCTCTTCCGCCGCGCTCTGCGGCAACCGCAGGACGACCGCGCACTGGCGGAACTCTGCGCCTATTATATGGTGGCGGTGGGGATGCCGTCGGCAAGCCTGAAACCGGTGATGGAGAAAATCCTGACCATCGAACCCGACTATAACCGCGCACGCCTGCAACTGCTCGACATCTTCCTGAGGGAGAGAAACATGAAGGAGGTGGCGGAACTCTGCCGTAGCGGCAACGACTATTCGCCCTCTGAAGTGATTTATTACTATTATGGCGGCCTGGCCGAACTGCAGCTCAACCACAACGCAACGGCGCGGCAGATTCTCTTGAAGGGCACGCAGCAAATCACGCCGGAGACCGACACACAGACGGCATCGGAACTCTGGGCGGCATTGGGCGACGTGAACCACGAGATGAACGACAAGCAGGCATCGTATGAGGCTTATGAACAGGCGCTTTCGTTTAATCCGAACAACCTCATGTGTCTCAACAACTATGCTTACTTCCTCTCGCTCGACGGCCAACGCCTCGACTATGCGGCGGCCATGAGTCGGCGCACCATCAACGCGGAACCAACCAACGCCACGTTTCTCGACACGTATGCCTGGATTCTCTTCCTGCAAAAGCAATACACGCAGGCACACATCTATATCTCGCAGGCACTGGAACACCTCGACGAAACGGAGGAAAACGCCAGCATCTACGACCACGCGGGAGACATCTCGTTCCGCATGAAGCGCACACGGGAGGCGCTGAGATTCTGGATCAAGGCGCTCGGAAGTGTCACCGACACGAAGGAACGCGCCAAAATCAAGCGGAAGGTGGAACGCCGGAGACTATAAACGCGCTCTGTCCAACACGCCGTCTTTTCTTTAGACAACAAACAACGGGAGTCTATTTGATTTCCCCCCAAGCATACAGCCATGATGAAATATCTCTTTGTCATTCTCGCAGTGCTGTCGCTCGCAGCCTGCCGTTCTTCACGCGATTTGAGCAAGACGCCGTCTTCCACACCGGAGCACACCAGCGAAACGGAAACGAAAGCCGAGCATTATGTGAAACGGGTTTGCGCTAACGCACAGACCGAAAAGACCATCACGGCACGCATCAAAATGTCGCTCAAAGCCGGCGGCAAAGACATTTCGGCGGGCGGCACGCTGCGCATGAAGCGCGACGACGTGGTGCAGCTCTCGCTCACCTTCCTGGGCTTTGAAGTGGCCCGCATGGAGTTTTCGCCCAATGACGTGCTGCTCATCGACCGCTACAACAAACGCTATGTCCGCGCCAAATATTCCGACATGAAGTTCCTTCAGCAGGCGGGCTTGGATTTTAACGCTTTGCAGGCGCTCTTCTGGGGCGAACTCTTCCGCCCAGGACATGAGAGCGTTGGAAACGGCAGCGATTTCCAACTGGCATCATCTGGCAACCACACGTTGCTCTCGCTCAACAACACGCCGCAACTGAAATACGTGTTCTCCACACTGACGGAGCAGGCCGTTATTGACGGCATGACGGCGCAAAACAAAAACACAACGCGCAACGGCAAACTGGAATGGAAGTATGCCGACTTCACAACGCTCAACAACCGTCCCTTCCCGACGACCATGAAGTGTACCGTCACGGGACTGGGCAAAAACTTCGGATTTTCCCTCACGCTCAGCCGCATCGACCACGCAATGGGATGGGAAGGACACACCAGCGTGTCGTCGAAATATACGCCCATGAAGGCAGATGACTTGCTGGGCAAACTCATCAACATGAAATAAAGACGCCTGTCTTACATAAGGAGGGCTCTATAATGGAACAGCTATATATATGCTCCATATAGAATGCTCCATATAGAACGCCCCATCAAATCTCGAAAGGAATGTTTCATAAAATCCATCTATTCTGCATCGCCACCTGTCTGCTGTGTCTCTTCTCCGCCACGGCTTCAGCTCAAAGCAGCAAGCGCATTAAAAGTTTGCAGCAACAGAGCACAGCACTGAAAAAACAGATTGCTAATTCTGAACAACTGCTCCACACCACGAAGCGCGACGTGAAAACGCAACTCAACAACCTCGCTGTGATTAATTCGCAAATTCATGAGCAACAGAAGGTTGTTGAAGGATACCAAGCGGAGGTGACAACGCTGCAAGGAAACATCGCGGTGCTGCAAAAGGAACTGGATTCGCTGCAAACTGACCTCTCAACGTGTAAGCACAAATACCGCAAAGTGGTGTTGTATATGAACCGCAACCGCCTGCTGCAAAACCGGTGGACGTTTGTGCTCATGTCGAAAAACTTCCGACAGATGTACCGCCGCATGCGCTACGCCTCGGAATATACGAAGTTCTTGAGGGCGCAGGCTGAAATCATACGCAAAAAGCAGGAAGCGGTGACGGCGAAGAGCAACGAACTGCAAACGGCGAAACGCGACAAAGATGCGTTGCTGGGCGACGCCCGCTCACAACATCAGCAATTGGAGGGGCAGAAGGCACAACGGCAAATGGTGGTCAACGAACTAAACAAGAAGCAGTCGGCCCTGCAATCGACCATCGCACAGCAACGCAAGAAGCAACAGAGACTCGATGCGCAAATCGACCGCCTCATCAAACAGGAAATCGCCGCCGCTGAAGCACGCCGCAAACGCGAAGAAGCGGCCAGAAAAGCAGCGGAGGCCCGCCGCAAGCGCGAAGCGGAAGCCAGGGCTAAGGCTGAAGCGGCCAGAAGGGCACGCAACAAGAAGACGCCAGCTGGAAAAAACAACCGGAGTTCCTCAAGCAGCGCCTCCACACGACGAGGAAGCACCCGCACAGAGACACCGCGCTATTACGAGGAAGACAATGTCGACCGCACGGTTTCTTCGGGATTCCGCGCCAACAAGGGACGCCTGCCCATGCCAATCACTGGCTCGTATGCCGTGACAAGTCGCTATGGGCAATACAACGTGGAAGGGCTCTCGGGCGTGACGCTCGACAACAAGGGCATCAACCTCACGGGAAAACGCGGGGCGCAAGCACGCTGCGTCTACAACGGAGAGGTAAGCACAGTGGCCAACATCGGTGGCTCATACATCGTCATCGTGCGCCACGGCGAATTTTATTCCGTTTACAGCAACCTCGCAAGCGTCAGCGTGCGCAACGGACAGAACGTGACCACCCGACAAACCATCGGCACTGTTGCCAGTGACGGCACAGGAAACGCCACGCTCCACTTCCAACTGCGCCAACGCAGCGGCGCCTCGGCCAACCACATCAATCCGCTGCCCTGGCTCGCCAGATGAGTAATTGGTGACCACCAACTTCTAAAAAGAGAGCATAGCATGTCGCTTTGCTCTTTTTTTAATGCATATAGCGTCAATTTGCATAATATTCCGTATCTTTGCCCCCATCTAAAAGAACAACACATGAAGAAAGTTGATAAACTGGATTTGAAGATACTTCAAATAATATCTCTCGACGCCCGCGTACCCTTCAAAGACGTGGCAGAAGTATGCGGTGTCAGCCGCGCAGCCATCCATCAGCGCGTTTCGCGCCTGTGTGAAGCCGGTGTCATCACTGGCTCTGGCTATACGGTCAACGCCAAACACATTGGCTACAGCACCTGCACTTATGTGGGCATCACGCTCGAACGCGGTTCGATGTACAAGGAAGCGGCAGCCGAACTGGTGAAGATTCCTGAAATCGTGGAATGCCACTACACCACTGGCAACTACACCATGCTCATCAAGCTCTTCTCGCGCGACAATGAACACCTCATGGAATTGCTCAACAACCGCATTCAGGAAATTCCTGGCGTGGTGTCGACCGAAACCCTCATCTCGCTCGAAGAAAGCTTCTCACGACAAGTGCCCATCATCGTGCCAACAGCCGACACCGACGACGACATGAAAGCGGCGCTCGACTTCGCTGAAGAACTGAGAGGAAAGGTGCGCGACGACATGGACGAAACGGTCAGCGTGTCGGAAACGAAACGACGCGGACGCGCCGCAAAATCGGAATAACCCAAATAATTGGTATATCTTGTGATGGACTCCATCACCTGCTGAGGTGCAAGCCCGCACAGAATATAAGGGGTGGCAAACACTCCCCTCGTAATCTCTGCAGGGCTTGCGCTTTGTTTTAGGGATGTTTTGGAAAAATCTGGAAACGCCCGCTCAAAGAATAATGGAAGACTTGCATCGGCAACCATTCCTCCCCCTCTTATTTTTCTCCTTTACAAACCATACGATAAAGCAATAGTTATGAACTACGAAGGACTCCTGCTCGGCGTGGCCACTTTTGTGGTCATCGGCATCTTCCACCCCATCGTCATCAAGACGCATTATTATTTCGGCACTCGCCCGTGGTGGGTGTTCCTGCTCCTTGGCATAGGATGCGCCGTGGCGGCGCTCTTCATCGCGAGCCTCTTTTGGAGCGCCCTCTGCGGCATCGTCGGTTTCTCTTCGCTCTGGACCATCAAGGAACTCTTCGAACAGGAAGAGCGCGTCAGAAAGGGATGGTTTCCCGACAATCCGAAACGGAGGAAGAAACAGTAACTCAGCAATGGCAAGCAGTTGATGTGAATCTGCTTGAACATCTGTTTGAATCTAAGCAACAGCCATGAATCATTTTGACTTTATCAACGAATACCGCGCCGTGACGAACCATTATCCCAACCACACGGCGCGTCCCGTCATCGGCATCACGGGAAACATGGACGCCCAGGGGGGATGCTCTCTGGCTGAGGGATATTTTCGTAGCGTGGAACAGGCGGGCGGCATACCCATGATCATCCCGGCAACGGAAAACCGCGTACTGCTCACCACCCTGCTCGACCGCATCGATGGCCTCCTCCTTTCTGGCGGAGCCGATATCAACCCGCTCTGCTGGGGCGAAGACCCGCAGGAGGAACTGGGAGAAATCAGTCCGGTGCGCGACTATTCTGAACTGCTCCTGGCGCGCCTCGCCTACGACCGCAACATCCCCATCTTGGGCATCTGCCGCGGCATCCAAGTGCTGGCAGTGGCGCTCGGCGGAAAGGTGTTCCAAGACATCAAGAGCGCCCCACTGGCCGACACACCGCTCATCAAGCATTCGCAAAAGGCACCACGCGGACTCTCCACGCACTTCATCACCACGGAGGAACGCTCAACGCTGCGCAGTCTGCTGGGCGAAAAACTGGCCGTCAACTCTTTCCACCACCAGGCTGTCAGCGAGGCAGGACCGCACCTGCACGTGACGGCACGCTCTGCCGATGGCATCATCGAGGCGGTGGAAAGCAACGAATGGAAACCCATCATCGGCGTGCAATGGCACCCGGAATGCTATGCCAACGCTTCCGACCGCTGCATGGCGCCGCTCTTCCGCCATTTTGTCAACAACGCTGAAAACTTCCGTCAGGCGAAGAGCCTGCACCACGACATCGTCACCATCGACTCGCACTGCGACACGCCGATGACCTTCGAACGCGGCGCCAACATCGCGGCGCGGCGCGATGACGTGCTCGTTGACCTCCACCGCATGACGGAAGGGGGCCTCGATGCGGTGGTCATGGCAGCCTATATCCCGCAGGGCGAACGCTCCGTGGAGGGACTGGCAGCAGCAACGCTCAAGGCCGACGGCATCATCCAGCAGGTGAAACACATGGTGGAACACAGCTACGGCGCACGCCTGGCATACACGCCGAAAATGATTTTCGGAAACAAGGCCGCCGGACAGAAGTCCATCCTCCTCGGCATCGAAAACGGATATGCCATCGGACGCGACCTCTCCAATCTGGAACGCTACCGCCGTCTCGGCGTCATCTATATGACGCTTTGCCACAACGGCGACAACGACATCTGCGATTCGGCAAGGAAATCGGAACGCGAACACGGCGGACTGAGCGACTTCGGCCGCGAAGTGGTGAAGGAAATGAACCGCATCGGAATGATGGTCGACCTCTCACACGCCTCCGAAGAGACGTTCTACGACACCGTCGCCCTGAGTTCGCAGCCCGTAATCTGCTCGCATTCTTCCTCACGCGTGCTCTGCAACAGTCCGCGAAACCTCACCGACGACCAGCTGCGCACCATCGCTGCCCGCAATGGTGTCGCACAGGCCACCTTCTACCACGGATTCCTGCGCGAAAACGGCGAGGCAACGCTCATCGACGCCGTGCGCCACATCATGTATATGATTGAAGTGGCTGGCATCGACCACGTCGGCATCGGCTCTGACTTCGACGGCGACGGTGGCGTGCGCGGACTCGCCTCGGCAGCCGATTATCTCGTGCTGACGCAACGCCTCATGGCCGAAGGACTCACGCAAAAACACCTGCGCAAACTCTGGGCTGGCAACTTCCTTCGCGTCATGAGCCAAGTGCAATACAACGGATTTTTGAAATTATAAGAAACGCACATGACCATCATCAAACATTTTGCCCTCTGCGCCATCGGCCTTTCAATGTCCCTGGCACTGGGCGCCTGCAAAAACAACGGAACAACGGCGAACGAAAACAACGCCGACGAACCGCTCTGCGCCGTGAAATTCTCGGCCGACTCGGCATTGGCGAGCATCAAAACGCAATGTGACTTCGGCGCACGCGTGCCGGGAACGGAAGCCCATCGACGCTGCGCTGACTATATCGCGGAAAAGCTGAAAGGCTACGGACTTGAGGTGACGGAACAACCTGTCACCGCCAAACGCTGGGACGGACAGATGCTGCACGGACGCAACATCATCGCGGCCTATAACCCTGATGCCTCGGAGCGCATTCTCATCACGAGCCACTGGGACAGCCGCCCGTGGTGTGACGCCGACCCCGACTCCACGCTCCACCGCAACACGCCAGTAATGGCGGCCAACGACGGAGCAAGCGGTGTGGCGGTCATCATCGAACTGGCACGCCTCTTGAAGGAATTGAAACCGGCCGTTGGCATCGACTTCGTCTGCTTCGACCTGGAAGACTGCGGCGCCCCCTATTGGGGAACGGGCGACGACGAAGGACGCGACTGGTGTTTGGGCTCGCGCCACTGGGCCGAACAGGCGTCAACGGCGGGCTATCGCGCACGCTATGGCATTTTGCTCGACATGGTGGGCGGCCGCGACGCGCGATTCTGCTTTGAGGGCTTCTCCACACAATATGCCGAACCTGTCATGCACCGCATTTGGGACACGGCATCACGCATCGGCGCAGGAAACTTGTTCCTGAAACAAGACGGCGCCTATGCCACAGACGACCACGTCAACATCAACCAAATCGCTGCCGTGCCAACGGTTGACATCATCCCCTACATCGCTTCTTCGGAACATTCCTTCGGCAGCACATGGCACACGAGCCACGACACGCCAGAAAACATCTCTTCAGAGACCCTTCGTCTGGTGGGACAAACGCTCGTGCAACTGATTTCGGAGGAACAATAATACGCAATTTTGAATATGACAATCAACGAACAACAAGACGAAGTCATCGAAGAGTTTTCTGAACTCGATGACTGGATGGACCGCTACCAGCTCTTGATTGACCTGGGAGAAGAACAGGAACCGCTGCCCGACAACGAAAAGACGGAACAAAACCTCATCGACGGATGCCAAAGCCGCGTGTGGCTGGTGTGTGACGAGAACAACGGCATCCTCACTTTCCGCGCCGAAAGCGATGCCTTAATCGTGAAGGGCATCGTGTCGCTGCTCATCCGCGTGGTGAGCGGCCATACGCCACAGGAAATTCTCGATGCCGACCTTTATTTCATCCGCGAAATCGGTCTGACGGAACACCTCTCCCCCACGCGCAGCAACGGTCTGCTGGCCATGATTAAGCAGATGCGCATGTACGCGCTGGCGTTTAAAACGAAACTCGCAGAGGCGTAATTCCTCTGAAACTACCCACAAACAGGCGGTTGTACTTTCAATGTAAAGTGCAACCGCCATTTTCTTTGCTTGAAGCCCCATGCCTCTCCCAAAAGTTGCCCGATTAAGAAATATAGGTGTCCGATAATGGGAATTAAGACTTGTCAGCGCATCTGAGACGAAGTACGCTCGCGTCTAGGACGGCGTTCGCTGCGCGAACATTCGGCGAAGGTCTGAGGCGAAGCACTGTAGCTCACTTTGCTCGCAAAGTGAGGGGGGACGAATATTGTGGCGGCCAAACACGGCTAAAAATCCAACAAAGTCATGCCCCAGAGCGCTGGCCATATTCGCTACGTGTTCGTGGCCCTCACTTTGCGAGCAAAGTGAGCTACAATGCTGGCGCCGCAACAGACGATTATGCGGGCCAGCGCAAATCTCCACTGCGAGGGCGCTGCTGACAATATTTATATTCTATCTTGAACACCCTAAAGTAATGCGTCGGCCTGCGATCTTACTACTTTTTAGCGAACGCCCTCCTGCGTTCGATTGCGTTTCGCCCTACGTTCGATTGCGTCTCGTCCTGCGTTCGGTCGTGCCTCGTCCCGCGTTCGCTAAAAAGTATAGGGACTGAAGCGAGAAACACGCTTCTGCTACCGACATCTGCGGTTTCGGGAAGATACAGATGAAGGGGCAGCGCCGCAATCGTCATGCAATTTGGTCAAATACCATGCAGAGATTTTTCAAGATTTTGAACGCCCTACCTTTCAAGGGCACCTCTCTACCAACCGAGGCCGCGTTGCAGTTTGTTCCGCAACACCCTCCTTCAAACGTAGTAAAAAGCTATAGAATCCCACTTTTTAAGAATTTTTTAAAACTGCTTATCCTTATTTAAAATCACATTGCGCAATCGGATGAAACAAAATAATTAATTTTGTGCTAATTTATTTTACGCCTAATCATTAATCAATACAAGTACAATAGCCTAACAAAGACGAGAGCGATTGTCGATTGTTCCGGCAAGGGCGCGATACCCCGTAAAAGTATGCTGCCTATATGGCATCGCAAACAAAACTTCGTGCCGCCGCCAAGGACAACGCGACCGTTTTCACCATGAGAAATACAACCCAATCATTGCTGCCGATGCAAGCTTTTTTGAAAGTCCTAAATTTCCATTTTAGTAATGGTGAAAGAATAAGTTAGGACTTCACATGATTCTGTCGGATAATTTGGCAGGATACAAATCATCCGGCGGAATATTGCTTCCACCACCATTAAAGACGCATACGGGCTGTCTTCTTAAATCCACCCCAAAAACTGCTGTTCAGGCGAGCCGTTTAGCCATGCTTTTGCGTATGACTGAAACATGTCGGCCCATATATTTCGCAAACAGTTGCCAGCGGTTAAGCCCCCCCTTATTGGGTTTTCACGTACTTCAAAAACTAAACTTGGCGGCAATCCATGACCGCGCAAGATTATAACTAACCAATTTTTCTAACCAATCTTCAAACCTATCTAATTACCGTATGCGTAAAAAACGATTAATTCTTCTCGTGGCATTAGGGTTCACGGCCTCTATGCAGCTCGCAGCCCAATTGCCAGAAGTCAGTACGGCCGACAACCCCAAATGGTATTACATCCAGGTTCTTGGCAGCGACACCCGTGTCGGACGTGTCTTCACCGCTGAAGGAAGCAAAGTGTATGGCCGCGAAATCTCCGCGTCCATTGACCCCGACGTGACAAGCAAACAGCTCTGGCGTTTCGAAAAGAACGCCAATGGCAGCTACGTCGTCGTCAACAAGAGCACAGGCCTACAACTTGACCTGGACTACGATGCCTCCCAGGAAACTGGACACGCCGCGCTTGCCAAAACCGCCAGCGTGACTTTCAAGCTCAACAAAATCGGCGATTACTATCAGTTTGAAAGCAGCAAATCTGCTCCAAGCACTCCCGCCGCCGAGCTATATCTCCATCAAGGAAACGCTGGATATGACTTCCTTATCATCACGGTTGACACGACTTGGGGAAGCGGAGACAACAGCAAATTCAGCTTCAAACCATTTGTTGATTATAGCATTGAATATTCCGACGACAAGACGGAAACCTATTACCAACTCACCAACGCCTCCAAGGATTTCAACGGACAGGTCATCAAAGAACAGACCTCCAACGAAGACAGCGACGACGCTACTGCCAGCGTGGTGCTCGAAGCGGCAGACGAAAGCGATGCCAGCACCCAATGGCGTGCCGTGGAAACAAAAGAAGGCGTACAGTTTGTCAACCGTGCCACCCAACACCAGTTGCAAACGATCCCCGAAGTGTTCGGTGCTTTCAATATCCTGCGCACTGGCACCATCGTGGCTAAAGGCAATGCCTGGACAGCCATTTATCTCGGCAACGGACAATACTGCTTCTCAGCCACTGCCACCGACGACAACGTGACGCGCTATCTTGGTGCCAACACCGACAACACCACGCCAGAGAAAGCGCCCAAAGACGAAGACCTCGTTGGCTCGGCCTTTGCCTGGACCTTGAAGAAGGTGGAAACGATTGCCACTGGCGTTGACGATGCCACATCTCAAGAGAAACCGGCGGTGAGCGTCAAAAACGGTGTCATCCGCGTGAGCGGAAAGGCCCCCTACACCATCCACACCCTGAGCGGCAAGCAAGCTAAGGCCGGAGAAAAACTCATGCCTGGGGTTTACCTCGTCACCATAGGCGGCACAACCACAAAGGTTCTCGTCAAATAGTCATTGATTATTCCTAAATGTCCCCAGCGAAGGAACCTGACAAATTTCATGTGGGACATAGCAATTTTAAAATTTCAAACATCTTGATAAAAGAATGAATAGAATCTATTCTACCATCATAGGCTGCGCGATGGCGGTCGCTGCTTCCGCGCAAGTGGTGCTCGTCACGTCGGCCCCTCGTGAGGGTGCCTCACACTTGGCGGTTGACCAATCGGCCAACAATCTGCAGTTCACCTCAGCCGAAGGCCAAAAAACCGTATCGGTCAACACCAATTTGAAATACGCTCTCAACACAGGAAAGGCCCAATGGTGCACCACCACCATCAATCCCGATGGCAGTTTCGCCGTAAAGGTGGAAGCCAATGCGGGAAAGGAAGCCCGTCAAGCCACACTCAACCTCGTGGCACGCGACAACAACAGCCACACCTATGAAATAAGCCAGCTCGGTTCGGCTCCCGCCATTCTGAGCAACGCCCAAAAGATTACGCTCTCTGACAACGCCACCGACTTCACCGTCACTCTGACCACCAACACGGAGGTTGACGTGAAGACACCGGAATGGATCACCACCAGTTCGTCGAATAAAGACGGCGACTACACCGTCACTTACAGTTTCAAGGCCACCCAACTGGCACAAGCCGGCACCAGCCGCACTGACAACATCATCGTCAGCGACAAAGCCGGAAAGGCAAAGAGCCTGACCATCAGCGTAGAGCAGTCGTTTCGCGGCTATCCCCGCTTTGCCGTCATCTCCGACACCCATTTTGGAAACAACGTCGGCGAAGGCCCGATGGTTAAAGTGCCGAAGGCTTTGAAAAACCTTCAGAACTGCGGCGAAAAACTCGACGCCATCTTCATCTGCGGCGACTTGACCGACTGGGGAAACCCCGACCAGTATGTCAAGTTCAAAAAGGTGTTTGACGACCGCTCCATCATGCCGGCCGACCTCCCTGTCTATGTCATGATGGGCAACCACGACAACTATGCCGACAACGCCTTGAAGAACTACCTCGTTCTCAACCAGCCCTACCATCAGCTCATCGACATCAAGGGCTATCCTTTCATCACGACGAGCATGGACGGCGGAAGTTGGAGCGACTATGCTCCCGAGGAAATCCAGGCCTTGGCCGACAACCTGGCCCGCGCCGCCAAGAACTATCCTGGCAAACCCATCTTCGTGTTCACCCACGTTCCGCCGACCAACACGGTCTATGGTTCTTGTCAAGGTGAAGGCGGCTGGGGCACCAACGTCTACGACAATGTGCTGAAGAAATATCCGCAAGTCGTTCTCTTCGCCGGACACTCTCACTTCCCCTTGGCAGACCCACGCTCCATCGACCAGACCAACTACACCACCATCAACGATGGTAGCTGCACTTACAGCGAAATAGAACCGGGCGTTGTCAACGAAGGTATCCACCCAGCAAAATACGACTACGTCACTGAGGGTTGTATCGTGAATGTCGACAAGGCCTCCAACGTGGAAGTTGAACGATGGGACACTTACACCAACGAAGAAATCCTGCCACGCTGGTATATCAACGCGCCACACGATGGTAGCCAGTTCGTTTACACGAAGGCCCGTAAAGGCGGCGACGCTCCGAAGTGGGCCGCCGACAGTAAAGTGGAGGTGACGAAGGTTGAAAACGAAGGCTGCACCGTCAGCTTCCCGCAAGCCACCGATGATGAAAACGTTCACCACTATGTCATCGAACTTGTTGAGAAGGGCAGCGATGAAGTGCTTGCCAACCACGGCATCTTCTCGGGCTACTATCTCAATAGCCGCGCACCGAAGTCTTTCACCGTTCGCTTGGAGGGCATTCCCAACGGCAAGACCCTCACAGCCCGCGTCAAAGCACTCGACTCCTACAAGAACGTCTCTGAATACATCGTCAGCGAGGCCTTCACCACCACGAAATATGTGCCTTCGCCAGATGCCAAAATGCCGACAGCCGACCTCTTCGACATCCAGTTTGGCAAAAACGGCACTGCCACCGACGCTTCTGCCAACGGCGTGAAGGTGCTTCATGGCAACTCCCTCCCCAACACTTCGCTCAACGAAACGACAAACCGCTACGTGGCCTCTTTCACGGGCAGCAATCAGTGTTTCTACCGCGTGAACTACAACGACAACGAGAAAATCAAGAACGCCTTGAAGAATGGCTTCTCGATTGAAGTAAACTATAAGCCAAACACCACTGGCAATGTCTGCCCGCTGAGCGCCCAGGAAGGCGGCGGCTGTGGCATCGAACAAGCCTCGGGCGGCCTCATCCAATTCTACTGCCACGTTGGCGGCGGCTATAAAGTGCTCAAGAGCACCGTGACGGCCGAAGCCGGCAAGTCATACCACGTCGTGGCCGTATATGACAAGAAAGCCCAGAAGACCCGCATCTTCGTCAACGGTTCTCCCGCCGGCGAAATGGATGCCAAAGGCGACTTCGGTTTCCCATCTAATGAAGCAGCCCACTGGTTTGCCATCGGTGGCGATGCCCACACCAGCAGCAATTGCCAATATGCCCTCGAAGGTGAGATTTCCGTAGCCCGCATGTACACCAGTGCGCTCAGCCGCGACGAAGCTTACCTCCTCTACGAAGATGCCACTGGCGCCAACTACCACCCATCGGCCGACGCCAAGAAGCCGACGGCCGACCTCTTCAACCTTGAATTTGGCGACAACGGCAACGTTTCCGACGTCTCCAGCCGCCACATCAGCGTGAAGACTGGCACCGAAGCGCCCAAAACTTCGCTCAACGAAACCTACAACCGCACACAGGCCACTTTTGCCGGCAGCAGACAGAGTTTCTACCGCGTGGACTATGCCAACGACGAAACCATGCAAAAAGCCTTCAACAATGGTTTCAGTTTCGAAGTGCTCTACAAGCCGACCAACACGAACAATGTCTGCCCCATGAGCGCCCAGGAAAGCGGTGGCTGCGGCATCGAGCAGGCTTCAGGCGGTCTCATCCAGTTCTATTGCCACATCGGCGGAAGCTACAAGGTACTCAAGAGCAACGTAAAGGCCAAAGCCAACCACTACTACCATGTGGTGGCCGTCTACGACAAGGATAAGGCCCAAACACGCATCTATATCGATGGCGAACCTGCCGGAGAAATGGCCGCAGAAGGCAGCTACGGTTTCCCTCCCAAAAAGGAAGCCTGGTGGATTGCCGTCGGCGGTGATGCCCACACGAGCGAAAACGCCCAATACAACCTCTCTGGCGATGTGGTCATCGCCCGCATGTACGGAAAAGCGCTCAATCGAGACGAAGCCTTCCTGCTCTTCAAGGATGTAGTCAAGAAATAACCACAGTTTTCTTCATAACATAGTCATCCCTACCCGTGTATTACCATGCGGGTGGGGATTTTTCAATATTACTTACAATGTGAGACCACCCACCCCCTGCCACAAGCAGCCCCATGCAACCAATAATATTCGTTAAACCCTAATTATTTGGGGCGTTAAACAATACAAATGTTGTAATTTTGTACGAATTTAAGGTGTATTCTGCCCTTTTGAAGCCTGCCCTTTCTCGCGAACGCAGAGAAGGAGGGGAACGGAAGGAAGGAAGCGCCACATAATCAACAACATGGCAAAGAATATTAGGAAACGCAGCGGACTGCTCGGCACCATCTCCGCCTGCATCAGTTTGACAATGGTGCTCATTTTGCTCGGCACCGTCGTGATGTTTGTCACGATGGCAAGAAATTTCAGTCAGTCGGTGCGTGAGAATTTCACGGTGGAAGTGTTGCTCGACGACAGTATCTCCAACCAAGAACTGGCCCAGCTGAAGGCGGAACTTCAGCGCATGCCCTATACCAAGCAGGTGAATTACATCTCCAAGGAGCAGGGCACGAAAGAAATGATGGCCGACCTTGGCAGCTCGCCCGAAGAGATGCTCGGCGCAAGTCCGATTCCGGCAGAATATGAGGTGTTTCTCAAAGCCGACTACACCAACCCCGACAGCCTCGCCCGCTTCATGCCAGCATTGGAGAAGAAGAAATGCGTGAAGGAAGTGGTCTATCCCGTTGACCTGATGAACACGATGACCAACACCATCCGCGTGACGTCGACCGCCCTACTTATCGTGGCCGGCCTCTTCATCTTCGTGTCGTTTGTGCTCATCAGCAACACGATGGGACTGCTCATCCACACACGGCGCTTCTCCATCCGCACCATGAAACTCGTGGGGGCCAAATGGAGTTTCATCCGCCGTCCGTTCATGCTGCGCGGCCTGCGCATCGCCATTGTTTCGGCCCTCGTGGCGGGAGGCGCCCTGATGGGAGCCATGCAAATGTTGGTGCAGTTTAACGACAACAGCCAGTTTGAAATCGTCACCCCGACAGTGATGTGGCTCACGCTGGGCAGCGTGGGAGCCGCCTCACTCCTGCTCACTCTGTTCTGCACGTTCGTATCGGTCAACCGCCACTTGCGCATGTCCGACGACAAACTTTTCACCAAATAAAATAGGCTTATTAGTAATGGTGAAAGAATAAGCGGCTTATATACACCCCGCCCATTATCCACTGCAAACAAATATCTATCAACAATATGAACAACAAGAAAGTATTTGCTTTCGGCCGCACCAATTTCATCCTCCTCACCATCGGTATGGCCATTGTGATTCTCGGCTTCATCCTGATGTCGGGAAACGGTTCGGACGAAACGCAGTTCGACCCCTCCATTTTTGATGCCCGCCGCATCAAGGTAGCACCCATCGTCTGCCTCTTCGGCTATCTCTTCATGATCTTTGCCATCGTGTTCAAGCCCAAGGACAAGCAGATTGAAAACAACGAGACGAAAGAAGCATAACCACCCATAAGGAAGGACCACGACACACGAAAGAATGTGTGTGTCGCTACACCTTACTTTATACTCAGAACAAAAAATGGATACACTTGAAGCCCTTGTCCTCGGACTCATCCAGGGTCTCACGGAATATCTTCCCGTGAGCAGTAGCGGCCACCTCGCCATCGGCTCGGCCATCTTTGACGTTGACCCCGACAAAAACATGATGTTCACCGTGCTTGTTCACGTTGCCACCGTGTTGAGCACCCTCGTTGTGCTCGGCGGCCAGATTTGGAAAATCATCAAAGGCATGTTCTCTGCCCCCGCAGGCGGCCAAGGCCTGGCTTATTTCAATGAAGACCAGCGCTACGTGCTCAACATCGTCGTTTCGATGATTCCCATCGGCATCGTTGGTCTCTTCTTTAAAAAGCAGATGGAAGCCATCTTCGGCAACGGTCTGCCCATCGTTGGCTGCTGTCTGCTCCTGACGGCGGCCTTGCTGACTTTCTCCTATTATGCACGTCCACGCCAAAAGGAAACCATCTCGCTGCGCGACGCCTTCATAATCGGTATCTCGCAAGCATTTGCCGTGTTGCCTGGCCTGAGCCGCTCTGGCAGCACCATCGCCACTGGTCTGATTCTCGGCAACAAGAAAAGCAGCATGGCGCAATTTTCTTTCCTCATGGTCATCCCGCCCATCCTCGGCGAAGCCCTTCTCGACTTCAAAGAAGCACTTGAAAAGGGCGTAAGCGAAGCTTTCAACGGTCTCTCCGTGAGCGCCATGATTGTCGGTTTCCTTGCCGCCTTCATCTCCGGCATGGCAGCGTGCAAATGGATGATCAACATCGTGAGCAAAGGCAAGCTCATTTATTTCGCCTATTATTGTGTCGTCGCAGGTGTCCTCACCATTGTTCTCCCACTCATCTTAGGCAAATGAATTTCTTAACCGGACAAATACTGCCCTTCGACAAGCCGCTCAACATGACGTCGTTTCAGCTCGTGGCGAAAGTGCGCTGGCTGATTTCGCAGGCTATGGGCGGCAAGAAAATAAAAGTGGGACACGCCGGCACGCTCGACCCTCTGGCCACCGGTGTGCTCATTCTCTGCACGGGACGCGCCACGAAGCGCATCGAAGCGCTGCAGAGCGGCGTGAAGGAATACATCGCCACACTGCGCCTGGGCGCCACAACGCCCAGTTTCGACCTCGAGCACGAGATTGACCAGACTTACCCCACGGAACACATCACGCGTGAGAACGTGGAACGCGTTCTCACCACTTTCGTGGGCGAAATCATGCAGGTGCCACCTGTGTTCTCGGCCTGCAAAGTGGAAGGCAAACGCGCCTACGATCTGGCTCGCAAGGGACAGAAAGCAGAAGAGGTGCAGCTTAAAGCCAAACCGCTGCGCATTGACGAAATCGAACTCCTCGAAGCTGACCTCGGGGGAGAGGCACCCAGCATCACCATCCGCGTGGTATGTTCAAAAGGCACCTACATCCGTGCCTTGGCACGCGACATCGGCGAAGCCCTCAATAGCGGTGCACACCTCACGGCGCTCAGAAGAACACGCGTGGGTGAATACGGCGAAAAGGACTGCTTCACGCTGGAATCGTTTGAGGAATGGTTGGCTCAGCAGGACGTGGAAACGGAACTGCCTGAAAACTTAGCCCCCAAGGAAAACGCATAACCTTCTGGCCGGAAAGGAGCAGATCTCACTTCCCGCTGGCATTATCAGAGACTATAAAAACAATACAACGATATGAAGTTATCCCAATTTAAGTTTAAACTTCCACAGGATAAAATTGCACAATATCCTGCGCCGCACCGCGACGAGTGCCGTATGATGGTGCTTCACCGCAAAACGGGTGAAATTGAACACAGAATGTTTAAGGACCTGCTCACCTATTTCGATGAGAACGACCTTTTCGTCTTCAATGACACCAAGGTGTTTCCTGCACGCCTCTACGGCAACAAGGAAAAAACTGGCGCCTGCATCGAGGTGTTCCTGTTGCGCGAACTCAACCAGGAGTTGCGCCTCTGGGACGTGCTGGTTGACCCTGCACGCAAAATCCGTATCGGAAACAAACTTTATTTTGGAGAAGACAATTCCATCGTGGCCGAGGTGATTGACAACACCACCAGCCGCGGACGCACGCTGCGCTTCCTCTACGACGGCGACCACGACGAATTTAAAAAACAGCTCTATGCCCTCGGCGAAGCGCCTATCCCTCGCTTTATTGGCCGTCCGTCGGAACCTGAAGACCTCGAGCGCTTCCAGTGTATCTTCGCCAAAAACGAAGGTGCGGTCACTGCGCCAGCAACGGGTCTGCACTTCTCACGCGAACTCATGAAACGCATGGAAATCAAGGGCATCAACTTTGCCTACATCACGCTCCACTGCGGCATGGGATGCTTCCGCGAAACTGACGTGGAAGACCTCACGAAGCACAAGATGGACTCTGAGCAGATGTTTGTGGAACAGGAATGCTGCGACATCGTCAACAAGACGAAGGAGGAGGAACACAAGGTGGTGGCCGTCGGCACAACCGTGCAACGCGCCTTGGAAGCCTGCGTGGGAACGAATGCACGCATCAAGGCTTTCGAAGGATGGACCAACAAGTTTATCTTCCCGCCCTACAACTTCACCGTGGCAGATGCCATGCTGTCGAACTTCCATCTCCCCTACTCTACCATGCTGATGCTCACTGCCGCTTTTGGCGACTATGACTACACCATGCACGCCTATAACGTAGCGCTCAAGGAAGACTATAAGTTTGGCCCTTACGGCGACGTGATGCTCATCATCGACTAATCTCAGACAATCCGCGGCATGAAACTATACATCGGATTTGGAGCCAATATCGGCCAACGCGCAGCCACCATCTATGAGGCCATACACCAGCTCGGAGAACGCATCGGACCGGTAAAGGCCTGTTCTTCGCTCTACGAGACAGCGCCGGTGGGCTTTTCTTCGCCCAACCGCTTTCTCAATGCGGTGGCTGAATTCGACACGACGCTCTCCCCAGAACAGCTCCTGCTGGTGACGCAAGACATCGAGAAGAAACTGGGACGAAGACGCAAGAGCATCAATGGGGTCTATTGCGACCGCACTATTGACATCGACTTGCTATGGCTGGAAAATACGGCCGTGTGTACGCCTGAAATCACATTGCCACATCCACGCATGACGGAGCGACGTTTCGTGTTGGAACCGCTGCATGAAATTGCCCCCGAACTGGTTCTGGCGAAGGGCGGCCCAACGGTTAGCGAACTGCTGAAGAATCTCAGCGCCCTGCGCATCAGACCAGTGGGCAACTCGCCGGAGGAATGTGAAGAGGCTGCCACGGCGCTCAACCGCCTCATGCCTTCGCTCACAGAGGATTACACGGCGCTCAAAGCGGCCGACGTGGCACGCATGCTCTCCACCGGACTCACACGTATCTATCTGGGACGCGACGAGTCGGGGAAGGTGCAGGCTGGCGCCACCCTCGTTCTTTGCTGCTCGCCAACGGGATGCAAAGCATGGATTGAAGATGTGGCCGTGATGCCCGATTGCCGCCGACGCGGCTACGGACGCGCCATCATCCGATTCCTCATTGCTGAAAGCCAACGCCTCGGCGCGAAATCGCTCAATCTCACGTCGCAACCCAAACGCGAAGCGGCCAACGCGCTCTACCGCAGCGAAGGCTTCGTGCAGAGGGAAACGAACGTCTATAGATGGCAAGAAAAATAACCTTACAACGGGGAAGTGGAGCACGACTCTGCTTCCCCGTTGATTGATTTTCATATCCCGCTTTTTTACTGGGGTGAAACCATACCAAACTATTAGCACTGGGTGGAATTTTTAGAACCACCCTAATACCATTACTCAACCAACTGTCAGCCAATGGGCTTATTTATCAGAAAACCATTCAGCCTGCTTCAGGCAGAAGCCAGCGCCAGCGGACAGGGCACACTTCGCCGCGTGCTCGGCCCCATCGGCCTTGTTGCCTTCGGAGTCGGTGTCATCATCGGCGCCGGACTCTTCTCCATCACCGGAACCGTAGCGGCAAGCTACACGGGTCCAGCCATCACGCTTTCGTTCGTCATCGCCGCCATCGGCTGCGCCTTTGCCGGCCTCTGCTATGCCGAATTTGCCTCGATGATTCCCGTGGCAGGAAGTGCCTACACTTATTCCTACGCCACTATGGGCGAGCTCATCGCCTGGATTATCGGATGGGACCTCGTGTTGGAATACACCGTGGCGGCCATCACGGTGAGCATCTCGTGGAGCCAATATTTCACGCATTTCCTCTCCTCCGTTGGCATCAACCTGCCGCATGAACTGACGGCGTGTCCGTGGGACGGCGGCATCGTCAACCTCCCGGCTGCCGCCATCGTGGTGATTATGAGTCTCTTCCTCATTCGCGGCACGCGCGAGAGTTCGTTGCTCAACAACATCATCGTGTTCCTGAAAGTGGCGGTCATCGTGGTGTTTGTGGTGATTGGCTGGCAATACATCAATAGCGACAACTATAGTCCTTATCTCCCGCAAAACACTGGCACACTGGGCGAATTTGGCTGGAGCGGCGTGTTCCGCGGTGCCGCCATCGTGTTTTTCGCCTTCCTCGGCTTCGACGCCGTCAGCACCGCCGCACAAGAGACGCGCAATCCGAAGCGAAACATGCCGCTCGGCATTCTTCTCTCCCTGCTCATCTGCACTGTGCTCTACATGGGCTTCGGCCACGTCATGACTGGCGTGGCACACTATACTGACTTTGCCGGACAAGAGGGCATCGCCCCCGTGGCCATCGCCATCGACCACATGGGAACAGCAGGCGCCGATGGCACCATCATTCCGGCTTATCCCTGGCTCAACAAAGCTGTAGTGCTGGCCATCCTCGTCGGCTATTGTTCCGTAATTCTCGTATTGCTCATGGCGCAAAGCCGCGTGTTTATGTCCATGAGCCACGACGGACTCCTGCCGCCCGTCTTCTCAAAGATACACCGCCGCTTTCGAACGCCGGCAGTCAACAACCTCATCTGCATGACCGCCGTAGCCTCCCTCGCCGCCTTCGTCCCTGCTGGCATGGCTGGCGAAATGACGAGCATCGGTACGCTCCTGGCGTTTACGCTGGTATGTGCCGGCGTACTGATCGTGCGAAAAACCATGCCCCACGTGCCACGCACTTTCCGCACGCCTTTTGTGCCCTTCGTGCCTGTGGCTGGCATCATCACATGTCTCTGTCTCATGATATTCCTGCCTGCCGACACTTGGATACGTCTCGTGCTCTGGATGCTCATCGGCCTTGACATCTACAGTCATTATGGCATACGCCACAGCCATCTGGAACCGACAGGCGAAAACGGCACGGCACGCCGCGGCGTCACGGTGCTCAACGCTCTCGGACTGGCGCTTTCCGTGCTCTGTGTCATCACGGGATTCTGGCATCAGCAAACGGCAGGATGGGCCACCGACAAGACGATGCTCGTCTTGGCCATCCTCATCGGCTTCGCCCATTTCATCTACTTCATCCTGCGACTCTGGCACCACGCCAGCCCGCGCGGATAATTTTTTCATAATTACTTACTCAAAGAGCCGACAAACGCCTGTGTTTGCCGGCTCTTTTTGGGTTTGTTACAGAAATTTCTGCCAAGATGTCTGAGATACGAAGATTAAATCGTAAATTTGAAGATGGTGCGGATTTCTGAAAAGGATTTCTTACGCCTACTCCTCCCCTACAAACCACACACAAGACAACAACACAAACTATAACCAATGAAACACATTCTCCTTTCTCTCTTCTGCCTCGCCCTCTGCCTTCCCATGGCTGGACGCGACAGAATTAAGGTAGCCTGCGTTGGCAACAGTGTCACTTACGGCTACGGACTTAAAGACCGGGCACACGATGCCTATCCGGTGCGCCTGCAAGCCATGCTCGGCGACAAATATGAAGTGCGCAACTTCGGACACAGCGGTGCCACGCTCCTCACTCAGGGACACAACCCCTACGTGAAACTGCCGGAATTTCGCGCCGCGCTCGACTTTAAGGCCGACCTCGTTGTGATACACCTCGGCCTTAACGACACCGACCCGAGAAACTGGCCGCACCACGCCGATGAGTTCATCCCCAACTACCGTGCCCTCATCGATTCCTTCCGCGTGGCCAACCCGAAGGCGAAAATATGGATTTGCCTCATGACGCCTATCTTCCACGACCATCCGCGCTTCGACAGCGGCACGCGACTCTGGCACGGACTCATTCAACAACGTATCCGCCAGATTGCCGCCACGGACAACGTGGGGCTTATTGACCTTTATACGCCGCTCCACAGCCATCCCGACCTCTTCCCCGATGCCCTGCACCCCAATCCGGAGGGGGCGCTGATTTTGGCGAAGACGGTGTTTGGCGGACTGACGGGCAACTATGGCGGTCTTCAGTTGCCGGCCACTTACGGAAACAGCATGGTGCTGCAACGCCAGCGCCCCATCCGCATTCAAGGCACAGCCAACGCTGGCGAGAAAGTGAGTGTGAATTTCCACGGACGCAAGGCAGATGCCGTCACCGACAACTTCGGCCAGTGGAGCGTTTCCTTCCCCGCTGAAGAAGCTGGCGGCCCCTACAAACTGCAAGTGAAGGCCCGCAGCGGAGAAAAAACGCTGAGCGACGTATGGGTGGGCGAAGTGTGGCTTTGCTCCGGACAGTCGAACATGGAACTGAAACTCTCGCAAGTGCTGACTGGCAAGGAAGACATCGCCGCTGCCGACACCTGTTCGCGCCTGCATTTCTATGACATGCCCTCCATCGTGCCCACCTACGCTATGGTGTGGGATTCGGCACGCCTCGATTCCATCAACCATCTGCAATATGTGCTCCCTGGCAACTGGCAACGCGCCAACTCCAAGGCCGCAGCCCATTTCTCGGCCATTGCCTTCAACTTCGGACGCATGCTTGCCGACAGTCTGGGCTGCCACGTCGGACTGATTTCCAACGCAGTGGGCGGTTCTTGCACGGAAAACTGGATTGACCGCGCAACGCTCGAAAAGGAATTTCCAGCCATTCTCCGCAACTGGAAACACAACGATTTCATCATGCGCTGGGCCCGCGAACGCGCCGCCTATAACACGCAGAAGGCCACTTCGCAGCGCCAACGCCACCCCTACGAACCGGCCTATCTCTTCGAAAGCGCCATCCAGCCGCTCAAGGGCTACGACGTGCGCGGTGTGCTCTGGTATCAAGGGGAATCCAACGCCGACAATATCGAAGTCCACGAACGCCTTTTCCCGATGCTTGAGCGCAGTTGGCGCGAGTTCTTCAACCAACCCAATCTGCCCTTCCATTTCGTGCAGCTCTCTTCCATCGGCACGCGCCCATCCTGGCCGCATTTCCGCGACAGCCAGCGCCGCATGGCGGAAACGCTCCCCAACACCTATATGACTGTATGCTCCGACATCGGCGACTCGCTCGACGTTCATCCTCGCCACAAGCGCGAAGTGGGCGAACGCCTTGCCTTCTCTGTGCTCAATCGCACCTACGGCCATAAAGTGACGCCCAACGGTCCGCGCTATCAGTCGATGAAGATTGACGGCAACGCCATCGTTCTCCGCTTTGCCGATGCCGAAGGAATGCGTGCCGCACAGGGAACGCGCCTCATCGGTTTTGAAGTGGCTGGCGCCGATGGCATCTATCATCCTGCCGAAGCCACCATCAAGAACAACACCGTCATCGTGCGCAGCAAAGAAGTGAAACAACCCGCTGCGGCCCGCTATGGCTGGCAGCCCTTCACCCGCGCCAATCTCGTCAACGCTGCTGGTCTGCCGGCCCCAACGTTCCGAACGGCAACGTGGTAAGTAAAAAATTATGACATAACGTACCAAACAAAACAGAGGGGATTTCAGTTTTTTCCTTACGGCTACCGTAAAAACACCACTGAAATCCCCTTTTCACCTTCACTGACCATGTCCTTTATCGATAACTCCCGCAGATGCCTGCGATGGATGCGACGCTTTCGCCACCGCCGTGGCTATAACATCCATTCGCCCTTTGCCTTCAACCTGGTGACGGGCGTCATCTACGAGCGCGGAGCCTATTACGCCTACGACGACCTGAGAAACCTACGGAAGACTATCCCTTCAAAACTGCGCGAGCGCGACGACCGCCTGCTTCTCCGCCTCATCAACGCATCAATGGCCAAAGAAGCCCTTGTGATCGGCGATGGCCTGCAAATGCAAACAGCCTATCTCCGCGCCGGACGTCCCTCCTGCCTCTTCCGCGAAATTACCACTTCCGACCTCCGTACTTCGCAAGGCAATGCCCTAAAGATACATCCCGTCAAAGTTGACTTCCTTTATCTCGACGCTCCTTTGGAACTTTGGCCTTCGGCATGGAAGGCGGTGCTGTCTAAACGCGGAGAGAAAGCTTTCTTCGTGGTGCGCGGCATCCACCGCTCCAAAAATGATTTCGCTGCCTGGCAACGCCTCACGGAAGACACCGCCGTGCGCGTCTCCTTCGACCTCCACGACTTCGGCATCGCCTGTTTCGAAGCCCGCTTCAACAAAGAGAACCATCTCATCAACTATTTTTAGTAAGTAGGTGGTCAATTGTCTACCATTAACATAGGTCTTCCCACATCTATATTTCCTCAAAGCCACAAACACATGAATGCACTCGTCAAGACACAAACCATAGCCCTCAATGGTCTGACGGCTTTGCCCGTGAGCATTGAAGTCAACACATACAATGGCGATACCTCCATCATGGTCGGACTCCCCGACAACGCCGTGCGCGAGAGCCGAACGCGCGTGATAAACGCCATCTTCAATTCCAAACTCAGGCTAAGCTCCAGCGCATTTGTGGCAAACTTCGCACCGGCCGACGTGCGCAAGGAAGGAACGGGCTATGACCTCCCGTTGGCGGTCGGCATTCTGGCCAGCAACCAATACATCACCTCCACCCTGCTCGACAAATGCTGCCTCGTTGGCGAATTGGGCCTCGACGGTTCGCTGCGCCCCATTCGCGGTGCCCTCCCAATCGCCATCAAAGCTCGCGAGATGGGCTACGATTTTCTGGTCGTGCCACAGCAAAACGTACACGAGGCAGCGGTGGTCAACCGCATAAAAGTCTATGGTGCCAACCATCTGCTGGAGGTGGTTGACCTGCTGAACGGACACCCCACAATCCAACCAGTGGAATATGACACGCGTGCCGAATTTTACGCTGCCCAAAGCCAGTCGCCCTACGACTTTGCCGACGTGAAGGGACAGGAGCAGGTGAAACGTGCCTGTGAGGTGGCAGCGGCAGGCGGCCACAATCTGATTCTCGTGGGAAGTCCGGGATGCGGCAAGAGTATGATGGCGAAGCGCATTCCCTCAATTCTGCCGCAGCTCACGCTGGCGGAAAGCCTCGAAACGACGCAGATTCACTCCATTGCCGGAAAAATTGACGGCAACACGTCGCTCATCTCGCAGCGCCCCTTCCGCAGTCCCCACCACACCATCTCCGACGTGGCACTCATCGGCGGCGGTGCGAACCTGCAACCGGGCGAAATATCACTGGCACACAACGGCGTACTCTTTCTTGACGAACTTCCAGAATTCAACCGCTCTGCCCTCGAAACGTTGCGCGGACCGCTTGAAGATCGCGAAATCACCATCTCACGCGCAAAATACACCGCCACACTCCCCTGCTCTTTCATGCTCGTGGCTTCAATGAACCCTTGTCCCTGTGGCTATTATAACCATCCCCACCACGAATGTGTCTGCTCGCCAGGACAAATCCACCGTTACCTCAACAAAATCTCTGGTCCGTTGCTCGACCGCATTGACATTCAGGTGGAAGTGATGCCTGTGGCCGTTGAAGAACTGGCCACGGCGCCGCGCGGCGAAACGAGTGAGACCATCCGCCAGCGCGTCATCAAAGCGCGTGACATACAGACCGAACGTTTCCGAAACATTCCAGGCATCCACTGCAACGCACAAATGACTGCTTCGCAACTCGAAACCTTCGCCACGCCCGATGCCGAAGGCGCCCGCCGTCTGGCCTTCGCCATGAAATCGCTCAACCTCTCCGCCCGTGCCTACGGCCGCATTCTGAAAGTGGCCCGCACCATCGCCGACCTCGATGCCAGCGAAACAATTATGCCACAACACATCGCTGAAGCCATCGGATACAGAAATCTTGACCGCAGCGACTGGGCGGAGCGGTGAACAGAAGGTCAAAATGTACCTAAAATACAACAAAGAGGGATACTACCAAGAGGTTCCATCTCAAAGAGAAAATGCAAGAGAAATTCTATGCTTTCTAAAAGTAAATTACCATGCTCGAACTCGAACTACAACAATACCTCCTCCGTGAGTACCCACAAGAGAATGCTCGCTGTGAATGGAAGGAATTTAAAAACCTAAAAAACTCGTTCTGTGGGGACGAAAAAGATGATGTGATTTCCTACGTGTCGGCAATCGCTAACATGGAGGGTGGGCATCTTGTGATTGGCGTTAAAGACAAGACGCTTGAAATTGTCGGGACAGACATTTCAAGGCTTACCTTTAATGGTCAGCCTGCAAACACGCAGTCTGCAACCTTCAAACTCACCGAACAATGCACTTATCTTTCATCTGAAGGACTAAGTATTGAGGAATTTATAACGGATGAAACGAACAAGCGAGTATGGATAATCCATATCCCCAAGCATCTGCCCCGCCGTCCCGTTCTTGCCCACAAGAAGGCATGGCAACGGATAGAGGATTCGTTGGTGGAATTAACGCAAGAAAGGATGGCTGTTATCCTCGAAGAACCAATCTACTCAGCAAAGGACTGGTCTGCAGAAATCGTACCTGACGCAACTATAGACGATTTGGATGAGGTGGCTATTGCTAAGGCCCGCATGATGTTCAAGAAAGTCCATAGTCGAATACCTGCAGAAGAAGTGAATGCTTGGAATCTCCAAACGTTCCTGAGCAAATGTGGATTGATGAGAAACGGAGGCATCACTCGGGCAGCCATCATACTGTTGGGCAAATACGAATCGGCTTTCAAACTTCGTCCTGCCATTGCACAGGTTACTTGGACACGCAGAGACAAAAATCAGGAAGTGGTTGACTACGAACACTTCACCGTACCTTTTATATTAACGGTGGACGAAATTCTATCAAAAATAGAGAACCTGACGTTGCGTGAGATGCCAGGAGGCACGCTTTTCCCCGACACGATGAAGCAGTATGACGACTACACCATTCGTGAGGCACTCCACAACTGTATTGCTCATCAAGACTACACTCTTCAGCAGCGCATCAATTTTGTAGAAAATCCAGGCTATTTGTATTATTCCAATGCAGGCACATTTATTCCTGGCACTTTGGAAAATGCTTTGAAGAACGAAGAACCTCAGACGCATTTCCGCAATGAATGTCTGTGCCGGGCTATGGTGGATTTCAATATGATTGATACTGTAAGCCGCGGTATAAAGAAAATGTTCAATGAGCAATGGCGCAGACATTTTCCTATGCCAGACTATGAGATTGACCAAATAAAGAAGAAAGTCGTTGTACGTATCTATGGCAATGAAATCAACAAGCGGTACACTGATTTGTTGAAGACAAACAACAATCTTTCCCTATGGGATTGTATCTCGCTCGATGCTGTACAAAAAGGCAGGACCATTCATGAAGATGTTGCACAAGACTTGCTCAAACGTGGACTGATTGAAGGCGAGGCTCCGAATTACAACATTTCTCTAAGCATTGCCAAGAACACTCACCAACTGCCTTCTTACACAAAAACAAAAGGATTGCATAAGGAGAAATTGCGTCAAATGATTCTTCAATATCTCAGCAATGCAGGCGATGAAGGTGCCAAGCGAGATAGTATATACGAATATCTGAAGGATGTTCTTCCGCAGAACAAGACGGAAGAGCAAAAAATTCGTATGCTCGGAGATCTGCTGAAGAATATGAGTAAAGAGTGTTTAATAAGAGCAGAAGGAAAAACCTGGTTTACCATGCCTCTATCATAGAGAATATGTTATAGCGAATTTTAACGGATTTATGACGAACTCGTCATTTATTATAGCGGAAAACCGTTTTGAATCCGTCAAAAATGACGAGATTTTATAGCGAAAGTAGCGGATTATAGCGGATTTATCGAAAATGCAGAAGGGGCGGTCGGTTCATAATAAGCGACAAAGCCATGTTTTTGCAAGCATCCAGCGTGCGCGAAAATCCGGCGGACGTTGTCGGAACAACCTGCAACACGCTCCTGTGCCGTCAGAAGAGCTTGCCCTTCGCGCTCAGAGATGCGAAAGGCATGAAGTATTTTTCCTTTTTTCTCTAAAAAAAAATATTGCTGTCCGGTTATTTTTTTCAAACAAAACAAATTTGGGCTGACACTTCTCACGAGGTGTCAGCCCTTTTGGTTATCTTTGTTTTTGCGAAAAAATACTATTGCTATCCGGTAAAACTTCTAAAGTTTAAAATATTTCTCAGCCATTTTGGTCAGCTCGCCATTTGAAATATTCGCAACGCCAGTCTGCTTAATATACGAAAATTTTTCTTTTTTCTTACCAATTACAAATTTACGCTCCACGTCGTCAATATCAGCATACAGGTGGTAGTTGCCTATATTCATGGGTTATTTAGAGTGGCGAATGCGTTGTGCTTTCTTTTCGTCCTTACGCACCAGATAGGGTGACTCTGGCAATTCGGGAAGCACTTCATCCAGTGCATCAATCTGGCCCACAACTTTCAGCAAGAGAATGAATGTAGACAATGAGACATTGCCTGCTGTTCCGTTCTCGAATTTATGTATTGTCGTCAGACCTACACCCGACTGTTCGGCAACTTCTCTTTGAGTGAGGTTGCAGCGCATCCTATACTCCTTGAAGCGCGTTCCAAGCAAGCGCACAAGTTCTGGTGTTGAATATTCATAAAAGTCTGCCATTTGCACATATTTTTATTATCATTATAATGATATTTACGGCTTATTCTCCCATATAACATTCAATATAATGAAGTTTATACTTGCAAAGCTATATACAAATATTGAAACCACAAAATAAAATTTCCACAAAAACTTTTTTAGACAGCCTTTCCCCACGACAAAAAACATGGAGACCAAACGCTCAGGGCTGTTTGGTCTCCATGTTTATATTTTAGGCGTACTGAAAGGGATTTCAAGAACGCCATTACATATCATTTAGCGAATCACCTTTTCTCCGTTTCCGTTGATGTAAACGCCATGCTGCACGGGCTGGTGCAACTGTCTTCCCTGAAGGTCGTAATAGACGTTGGAAGAAGCGGCAGAAGAAGTGTTGACATTGTTGATGGACGTTGAGATGTTGAGTTTCTCAAATGTCCAGATGCTGGCACCCCATGCAATGGGCTTGAGGATGACATTGTTGGCCCAGCTGCTGGCATTGACATACCAACTGTAAGCACCAGAGGCTGAGATGATGCGGATGCCCGTCTTACCCTCGTCGCAAGTGTGCTGATCGAGTTTCCATGAATATTCCTTGCCCAAGAGGATGTTCTTGGTCTCGGCATCAGAAGCTGGATAGGCCGGTTTGTCACCCACCTTGCTGAAGATGCTCACCGTGCCATCGGCATTCTTGCGGATGCGCCATTGATAAGCATCGGTATTGTTGCTCATCGTGCGAGGCTGCACCGTGTTGGAAGTGGAAGCCATGGCCAGATAGTTGGTGAAATAGGCGTTACGCAGGTTATAGTAGTAACCTTCATCCAGCGCGTCGAGCACAGAGGTGCGTGGCATGGCCACAAACTGTGCGTAGAGCGCGAGGAATTTGTCGTATTCGCTGCGCGAAACAGCGCCCTTACCAATCAGCGCTTTGGCCGGCGCGATGATTTCATCGCTGAGCAAGCTGAGGGCCGCCTCTGTCGGTTCGCCCATCTCGCCCGGTTTTGCGTTGTGCAAAACGGTTTCACATTTCTCAACGAGGTGCTTGAGCATGAAGGTGAAGTCTTTCACCTCAACAATGCGCCATGTGCCCTGATAGCAGAGCGCAGCGTCAGTGCCGCTCTTAGCATAGCCTGTGCAGTCGGCCGTGAGGTATTTGCCGCCAGAGGAAATGTTGAGCACGGCAGGAATGTAAGTGTACTGTCCGCTGGCTTTAGTGGCGAGCGCAATTTTCATCACACTGCCGTTTGCCGTCAGCGTCATGTTTTCGGCATTGCCCGCCGGCATGGTCAAAGCCTTGCCCGTGATGACGTTCTTCACCTTATAGCCACCCGTCACGGCTTCAAACTGCCAAATTTCTTCTGGTTCATATTGCTTCGTATAGTGGAAGCGCACGTTGTTGTCGCTGGCATAGAGCGAAGAACCTTCATATTTTGCCTTGTAGTAAGTGGAAGCAGAGAGAATCTGATAATATTTTCCCTCTTCCGGCATCGTGATGTCAGCCTTCTTATATTGGCCGACAGACGCTGTCAGGGCAGCGAGTTTGTCGGCATTCTCCATGTCGCCCTTCAAATCGCTGAGCGCCTCCGTCATTGCCGTTTTCTTATCGGCGGCAGGCAGACCAACGTAATCGCCAGCGGCAGCGATGATTTCCTCAGCCTCTTCAACGGCCTTTTGCGCCGCCGTCTGTTCGGGTTTCTCGAAATAATGAGTGGCATACGTCACGCCCATTTCGTCGAGCACGCTGCGCTGCGTCTGGAGGCGCATATAGAAGCCCACCCAGTTTTTCTTGGCAGCTGGCAACCATCCCGTTTCAGAGAGCGCCAAGAGACGCGGGAAGAGCTGGTATTCGAGTTCCACACTGTCGTTGCACGTTTCAGTCCACATATTTCCCTGAACGCCCAAACAAAAGTCTTCACGTCCTGAGAGCGAAGCCACGGGGTTGACATTGTAGACGGTTTCCACGCTGTTGACCCAGTTGTCGCCCCATCCGCCTTGGTATTTCTCGTTAATGTCTCTCTGCGCCATCGGCACCTGCATCATGTCGAGATAGAGCGACTGGTAAGGCACCACGATGCTCTTGAAGCCCTTGTCGGCAGCCTTGGAACTCATGTTGATGTTGTTCCAGGCCATGATGACGGGTTTCACCTTGTTGTCGGCATTCCAGTGTGAGAGAAGTTCATCCCAAACCACGATGTCCTTGCCGTATTTTTCCTTCAGATAGAGTCCCAGTTCTTCAACGAGCCACGACTGGAGTTCGTTGACGCCCGAGAGACGCTTTTCTTTCACGCGGCGGAGACAGTCGGCATTGTTGGCCCACTGGTCTGTCGGACACTCGTCGCCGCCGAGGTGAATATACTGATAAGGGAACACCTCTGCCACGTGGCCGAGCACACATTTGAGGAAGTCAACCACTTCGTCCTTGCCGATGTTGAGCACGTCTTTCGAGATGCCGCCGTCGATGCGCACGCTGTAAGACTTCGAAGGATCGCAGCTCAGTTCGGGATAAGCAGCCACGGCAGCCACCATGTGTCCCGGGAGGTCGATTTCAGGAATGATTTCAATGTTGCGGTCCTTGGCATAGGCCACGATTTCGCGCAAGTCGTTGAGCGAATACCACATGCCGCGACCATATTCCGTGTCGTCGAAGAATTTCGAAGCGCCACCAGCATTGGAGAACGAACCGGCACGCACGCTTCCCACCTCCGTTAAACGCGGATATTCAGGGATTTCAATGCGCCATCCCTGGTCGTCGGTGAGGTGCCAGTGAAAACGGTTCATCTTGTAAGAAGCCATCACGTCGAGCACGCGCATCACTTCTGTTTTAGAGAAGAAGTGACGGGCCACATCAAGCATGAAACCACGGTGGCCGAGGTTGGGTTTGTCAACGATTTCCACGTAAGGCAGCGTCCATCCATCGTTTTTCTGCAACGTCTTGCCATAGATGGCCGCTGGCAGCAACTGCTTGAGAGTTTGCAGACCATAGAAGAAACCAGTACTATCGGCCGAAGCGATTTCCACGCCCGAGGCGTTGATGTTCAGTCGGTAAGCCTCGTGTTCGAGCGTCTTGTCGGCCACCATAGAGATGGCGCAGGCTGCAGAAGCGGGGTTCACTTGAAGGTCGATGCCCAGCGTGCGCTTGGCCTGACTGGCAAATTCGCTGGCATAGCGCAGAGGAGCGTCGCCCGTTGCCACGATACCATCGATTTTCGAGAGGCTCAAAGAGCCGTCGCCCTTAGTCACACTGGCAGGATAAGGCACCAAAGAGAGCATCTTGCCCATCTTTTCAAAATCCTCCTCGCTCACGAAGGTGAGCGGCTGGTTGGCATCAGAGCGATCGTTCCAGAGTCCGAGTTTTTTACCCGTTCCGGCACCGCCCCACTGGTTCATATACACGCCCAGATTAGCCTTCGGCGAAATCACGAAATCGCCAGAATAGTTGGCATTAGTCGTGGTCTGCCAAACGAAATATTTGTTGGCGTTAGGCATTTTTCCGGCCTTGAACATACCTTCCTGCTTAGTCGTAGTGGTATAGAGCGTGAGACCCGAACGGCTTGTGAGGGTATAGCCCGTCGTTGCCGACCCTTCGATTTTCCAGAATTGTGCGTCACGTCCCATCGGAATGCCCGTAAGCACTTCTTCGCCGTCGCCCTGCGCCGTGAGCACACCTTTCCCGTTCGACATCTGAACGAGATACCATGTCACGTCATCGCCGACGCTTACCTTCGGCTTTTCTGCCGCCCACAGCTGCGAAATGGCAAGCAGACAGAAGAAGCATAGCAGTAATGTTTTCTTCATATAGATAACTTTTAAAATGTTGATTGTATTACACTTGCAAATTTACTTTTTATAATTCAGACAACGAAAAAAACCTTGGATTTATTGTTGCGCGGGGAGGGAACTAAGTGAAGCGCGGCATAAACCACAAAAATCATACCAAAAACACCCATTTTCTTGCCGATACCGGCAAGAAAACATATCCTTGCAATAAAGAAATAACCATCCAAAAGCCTTCTACCATACATTCAAACTTACCGCGACCATTTCCTTGCAACCTTAAATTGGCAGACAAATTCTCCCCTATTATGGCATGATTGTGCCCTGTCCCCTAATCACAAATTATCTACTCGCGGCCGCTGGTAGAGCTACTCGCAGCCGAGGGTAATGCTACTCGCGGCCGAAGGTAGCGCGACTCGCGGCCGCGAGTAGATAACTTCTCATACTTCCTGATTTGACAAAATAAAAAAAAGCGTGAGGCACACACCATCTGCATGCCTCACGCCCAAATAATCTATGTTTTATCGTTCAGCCTCAACCGGCTTCAACAGGTTGTTGGGAATCAGCTTCAAGTTCTTCAGTTTTGCTGCACCTTGCAAGGTGTCCGTCTGGACGGCAGGAGCGGCGCTGGCACCATTGCCCAATCCGTCGACCTGAATGATTATTTCAGCATTACCGAAAGTTCCTTCGTTCACAAAGTATTCCAGAACAAGGGAGAATTTGCCTGTCTGCTTGCTATACGTACAAGGGTATTCATCATAGCTTCCTCCTCTGTAATGAACGGCATCAGAAACAAACAAATCTCCGTATTGCGGATAAACTGTTACTTTCTGATTTAGCACCTGACATTTGGAAGTCAAGGGGTCGTAGTCGATGATGAGTTCGCATTCGCCCTCAAAATTCTTCAGTTTGAACTGGCCCTTACCTGTTTGCGACGAATAGCGATAGGAGATGGGCATGCGGCCTTTGAAGCCAAACAAACCGTCGGATGTCATGACGCATGTGCTGTCGCTCTTCGAAAGCGGCCATTCACTGGCATCGCGGCCGTCGGCCATCCATTCTGATATTGAGGAATACCACTTGCTGTCGAGCACGGCAGGACAGAATCTCGCTCCCTTGACGTCCTTCACAATGTTGCCTTCTGCGTCACATCCGGCAATGACCACCGTGTAGTAAATGCCGGGCACGGGATTCGGAACTTCAATTGTGACAGAGTCTTTACCCGACACTTTCACCTTATAAGGCGCCAGGGCCACATTTTCCCATACGTTGCCCTGCAGCAGGGTGTCTGTCAGGAGCGCGATGTAAGCGCCGTCAAATTCAGAGGCGTCATACGCAAAGGTCAACTTGGCAATATTGTTTTCTTTCTTATGGCTGGCCAGGTTGATGGAGAGATTGCGCGACGGACATTCGTAAATCACATCGTTACCTTTTGTATCTTTGTTGCACTCGACATTCACCACTTCGCCTCCTGCCACAGCCAAGGTAACTAACTTATATTCTGCGGTTTTCTGAGGATAGGGAACCACAACCTCTTCTACTTTATACGTATGAGTGGTGGTCACTTCCACGCATGAAGGCAGGGTGCCAGTTTCCAACTTCTTTTTGATGTCGGCTTCCGTTGCATATTTCTCCAATCCATGCCGGACGCGAAAGGGCGCAGCAAAGCTGCTGTGAATATGGAATGTAGTCCTCGTCATCCTGGTTCGTGCGGTCGACACCCATATCCAGTCGCTTATAGTCGAAGAAAGACTGCCCCTCGCCCCAGAGTTCAATGCGCTTCTGCTCAACAATCATATTGATGGCAGGTTTTTTAGGCACATCGTCCTTGTTCACCACGAGAGCATAGTTGGGCCGTCTGTATTGACTCATGAAGTTTTCAAGCAACGTCAATCCCTCTCTGACAGAGCTATGCGCCTTTGCTTCTGCCTCAATGAAATACATTTCTTCAACACGCATCAAAGGATAGGCCGAATGCGAGCCAATGTTCATGTCCGTATAATTTCCCTTGTAAGGACGGAACTTCAGCGAAGCATATCTGGGAAGCGCATTGTAAACGTCATCCGACAAATGCGGCTCTTTGTTGCCGCTGTTTTCATATTTCTTGAAAAGATTGATGCGGATATCATCTAAATCAATCCTCTTGAACAACGACGGAGCAATGCACACGGGAACCAATGAAGCATAGCCGAAAGCGGCTTCGTTGCTCATCCATCCACCCCAGTTGACAAGTCCCGTATTGCTGTCTTCCGATGGCTGCGCTCCCCACATCCATGAAGAAGGGGCCATGTTGTTGAAGCCATTTTTAAGGTCATACATCTGGGCTTCCGTGAGCGGCTGTGAACCGCTCTGGTTGATGGCTTTCCGGGCATAGGCGGCTGCCACTTCATAGTTTTCCACCCACATATTCAAGCGTGCCTGCAGGCCGTAAACGCAAGCCAAGTTGGGCAGGCGTTTGCTCTTGGGCTGGAAGTCTGAAAGGAAACTTCCCGCTTTTTCAAGGTCGCTGGCGATGAAATTCTTCATCTCCTCTCTTGTGGCACGCTTCAGTTGGGGCACATCCTTTTCAGCGGTCTTCTCCGTGATGATGGGCACCGTCAAGTTTCTGATGTTCTTACCAGTGTTCGACAAAGGCTTGGTTTCATAGCAATCCAAATATTCATACATGCGGGCGATGTCGAGATAATACAAAGCACGGAAAGCGTATGCAACGCCGAGATACTGCTTCTGCTGATGGTTGGCCTTCGTTTCGTCAATGGCCCCGATGAGTTTGTTGCAGGCTGTGATGGCATTCTCATAGAAACGCCACATGTAAACGGTGGATACTTCGTTCACACCTATACGATTTTCTGCCAAATTCTGAAACCAGTTGTAACCGTTATCCGGACGGTAAAGGTCGCCCGTTAAGACGTCACGCATGTGCATGACACCACCATAGCCAAAGCCGGCGTGATAAGTCTCACTACTAAAATAATAGTGCATGGCGTTGTTGATGTCGAGCAAATAGCGCTCGATGTCGCCATAGAAAGTCATTTCCTCGCCACGATACACTTCCACCTGGCCGTCTTTGCTCACCTTCACTTCCACCTGGCCTTTGTCGTTGTTCACGAAGTTGATGGAGTCGCCTTCAACCAATTCCACTCGCTTGCCGCCCAAATAAAAGCCCAATCCTTGGCCATTCAGGCTGCCGCTGCCTGCCAGTGCCACGGCGAGCAGACAGATGATATGTTTTATCCTCTTCATTTTATCAACACTTTAAATGATACATTGCCAGCCTTCACAATGACTGTTCCCGACATTTGGCGCAAAGAAGCCGAAGCGCGTCCGTCGCTGTCGGCTTTTACCTGCACGGCGGTCTTGCCGTCGAGCGTGTAAACAGCCACTTGTTCGCCGCTCTTCAGTCCAGCGACGTGCAAGACGCCGCCTTGGATGGAAAATGCGGGACGCGCGGTAGCGGTCAGTTTCTCTTCAACAGAAGTCGGCACCCGGTGTCCGAACACGCCCATATAGTCGCGTTTTTCCAGCGAAATCTTATAGTTGGACGATTCCGACATCGGGATACTGAAATAACACTCATGCTGACTCACCTGGAAATAACTCTCCTCTTCCCATTTGCCTTCCGACTGCACAACGGCATATCCGTTGCTTACTTTCAACGTCGGATTATTTGCCACGTAGAAACTATATAGTTCCTGATTTCCTTGCCACACCACCAACGCTGATTGAAAATCGTCGGCCACGGCGGGCATGACGGCCGACATGCCAAATGCCATGAGGGCCAAACAACGCTTTAGTAATTTCGATTTCATAAAGATTGCTTTATAAGCAGGTCTTCAAATATTGTATTTTCCACCTGCTTGGGTTAGACTTTCAGTTAATTAAAAATGTGTGTCTGTATATTCTCGTTTGATGGTCTGATGAATATCTATCTCTTACCAAGGTTTTTCTTTAGAGGAGTTGAGTTCTGAAAAGGTTCTATGAAAACACCCCTTAACGTGTGATGCTGGCCTTCTGTCTTGCCAGCATCACAAATTTAAGCAAAACCCTATAAACGGGCAATACAAAAATTCACATTTTTACCATTTGGAAGTAATTCCCCGAGTTTTTTTACAGTTTGAACGTTTTTTAGGGGCGATGGGCGGATATGCGGCGGAGGCCTGGGGCGAAGCACTGTAGCTCACTTTGCTCGCAAAGTGAGGGGAGCGAATATTGCGGCGGCCAGGTATGGGCTAAAAATCCAATAAAGTCATGCCCCAAAGCGCTGGTCATGTTCGCTACGTGTTCGTGGCCCTCACTTTGCGAGCAAAGTTAGCTACAATGCTGGCGCCGCAACAGACTATTATGCGGGCCAGTGCAAACCTCCCCACTTTCCCAACCTTTATTTTTCTCTACCCCAAAAAACAAAAAAATCCGGCTGCGCACATGTGGGGGCATGGCGTAGCCGGATTATTTATGATTGTTTGTCAATACGCGCGCTCCGTTGCGTTGGCAACGGGAAGCGCGGCGGGTTGTCAGTCGGCGATGAGTGAGAACTCAGCACCAGAGGCGAAGTCCTGGCCATTCTGCTCGCTGACAGCGCGGAAGCGGATGTAGCGTGCCTTGACAGGCTTGTCGAACATGATGCGCTGAACGGCGCTGCTGTTCTTGAAAGCACCTTTGCATACTGGGTTGCCCCAGTTCTTACCGTCTTGGCTGACATAGATTTCGAATTCCTTGACACGTCCGTTGTTGCTGTCCTGACGTGGCATATAGGTGAAGCCCTTCATGAGTTTCACATTGGAAGCGTCGAAGTCAATCCAGTGAGGATAGTTGGCAACGGTGACAGAATACATCGTGTGCCAATAGGTGTTTGCGTTGTTGTCGATCAGGTTGTCAGCATCACCTTCCTTCGGTTCGAACGATGAGCAGAAAGCAATTTTGAGAGGTACGCTCTCGATTTTCTTAAATTCCATGTTCATCTTGAACGCGGGAGCATCCTTATACCAAGCCGTTACCTTGCCACCCTGGTGGAGGTTGAAGGGCTGGGTGTAGACCTTTGCCTTCTTCGCGCCGTTGATGGTGTACATCATGACGCGCTTGCTGTCGGCAGCATGGAGCACCACATTGCCCTTTGCGTCGTCGCGCGTGATGGTGATGGGCTGTTCGCCAGTGAGCGAAACTTTGGCCACTGCGGCGGCATTGCCAGCCTTGACTGGACGGATGGCGAAGCCGAAGCTATAGTTGCCGCTGCGCACCTGGTCGCGCTGGAACGGACCACCCTGGCCGCAGCTGGCACCGCCGAGACCGGTCACTTTGGCGTCGAGGTGGAGGTAGGTGCCGTCGCTCTTCACGAGCTGGTAGGGATGGGGCGCTACAGAGAGCTGCTGCTGGCTCCACGGGAGAGCAGAAGCCGACATGACGCTGTCGGCAACGAAGGCTGCACCGTTGCCTGAGGCATCGGTCAGAGCGCACCAGCGCACTTCTTCGCGGTTGCCCATCGACTGGGGCTTCGGAAGCATGATGTCTTGCTCGCCCACCACGCCCTGATGGCGCTCGATAAACTGGCCTGTCTTGCGGTCGGCATAGTTGTTGACAGGACCGCGGCCGTAGTATTCAAAGTTTTTGAAAGCAGTTGGCAGTTTCATCACGTAGCCCAAGCGTGGCAACACCACGTTGTTTTGGCTGGCAGAAATGGCGCTCTGCACCTCTACGCTACCATCGCGGTAGATGGTGTAGATCTGCGTGGTAGTGAACTTAAAGTCTTGCTCGTTGAGCTCGCGGACGCCCTTGTTGAAGGTGTAGGCGCTTTCTGGGTTGCGGTCGCGGTTGCCATAAGTTTGGTTACAACCTTCCTTGCCCTGGCTTTCAATGGTGAAGCTCACCTGCAGCGAACCGTCTTTCTTCTTCAAGACGGTTGGGGCGCCGATGGCGCGGTGCTGCAAGTCCCAAAGTCCCTTCTGGAACCATGCACGCGGGAAACCGATGCCGTCGTCGTTGTCGGTCGGTGCGCGGAAGGCGTCGAGTTTCGGTCCGTTGCCGTCGGTGATGACGTGTTGCGTGCCGTAGGTCAGTTCGCTGATGGCACCCGTCTTGGTGTCGAACTTCACGGCGAAGTCCTTGCCCTTAACGCTGATGGCGCCGTTTTCTGAAGCATAAGACACTTCATTGCCTTCGGCCTTGGTCTGTTCGGCCAAAGCAGGAGCGGCAGTTTCAGCACCCTTCACGCGGAGCTGTTCTTCCATCTGCACATAGCCCTTCTTGGCCCACGGCATATCCTTGCCTAACAGGAACTGCACCTTGACGAAGTATTCAGAACCGGCTTCGAGCTGGCTGTAATCGTAGTTGAGCGTGTAGATCTGCTTCTCACGCGGACCGACGATGTTCTTCGGGCCCATGAGCGACTGGTTGTCGAGCACGCAGGCACCGTCTTTCCAAAGCGACCATACGATTTGGTAGCGCAAGGGTTCGAAATAGTTCTTGTTGAATATTTCGATTTGTCCCTTCTTGAGGTCAACGGCTTTCACGCCGACATTCTGGTAAACCTTCTTCACTTCGAAATACTGGGCCTTCGGAGTGAGATCGGGGCGCATCACGCCGTTCATGCAGAACATACCGTCGTTTGGCTTGTTGTCGTCGCCGAAGTCGCCGCCGTAGCCCCAGAATTTTTCGCCCGTCTTGGCGTCGTAGCCGTAGATGGCCTGGTCAACCCAGTCCCAGATGGCGCCGCCCATGATGAAGTTGGTACTCTCGATGGCATCCCAGTAGTCGACGAGGTTGCCGATGGCGTTACCCATTGAGTGGGCATACTCTGAGATGTGGAAAGGATATTTATAATAAGGGTTGGTGCCGGAAGCTATATCCTGAGTCTGAACGATGGAAGGATACTGGTTTGACCCCATGTCAACAATGTCGTTGTTGCGCTCATACTGCACGGGGCGGCTCGTGTCGTATGCCTTGATGGCGTTGTAGCACTCCACGAAGTTCTTGCCCGGACCGGCTTCGTTGCCGAGACTCCAAATCACCACCGAAGGATGGTTGACCGTGGCGTGTACCATTTCCATATTGCGGGCCACGTGGGCATTCTTGAACTCAGGCACGTGAGAAAGACTGGCCTGGCCGTAGTAATACTGGTGGCTCTCGATGTTGGCCTCGTCTTCAAGATAGATGCCGTATTTGTCGCAGAGGTAATACCAATATGGGGCGTCGGGGTAGTGGCAGTCGCGCACGTGGTTGATGTTGCCGCGCTTCATGAGGAACACTTCTTTCTCCATCTGTTCGCGCGTCACATAGTGGCCCGTCGATGGATTGTTCTCGTGGCGATTCACGCCCTTCATCTTGATGGTCTTGCCATTGAGATAATAATAGCGTCCGGCCAGTCCGAATTCGTCGTCCTTGGCAGCCGTCTCCTTGATTTCCACTTTGCGGAAGCCCACGATGGTGGAGAACGTTTCAACCACGTTGCCCTTCTTGTCCTTCAGTTCGCCCACAAGCGTATAGCGGTGTGGCGCTTCGGCGCTCCAAGGCTTCACCTTGTTGCCAGCAAGGAGCGTGGTCGTTGCGGTGAGTTCGCCGTTCTTGCCCACTTCTCCCACCGTTGCCGTAGCCGTCACGCCTGGCACGAGGGTGTTGTCGTCAGAATAGAGTTTGTTTTCGTAGAGCGAATAGCTGATGGTGTATCCCTTGGCGGCCTTGGTTGAGAGGTTGCGCACGTCGGCCGAGATGTTGAGCGACGCGTCGGTGTAAGAAGCATCGTAATCAGGGATGGCCTTGATGTCGCGCACCTGCACCTGCGGTTTGGCCGTGAGGGCCACGTTGCGGAAGATGCCTGGGAGACGGAACATATCCTGGCTTTCGAGGAAGGAGCCGTCGGAATGGCGGTAGACCTCCACAGCCACGACGTCCTCACCCTTTTTGTTGAGATAAGGCGTGATGTCGAACTGCGCCAGGTTGCGTGAGTTCTTTGAGAAGCCAACGTAGTGTCCGTTGATGTAGAGATAGAAGAAAGAGTCAACGCCATCGAAGTTGATGTAGATGTTCTTTTCTTTCCAATCTGCCGGCACGGTGAAGGTGCGGCGATAGGAACCCACTTCGTTGCGGTTCTTATAGGTCATCCAATTTTTGGGAGGCGTGCGCATCACGCCGCCTTTCCAGTCGCCCACAGCCACACTGTGCTGGAAGATGACACGTTGGTTGGAATAGAGCGGTTCGCCATACTTAAACGTACCGTCTTTCTGAACGCCGACCACATTCCAGTTCATCGGCACCTGCACCTTGTCCCAGGCAGAGGCGTCGAAATCCACCTTGAAGAAATCCTTGGCACGCTCCTCTGGGTTCTTGGCCCAATGGAAACGCCACTCGCCGTCGAGCGACTGCCAAAGCGTACTGTTTTCGGGCAACACCTTGCGGGCTTCTTCCACATTGTTGAAAGAGAAGAACCAGGCGTGAGGCTGTTGCTTGTTGTAGGCTACAGAGTCGGGGCTCTGCCACTCCCATCCTGTGGGAGCCGGCATGTTGCCGTAGAAATAGCCGCCCAATGGAGGAACACCGGCCCAAACGGGCAGGGAGAGTGCCCCCAAAAGAAACATCATGCTTTTTTTGCGCATAGATAAAATTGTTTATAGATTATTGTTGAATGCTGATTGCTTGAGGATGGCCTTACAAATATACGAGAGCGGATTCCACAACTCATAGTATTCATAGTATCATTTAACAGCACCATCCCCACGGTGTTTGCATTGCACACCAATTCACCTTACAAAGATAGGTATTTACTTTCAATGAGAGGAAGGGTGGACTGCATTAATAATGAACTGGAAGAGAAAAATTAAGGGGTGTTATAAAATATCCTTCTATAACACCCCTTTTATACTTGGTTTTATCAAAGGTTAGCGGTAGCGCCCTCGCAGCGGAGATATGCACTGGCCCGCACAGTCGTCTGTTGCGGCGCCAGCATTGTAGCTCACTTTGCTCGCA
>OHMY01000120.1_pt1 | contig 80743 bp, 73 predicted proteins | sample 1569381 | NCBI WGS metagenome assembly OHMY01 (sample SAMEA3879528, study PRJEB24766) | human gut metagenome | biome: human-associated habitat; feature: feces | place: USA | collected 1985/1987
AAATATATGTCTTTTTGATATTTTATAAGATATAATCGTTTCTATTTTCTTATTTATTTTCACTCTAATAACAAATAGAAACCGAAATGTTTGTTTTATCTTTCAAATTACATCAGAACAAGGGAAGATAGTTTTGAATTATAAGTCAATAGGTCGTTATATGGTTGAGGGATGTAATATTCCTATTATTATACTCCGGTTGATTGACTATAAAGGGGGGATGCCGTCCTAAATACAATCTATATGAATAAAAGAAATGCCCAAACTTACAATTTAAAAGTATTTTTCACAATATATCTTTCAAATATTAAATAAACACGTCATATATACAACAAACTGTAAGACAAGGACGCAAGACTGCATCTTTTTATCAAAAGAAAGCATCAGCTCTTCATCAAAAAGAAATAAATTACCTACTTTTGCAGAACAATATGAAATACAAACCAACATTATTATAAACCAAAGACAGCAATAATGGCAAAAACAGAGCAAATAGGTCTTTATGACGCAACCAACGAACATGACGCTTGCGGCGTAGGCATGGTAGTCAACATTCATGGCAACAAATCGCATGAATTGGTAGACTCCGCATTAAAGGTATTGGAAAACATGCGCCACCGAGGCGCAGAAGGAGCCGATAACAAAACCGGCGACGGAGCCGGAATCATGCTACAGATTCCCCACGAATTCATCCTCCTGCAAGGCATCCCCGTACCCGAAAAAGGAAAATACGGAACCGGACTCGTATTTCTGCCCAAAGACGAAAAAGAGCAAGCCAGCATCCTGAGCATTATGATTGAAGAAATAGAACGCGAAGGACTTACCTTGATGCACCTGCGCAATGTGCCCACCAACCCCGCCTGCCTGGGCAAGGACGCACGGGCCACCGAACCGGACATCAAACAGGTATTCATCACCGGAGTGACAGATGCGGACAGCCTGGAACGCACCCTCTACATCATCCGCAAGAAGATAGAAAAGCGCGTGCGGCACACGGACTTCTACATCGTTTCGCTATCGGCAAAAAACATTATATATAAAGGTATGCTCTCGTCCATGCAAGTGCGCGAGTACTTCCCGGACCTGACGCAACCCTATTTTACCAGTGGATTGGCATTGGTACACTCCCGTTTCAGCACCAACACATTTCCTACATGGAGCCTCGCCCAACCGTTCCGTTTGTTAGCGCACAACGGCGAAATCAATACCATCCGCGGTAACCGGGGTTGGATGGAGGCGCGCGAAAGTGTCCTTTCCTCTCCGGCATTGGGGGATGTCAAAGACATCCGTCCCATTATCCAGCCGGGCATGAGCGACAGCGCCTCACTGGACAATGTGCTGGAATTTTTTGTAATGTCGGGACTGAGCCTGCCCCATGCCATGGCGATGCTGGTACCCGAATCGTTCAACGACAAAAACCCTATCAGTGAAGAGTTGAAAGCGTTTTACGAATACCATTCCATCCTGATGGAACCTTGGGACGGGCCTGCCGCGCTGCTGTTCAGTGACGGACGGTTTGCCGGAGGAATGTTGGACCGCAACGGCCTGCGCCCTGCCCGTTACCTCATTACCAATAATGACATGATGGTAGTGGCCAGTGAAGTAGGCGTGATGGATTTCGAACCGGGAGAGATTAAAGAGAAAGGGCGTCTGCAACCGGGCAAAATACTGATGATTGATACCGAACAAGGTAAAATATATTATGACGGTGAACTGAAAGAACAACTGGCGTCGGCCCGCCCCTATCGCGCATGGCTGTCTGCCAACCGCATCGAGCTCGATACCTTAAAAAGCGGACGCAAGATAGACAACCGGATAGACGGCTATGACCGTATGCTGCGTACTTTCGGCTTCTCGCGCGAGGATATAGAACGCACCCTCATGCCGATGTGCAACACAGGGGCCGAGCCCATCGCCTCTATGGGTAACGACACGCCGCTGGCCGTCCTTTCGGACAGGCCGCAGTTGCTGTTCAACTATTTCCGGCAACAGTTTGCCCAAGTGACCAATCCCGCCATCGACCCTATCCGTGAAGAGTTAGTCATGTCGCTCACCGAGTACATCGGGGCCGTGGGAATGAATATACTGGTGCCCAGCGAAAGCCATTGCAAAATGGTACGCCTGCCCCATCCCGTGCTGAACAACACCCAACTGGACATCCTCTGCAACATCCGGTATAAAGGATTCAATACCGTGAAACTCCCTATCGTATTCGAGGTGAGCAAGGGAAAAGCCGGATTGCAAGAGGCCCTGAACGACCTGTGCAAAAAAGCCGAGCAATCCGTTACGGACGGAGTGAACTATATCATTCTGAGCGACCGTTTTGTGGACGACACCCATGCCGCCATCCCGTCGCTACTGGCAGTTAGCACTGTCCATCATCACCTCATCTCCGTTCAGAAACGCGTGCAAACCGCATTGATTGTAGAAAGTGGCGAGATTCGCGAGGTGATGCACGCTGCCCTGTTGCTGGGATATGGCGCCAGTGCCATCAATCCCTACATGGCCTTCGCCGTACTGGATGAACTGGTGAGGAAAGGCGATGTGCAGATGAATTACGAAACGGCCGAGAAGAATTATATCAAGGCCATCCGCAAGGGCTTGTTCAAGATTATGAGCAAGATGGGCATTTCGACTATCCGTTCCTACCGGGGCGCAAAGATTTTTGAAGCCGTAGGGGTCAGCGAGGAATTGTTGAGAAGCTATTTCGGCACACAGACATCCAGCATCGGAGGCATCCGTCTGGAAGAAGTCGCCAGAGACGCCATCGCCCTGCACGATGCCGGATTCGCTGCAAAAGAAGTGAGCGACATTTTACCGCACAACGGACTGTTCTCTTTCCGCAAAGACGGAGAACGGCACGCTTGGAATCCGGAAACCATCTCCACCCTGCAACTGGCCACCCGGCTGGGTAGCTATAAGAAGTTCAAGGAATTCACCTCCATGGTAGATGGAAAAGAGTCACCCCTCTTCCTGCGCGACTTCTTCGGGCACAAACGAAACCCTATCGATATTGAAAAGGTGGAGCCGGTAGAAAACATCGTGAAACATTTCGTGACAGGAGCCATGTCCTTCGGCGCTATCAGCAAGGAGGCACATGAGGCGCTGGCACTGGCCATGAACAAACTGGGCGCACGCAGCAATACGGGTGAAGGAGGTGAGGACAGCGACCGCATTACCGGCACCTACCAGGGTATCTCACTTTGCAGCAAGACCAAGCAGATAGCATCGGGACGCTTCGGAGTCACCGCCGAATACCTGGTCCATGCCGAAGAGATCCAGATAAAGGTGGCCCAAGGCGCCAAGCCGGGAGAAGGAGGACAACTGCCGGGATTCAAGGTAGATGAGGTGATTGCCAAAACCCGCCACTCCATTCCGGGCATCTCGCTCATTTCCCCTCCACCCCACCATGACATTTATTCCATCGAAGATTTGGCCCAGTTGATATTCGACCTGAAAAACGTAAACCCACAGGCACGAATCAGTGTGAAACTGGTAGCCGAAAGCGGCGTGGGAACCATTGCCGCCGGAGTGGCCAAAGCGAAAGCCGACTTGATTGTCATTTCGGGAGCGGAAGGAGGAACCGGCGCGTCGCCTGCATCGAGTATGCGGTATGCAGGTATCTCGCCCGAAATAGGACTGAGCGAGACGCAACAGACCTTGGTGTTGAACGGACTCCGCGGACAAGTGAAACTGCAAGTGGACGGACAGTTGAAAACCGGACGGGATATTATCAACATGGCCTTGCTGGGTGCGGAAGAATTCGGTTTCGGTACCACCGCATTGATTGTACTGGGATGCGTCATGATGCGCAAGTGCCACACCAACACCTGTCCCGTAGGCGTGGCCACCCAAGACCCCGAACTCCGCAAACATTTCCGCGGACACTATGAATATGTAGTGAATTATTTCACTTTCCTGGCACAGGAAGTACGCGAATATTTGGCCGAAATGGGATTCACCCGGTTGGAGGATATCATTGGACGGACAGACCTGATTGAAATACAACAAGCGCCAAGTGAGAAGAAATCCTCACTATTGGATTTCAGCAGACTGCTACACCGGGTGGACAACGGAGCTGCCATACACCATGTCATGGAACAGAAGCACGACATTGCCCATGTGAAGGATGTGACCATACTGGCCGCCGCCAGGGATGCCATAGAAAACGGAAAAGAAATTTCCCTGGAATACACCATCGCCAATACGGACCGTTCGGTAGGCGCCATGCTGGCAGGAGCGGTTGCCAAGAAATACGGGCAGGCAGGACTTCCGGAACAGACCATCCACATCAAATTCAAAGGTTCGGCAGGCCAAAGTTTCGGTGCGTTCCTGACCCACGGCATCAGTTTCAAGCTGGAAGGCGAAGCGAATGACTATCTGGGAAAAGGACTGAGCGGCGGACGCATTGCGGTACTGCCCCCCGTGCGCAGCAATTTCGATGCGGAAAAGAATACCATCGCCGGAAACACCCTGCTGTATGGCGCTACTGACGGCGAGGTGTATATCAACGGACAGGTGGGCGAACGCTTCGCCGTCCGCAATTCCGGTGTGACGGCCGTGGTAGAGGGTGTAGGCGACCACTGTTGCGAATACATGACCGGAGGACGGGTCGTGGTACTGGGGGAAACCGGACGGAATTTCGCTGCCGGAATGAGTGGCGGCGTGGCTTACGTGTGGAACAAGAACCACAACTTCGATTATTTCTGCAACATGGAGATGGTGGAGCTCTCACTTATCGAGGAGGCATCTTACCGGAAGGAGCTGCATGAACTGATCCGTCAGCATTACCTCTATACCGGTTCCAAACTGGCACGAACAATGTTAGATGACTGGAATCACTATGTGGATGAATTTATCCAGATAGTACCTATCGAATATAAACGAGTATTGCAAGAAGAACAAATGCGCAAGCTACAGCAAAAAATAGCTGATGTACAAAGAGATTATTAATACATCACACAAATTATCAACAAAGAAATACAACAAAGATATGGGAAATCCAAAAGCATTTTTAACTATTCCGCGTCAGGAAGCGGGCTACCGTCCCATCCACGACCGGATATCAGATTATAGCGAGGTAGAACAGACTCTGAACAGCCGTGACCGGAAACTTCAAGCCTCACGCTGCATGGACTGCGGCGTTCCCTTCTGCCACTGGGCTTGTCCGCTGAGCAACAAGCAGCCCGAATTTCAAGATGCCCTCTACAAAGGCAAATGGGAGGAAGCCTACAAGATATTGAACGAAACCAACGATTTTCCTGAGTTCACTGGCCGCATCTGCCCCGCCCTCTGCGAAAAGAGTTGCGTGCTGAAACTGAGCATGGACTCTCCCGTCACCATCCGCGAGAACGAAGCGGCCATTGCCGAAGCAGCCTTCCGCGAAGGTTACATCAAGCCCCGGAACATTGAACGCAACGGACGGAAAGTAGCCATTATCGGCGCCGGGCCCGCCGGACTGGCCGCCGCCAACCAGCTCAACGGAAAAGGGTACACAGTGACCGTCTTCGACAAGAATGAGACTCCCGGCGGCCTGCTACGTTACGGCATCCCCAACTTCAAGCTGCACAAGCCCATCATCGACCGCCGTATCCGGGTGATGGAAGAAGAAGGCATCCACTTCAAAATGAACAACGATGTGGATGTGCGACAACTCCCCGAAGGTTTTGACGCCTACTGCATCTGCACCGGAGCTCCGACCGCCCGTGACCTCCCTGTCCCCGGACGCGAACTGAAAGGCATCCACCCGGCACTGGACATGCTGGCGCAACAAAACCGTATCCTTGCCGGCATGACGTTCCCGAAAGAACAACTGGTTACTGCCAAAGGGAAAAAAGTACTGGTCATCGGCGGAGGGGATACCGGCAGCGACTGCATAGGGACCAGCAACCGGCAAGGTGCCCTAAGCGTCACCCAAATAGAAATCATGCCCCAGCCGCCCGTAGGACAGAATCCTGCCACTCCATGGCCCCAATTCCCCGTCGTACTGAAAACCACCTCTTCTCACGAAGAAGGGTGCAGCCGCCTATGGTCTCTCGCCACCCGTAAGTTTTTAGGCAAAAACGGTAAAGTGTGCGGTGTGGAAGTGGAACAGGTGGAATGGACTCCCGATCCCGACGGCGGCCGCCCTGTCATGAAGCCCACCGGAAAGGTGGAAGTGATTGAAGCCGACCTGGTTCTTCTGGCAATGGGCTTCTTAAAACCCGAACATCCCCAATTCACCGAAAACGTATTCGTAGCCGGCGATGCGGCAAGCGGAGCCAGCCTGGTGGTACGCGCCATTGCCAGCGGACGGAAAGCGGCAACGGACATAGACAGTTATCTCAATAAATAAATCAACAAATACAATTATGTGTGGAATCGTAGGAATATTCAAGATAAAGCAACAAACGCAAGAGTTGCGTCAGAAGGCATTGAAAATGTCACAAAAGCTCCGCCACCGCGGACCGGACTGGAACGGTATCTATGTAGGCGGCTCTACCATCCTGGCCCATGAACGCCTCTCCATCGTAGACCCTCAAAGCGGAGGGCAGCCCCTATACAGTCCCGACCGGAAACAAATCCTTGCCGTGAACGGAGAAATCTACAACCATCGGGATGTTCGTGCAAAGTACGCCGGAAAATATGATTTCCAAACCGGAAGCGACTGCGAAGTCATCCTTGCCCTTTACCGTGACAAAGGTATTCACTTCCTCGAAGACCTGAACGGCATCTTCGCCTTCGCCCTTTATGATGAGGAGAAAGACGATTTCCTCATTGCCCGCGACCCCATCGGAGTCATACCTTTATATATAGGTAAGGATAAGGACGGCAAAATATACTGCGCCAGCGAGTTGAAAGCCCTCGAAGGGTTCTGTGATGAATACGAACCCTTCCTTCCCGGCCATTACTATTGGGGAAAAGAAGGCAAGATGACCCGCTGGTACGTCCGCGACTGGTTTGAATACGAAGCCGTGAAAAACAACAATGCCTATTCCCAGGACATACACGACGGACTGGAAGAGGCCGTTAAACGCCAACTGATGAGTGATGTGCCCTACGGCGTACTTCTTTCCGGCGGTCTGGACAGTTCCGTCATCTCTGCCATTGCCAAGAAATATGCAGGCAAACGGGTAGAAACCGACAATAAAAAAGATGCCTGGTGGCCTCAGCTCCATTCCTTTGCTATCGGTCTGGAAGGTGCGCCCGACCTAATAAAAGCCCGCGAAGTGGCCCGCTTTATCGGAACCGTGCATCATGAAATCCACTATACCATCCAAGAAGGATTGGACGCTATTCGCGACGTCATTTACTACATCGAGACTTACGATGTCACCACCGTTCGCGCCTCTACCCCGATGTATTTGCTGGCACGCGTCATTAAAAGCATGGGAATCAAAATGGTGCTGAGTGGCGAAGGAGCTGATGAAGTGTTCGGCGGCTATCTCTATTTCCACAAAGCCCCTACAGCCCAAGCCTTTCATGAAGAAACCGTGCGTAAACTAGGCAAGCTCCACCTCTATGACTGCCTCCGTGCCAATAAATCCCTCGCAGCATGGGGAGTGGAAGGCCGAGTGCCTTTCCTGGACAAAGATTTTCTGGACATAGCCATGCGCCTCAATCCCGAGGCAAAGATGTGCCCCGGAAGCACCATTGAAAAGAAAATCGTCCGCAAAGCCTTTGCAGACATGTTGCCCGACAGTGTAGCATGGCGACAGAAAGAGCAGTTCAGCGACGGCGTGGGCTATAGTTGGATTGATACACTGAAAGCCCTTACCGCCGAAGCCGTCAGTGACGAGCAAATGGCGCACGCAACCGAACGGTTTCCTATCAATACGCCACAAAACAAGGAAGAATACTACTATCGCAGCATCTTCCAGGAGCACTTTCCCAGTGAAAGCGCAGCCCGCAGCGTGCCAAGCGTGCCCAGTGTGGCATGTTCTACAGCCGAAGCCCTTGCGTGGGACGCCGCCTTCAAGAACATGAACGAACCAAGCGGACGGGCCGTGAAGGGAGTGCACGAAGAAGCATATGATTCATAATATGGCAACGTGAGTCTGATTCCAACAATTTCATGCATATCTTTACCGCTTCTCTTACAGCATGTATTCAAAGAAGAGATGCTTTGCACCCCGAAATCTTGCGCGGCCTTGCCTTCGAAAAGAGGAAGGCTGCGCGGTGCTTTTGCCAACGTTTTCGAAATAGAGTGGAAAAAACAGCCCTTTCCATGCCGGGTATCAGAAAAAAATGGTGTAGCTTTGTATAGCTATAAAAAAGAGAAGAAGAAAGATGGAAACAAAAAAAGCGCCTCAAATCCCTTACGGCATCTCGGACTTTGTGCGGATGCGGACTGAAAATTATTATTATGTGGACAAGACCATGTATTTGCCCCTGATTGAAGATACAGCCAGCTATATCTTTATGATACGTCCGCGCCGTTTCGGAAAAAGCCTTTTCCTAAGCATAATGAAAGCCTACTATGACATTTTGCAAAAAGACCGTTTCGAAAGTTATTCAGCGGACTATGGATTGGTAAGAATTCCACCGACCAGCGCAACCGTTTCCAGATGATTTATTTTGATTTCTCAGAGGCAGGGGTTTCATTGGAAAGACTGGAAAAATGTTTTGAGACTTATTGCAATGTTGTCCTCTACCTGTTCATAAAGGATTACGCTTCTTTTTATTATGATAATTTTGAAGAAAAGTGCTGTATCTGGCTCAAGGAACCACGTTACATAAAGTCCTGATACAGTTCAAAGGATGGGAAGTGGTGAGAAGTGAAAAAGATACACATTAAAAACACAATTAACAGATAAAATAATGAAAACACCTTTTATTCCTAAATTGATTCTCCTTTTTATCCTATTTTTTCTTTATTCTGCTGGATATGCACAACAACGGGATTCAATAACCATACGCGGACAAGTAACAGATTATAACGGACAACCCATTGACAGTTGTTCCATCTTTTGGCAGAGCCCCTCTTTTGATGACATTAAACAAGCCATCACTGACAAAAACGGATACTACACCACCCGTATTCCTAAAGGAAAGTATCAAAGTATGGGAGCTATCAATATGTCTACCTACCCACATACCGTAAAACCCGGACTAGCGGAAAAAGACCAACGTCTCGAATTTTGGGCATGGAATTTCATTGCCGATCGTGATACCACTCTCAACATTCGCTATCATCGTATGGAAGTCTATGGACTACGTATTTTCCACATCCCTGGAGGCATGCCCACCTATCAGATATATGTTCGACCCATGAGTCTGACCCGCACCCTGCAATGGCAAAAAGAAGAAAAATCCTCACTTGTACATGCACAGGATCTTAGCAAGATTGAGCAAACAGGTTTAAGCAAACAAGCCAAAGGCGTTTTGCTGGCACCATCGGCTGACAAACTAAAAGCTATCGTTTGGATAAATGGAGAAGAAGTACCTGTTCTGATGAAACAAGAGATAAAAGAGTACTTCGATGCTACCGAATACGGCAATGCCTATCTGCTGACCGTGGATATGCCCAGACACCAGAAAAATATTCTCCCCTACCGAATATTTAAAGTAGAGTTAACTGATTTAGAGAATGGTGACCGTGGAGAAGGGCTTTATTATATGGAAAAAGAGAACTATATAAAATAAAAAGAAGCGGTAGAATACCGCTTCTTGAGCCGAAACCGGGACTCGAACCCGGGACCTATTCATTACGAATGAATTGCTCTACCAACTGAGCCATTTCGGCAACTGTTTTTTCTGCAATATCGGGTGCTTTTCTGAAAAAGCGTTGCAAATATATATCTTTCTTTCGAAATAAAGAAACTAAAAGCGGATAATTTTTCAGTTATCCGATTTTGTTATGTCAATTGATGCCGGATTTATTAGTAGGCTTCTTCATGTATCCCTTTCATGGCCCATCCGCTTGGTTCGTTTATGTTCTTGAAAGCGGTATCCCACGTAAGAGCTTCAACGGTAGAATTGTTTTCTTTTATGTAAAGATTATAACATCAAGGCGTAAAAACTATTTTACACTAATTGCTCTCCTCATCAAATACCCGTGATATACTGAAATTTACCCACTCCATACCCAAACAATTCAATATCCGTCAAAGTTTGATGGTCTTTACCTTACCTGGAATGATGGTCAGATGCACCGTTCCATCCTTTTCTATCTCCACCTTCTGATATCTGGCCTCCACCACCACTTTTCCATCCAGTGCCATCACCCCCCACTGGCAGGCATTCCCTTCAAAAGCACAATAACCGCCTACAGGAATACAGATATTCCGGTAACAAGGAGGCACTACGATACGATCTCCCCATTTCAGCCCCCACTTCATCCCCATCCGGAAAGGAAGGACATCTTTTATTTCCTCCAGCCTCTTCCGCCTTTTCTCTTCCTCATTCTGTTGCCGTTCCCGCTGTACGCTCTCCGCACGCCGCCCGGCTTCCTTCCTCAGACCTTCCACCACGGAGGCAAAATCCGCCTCGCCCGCCTTAGGAGCATTACAAGCTATATACCGCTTCCCCTTTCCTTTCTCCACATGATAATAGTTTCCTTCCCCGTCCATCACCACGATGCTCCGATCCGCCAAACAACCACAACACCAGTACACCTCTTCATCATCCCCTTCCAGCACGCAGGCGAAGACATCAAATATAGTAGACCACACAGGATCAACTAGCCGGCAAGACTTCGGAACACGGTAATCCGGTATCTTCAAGTAGAAACCATAAAAACAAAGACTGTCTTTGTGCAAACCATGCATAGAGGTATACGCCTTCCGCGTGCGGCTATGGAAAGTCTCCCCCACCCGCAGCAGCTCTATGCCGCCGTATGAAAAAACCACCGGCCTCTCCTGATAAGTTCTGTTTGTCTTCAAATCGGTATAACAGTCACTCCCATCCTCTTTGGTGACAGAAAGAAGTTCTCCCTTCAGGAATCTCAATCTCCGGCAGCGGTCTGTTACCATCAGGGGAGTTCCGGAATCATCCACCACTCCTGTCCGGCCGTCCTCAAAACGGACAGCAGCCCGGTTTGCACAAATATCAAATACTTCCCGGTATTGAGGAATCACTGTGATTTTGTTCCCGCACCTCAAGCCCCACAAACCACTCTGCCGGTCATGACAGGCTTTCAAAGCAGTCCGTTGCTCCCCACCGACCGGACCACCTCCTCCCAAACAAATCAAATCCCCTTTCCGAATAGCATCCAGCAGACAGTTGTGTGTCATCACAATTTCCAGTCCTTCATTCTGTTTGCTATCTTCCGATAGAGAGCAAGACACAGACAGCCCGCTGTTCTCCATCCGTGTCCGGGGCTGAGCATTTCCCGCCATCCGTCCTTCGAACATCGCCTCCCAGTCACGGTCACGGACAGGCAGACCGAATATCCGGTGCAAGCCCACATTATCTATCAGCATACATGATTCCTTATTATCCGACTTCCGCAGCCCCCGGCCCACCTGTTGCAGGTATTTCGCCAACGAAAGCGTGGGACGTGCCAGCTGCACGAACTCCACATCGGGACAGTCAAAACCTTCGGAAAAAATATCCACATTGACCAACACGCTGATCTTTCCCCGCCTGAAATCCTCTACCAGTTCCTTGCGTTCCAGAGCGGGGGTCCTGCTGTCGATAGCAACAGACTCCACGCCATGCAGGCTGTAATAAGCCGCAATCTGTCGGGCGTGTGCGATGCTCACGGCATAGACTATCCCTTTCTTCCCAGCGGCATATCGACGGACGCTCTCATACAATTGGCGGATACCGGTTTCCCGGTTCAGCACCGCATTCATTTCCTTCACCTGGTAATCCCCGTCCGCACCCCGCTTCTTCAACGAGTCAACCAGCCGCTGTTCCCTGCTGTTCGCACGGATGGACACATAGTCAAAGGACGACAACCAGCCCCTCCCGATAAATTCCGCAATACTCCATGAGGTAATCAGGGTATCAAACAAATCCGTGAATCCTTTGCGGTTCAGCCGACAGGGGGTAGCGGTCATACCCAATTTCCTCGCCTCCGGATAACTCTTCCAAAGCTCCCGATAAGTTTCTGCCAGGGCATGATGTGCCTCGTCAATAACAATCAAATCCGGCTGTCCGTTCACAATCTTCCGGTTTCGTGACAACCACTGGATGGACATCACCCTCACACTTCCGTCCTCCCTCCCCATTCCATAACGGGAAACCGTCTCCTCTATCTGCTCCACCAGTTCCCGACGATGCGCCACAATCCATACCCGGCTACCGGAACCACACAAGAACTCCCTCACTATGGCAGCCAGCAGGTGTGTCTTTCCCGTGCCTGTAGGCATCTGTACCATCACACTCCGGTGAAGCTCCCACTCTTCAAAGAGCCTGAGCTTCATCTCCTGCTGGTAGTCACGAAGACAATCGTTCTTGCAATACATTATACGGATGCCAGTCGCTACCGACAACAAAAACAAGGAAGGCCGCATACGTTATCGCATACAGCCTATAGTAAATATTCTATCTTTATAAATTTATTTTATCGGCGGTTATGAACTGTTCCTCCACCGAATTCAGACAGGACCTATTATTGTCTATCCCTCTATAATCCAATCACTCAAAGTGTGACTTTCCGAGTCAAAGTTTATCCCCACCTTCACTACGGGAAGTCCGCAAAACGGAAAAGAATAAAGGTAACGAACGGTAACCGTCATATTATAAGTATCCAACCCCTATGGCAATAGTCCTTATCTCCTGTATTCACTGGGGTTTGGGATGTATCGTAAGATTGAATTGTAAATATTTGATTTTAGCCACTGAAAAGTGCCTAAAAAACATTTGAGCTAATAATTTAAGCGATTTCTCAACGATTGGCCCATGCCAATCCGATATTATGAAGAAGGGTAAGATTAACAAAATGAAACATACTATTCCACCAACGATAATAAACTTTTCATCTTTTTGATTAAAAGTTCAGTTCGGTTAAAAAGAGGTTTTACATCTTCTTCAGCCCAATCGAACATGTCATCATAATCACCGGCATGACGCATATTCTGTAAACGAGAGACCAAACGCATCTCATCTTTGTCCAACCCCTTTAGTTGCAAATTCCTGCCCCAACAAACAAATTACACCGCTATGGGTCTTAGATGTAAAACCTTTATCTATCAATAATGCGGAAGCCATGTGGAAGACAGCATAATACAAACGATTTGCAACCAAATTCCAATGATTCATGGTAGCATTGTCCGAAGCTTCAATAAAAACGCTATCAGCCTTTTGAACACGGTAAGCAATAATAGATTTCTTTTCTTCTATACTTAGTGGCATAATTCAATTCCCTCCTGTTCTACATTCTTATAAAAAAGAGTGAAACTCCGTCTTTGCCAATCTGTATAAGTATATATCAATGGATTGATATCCGCACCGATTTTCCAACCTAATTCAACCAGTGGATAAGCTACACGGTCAAAATCTTCATTATATATGCGAGATTTGTCCAATAAAATAAGAATATCCCAATCGGACTCATGATGTGCATCCCCACGAGCCTGAGAACCGAATAAAATGACACGACTCCCTGAAGGCATCACCTGACGAGCCGTTTCACGAATGGAATGGATAATCTCATTTTTTTGCATAATGGTATTAGCTTAATATATTGTATGACAAAGAAACAAATTATATTCCGCTTATCCAATAATGAAGCAATTATATTTTAGTTTTTTTATGTAAGCACTCAATTTAGGGCATCCCCCTTCGAAAGGGCACTTTTCAGTGCCCTAAACTGAGTTTTGTTAATTAATTAGTCTTGTGAATTTAACATTGGCTTGTAGCCAAAGTGATTTTGTCAGGAACCATGTTAACATAATCCCTGCACCCGTTAAAGATATTTTTGAAAAAAGTTCCGATGAAGTTCCAGATAGAACTGCCATGAAGCTTTACCGTTCCAATCACACTGTGATAGGTTGCCGCCATCTCAGCACCAGCATCACTACCATAATGAAGTGAATTGTTGCGTTGAGTAGTCAGCTTTCGAATGGTTCGCTCAGCCAGGTTGTTGTCTATTGGTAATTCACCATCATCCAAGTAAGCAAAGATCTCTTTCCAGAACCGGTTCAGATAATTGAGAGCTTCTTATAATACTGACTTCTAAATTCTGAATCCTTTGTCAGTTCACTATCTAACAAGCTGCGCAACTCTATCAGAAGTTCCTTCGTTGCCAGGCTTTGCCTTTCTTGAAACCTTTCTTTTGGAGTTAATCCGGCATCATCGTATTTACGATCCCTCATAAAGAACTCCTTTAAAATTTCGGAAAAGCGTTCTGCATTCGGTTCACTACCCTGATTGGAAGCCTTGACAAACTTGTTCTTGGCATGTGACATACAAACTTGGTGTACAGTATCTTTAAACCGGCCTGATTTCAGCTCATTGCCGATAAATACATAAGCATTGTATCCGTCGGACATAATACTCTTCAATTCTGCATCGCCCAAAAAGTCTGTTAGTACATCACGACCACGCGAGCCATTCTCATAGAAGAAAATGGCTGTTTTCCGAGCCTTGTTGACCAGAACCCAAATGTAGCACTTCTTATAGTGATCGTATTTGCGCACTTTACACCAGGTCTCATCGCAGTTCACAATCGAATCTTTTTCCAAAGCTATAGACCTCAATACACAAACCAGTTCGTCCAGGTATGTCTTGCCCTTCGTAAGCCAGTTGCGCAACGTGTTTTTAGAAATGGTCATGCCCATATCTGTCAGCCATTGATGAAGAAGACCAAAAGTCACATTCTTTACATAAACTTCATAGGAAATAGCCTGCAGAAATTCAGGAGTAGCCTTAGTGCCTTCAAAATTGGTTACTACCTCAGGATGACCTTCGGAAGGGAAATAACCCCACTTGGGCTTTTTTACCAAGCTCTGCATAATGAACCATCTCGAAGCATTCTTCCGTCAAGAAAATACGAAAACTGAATACCCGTACCATTCTTCTTTCAATGATGCGACCGGGAACCTTTGTCAAATCGGAAGGATGCTCTATCGCCTCTCCAACTACTCCCATCCTTTTATAACCGTCAGGGCGATTGGATAAATCACGCTCTTTCTTGGAAGACTCTTTTACCTCTTGAGATGGAGCATGATCAACTGAATCCGTACGAAGCGTATCATCGGTTCCATCATAATCATCTTTCTCCTTCCGGCGGTCTGAATCACTTGTTTTAGCTTTAGATTGTATCTTTGACGTCTATCACCAAAACGTTCCTGATGGGCATAATCAAGTTTTTCTTGAAGTGATTTTATCTTACGCTCAGCCGATTTGCGAAGTTTATGCTCTTCTGACAACCGATTCTCAAGGTCAACATGTTTCGATTGCATGGATGACATCTGATCCTTCAGTTCTTTCATCTGAGCCATAAAATCCTCCAAAACAAGCTTCATGGCATCACCTGTCAACCTGAGATCCTGATTTTGCTCAGCAAGGTATTGTATGTATCGGTCTTTCTGATCCTCTGCCATACCTGCACTATAATTTATAGGGTTGCGTGAGTAGGTTTCCCTACTCAACAACTCTCGTTTTGTTGTAATTATATCTTGCAGATCGATCATACTTAAACCTTTGATTTACAGCATTAAAGGTAATAAAATAATCGCAAAACCGCAAGTGGATAAATAGATTGATTATCTGATTTTTAATGTTTTAACTATAGGATTCTCAAGAATCAAAACCACGTCCTTCCAGGCAATCCGATAAACAGTATCTGCCCCGTTCCGCTCCACTTTCATAAACTGATAGCCTGCCACAAACTTCTTTTCGAACAGACTATATGAACGATTATCAAATGAAAACATACGGACTATTCTGCGATTTCGAGACATGACTATAAAGACGTCTCCATCATTGGGCTCACGGTGAAGCCGTTCACGAATGACAGACAGCACACGGCTATGTTTACAACGCATATCGGTAAAATCACGGACATAATAAAAATGATTCAGACCGGTAACACTCAACATAACCCCTCCAGTTTCTCTACCATACGAACCAAATCCGGATAGCTTAAATTCTTTTGGGACAAATGCAAGCCATTGCTGATACGAATCTCAACCCAAATACGAACAGGGTGATCAGTTCTGCCTGGTAATACCGGTTGAGATTGATCAATGGCACTGGATTTTTCCTCATGACCGATTACAGGAGCACCATCAACCTGGACTTCAACTACTTTTTTCCGGGTATCCCTGTACCATTTCTGAAAGATGTTATAAGGAACTTTGTTCTTAACACAAAACGATTGGAGAGATTCTCCATGAGGCAAAGCCTCGGTCTGGTATTGAAAGTAAAATCTTTCAAGATCTTCACTGCTATACATAAATTCTAAAATTTTTGTTCGCAGCGAAGATAGAGGTTTCAATTATGAGCCAATTTTTGACTGCTTACCTAATAGAATAATTTATTTTATCATTTCAGATGAATCTTGAAATAAATGCCGCCGGAGAAGTATTTGCAACGGTTCAATTCTATTACAGCGTTGATGTAGTCTTTCCAAAAGCTGTATTCCATACCTACATTCATTTGATATTTCGGTCCATTGGGATTGAATGTCAAGTCCTCTTTCACATCTGTATAACCAGGAACAACCTCAGCCATTAAATTGACACCATTAACAGCTTTTCTTATCCATGAATCATTCTCTTTCAAATGGAAACAAAAGTTCACGCCCATAGCAGGATTATTCAGTTTATTGTCGAAACGGTTGCTGTATATCCACGATATGTGCGTACCTAACGTACCTATATTATCAAAATTGACATGTTTGGTTATTGCCAGATAATAACGATTCCAAAAGCCATTACCATAGTCTTGATTCTGCTGATTGGATAAGGAACCACCATTCGCCGAATCACCTATCGCATCATTGGCACCTATCACCACTTGAGGTGTCCATGGTTTCCACCAACCTTCCTTCCACACCCGCAAGCGAAAATGAAAAGAACGGTCCTGGTTGGTGAACTTGCCATACGTAGATGGCACCCAATAGCCGGAGTTATTGCCATAATCCGTAGGAACTGCCTTATGACCAGTACACAGATATCCGGCTTCCAGCCAAGGAAAAATAGTTATATTGATATAATAGTTCCATGTATCATACCACCAACGGGGTACTGTAGCATGATGATTCAGCCAGTTACCACCTGCCATAAAAGTCTTGTCACGCTGCATGTCGGCAGTAGGAAGATTCATCAATCCCGTCGTGCCATAATTTATTTGAGCCGTTGCCCCCTGTACTATCCACAAAAACAAACCGGCAAGACAACATCTTCCTATTTTCATATTCCTCATTCTTCGAACTTATTTTTTTACCGATACCGCTTCCACTTCTTTTTCTCTTCATGTTTCATCATCATCAACATCAATTTTACGTCCATAAAGAGAAAGTAAGTGCTACCCACCATCAATGGCAGCCACCAACCATATTCCTGCCAGACAGGCATCTCGTTTACCGCATAGTATACTCCTGCCACCCCCAGCCAAAACAGCAGGGTAAGGGCCAGCATACGTTTCCATATCAGTTTTACTGCAAAATGATAAAGGCGGAAAGAAGGAACAATCATATTTGGGAAATATTGCGTCGTGAAATCAACTTACTGATATAAAGATTCATCAGTGTCCATACGGCCACATCACAGAGGAACAGCACCGTATTGTTCAGATAGCTTACCAGAAACACATTGGAGGCACAAAACAAAAACGAAATGCATAGAATGGAAATCATCGCTTTACGCGGTGTGAATCCCATGGCAAGAAACTTGTGATGAATATGTGTCTTATCCGGCATAAAGGGGTCTTTGCCACGACGTACACGGCCTAGAACCACCCTTACCACATCCAGGCAGGGAACTAACAATACACTGAAAGATATCAATATGGCACCTTCATAATTAATACCCGCCTCATACGTATTCATAGTGTATTGCACTGCCAGGAAACTTAATATATAGCCCAAGGTAAGACTTCCTGTATCTCCCATAAAGATTTTCCGTCCCCTGTCCGCATTTCCAAATACATTATAAAAAAAGAACGGAAGCAACACTCCCACGGTAGTAAAAGCCAGCAATGCACTCATCCATCTGTCATCAATGACAGCCAGTGTGCCAAAGACGGACAATGCTACCATACTCAGTCCCGATGCCAAACCGTCAATGCCGTCTATCAGGTTAATGGCATTGGTGATAAAAATCACGAGCACCAAGGTAAGAGGAATACCGATGAAAGGAGAAACTGCATGAATACCGAACAGCCCGTAAAAATCATTGATATAAAGCCCCGCCAACGGAAACATGAAGGCTGCAATCAATTGCACTATAAATTTCTGACGATAGCGAACCCCTATCAAATCATCCGCAATACCTACAATATACAGCAATGTCAACCCTGTACACATAAACAGTATCTGTACCCAATGTTGTCCTGTATCCACTAAGGAGACCCATCCTGTCATATAACAGATTCCTATCAAGAAAGTTACAGTGAACAAGATGGCCGGGAAAAAGGACACTCCACCCAGCCGGGATACCGGTTTTTTGTGCACCTTCCGTGCGTCCGGAGTATCAAACAGACGTTTACGGAGGGAGATAATTAAAATACGGGGAATAATGATACGGGCAAGGGCTACGGCTATGAAGAAGCCGCAGAAGACCACTATAAAGTTTAGCATAATCTGTTAGTTTAAAATACCTATAATGAAATGAAGGCTCAAATAAGAGCATGGAAATTTTGTAAGACACTCTAAAGAGTTCCTTACAAAAAAGGAGCAATAAAATTCGTTTGGGATTATTGATTTTCGGGATTATTGAGTCATCTCCCGTCATGCATATTTACAAAGAAATAAAAATCGTTGCAGTTCTTTTTAATATGCTGCATTCATTATCATAATACTGCAGCAATTTTTCTTACATTGGCAAGTCGCTCTGCAAAAGACTTGTCTCGTTTAGTTACCAGCATGTCATAATCTGCCTGAAGCCTCAACAATAAATAAGCAGGAATGTTCAAAGCCTTTTCACACAAGAGGGCAAACTTGGTATTTACGGGACGTTTTCCCCTTACGATGTCATTCAAGACGGTATATGAAACTCCCATATCCATCGCAAGCTGTTTTTGCGATATGTTGCAGCACTCCAACTCATCCTTAAGTAATTTGCCCGGATGCGTCGGCTCAAACGGTTCCAAATTATTCGCTATCATATATTAGGATTAACACCTTCAAATTCAATCATAACGCAATTATTTAAACAGTTCATCTATCCGGGTTTCGTCACGTCGGATGAGTTCAGCGTCCCACTCACAGGCAGCCATCAGCTCCATTGTCATTTTTGATTTTTCATCAGGGTGTCATATCTGAATATGGGTCTTCAAAGATTCAGGAATGCCCTCCAGTTTCTCTACCAGACTTTTCAAACCTGCGTAGCTTAAATTTTTCTGACTGATATGAACACCATTGCTCATGCGGATATCCACCAGGATTCGAAGTCCGGTATTCGAAGAAAGCCGGGTAGCCACTTCCGGAGTTCCTTCAGGAAGTAGGGAAGGAATTCCCTGCATTTCTGCTTCTGGGGAGGGAGCACCCAAAACTTGAACAGGAATTATCTTCTTTCGGGTATCCTTGTACCATTTTGCAAACAGATTATAAGGTACTTTGTTCGACAAACAGAATTGCTCAATCGAAACATCCACAGGGACACCTTCCAATTTATAGTGCACAAACAGACACTCAAAATCAGTGTAACTATACATAAACTTTGCTTTTCATTTAACGAAAGCAAAGTGCTGACTTTTATAGCGTTTATCATATACGTCATTTTTGGACGCTAACGCGATACGGACCACTTCATAAAGGTGACCTGACTGACCATTACCATCAAAATTAACTTTCTCTTGTGAATGTATATCTGTATCCCTATTGTTCAGCAAGCGGACTTGTTCGGTCGTGTTATTTTTGTTTGGATTATGCTAAATGTCATTTAGGGATGCTAACTCAATTTGAAGATAACCTAATGCTACTACAATAAATGAGTAACCAATTTGTAGAATTGCTGAGATATTGCATCAAATGAAAGATTCTGTTGCACATACTTTCTTGCGTCTTTTCCCATAGCACATCTCACATCCTTATGGCTTAATAAAAAAATAATTCTCTCAGCCATATCATTATCATTCTTTTCTATGGCTATTTCGCCTTTTATGATAAGTCCTTCAGCACCTATTGGAGTTGTCACAACACATTTCCCACTACCCATGGCCTGTATTATTTTATTCTGAATACCTGCACCGGACAACATAGGAGCTACGATAATGGATGCCAGATTAAAATATTCATTTATATTCTCAACAAAACCTGTCACTATTACCTTTTTGCCATCATGAAGTTTAAGCACATCTCTATCAGGAGAAGCTCCTACTATGTAAAAAGTGACATCAGGAATCTTATTTCTGATTAAGGGAAGTACATTCTTCACAAAATTGCTTACGGCTAATATATTAGGAGCATAACTCATTTTACCAATAAAAGCGAGATTATGCCCTTCTGTTTCTTCCACATATTCAGACACATCCGCCATATTGCCAACGACCTGAATATTTTTTTTCACCTTTGAATTGCGCAATATATAATCTTTGTCAATATCCGATATAACAGCAGCATTATCAAATTCTTGCAATAAAAGCGACTCATAAATTTTACAGCGATGATAATCTATGTTATAGACAACTTTCATCAGCAAGTTAGCATGCTTACGAGCCTTTTCATAATTCATAGAGATAGCGTCCACAAAATCTATTACACGGCTTACGGACGTATGCCGTCTGAAGTATTCTGCTGTTCTCAGATTATTGCAATATACTACGTCATAATCATTTATAATTGAGTCTATATAATTCTGTACCTTTTTAGAATAGTAATAATTTACCTGTATAGGAAGAGAATTATACAAAAATCTCATTGCAGACACAAAATGATCCACTTTTGACATTTTAAAATATCTCCAAGTACCATACCTTTCGTACTCCGCCATTTTTTCTTTAGAAATATCTGTAGGAGTTATTATAATCAAATGAATATTGAAATATTCCGCTAATAGTCGTAAACTCTGAAAAGTTCGTATTTGATCTCCACCAATTATCGGAAAAATTGGACGGGAAGATATAAATAATAGTTTCTTCATTATTTAGACAATCTATTTACAAATACATACCACATTAATTTTAAGCGATACGAAATTTTAAAAAACAAACTATTGGGTGAGTTCAAATCACTCACATTATTGGAGTGTCTTCTATAAAGTAGCAAAGGGGTTTCTATAAATTCAATTTTAAAATTATTGAAATAAGCGTTCAATCCAATCCAGCAATCGTGCAAGAAAAGTTTCTTTGGGAAAGGTAAAGCCACCTGCAAAACATCCCGTTTAAAAGCCGAGCAACATCCCCTAAAAGGAAGATTTTTTAATATTTTTACAACATTCGGATTATCATACGGATTCCCATCATAATACAACTCTTCTATAAGTTCATCCATTTCGTCTATAATTGAAAAATTAGATGTGACAAAATCGGCCTTTTCCAACACCTTCATAAAAACAGAAACCCTGTTTTCCACCCAAATATCATCTTGATCTGCCAAAAAAATGATTTCTCCTTGTGCATGTCTCAATGCATTATGGAAATTGGCAGTAGCATAATAATACGAAGACAAATAGAGCTTTGAATAATCAAAACATTGTTTATAGGTAAAGATCTTTATACGCTTATCTTCCAAAGATTGTATTAAGTTGATTGTCTGATCAGTCGAACCATCATCCGAGATTACAATTTCATCCGAAAAATCAAGTTGAGAAAGAATGCTTTCAAGCTGTTTTTTTATGTACTTCTCACCGTTGTGAGTCGCTATGCAAACGGATATCATTTCAGATATTCTATAATTAGTTGTGCTCCATCCACATTTGAAATAGGCAGACAGGGAACTATTTTATCCCGTAATGAATAAAACAAGCCTTCGTCTTTTGATGACACAATCTTTACTTTATTATCAAACTCAGCTCTCCTTAGGTCGTTTATTTTAGGAGTGCTCAGGTCGTAATAATGCAAATGGAACACACATATATTATTATTGTTTAATATTTCTACCCCCATTAAACACCTGTTTATCAGCTTGATAGCAGCATCACAGCTTTAGGCTTATTAAAGCCTCCCATCACTCGCTTCTTCTTATATGAAAGGTAATTATGCAATCCGTTGGCATCACGACTAGCAAACCTCAATCGTTCATCTCGACGAAATAAACGATAATTCAAATCCGGATACCAAACTTTATCATCAGACATATCCACTCTGATACCATTCCTCCAAAAGTGATAACGAGGAAAAGCTACCAGCAAAGCAGACAACATAGCTTTCTCGTCCAATTTGCTTTTAAAATCAACAGGAATACGCTCGTCTATATCAATGTAAAGACACCAGTCCATAGAAGACGCTTCAATCATCAGATTCCGACGGGCCACTTCATTAAAACCTTGTTTATATTCACTTCCTTTGGGTTGCTCCCAATGGAGCACTCGTATATGTGAATATTTCACTTTGTACTCCAATAAACGTTCATAAGTTCCATCAGAACTTCCACCGTCCAAGAAAACGACTTCGTCAATACAAGCGTCTATCATGTTGCGCACGAATGCATCCACGTGCTTGATTTCATTACGAACCAAGACGTTGGCAGATATAGTAACAGACATAACAAGTTAAATTAAATATTCCTTAAACAATAGTTTTTTTACTTCTTCATACCGACTTTCCCATGTATTCTTTTCGGCAAAAGCTTTCATTTCCTTTCCCTTTTCGGTAGTAATCTGTAGTTCTCCTTCACAGAGCTGAGTCACTAAACTCATAAACTCTTCATTGCTATGGTATAAATTTACGTACGGAAGAAATTTCTCCATCTCACCATAATGGGGAGCTATAATAGGCTTTTCCATATAAATGTATTCATACATCTTCACCGGATTTACAGATCTAATCAACTCATTTACAATAAAAGGCATAACCAAAGCAGAAGCCTGCTCCATGAGCGAATAGATATACTGTCTCTCAACGGAACCTATATAATGAAGTTGTTTATGAGAAGGAATTTCACAATCCTTGGGACCAACAAGAACTAATTGTACATCTTTGTTTTTATCCAAAGCCTCACAAATAAGTTTAAAATCAAACCATTGAGATATTGTTCCAATATATAGAAGAGAACACTTAGGTAGTTTCAACAAGTTTATAGCCTCTTGTACTTTAGAAGGATAGCTATCAAAACTCGCGATTCGAGGCAACGAAATGGCATTATTAATAACATGAATATCCCTGTCGATTCCGGAACGTGATATTACTTTTTCCTTCAAATACGCTGACGAGCATAATACTATATCCGCATGTTTCATTAAGCCGATTTCCCAGTTTACAAGTTGTTCGCAATATACTGGGGATGATTTAGAAGAAGGAAATTCTGCAATATCATCCATACAATCATAAATGATCTTAGCTCCCTTGTTCACAGCACCTATACAGGGATATAAAGCCGGACTGGTAAGCCAAATAAAATCATATTTAGCTTTCCTCTTTAAAGAAAACCTCAATGATAAAGACTGACTCCACTCCAAAGTAAAATATTTTAATATCGGTAGTTTGTGCCAAGGAAACATGAAAAAACTATCTATAAACAAATTACTTATAGTTTCACTATTGGAGGTAAGCAGATGCTTCTTGGTCACCTTAAAAGGTTGCTTATACTTAACGTCAACAACAGCATCTTCAGCCAATTTCTCTGCAAAGAAATGTGGACGTTGCTTTATCCATCCCCAAGGGATGTGCATCAAATAAAGGATATGTTTCATTTCTCAATTTCTTTATACGGGGAATGAATAAAGTTATAATCAGACCTCTCTTCAAAAGACAAATCTTTATCTAAATAGAAGAAATAGTTAGTATAAGGAACCATATACACATTCCTCATCTGATTTATATTCGAAAAAAGAGCTAATGCATATATAATAAATACATAAAAAAGTTTTTGACCTGATTTCATTGAATATAGAGATAATGCAATGGCTATCGAATAGAAAATGGATATAAAGAGCTGGATTCTGGAAAAAATCAACACTGTTAATCCTAATCTGAAAATAAAAATATACAGAATCCCCATATTAAAAATAAGATTCCCGCAAGGCTTATTGGTAATAATCTTTCTAGACTTAAGTATTACTAGGAAAAAAAAGATGTGAATAAAATATCCTAATGATAATATTTTTCCCGCCCCTGTTGTTTCTGCTTCTTCTCCAATAGTATAATTTTCAATTTTGGCAGCCACTTGTGGCAGAAAGAATAATAATTTCCCAATCAGAGAAAACACCCAGTCTGCATTAAGAAGCAAAAGGTTTACCATTATAAAAGCAATAACAATAGTCCTATTTGAGAAAGAGCGATTGCAAAAATATAAAGGTATCAGCAGGAAGGCAGAGAAATGGCAGAGAATTGCTAATAAACAGAATAACAGATATTTTTTAAAATTCCGTTCATAGAAATAGCGAATCGAACATAAAAAAATATACACCGCTATCAAATTCCTAAATGGAGTATCTATAAAAACCATAATTCCCCAGAAACCTAAATAGAATGTTAAGGCCAGAAGAGAAATATTAAATGGACAGAACCTTTTGAATATACTGATAACTTTATAAAAAATAAGTACTTTAATTATCAAATAAAAAGTCCAAAAATTTAACTGAGCCTCATTCCCTATGATATTAAAACATAAATATAGGGGCTCAACAAATAAAAATCTCCAATAAAAATTATTTGGTTCTTTGTAAGAATTGTATATTTCTTCATATGCCCGCCAATCCGAGCCTGTCATGTAGCCAAAACAGATAATGAAACAGACTAATAAGACTACAAGCTCAAATATTCGTTTATCAGGTCTTTTGTATGTATATAAAAAAGATACAAATACTATGGATATAGTAAATATATAAGGGGTCATAACTTTAATTTGTCCGCTATTCTGCCACAAGCCAGTCCGTCCCCATAGGGATTTACAGCCTTACTCATTTTCTCATAATAAGCATTGTCATCAAGTAATGCAGATACCTCATTTATAATTTTGACATAATCAGTACCCACTAATTTCACCGTACCTGCTTCCAAAGCTTCTGGACGTTCCGTAGTGTTGCGCATCACAAGCACAGGCTTGCCGAGGCCCGGTGCTTCTTCCTGAATGCCCCCACTATCTGTCAACACAATCGTAGATTTTTCCATCAGATAAACAAAAGACAAATATTCAAGTGGCTCAATAAAGAACATATTTCCAAGTCCCGTTAAATCCTCGCCAAACACCTCATGGATCGGCTTACGTACATTAGGATTAAGGTGCATCGGATATACAAAGTCCACATCTGGATACTTCTTTACTAAATCTTTAATAGCAGTACACATTGAAATAAAACCATCACCAAAGTTTTCACGGCGATGTCCGGTAATTAAAACCAATTTCTTTCCATCTTTCAAACGCCCTACGTCATAACCGGCACTATTCAAACTTCTTTCAAGCTCTGCATCTAATACATTATCACTTTTAATCTTATCTACCACCATATACAGAGCGTCAATCACTGTATTACCGGTCACTGTTATAGCTTCCTCTTTAATTCCTTCATTTAATAAATTTTGCCTACTCAACGAAGTGGGAGAAAAATGATAAGCAGCGATACGGCCTGTTATCTGACGGTTCATCTCTTCCGGCCATGGGCTATATATATTATGCGTACGCAATCCTGCCTCCACATGTCCCACTGGAATCTGCTGATAGAATGCAGCCAATGCCGCTGCGGTAGATGTCGTTGTATCGCCATGCACCAGTACCACATCGGGATGTACCTCTTTTAGCACATCACGCATACCTGTAAGCACACGCGCTGTCACATCATACAAATCTTGTTCCTGCTTCATGATATTTAAGTCATAATCAGGTTTAATTTCAAAAATGGCCAATACCTGATCCAACATTTCACGATGCTGTCCCGTAACACAAATTATTGTTTTAAATTTATCTGATTCTTTTTGGAACGCCTTGACCAATGGAGCCATTTTTATAGCCTCTGGACGAGTTCCGAAAACCAACATTACTTTTTTCATTTTTTTAAACCTAATACTATTAATACTTTCTTTATACACAATTTTAATCCCAACAGACCAATACGAATGAAATATATAAATAAACAGTTTCTTTCTATAGTCATCATTTCTTTCTGCGTTCTCCACACATTTCTGCTAGATATACCATCAGTTGCATCATAAATAGCCACCACCAATTGAATATATTGGAATTCTACCTTTCTCTGCTTTAACTGAAAAAAGAAATTATAATCAGCTGCAATTTTATATCTTAAGTCAAAAGGATTGCTAACCAGAAGATTTCTTCTGCAAAAAATAGACTGATGACAAGAAGGCATTATTTTGTGATGTGTATCATCACCAAATCTAACTATCTTCTCTCTATTTCTAAACACAACCAATGTATCACCAAATACAATTCCAACTCTATTTATAATTATATTCTGATGAAATAATTTGTCTATAACATCGCCATCAGTAAAGATGTCTCCTGCATTCATAAAGTTTATCCATTCTCCTGTAGCAACAACAACTCCTTTGTTCATCGCATCATAAATCCCCTTATCTGGTTCACTCACCCAATAAGCGATTTTATCCTCATATTTCTTGATAATGTCCACTGTTCCATCTGTACTTCCTCCATCAATAATAATATATTCAACATTCGGATAAGTCTGATTAATAACGGAAAGGATAGTCTGTTCAATAGTTAAAACAGCGTTATATGACACTGTCACAATTGAAATCAAAGTATCTGTTTCTTTAAATAAATTCATCTATATCTCATTTTATCATATTCCATTTTCTCATATGCTGCTCTGTCACTATTTTATATGAAAACTTATTTGAAACAGAGTCAATCATATTCTTCTTTATTGCTTCATCCTCAGAATGACTTAATGCCCAAAGAATTCCATCTTTCAAATCTTCAATATCTTTTTCTCTTGCTAGATATCCAGTTTTCTCATGTTCTATAATATCAGGGATTCCTCCCAAATCGAACCCCACAGGAATGGTACCACACGCTTGCGCTTCTATTATGGTTTGTCCAAATGATTCAGCCAAAGAAGATGTTACATAAACATCAACTGCATTATATAACAATGTCAAAGAGTACTCATCAGATATTTTCCCCATAGAATAAGACGCAAATGGAAAAGAAGAAATTTCGTCAGGACAAAGAAAGTTTCCAAGCACCACTATTGCCATGTTTAACCCAGACATTCTACCTAGTGCTTTCTTTAAAAGAGGCCATCCTTTATATGGATTTTGTGTTCCTGAATCTGCTGCAAATAAAATTAGTTGAGTATTTAAAGGAAGCTGTAATAATTGACGGGCTACGATTTTATCTATCGGACTAAATCTAACAGTATTAAGCAAATTTGGAATAATCATCCTATCAACATGATGGAATAAAGCACTTTTTCCTACGCAATCATCCATCCAATGACTTGGAGATATAAGATGAAGATTACTATAATTCTTCAATCTTTCTTTATTCTTAAATACATATTTACATATCCATTTCACACTAGTTCTATTTATAGTAGGGCACTCATTGCATAACGAGTAATATTTTTGACAAGAAAAGGCATGGTGACAACCACCTGTCAACAGCCACATATCATGAAGGAAAATAAAAGTCGGTTTCCCTAACTTAAGTATGCTTTCTATTTCTTTAACAGTTAAAAAACCGCCATTAATCCAATGGATATATATGATGTCAGCCTCTTGTACAAGAGGCAAGTTGTGAATTCGACAGCTCCAATATCTACCCATAGAAAATGTCACAACATTATGCAACATTTTTTCTTTTATTAAAGTACGCAAAGGGATTAACGGTTTATAGAATAACTTTTCCCATATACTACAAAAAGAAGAAAAACGTTCGACTGTAGGATTCAAAGTTATTTTATTATATACCAACATTTTTGAATCTACTCCTTCATTTTGTAAAGCTTCATTAAGACGATATGCAGCTATTGCCGCTCCACCTTGACGATCGGATGTAGATATATGTAAAACTTTCATCTTGTAATTGATTTATTAATATCACAAATACTTATTATTGTTTTACAATACTCTTCAGATATGAATAGAAGTTCTGTCCCAACAAAAATTTTAATCCCCTTTTTATAACTTCCCCCTTTTTGTCGTTTCTATAAATTTTTTCTATCATTATTCTATTAAATCTTTTTGTAAACACACCTTTATGTTTTGGAGCAAAAGGATAATGTCGTTCTCCAAAAAATCCCTCAACTAACTTCAAGACACTCGCATTAGTATGCACGCCATACGCTCCTATATTCATAACAAGATTAACAATAGGGTAAACGCCATACGAATCATTTTTAAAGGAGTTCAAATCAAATATATAGTCCCAACAATGAGTACGTTTCACGAAATCATCCACTCTCATAAAATATTGTTCCATAATAATAGACTCTTTTTCCCCTCTATAATATCGATTGATATAGCCCTTTTCAATAACCTCTTCACAGGTTATATTAAAATCCAAAGTTTTCCATCTATCCTTCCAAGTAGCAAAGCCATAAAAACAAAATAGATTACAGTATATATGGTCATTTTCTTTCTCTGGAACATAATTTTTTAAATAATTTGCTCCGGAAATAAATCCTATGCTCTTATCCTCTTTATATTTATCAAGGAAGAAATCACAATACTCAAAAAATGCAACGGACGGCACACAGTCATCTTCAAGTATTATTGCCTGTTCTTCATTATCAAATACCCAGTCCATTGCACCACGAACCGAAGTATAAACATCCACATACTCTTCACGGAAAAAAGTGTGAAGTTCACAATCCCAATCCACTTCTTTCACCCATGAACGAATTTCTTCATTATTCCTTACTTCATCAGGACGGTCAACACGCGCCTTATTAGAATAAAAGTAAAGTTTCTTAGGCTTTGCCTTCTTTATCTGGTCAAAAACCTGACGGGCATATTGAGGCCGTGCAAATGTCTCAAAAAGAACTGCTGTATCCATTATTATATCAATATTATTTTATTCTTATTCTTTGTTTGACCATACGGCATACATCCAGAAGTAAAGGCTCTTTAGCAAAGCCTAAAACTGTGGCATAAACCGCACCTCCCACCAATGGCATTACAAACAGATTTAAGGTATGAGAAAACTTCCACAAAGACACTCCCCATAGACAGGTCCCCATAATGGCTACGGCAAACAGACACAGGGCGGTATGGCGAGTGAATATAGAAATAATTGAAAAACGGCGTATGATAAACAGATAGGCTATCATAACAGAAAATTCTGCCAACAAAGTTCCTATTGCCGCCCCGTCCTGAGCCCAATGTGGTATAAGCATGAAATTTATAGCAACATTGGTCAAAGCACCCACTATGCCTGTGATAATAGTTATATTTTCCTTACCCAGAGAAAATATGGATTGTACCAACACATACGAGATGCTGATAAAAAGAATGATAGGAGCCGTTATCTGCATGGTTGAAATGGAGGGTACATATCCTTCACCACAAAAAAGATAGACTAAAGTGGGGGCCATTATAACAAGCCCCATACTCATTGGTGCCGCTATCGTTATCACATAATCCAATGCTTTCCTTAATAGCCGCTCAAATTCCTCACGTTCATTCTCCACCACCAAATTGGACAGACGTGGCAAAAGGACAACGCATAAAGAAGAAGTGATGCCCATTAGCATTTTAGTCAATTTAATGGCACCGGTATAATAGCCTACAGCCTCATTCCCTTTAAGAAATCCTAACATGACTGTATCCAGTTGGAGATAAATGCTGGCCACAACATTCAAAAGGAATATCCGCAAGGCAGGAATCAGATGCCGCATAGGATGAAGTTCTTTTAATTCCAATAGATGGAACTTTATATACTTTCTTAACCGGAATGCATTAAAGATATTACCTCCAACGACTCCTACCACTGAATACACACCATAATAAAGTAAATCCGACCGGTCTTTCACCAAAACAAAAAGCAATGCCACCGACAACATCTTAACAATCAAACCTCTTATTGTAATATACTTAAAGTCCTCCATCCCTTGATAAAACCATTCACATCCAATAGCAATAAAAAAGAGATTCATGCTTAAAATCAGAAAAAGAGGAAGATTGACTTGAACTTGCGCTACGGTAAGCGCTACAACACCTACTACAATATATCCCAACAGAGTAAGAAAGGTATGTAATAGAAGTATTTCCACTGCCACTTGATTCATCTCTTTCACATTGCTCTTCACCCTAGCTATTTCCCGAATGGCATAAGTCGGTATTCCTAACCCTGCAAACATGGATATATAATTAATGATGGAAAGATAGAAATTTACCTGTCCTATCCCGTCTGCCATCAAGATACGGGCAACATACGGAAATGTTACAATCGGAAATAACAGCCCTGAAATAGTATTCAGCAAACTATAAAAATAGTTTTGTTTTACAGACATAGATGAAACAAGACTTTCACTAAATTCTTAAGAAAGAGCTAATATACGGTATCTGATATACCCAATAAGATATGAAGAACCATAACAACAATAAACCGGCCCAAGCAAGAAAGGAAAAATCTGTATGTACGAACAGATCTGTTTTCATATACAATAATGAAAGAATCGGATAATGAATGGTATAAACTAAAATACTACAAGATGAAAGATTAACAATAGTCCTCCCTATATAACCGCTAAAAACTATCGACCTTAAGCTCAAGAAAAAAGACAAAGAAGCCAATACACAGATAATTGAATTTTGAAAATATTCTATCGCACCAACATTGCGATATAATAAATAACAAATTAACGCAGCACATAAAATATAAATTATATAGCACAAGACCGCTTTACCCCCCCTATTACATTTTTTAACATATTATTATCTGTAAGATATAACCTCAAACAAACACCTAATAGAAAATACATCAGATGGGAATACAAACGAAAAGATTGCGGTATATACACATTTTCAAATATAAAAGAATAAACGTAATTTGTATAAATATCGCAAGTGTATATTATAAACTGCAGCACTGACAGGAAAAGCAATAAACCGTATAATCTAGTTCTTATTGATATGATATATTTCTTTAAAAATGGCATTAGGGCATATATAAAAATGAGACTTCCCAAAAACCAAAATACAGGGAACACTCCACCTTGAAAAAACAGACTACTACAAGCTTGTTTAAACGGCATTAATATAGAGATATCACCTCTAACAAGTTTAGGAATATCAAAAATGAAAGTAAATACACATACGATCTTGACAATATTAAAAATCTTCCTATAATAATACTTCATTCCACCATCCTTAGGGGCCAATAAAAAGCCGTTTACCATAAAAAACAATGGAACTGCAATCCCCGACATATAAAATAAAAGATAGGATAAATGAAAATCTGAAGACTCAGACATAAACATCCCTATTGTGTGAAGAGTACATACAAAAATGCAGGCCACTAATTTTATGGCATCCAATGAAATATCTCTATCCATTTTCTTAGTATGCTTATTTACATTTCAACTTTCAATCCACTCATCAAACTCTGATCACTCCACAGATATCCCCATTTTCCAAATCTCCCAATCGTTTCAATACCAAGGGAAAAAAGGTAATCACGGACAGTCTTACGGGCTTCATAAATATTATGGTCAAAAATGACATTGGCGTATGGTTCGAAACGGATATCAGTAAAAAGGATATCTTCTTGTTTTAAAATGTTTAAAGAAACAAGTTTTCCCACTGAACGTGCCAACAGCTCTTCCCGGGTATATTCATTACGGTTACAATACACTTCCATCTGAAGTGAGGAACAACCTTCGGGAACATTGTCGGGCGACTTCAAGGAAGGTGAGTAGACGCGAGCAGGAAGAATATCCTCATCATAAATGTACCACCAAAGATAAGGAGGGATATTCTTCGTCTTCAGTCCGACCGATATCTGATAACCACAGGTACAGTGTAACCGTGCAACTGCATTGCAAACATCAACAGGAACGTTTTTCAGCATCTTAATTACCTCAGGAAGCGGAAGACTGCTAATCAAACGGTCAAATTGATATTCATCGCCTTTTGATGTACGAAGAAGACGATTCTCTACATCTATCGATATGACCTGTTGGTTATAACGAATATCCTGGTTTTCTACCAAAGCAGACAAAAACTGCTTAAATCCACCTTTTCGTGGATAACGCATCTCCTTACTATAATAGGTTACAGGAGTTTCGGATGTATTGCACCCCTGTATCACTTCTTCAACGGAAGGCTGGTATAAACGGCTTCCTTCCCGGCTGCCCATCCATCTTGTTTCCAAATCCTTTGCTTCAGTCATCCAATATTTCTTAGTATAAGGAATCGGAAAATGTTCTGCAAAAAAATGACCGAATTGAAGCCGTAACCATTGGTCGTAATTTTGTATCTGAGAAGAGTCAATATCTGTCGGACGGGATAAAAAATCTCTTACTACGGCATCCTTCATCTTCTGACTGAGCGGATAAAGATTATTTTGGGCCGGATGCTTTATCCATATTCCCTGATAAAGATTATATGCATTAGGTACATGTCTGAATACCTCTCCGGCTCCATCCATAAAGATTCTATTTACTTGTTCATCTTTAGCAAAGGAAAAATGAACAAAACGGTCAAAACGGAAACCGTCAATGGTAAAGTTACCGCAAAGACCTCCATAAGTAGTATCCTTTTCCAAAACTACAGTCTGCTGACCATTGCAAGATAATTTGTATGCAGCTCCAAGACCGGATATTCCAGCACCAAGGATTAGAACGGGATTATTCATTTTCATATGTCTTCATATCTTCATGCAATATCCTAATACCTTCCTTCAAGGAGATGGACGCCTTCCATCCCAGCAAAGTGATGTTCCTATTTATAGGAGCCACGGCATACATGGCATCAGAAGGAGAATATGGGCGGCCGCCCCAATTTGCTTTTACGGGACGGTTCCAGACTGACTCTATCATATCCGCCACTCCGCGTAACGAATGCCCCTCACCTGTTCCAAGATGAAACTGGTAATAGCTGTCTTTCAAGTTATCCAAGGAAAGGATTAATGTATAAAAGAAATCTGCTATATCATCAACATGTATGAAGTCAAGTACCTGGTTACCCGGAGAAAAATCCACGGGCTTTTCCGCCTTTACCGCATCGACCAGATAATCAATCACCTTCTTGCTTGAATTATACCGCCCATAGGGAGAGTAGACTACCACATTAATCCAATTCCAACATGACTGTGCCTGATAATACCTTATAATAGGGCGTACCGCTGTTTTGGTAGCGGAATAAAGATTATTGGGCAAATATTCACCCGCGCCATTTAAAAATTCAGTAAATGTACCTATATTAATGAAGTGGCTACAGGAAGTATGGGAAACTGCCTCAAGCAAGTGGGTGGTAAACAGGATATTTGATCCAATCAGTTTTTCTATGAACATATCATCCCTTCTTGCAGTAAAGAAAGTTGCCATATGGATGACAACATCAGGAGAATAACCGATAACCTGCTTGCACCATCCGCCCTCTGTCGTAGCAATTATTTCCAAGCAAAGACCAGGAAACATGCTTTCTGCTTTCTGTCTGTCCCTTACCAACAGACAAATATCTGTCAATGAATGACTGAACAGATAAGGAATCAGTGTCCGACCTACAAATCCGGTAGCTCCTGTAATCAATATCTTCATAAAGCTACAATGTTTAAAATTTATAGTCTATCGCCTCCAGCTCCATCCGGCTTGCTTCCGAAGGATCATGAGGTTCAGGTATGATATCCATCAGCATGGATATGCCCTCCCCCTCTCCATAAAAGGCCATCCATAGTCCGGGAGCTACAGTAAGCCGCTGATAGCAGCTTTCAGGTGACAGGGTTATTTCTTCAAACTGCCCACGGGTGGGACTGCCCTCACGGTCATCATAGATTACGAACTTGACAGCACCGACGGGCACAACCAGATTCAAGGTCATGCGGTTATGGCGTTTCCAGCCTTTGGCTGCACCGTGTTCTATCTGTGAGAAATAAGCCTCACCAAATCCGACATAACCTTCATCAGTAGATTTTAAAGCATGATAAATATCCCCTTTGGGTACGACAATATGCTTCAGGGGATGAACTGTCACTCCTTCCATCATTATTCCGCCCATTTTAAATGTTGTGCTCCGGCAGCCCTGACATAGGAATCTATCTGGGCAGTGGTCAAGCTGTACATATCCACATTGGCATCTGTATAAAAAGCTTTGTACCAGTCAGCAATAAAATGTACACATTCCTCATAGTGCAATGTAGAATGCCAGTCAAGATAAGCCAGTGCCTTGTCACAATTAAGCTTCAATAAAGTAGCCTCTTCGAAAGGCACATTGCCGGTCAGCCGGGCTGCCGTATTCCTATCCAGCCCCCAAAGTTCGGCCAAGTCCTGAACCAACTGAAACACTGTCTTGGTCTGCTCCGCACGAGGGCCAAAGTTAAACGGTTCTCCATTCTTCACCTTTCCTTCATAAAGGTATTGTCCAAGATTGAGATAACCGCTCAATGGTTCCAATACGTGTTGCCAAGGACGGGTAGCTTTGGGACTACGTATCTCTACCACCTCATTCCTTGAAAATGCCTTGACACAATCTACGATGATACGGTCTTTCGCCCAGTCACCACCTCCGATAACATTCCCGGCACGGGCCACTCCCAGTTTGATATTGGGCATAGCCTGGATAAAGGATTTCCAATAACACTTGATAGTAAGTTCGGCTGCACCCTTTGAACCGGAATAGACATCCTTTCCGCCTACCGCATCTGTCTCACGATATCCCCAGATCCACTCCACGTTATCGTAAGCCTTGTCACTGGTGATAAGAACACAGGTACAATTCCATGTGATATTACGGATGGCCTCCAGCACGGAAGCTGTACCTACCACATTGGTAGTGATGGTATCAAAAGGCTCCTTGTAGGAAGTAGAAACAATGGCCTGTGCAGCAAGATGAAAGATAAAGTCAGGCTTTACAGCCTGAACATAATCACTCATCTCCTCTTTATTACGGATGTCACCATAATGGTGATGGATTCTGTCGGGTAGGCCAACAACCTCGAACATGGACGGTTGGGTAGGTATACTATTTGAATAGCCGTATACCTCCGCTCCCAGCATGAGTAACCATGCTGACAACCAGCTCCCCTTGAAACCGGTATTACCGGTTATCAATACTTTCTTTCCTCTATATACATTATTGAATGCCATATTTATCCTTTTATTTTTATCATTTCCAATATTTCCAAGGTGCTTTGCCCGAAGCCAAGAGGCTCTCCAGTTTCTCCTTGTCACGCAACGTGTCCATGCACTGCCAAAAGCCATGATGCTTATAGCAGGAAAGTTGCCCCCGGGAGGCAAGCGTTTCAAGAGGTTCACGCTCCCAGGTCATTGTGTCATTTTCTATATATTCCAATGCTCCCGGCTCTACAACCATGAAACCTCCGTTGATCCATCCCATATCATCCCGACTCTTTTCACGGAAAGACCTTATCATAGAACCGTCAATGTCCATTACTCCGAAACGACCTTCGGGAAGCACACCTGTCAACGTGACCATAGTCCCTGTCTCTTCATGAAACCGGATACATTCATTAATGTCAACATCTGACACACCATCACCGTAAGTCATAAGAAACGGTTCACCAGATATGTAATCTTTAACGCGTTTAAGACGTCCGCCCGTCATGGTATTCAAACCTGTGTCAACCACCGTCACTCTCCAGTCTTCCGTATGATCACTATGTACAGTTACTTTCCCATTGGCAGAAAAGTCGAATGTCATATCACTATTATACATATAGTAGTTGGCAAAATAATTCTTGATAACCTGTTGCTTGTATCCGCAACAGATAATAAACTCATTATGACCAAACTTGGAATACCATTTCATGATATGCCATAGGATAGGTTTGCCACCTATCTCAATCATCGGCTTGGGCTTAAACTGGCTCTCCTCGCTAATACGAGTACCAAAACCTCCGGCTAAAATCACTACTTTCATATAAAAATATTTCTATTTTATTATGCGCTGGCACGCATTATACGTATTAATTCGTCATAGTTCTTACAAATGTCATCAGCCAATCTGAGTTGCTATACATAATTCATTTTTTGATCACAGTGACAAATATCATCAGTATTTATTAATTTTCATATTAGTCTTTTTTGGACGCTAATACTTAAATTGTAAGGTTTTAAAGTCGTATTCGGTATTCTTAAAATCCAAATCCCGATAAAATTCTCTATCTATCACATAATAGATCTTACCATTTTGTCTAAATCGAGAATGTTTATAATTCAATATTAGTTGTTGTCTTTTATTTCTTTTGAAATATCTACAGACAGAACACGCTTTCAGCTCAAAAGCATCATCAATCACTTCAGGACGAATAGCTACATTAACACCTATACCTTCTTCTTTTAGTCTTACGCTAGGATAAATAATTCCATCAATTTCAGGATGAGTCTTAAATAAATGAGTTGTAAAATCAGCTGTATAAGCATAGCTGTTTTCCTCTTCTTTTTTCTCTCCAGTCAAGGAAAAATGTCGTGACAATTCTTTTAAAACGTTTATCTGTTCTTTATTGATTCTATCATCTTGCATCAGTTCTTTCCATAGTTCATAATACCATTCAAAGTCCTTCGCAGGATGTGGATAGCTATCAAATACAGGGATTACAAAAAGATTAATCTCTCTCTTATTCAGCCAAAGTGAATAAGTCAAATCTTTCTTCCCTACAAAAGTATCATCTAAGACTTCCTTATTGGTTTCTAAAAGACATGTAAGACGTGGATTATCATTTATACAGAAGTTTGAAAAAACAGCACCATAAAACATAGGTTGTCCATCCATATTAGCCCTTGCCAACTTAACCTTTTCTTTCGGTGGATAAGATAGATATTTTCTATATTTGAACAATTGATTTTCTTGAGAATGCTGTCTAACCCTAATTACTTTTGTACCAATATCCAGTCTTCTGACCAAAAGTGTTATTTGGGTAATATTTGCGTAATCATTCATCACATAAGCATTTTATTCGGTAAACACTCTTACCTCTTATTATCGATTATAGATATTGTTCCAAAAGCAAAGGTACTTACCATACTTTTCACGAAAGCTATTTTTTCCGATCTTTAGTAAGATATATTCCCAAGCAAAGTAAGCGGACTTAAACAGCAAAGTAAGTGAACTTACTTTGCCCACGAACATATCTTACTTTTTTCCACACTTATCACCGGTTTTTCATCTCCGGTCATAACCGCTTTCTCGGTCGTCTTGCCCAAGCGTTATTGATACGCGCACGGATATTGCTGACAGTCTTGCCCGATACGAACAAAGGTGTGAGAGGAAAGAACAACGAGATAAAACGCTCCTTCACCATCTCTTCCGAAGTAATCTTCGGTTCCCGTTCGCCCATCTTAACTATAACCCTAGCCAGTTCCACCGCATTGGTACATTCTGCTATCTGTACCAGATAGATACGTAAATCCTCCACCTTATTTATATAAGAGAAAAGGCGCATAGCCTCGGGAGATAAAGCAGGTTCCTTGTCCATGCTTACATCATCCTTCTCTAGTTCCGCCTCATCACCATAATAATTCTGTGTGGCGGAAGTAGCATTGGGAAGAATCTGGTTGCTGCCTCCATAAATGTTGAAGACGATGCTGAAGTGTGTCTCACTATCCATAAGCTTATTGTTTGAATGATTCGTCAACGGGTAGTTAACGGTCAGTCAATAGCTAGTGAACGGCAGTCAACAGTTAGTAAACGATAATAAATAGATTTTTTACGGTATTTCCCCGCATTAATTTTGTCGTGTCGGAAGGATGAACGAACATCCCGGAAACACAAAACTTTTAAACTTTATTTTATCATGATTGATTACAGTGTATTTATGATGGGCAACCCGATGGATGTCGATGCCGCCCAAAAAGCGTATGCAAAAGCTCAAGTTTCTGAAATCATGCCATTCAGCCAGTTTGTCAAACACATTGCCGACCACAATGGCGTATTCACTCGCGGAACGGTAAAAGGTGTAATAGCCGATATGTGCGAGTGCCTTGTAGAAATGCTTCTGGAAGGCAAAAAAGTACAACTGGCAGAATTAGGTAATTTCTGGATTTCTATAGGCTCGGAAGGTGCGGAAGACCTGAAGAAATTTACAGAAAGCAACATCACCGCCGTCAACATTGTGTTCACGCCGGGAGAAGACTTCCAAAATCTTCGTTCCCGCGCCGCTTTCAATCCCGTAGCAAGCCGCATAGCCCAAGCCGCCACCCTGAAGGCCGAAAAGGCCGGTAAAGGCACAGTCGACTTGGATGCCGCCAAAGGAAAGACCCCGGCTTCCACGAATGAAAACAATCCGTCATTATGATAAAATACCACGTTTTCTCGATGGGAAATGCGTCCGACAGGACGATGCCCAAGAAAGCATACGCAAAGTGTGTGGCCAACGAAACGGTTTCGCATAAGAAACTCGTAAAGAAAGTGACGGAACATCTCCGCTTTTTCCCACACGGCATGATGGAAGCGGTGCTGGAGGAAGTCTTCAACCGCCTGTCCGAGCATCTTGCCCAAGGCGACCGAGTCACCTTGGACGGCCTCGGAACATTCAGTGTCTCCCTGAAATGCGAAGGAGCCGCTTCGGAGGCTTTGTTCTCCAAGAAAAACATCAAGGGCGCGCACATCGTGTTTACCCCGTGTCGCAAACTCAAGGAGACATTTGCAGATATGGAATATAAAATGAATCCACGAATCTTTTAATGTCATGGAACTTATATTATTCATCTATTTAAAGACAAAGCGTATGAAAAAGAACTGGAAAAATGTACTGCTGTACATCGTCCGCATCATTGAGTTGCTCATTACAGGCGCTGCCGGAGGAGCGCTTGGAAGCGGCTTATGAGAACGGTTTCGTTGATTATCGTGCACTGCTCTGCCAACAAGGCGGGCAGTGCCTTGCGAACGGAGGACATTGACCGCTACCATCGTTCATTGGGCTGGAAGTGCTGTGGTTACCACTATGTGATTCCTACAGACGGAATGATAGAAGCCGGACGCCCGGAAGAGTTGGTTGGAGCACATTGCGAGCACCACAACAGCCACAGTATAGGTATATGCTACATAGGCGGACTGGATGATGGCGGAACAACGCCGAAAGACACCCGGACGGAAGCACAAAAGGCTACGCTGAGAAAACTGATTGAACAACTGCATCAACGTTATCCCAAGGCACTGATTGTAGGCCATCATGACTTGAATCCGCAAAAAGCCTGTCCATGTTTCCATGTCACAGCTGAATATATAGACTTGCAACCTTAATTGCGTCTGTAGTCTTATCTGCCATCCATCGTCCTGCAAGGAATGTATGGATGGCTTTAATTAAACTAATCAATTTTTTCAAACGGAAACGCATGAAGATAGCTCACTGCCACCGTCATATTGCCAAAAGCGAATACCAGCCTTGTATTGCGGTGCAAACGCATGATACATCCCTCTTTCCCCCGAAAGACACCACCGGTAATACGGATTCGTTGCTTTTTCTGAAGATAGTCCTCCAAAGGCCGGTTCATCAGCTCGATATTGTAAGGCATGGATTCATACAGATAGATAAATTCCTCCATCTGACGTTGAGGAATTACTGCCGCACGGTGTGTGTTATAGTCCGTCACCAGATACTGGCGGGGAAGCATGGCAGACAGAATACGCTCCAACTGATCCAAGGGAGCACAGACAAACAGCCAGCCATTACCTGCAATTTCCTTCTCGTCCGTCAAAGTATTCAATTTTTGGGTGGAACCGGTAGCAAAAGCCTCTTTCACCACCCGGGCTGAGTCACGGCGGGCAGTATATTCCTCCTTGGTATAAGCACATTGCTCAAAACGTTTCCTATGATCGGCAGCTGTATAGGAAAACACTTTGAAACAGAAAAATTCCTCCTCTACACTCCCCGATAGAGTACGGAACCGGACAGCTTTCCTACCGCTGAATACACTGATATAGCGTTTCAGCTCTTTATTAGACAGATACAGATAGTACCAACTGAGTTCCGGGTATTCCTTTCCTATTCCCGCCAATGGCGTGACTCCTTCATTTGACCCCAGGTCTGAGCCGGAAGCGATTGAACTGCAGAGCAGTAACTTAGGCGCTTCGCTCGTTATGTTTTGATTGTCTGACGGGAGTACTTTTACAGATTCCGCATCGCTCTTTATTGCCATCAAAACATTACAATTTAAGTTCATAATCTTGAAATATAAGGCTCAGGCAAGCCCTTAAATTTCTTCTTTTTGGAGGGGTTCTCTTCATAAGAGAACCCCAATTTATCTTAACTAGCTGATAATGTGGTACATAATATTCCTTAGAATTAAAACCTTTGCAAACAATAATCATTCTTAAGGCAATTTGAAGACACTTTTTCTAATGCGAAAACTTTCAGATTGAAGAATTATACGTATATTTGCAGCAAATTGGGGTTCTCTTATGAAGAGAGCCCCAATTTGCTGCAAATATCTAAAACAAGAAAATTTTGATTATCAGACTATTATATCATAGACCTACTTACCGAAATTTATTCTTCACATTCAGATTCCCGTAATATCATTTAAGATTGGATTTATTGGCAATTACAGACAAGTACCTTTCAATAAAACAATACATTAACAAAGTAAACACGATTTAGGATACACCCTTTAATTAAGACACTTCACTGTGTCCTGCACATATAAACAGCCGACCGTACTGTCATAAAAAAGAGGAAGCGTCCTCTTCTGAGATTACGCTTCCTCCATCCATACTAATTAAATCTTAACTTTGCAGCCTGAAGACTACAGGAACAGTGTATTTCACCCTCACTGCTTTTCCTCTTTGCTTGCCGGGCTTCCATTTTGGCATGGAACTGATCACGCGGATTGCTTCCTTGTCCAGATACGGATCCACACTCTTCACCACTACCGGATTCAGGATCTCTCCATGAACACCCACAACGAACTGCACCACTACCCTTCCTTGAACTCCCTGCTCGGCACTGACGGTAGGATATTTGATGTTTTCACTCAGATACCTCATCAAATCAGCATTACCGTTACGAAATACCGGCATCTCTTCCACCACCACAAATTCCACATTTTCATCCACTACTTCTTCGGGTACTTCAATAGGGGTCGGTATAATTACCGGAGCATCCGTAGGGTCTGAAGCTGCAATATCGGTTTCTGTTTCCATCGAGTTATTATCCACTATATTGAGCTCTTCCGGGTTGACGGCAGCCGGCGGAGGCGGCAGAGGTTTATCCTGATTATAGGTTACAGGAACTAATTCTTCAAAGAAATCCGGGTCACTGACTAAATCACTGATCGCGTAAGTTACATTACGTTCAGTCCATTCGAACGAAACAAACATAAACGACAGCGTCACAATGAGACCCATGAACAGCCAACGGGACTTACCCTTTTCAAGGTCGGCTCTTCGTGCTTTTTTCACTTCCATAACAAGTGTTTTTTAAATTAGACAATATGTGAGTAAAAATCTCAGTGTCCGCTTTTAAACTGGAAGTAAGATAGTAAAAATATAGATAAGTTAAAAGAAAAAGGAGTGTCTTATATTATTTTTTAATATAAAACACCCCAAATTCAATTCCGTTAAACAATTAATTAAAAATCAGCTGTTTATTTAGTTAATATTCAATTTTACGTTAACATATCCTGCTTACTCTACGGCAATGCCGGTTTCCGCCAATACAGACATCTTTTATCACAAGCTCACCATCTCCTGCAGAATACCTACCGCCGTCTCTACCGTTTCCACATTCTTGACTACCATACTACGCTTGCCGTTCTGCTCACGCAAATTGCAGTAACGCGGATTCTTGCTCATGTAATCAATCACCTTGCCAAAAGCCGCACTTTGATAATAAGGACTTTCCTGATTACTGATAAAGAACAAAGTCATTCGTCCGGCTTTCAAGAATACTTTTTCCACCCCCAACCGTTTAGCCAATCTGCGCAAAGGTACGATACGCAGAAGTTCCAGCCCTTCGGGAGGAACCTTTCCGAAACGGTCCTCCAACCGTGCCTTGAAAGCGAGCAGGTCCTTATCCAATTCCAATCCGTCCAGTTCACGATAAAGCAACATACGTTCGCTGCTGCTGGGGATATACTCATTGGGGAAAAGCAATTCCAAATCACTTTCCACCTGACATTCATCCACAAAGTTCTCGCCACTGATTTTCTCTTCTCCCGCTGCCTGCAACTCCTCTGCATAAAGATCGGCAAACTCATCCTCTTTCAACTCTTTCACCGCTTCGGCCAGTATCTTCTGATAAGTTTCATAACCCAAATCGGCAATGAAGCCACTCTGCTCCGCCCCCAGCATATTTCCTGCTCCACGGATATCCAAATCCTGCATGGCTATATGGATACCGCTGCCCAAATCACTGAAATTCTCAATGGCTTGAAGACGGCGCTTTGCCTCGGGAGTCAGTGAAGTCAATGGAGGCGCCAACAAATAACAGAATGCTTTTTTATTGCTTCTTCCCACACGTCCACGCATCTGGTGCAAATCACTCAAGCCAAAATTCTGCGCCTGGTTGATGATAATCGTATTGGCATTCGGTATATCAATGCCACTCTCGATAATGGTGGTTGCCAGCAGCACATCATAATCATAGTTCACAAAGTCGAAAATAATCTTCTCCAGCTTTTCGGGCTCCATCTGTCCATGACCTATGCAGACACGGCAATCGGGTATATTCCGCTTGATCATGGCTTCCAATTCTACCAGATTCTGTATGCGGTTATTGACAAAGAATACCTGTCCGTTACGACTCATTTCAAAATTGATCGCTTCCGTTATGATATCTTCATTAAAGGTATGCACCTCTGTCTGAATGGGATAACGGTTGGGAGGCGGAGTCTGAATGACAGAAAGATCACGGGCGCCCATTAACGAGAACTGCAAAGTACGGGGGATGGGGGTAGCGGTCATAGTGAGTGTATCCACATTCACTTTCATCTGACGCAACTTCTCTTTCACACTAACTCCGAACTTTTGTTCCTCATCAATGATCAGCAATCCTAAATCTTTGAACTTAACGCTTTTACCGATGATTTTATGTGTACCGACCAAAATATTTATTTTCCCATCCGCCAGTTCCTTCACTATTCTGGAAACATCTTTCGCACTGCGGGCACGGCTCAAATAATCCACCTTACATGGAAAATCTTTCAACCGTTCGCTGAAAGTCTGAAAGTGCTGATAGGCCAGCACCGTAGTGGGAACCAGCACAGCCACCTGTTTGTTATCAGCCACAGCCTTGAAAGCAGCACGAATAGCCACTTCAGTCTTTCCGAAACCCACATCACCACACACCAGACGGTCCATAGGACGGTCGCTCTCCATATCGGCTTTGGCATCCTGAGTCGCTTTCAACTGATCGGGGGTATCCTCATAAATAAAGCTCGCCTCTAATTCATGTTGCATAAAACTGTCGGGACTATACGAGAATCCTTTTTCCTGTTTACGTTGCGAATACAGTCTGATCAGGTCACGGGCTATATCTTTGATTTTGCTCTTGGTACGCTCTTTCATTTTTTCCCACGCACCGGTCCCCAATTTGTTCAGGCGGGGAGTTTCTCCCTCCTTCCCTTTATACTTGGATATTTTATGCAGGGAATGAATGGAAACAAATACCACATCCTCATTCTGATAAATAAGTTTAATCACTTCCTGGGTAGTATTTCCATTCGGAATGCGTACCAAACCGCCAAAACGGCCTACACCATGATCTATATGTACCACAAAGTCACCCGGCTCAAACTGGCTCAACTCTTTTAAGGTCAATGCCACCTTACCGCTACGCGCCTTGTCACTACGAAGATTGTATTTATGGAAACGGTCAAAAATCTGATGGTCTGTAAAAAAGCAGCTTTTCAATACATTATCTGTAAAGCCCTCATGTAAAGTCTTGTTGACTGGAATGAACGTGATATGATCGCCACGCTCCTCAAAGATATCTTTCAGACGCTTTGCCTGCTTCTCACTATCGGTACATATATATAAGGTGTAACCTCGTTTCTGATAATCAGTGAATGAAGTGCTTACCAAATCAAAATTCTTATGAAAAATAGGCTGGACCGTCGTATCGAAAGCCAACGTTGCCTGTGGAGTTCCTGTAGGTTTGTTACCAAATTCAATCCGTTTGAAATCCAAAGCCCGTACTGTAAATTCCGCCCCGTCTATCAGCTTCAGTTCCAAATTCATCAGTTCCGTCTTCTCTCCCTCGTATGCGGCAAGCGCCTGAGGAGAGAGTGCCTCCTCCCGTACTACCTGTATTCTTTCACGTACCCAAAGAAAGTCTTTCATTGCCAGAACTGTTTCCTGAGGAATGAATTCAAAGAAAGACACCCCGCTCTTGTCGGCGGCATTCGTCAGCTCGGGCACGATGGCAATGCTCTGTTTCTTCTCTTTCGAAAGCTGGTTTTCCACTTCAAAAGTACGGATGCTGTCTACCTCGTCACCAAAAAAGTCAATACGGTAAGGATACTCGGAAGCAAAAGAGAAGACGTCAATAATACTACCGCGTACAGCATATTGCCCCGGTTCATAAACATAATCCACATGCTCGAATCCGTAACCGGCCAGCACTTCCGTGATAAACTCTGTGTCCACATGCTCACCCACACCAAGTTTTAACGTCTTGTCCATCAGTACCTCTTGTGATACCACTTTCTCCGCCAACGCTTCGGGATAAGTCACCACACATAGCGGATCGCCTTTCTGTAAACGGCTCAGCACTTCCGTACGCAGGATCTCATTGGCTGCATCTTTCTGCCCATATTTAACAGCCCGACGATACGAGGATGGAAAGAACAAAATATGCTCATCACCGTTCACCTGTGTCAGGTCATGATAAAAGTAACCCGCTTCCTCCAAGTCACCCAGTACAAATACAAATGTCTGTTTATTCTCTCTAAGAAAGGAGGAAACAAATAAAGCTGCCGCAGAAGCATGTAATCCTCCCAGGAAAATAGTCCTCACTGAGGAATCTTCCAATAACGCAGCCAGTCCCTTAGTGTTAGGATGACCGGCATAAATACGTTGCAATTCCGAAATATCCATATCTTTTTTTAAGATGGGGACAAAATTAAAGAAATATCTGATTACTTCCTCCTTTTTTTGCCAACTATTCAAGATTTTCCTATTTTTGTACGCTAATATATAACCCCATGGAAACAAAAGCAATAAACACAAAATTGAAAGGACACGCACGTGTAGATGTAGCTGATGTGCTACGCGGACTGGCAGTGATGGGAATCATCATCCTGCACTCTATCGAACATTTTAATTTCTACTCATTTCCCGATACAGCCGGACAAAGTGCGTGGCTGAACTTCTCGGACAAAGCCATTTGGAACGGGTTATTCTTCATGTTCGGCGGAAAAGCATACGCCATATTCGCTTTACTTTTCGGTTTTAGCTTTTTTATTCAAGATGACAACCAACGCCTACGGGGCAATGATTTCCGTCTACGTTTTTGTTGGCGGTTAATTCTTCTTTTCCTGATAGGTAATATCAATGCCAGTTTTTTCACAGCGGAAGTGCTGGTCCTTTATTCTTTAGTAGGTTTCATCCTGCCACTGACTTGCCGGCTGAAAGACAAATGGATATTTGCATTGGCATGTCTGCTATTGATCCAGCCATTGCCACTTTATTATGTAATACGTGCCTGTCTCGATCCGGAATTTGTTACTCCGGCCATCCCCACCCGCAGCTTCTGGAATGCAACTTTTGCAGTGCAAAGCAATGGTAATTTTCTGGAAACCATCCGTGTCAATTTATGGGAAGGACAGTTGGCAAGCCTTGCCTGGGCTTGGGATCACGGACGGGTATTCCAAACAGCCGCCCTTTTCCTGCTCGGTATGCTGATAGGGCGCAAGGGACTTTTTTTGAAAGAGCACTTGAAGGTATGGAACAAGGTACTTGCAGGCTCACTCGTCGCATTTTTCCCTTTATATGGGTTGGGCAATATGCTACCGGACTTTATCACAAATAAATCCATTCTGACCCCTCTTTCACTAATCATCACCTCGCTTTCCAATTTTGCATTTATGCTGATTCTGGTATCCGGTGTCGTCTTCGCTTTTTACAAGACAAACTTACACGACGGATTAATGAAAATAACGCCATACGGAAAGATGAGCCTTACCAATTATATTACTCAAAGTATAGTAGGTTCCATGTTATACTACAACTGGGGATTTGCATTGCACAATCAGTTTGGCATCACAGCCAGCTGCCTGGCAGGAATAGTTTTCTTCATCTTGCAATTCTCTTTCTGCCGCTGGTGGATGAATCACCACTCTCACGGTCCGATGGAATATATATGGAAACGGGCAACCTGGCTGAAATAAGCCAAGAACCGAAGTCTGCCCGCATTTGTTTATAAAAGACATACAAATAGAACTTTAAAATATGCGCGAAGAAATCATAAAACTATTAGACCAATATCGGTTAAAAGAAGCATTATCCCAAATGACAGGATATGCCACCCATACTTCCGACTGGCAATTAAAGAATGAGCTAGAAGCCCTGCAAACGTCATACGACCTGATGCTGCAATATACTTCAAAAGGGATGAAAGATCCCAATAAGGTGGAAATATACCATAAAATGTTACGCACGGCATACGAACTGGCCGACCGTATCCATATAGCCGTACAGGCAACACAAAATTACGGAGCCTATTATGACACAATGCGCACTTTTGTCCAAAGCCCTCCTCACAGCTATGCCGAATTACAAATGCAACTGGAGGCGTATACAGAAGATATGGCTACAGCACCATTGATATATACCACCGAGGCCAAAATAAATGAAGAAATGGATGCCATGAGAAAACGTCACGAAACAGCCGTAGACGAATTATTTGAAAAAATATGGGTATCCACCCGGTGGAGTGAATCGGAATATGCTGAAGCGCAAACTTTGTTCAACTCACTATTGATCCAAGTCAACGACCTTTCCATAATGGTCAGCGCCGTTACCATGAGCCTGCTGCAAATATTCGACATCCGCAAGTTCATGTTTCTATTGAACGCCTATACCCATCAGGATACCATGCTGAATCAGCGGGCTATTGCAGGGATCGCACTAACATGCTACTATTATGAAAAGCGTATCCTTCAATACCCTGAAGCCGTGTCGCGCATAAATGAACTGAATGAAAATTCCGAGTTCATCAAAAACCTGCATCATATCCAGATTCAATTATTGCAATCTTCCCGTGAAACCCGAAAGATAGACAAGAAGATGCGTGAAGAAATCATTCCCGAAATGATGAAAAATCCCAAACTTAATTTGGAAGGACTGGATGAAGATGCCGAAGATCATAATCCGGAATGGGAAGAATGGATTGACCGTTCAGGCATTACCGATAAATTGCGCGAATTAGGTGAACTGCAAATGTCCGGGGCAGATGTGTATATGAGTACCTTTTCACAGCTGAAACAATTCCCGTTTTTCCGCAAAATTTCTCACTGGTTCTATCCTTTTGATCCCCAATATCAGGATATCGCCAAATTATCTCTCGGAAATGACGAACAAAAAATCTCTCTGCTCAACATTTTGATGAATTCGGATGTATTCTGCAATTCCGACAAATACTCTTTTTGTTTTACCATGTTACAAATGCCGGAAAGCCAAAGGAATCTCATGCAGCAACAATTGAACGGACAACATGAAGTTTCTGAAGAACTGAAAGAACGTTTAAAAGAGATGTCACAATCAAAAGCCCGCGCTGAATTCGTGAGCCGGCAATACATTCATGACCTCTACCGTTTCTTCAAATTATGGTCAAGAAGACATGAAATACATGACATTTTTGAGGACACTCTGGACTTATGGAATAAAGAAGCATTGTCTCAAGCCTTGTTACACAAAGAGTATATCAACAAACTGGCAGATTACCTATTCACACACGACGACTTGGCAGAAGCCGGAATTCTCTATGATAAATCAATTGAATTATACAATCGTAAAAATGCCGAATTATGGCAGAAAGCAGGTTTCATTTATCAGAAAATCGGTTCCTATAAAAAAGCGATAGATTATTACCTGCAATCAGATCTGCTGATCCCCGATAATACATGGAATAACCGCCATTTGGCACAATGTTATAGAAAAGAGGGAAACTACCCAAAAGCTTTGGAATATTATAACAAGGTGGAACAGGCACAGCCCGACAGTCTGAATCTGGCACTACAAATAGGACAATGCCTGATGGCACTGGAACGATATGATGAAGCACTGGCTTATTTCTTCAAAGTGGAGTATCTGGATAAAAAGCCACAGAATGCCCGACGCGCCATCGGATGGTGTTCCTTCATTACCGGCAACCATCAACAAGCCAAGAAATATTACGACTTGCTGATATCCGAGCCCAAGCCCATTATGGAAGACTGGATGAATGCAGGACATGTGTATTATATCCTGAATGAAACAGAAAAATCAATAGAATATTATCGCAAAGCCCAGGAACTATGCGACAGTCATGATGAGTTTGTCCGCCTTTACCAAATAGATAAGAAAGACTTGATAAAGCAAGGCGCCAATGAAGTAGACTTGTTTATACTTCCCGATGAATTAATTTAAAGGATTATAAGATAAATCTATTCGGGATAGAAGTTTGGTATAATTATATAAAACTTCTATCCTGACCGGATTCTCATCATCCAGACGATAATTGGCATGCACATTATAAGTGCTTAAACCATGATTCATACAATATCCGATATCATTAGGTAAGGCTGTTCTATTCCTCAACTGCCCAAGATTCAATAAAAAATAGAAGAAACTATCCACCCCATCATAATCAATCACATAAGCCTGTAAATTCAGATTCGCCTGATAGTTGATGTTATTATCATAATTATAATAAGTATGACAACTGGACACACTATCATTTGCCTCAGTAAAAACAGTCATCACCTCCTTCAACCGTCCCAACTGATCAAAAACATATTTTCCTTGCACTTTCTTCAAGAAACGATAATCGGAAGTAGCACGATAATCAGAATTGATAAAAATAGTATCTCCTTTATAATCATAGACAGTCTGTTTATCAGCTTCATAAACCTCCTCTCCTACCTTCAACATACAACGGGCCCTACTCTCCCTCGCCTTGCCTTTTCCTATTTGAAACGTAACATTGCAAAGCTTATTGCCGGTATTCAAACAATTCATCTGTCCGATGGTTATCTGGTCGCCCTCATACCTTACCGGGGTATCCCCATACTTTATAATTTTACCATCACGATCATATTCCAATTTCAAAACTTGTTCTTCCTCTCCCGTTAAATCGGTGACCTTAGTCACATATGTGTCAGCTTTTTTTTCTTTACAACCATCAGCAACAAACAAGAGAACTAACAAAGAAATATATTTTACAAATAACTTTATTTTCATAAGTCAAGTATCATCTCTATGCAAATAAAATAAAAAATATTAGAACTAAGTACAATTTGGAGCTTTTTAACTCAACTTCTTTACCCCCACTCTGTTTTAAACAGCAATTATAATAAGAAAGAAATATGGAATGGATTATACATCTTTTGAGACAGCATTCAGAACTGGCGATTTTTCTGACAATCGCCGCAGGCTTCTGGATTGGAAAAATGAAAATAAAACAATTCAGTTTGGGAATCGTCACCAGTGTATTGCTAGTAGGGGTATTAGTGGGACAGCTTAACATTACAATAGAAGAACCGGTGAAATCCGTGTTTTTTCTTTTATTCCTTTTTGCTATCGGATACAAAGTGGGACCACAATTCTTTCGCGGACTGAAAAAAGATGGTTTACCTCAAGTAGGATTCGCCGCGCTCATGTGTATAGGTTGTTTGATTATCACTTGGTTATTAGCTATCTTAATGGGATATAATGCCGGTGAAGCAGCCGGGTTACTGGCCGGAGCACAAACTATCTCTGCCGTCATAGGAGTAGCAGAAGATACCATAAACGGACTCAACATATCCTCTTCCCAAAAAAGTGATATGATTAATATCATTCCCGTGGCATATGCTGTAACTTACATTTTCGGTACGGCAGGCTCTGCCTGGGTCCTCTCTTCTTTAGGTCCTAAAATGTTGGGAGGATTAGAAAAAGTGAAAGCCGCTTGCAAAGAGTTGGAAACCCGGATGGGTACCAGTGAAGCAGACGAACCCGGATTTGAACAGGCACGCCGTCCGGTAGTTTTTCGCGCTTACCGCATAGAGAACGATTGGTTTGGCAACGGCAAGACCGTTGACCAGCTAGAATCCTATTTTATTTCACAAGGGAAAAGATTGTTTGTTGAAAGAATGCGACATGGATCTTCCATTGTCAATGATATTATTCCCGGACAATTATTACAAAAAGGAGACGAAGTGGTACTGAGCGGAAGAAGAGAATTCGCCATTGGTGAGGAAGACTGGATTGGAGAAGAAATCGTCGATCCCCAACTGCTTGATTTCCCTGTGGAAGTACTCCCTGTCATGATACACAAAAAGCCATATTCCAACCAAAAATTGGACTTCATACGCCGTCAAAGCTTTATGCACGGCGTCAGTATACGCCGTATCAAACGGGCAGGCATTGATATCCCTGTTTTCGCACAAACCACTATCGACTGCGGAGATACTCTGGAATTGGTCGGCCTGAAAAAAGAGGTGGAATCTGCTGCAAAAGAACTAGGATACATAGACCGCCCCACCAATGCCACAGATATGACATTTGTAGGACTCGGCATTTTACTGGGAGGTATCATCGGAGCACTTGCAATCCATATCGGCGGAGTACCTATTAGCCTGAGCACTAGTGGAGGAGCCTTGATAGCCGGATTAGTATTTGGCTGGTGGCGCAGCAAACGCCCTACCTTCGGACAAATACCGGAATCCTCTTTATGGGTGCTGAATAATGTAGGCTTGAATATGTTCATCGCCGTAGTCGGCATTTCTGCAGGACCCAGTTTTGTACAGGGACTAAAAGAAGTAGGTCCTATGTTGTTTATCATAGGTGCGTTGGCCACCTCCTTGCCTCTATTATTAGGGCTGATTCTAGCCAGATATGTATTCAAGTTCCATCCCGCCCTCTCTTTGGGATGCACGGCAGGAGCCCGTACTACCACTGCTGCATTGGGCGCCATACAAGAAGCAGTAGGCAGCGAAACACCTTCCTTAGGATACACCGTGACCTACGCCGTAGGAAATACACTACTCATCATATGGGGAGTGGTCATTGTATTATTAATCAACTAAAAAACTAAACTCATACATTATGGAATATTTAAGTGATAAAAGCAGCGTTGCCCGAATGGACAAGAATTTGGAAAAGATCAGTCCCTTCGAATTAAAAAACCGTTTGATTGAAATGGCAGATGAAAGTGTGAAGAAAATGGCGCACGTCATGCTGAATGCAGGCAGAGGTAATCCCAACTGGATTGCAACGGAGGCTCGTGAAGCATTCTTTGCCTTGGGCGGTTTTGGCATTGAAGAGTGTCGCCGGGTCATGGACATGCCCGAAGGCATTGCCGGTATTCCTCAAAAAACAGGCATAGCCCAACGTTTTGAGGAGTACCTGAAAAAGCATGAAGGAAATGCGGGGACAGATCTATTGAAACGTACCTATAATTATATGCTGATGGAACATGCAGCCGATCCGGACGAACTGGTACACGAATGGACCGAAAGTATTGTAGGCGACCAATATCCCATGCCTGACCGCATCTTGAAATATACAGAAATTCTAGTACAGGATTACCTGAATCAGGAAATGTGCAACGGGCAACCCCCGCAAGGTAAATTCGATTTATTCGCCACCGAAGGCGGAACAGCAGGGATGTGCTATGTATTCGACTCGCTGGAAGAAAATTTCCTGCTACACAAAGGAGATAGTATAGCATTGATGGTTCCTATCTTTACACCCTATATCGAGATACCCGAATTGACACGTTACGATTATGATGTGCTCAATATTCCTGCAAGTACTCTAAATGAAGAAGGACTTCATACCTGGCAATACAAAGTGGAAGATATCAATAAACTGCGAGACACGAAATACAAAGCCTTGTTTATTGTCAATCCGAGCAATCCACCCAGTTATCAGTTGAACAAAGAATGCGTAGATGCCCTGAAAGACGTAGTAACACGCTGGAATCCCAATCTGATGATTATAACAGATGATGTATATGGTACTTTTGTTCCCGGCTTCCGCAGCCTGATGGCTGATTTGCCACAGAACACAATTTGTGTCTACTCTTTCTCCAAATATTTCGGAGCGACCGGTTGGCGCCTTGCTGTAATTGCCTTACATGAGAAAAATGTATTCGACAGAATGATTGCCAATCTGCCCCGCAAACGAAAAAGCGAACTAACCAAACGGTATGGCAGCTTGAGTATGCAAGTAGAAAACATGAAATTCATTGACCGTATGGTAGCAGACAGCCGTCAAGTAGCCTTGAACCATACAGCAGGACTGTCCTTGCCACAACAAATGCAGATGTCACTCTTTGCTTCTTTTTCATTGCTGGACAAAGAAAATACATATCGTCATGCCATGCTTAATTTAATCCATACCCGTCTGAAAGCATTATGGGACAACACAGGGTTCATTCTCCCCGACGATCCACTAAGAGCCGGTTATTATTCAGAAATAGACATGCTGGTATGGGCCAAGAAATTTTACGGAGATGAATTCGTACAACATCTGCAGACAACTTATAATCCATTGGACGTAGTATTCCGTCTTGCCAATGAAACAGGCCTGGTCGTATTGAATGGTGGTGGATTCGACGGACCCGAATGGAGTGTACGTGTATCACTTGCCAACCTGAACGAGAAAGATTATATCAAAATCGGACTCAGTATCCGCAGAATTCTGAATGAATATGCTGACAAATGGAAATCTGAAAAGAAATAAAAAATTAAGAACGTCCGCCGTGAAGTCTGCTTGACCTAACCGGCGGATTTCTTTTTTATATAAAGGTTTTTTGGATTATTTATTCCAAACCTTATCCCTACTTTAAAATAAAATCCCTAGCTTTGCAGATCGAAAAAGGAATTAGATTATGAAGCATATACGGAGCACTTTTTTTCTTCTAACCACTTTATTTATAATGGCTTCATGTGGCGAAGACCGCAGTGGGGAATACTATGCATTAATTGGAGAGAATGTATGGATAGAACAAATAATGAAAGAGCATTATTTGTGGTATGACAGTATTCCGGCAATAAAGGAAACGGACTATTTTGCCGAACCGGAAGACTTCCTGCAAAAATTGGTTTATACCAAGGCACAAAACGGAAAAGGAGACCCGTATTCGTATATAGAAATAAAGGACGCTTCCGATGCGGCACGTTCCTACCTGCAACGTACTTCTACTTACGGATTTGATTTTGAATTAATGACCGATCCTACCGGAATCTCATCACACGTATTTGCCCGTATTTTATTCGTACTGCCCAATTCACCGGCCTCAGAAGCCGGATTGGAACGAGGGAACTGGATATCAGCCATTGGCAAAGAAGAACTGACCAACAATAATTACGGATATCTGATGGAAGGCGGCAATACAACTTTCGCCAGAGAAAGCTTGGTTTTTGATGAGGAAGGCAATTCCAGCTGGATTGCAACAGATACAGTCAAAGTAGCGGCATCACGCCCTGTAGAATTGAATCCGTTCTATATAGATACTGTATATGAGGTATCCGGAAAAAAAATAGCCTATATGGTCTACAATGAATTCAGTACAGGCCCCAATAACCAGGCAACAGATACAGAATACAGGGAACAGATGAAACAGATATTCGCCCGGTTCAAGGGACAGTCACCCGACGCTTTTATTCTGGACTTACGCTACAATCCCGGTGGTTATTTGAGTTGTGCCACAGATTTAGGAAGTTATCTGGCACCTGCGGCAGATCTAGGGAAAGTATTTTGCACAACTTTGTATAATGACATCAGTGACCCGCAAAAAATTGATTTCCCTCTCAATACAGGACTTGCTTCCGAAAACTTGAACTTAAGCAAACTCTACGTACTGACAAGCAAATTTACTGCATCGGCCTCAGAAGCAGTCATAAATTGTCTCCGTCCATATATAGGTACAGAAAATGTAGTGGTAATAGGTGAAACGACTGTTGGCAAAAATGTAGCCATGGAACCATACCAAGATGAGCGTTACAACTTTATTTTATGGCCGGTTGTGGCATACGTTCTCAACTCGGCAGGACAAGCCAACTATGTAAATGGAATCACCCCCGATTTCACATTGAGCGAACGTAACCTCATCTCCCCTCTCTACCCACTGGGAGATACCAAAGAGTATTTATTGAAGAACACCATAGCTTATATTACGACAGGAAGTATGCCCGACCTGCCACAAACAGAAGAACAAGTATCAAAAGGAAAAATTATCTATAACTCACTGATTCGAAGAAGTATGAACGGCATACGGCTACGGTAGTCCGATTTATCCAGATACAACGCCCTATTTATTAAAGACCGTGTTTAATGCATTTTAAACATGGTCTTGTTTTTTCTGAAAAGAGAACTTATTAAAAACAAAACGGGCATAACAAATGTTATGTACCCAAATAACCATTAAAAACCTGACTTAACAATGAAAAAAGTATTTATTGCAGCAGCTTTGGCTGCCATGATTGTTTCCTGTGGCTCTAAAGGAAACAAAAGTGCTGAAATAATAGCCGAAAGTGAAAGTGACTCTATTTTCGCTGTGAACGACAGCACACTGGGTGAATTACAAACATATAGCTATGAAGGTATTCTGCCAGCTGCCGATGCCGAAGGTATCAACTATCAACTGACACTTCAGGAGGCAGGCCAAGACTCACTGGGCACATACAATCTGACGACCACTTATTTAGGAACAAAAGATGGTAACCAGGCATTTACCGACAGTGGTACAGTTGTAACTATTATTGGAATTCCTAATGACAGCACCGCTATCGTTTATCAATTAATTTCCGCTACTCCGGGACACGAAAAGACAAACTTTCTGGCAGAGGGTGACAGTGCACTGACAATGATTGGCAAGGACTTCAAGAAAGCTGTTTCTAAACTAAATTACACTTTAAAAAAGAAACTCTAATTAACCTGGCTGCAAAAAAATTCACTAAAGAACAGACTGTTAGTGAACAAAAACATAAGCTGGCCGTTGTATGAGAGAAACTAGACGAAAAACAATTAGTATTAACTTAAACAAAAACTTGACATGAAAAAATTAATTCCTATCCTACTGGCGGTCTTTGCCTTGGTATCTTGCGAGAAAGACCCGGACATGGACAAATTGGACAATGAGTATCTGGTATTCACCAGTCATGACACTAGTACTAAGTTCAATGACTTCAGTACTTATTATATCCCTGACAGCATCCTGATCATCGGTGACAAGAAAGACCCTGAATACTGGAAGGACGAGAATGCACAGATCATCATCAATGCATTCAAGACTAAGATGAACGCTGCCGGCTACACCGCAGCTAATAAAGACGACGCCGACCTCGGCCTACAGGTAAGCTACGTAGCAAGTACTTATTATTTCCACGGTTACTATAATGACGGACCCTGGTGGGGCTATTATCCCGGTTATTGGTATCCCGGCTACTGGGGCGGCAATTGGGGAGGTGGATGGTACTATCCCTATCCTATCACTTACAGCTATAGCACCGGTTCATTGCTGGCCGACATGATTAATTTAAAGAATGCTCCGGAAGGACAAAAAGAAAAATTAACTGTTGTCTGGAATGCATACATCAGCGGGTTACTGGGCGGAAGTGGCAGTTTGAATGTAAACCGTACAACGACTGCCATCAACCAAGCATTCACTCAGAGTCCTTATCTGAAAAAATAAACGTAAGTGAAACAAGTATTCATTTAAAATAAAAAGGAAATATGAAAACTATAAAATATTTAACTCTCAGACTGATGGCGGTAGCCGCTATCGCCATAGCCTTTGCCCTGCCGGCAAAAGCACAGGTAACTCCGTTTACCTATTTCAATGTAGACTGGCAGTTCAACGCTCCTATCAGCAATAACTTTGCAAACAAAGCAAGCGGTTGGGGTATGAACTTCGAAGGTGGATATTATATACTGCCGGATTTGTCAATCGGTGCCTTTATCAATTATCATACCAATAATGAGTATATTTCACGTCAGACACTACCAATCAGCAACTCGGCAGCCCTGACAACCGACCAGCAACATTCCGTATTTCAGTTGCCTTTCGGTTTCGCAACACACTATCGCTTCAGTGACGGTGCATGCCAACCTTATATCGGATTGAAGCTGGGTGCCAACTATACCAAAATGTCCAGTGACTTTTACATTTACGAAGTGAAAGACAACACTTGGGGTTTCTATGTATCACCAGAAGTCGGTGTGAATATCTACCCCTGGACAAACAGTATCGGCTTCCATCTGGCAGCATTCTACAGCTACTCTACCAACAAGGGAACCGTATTTAACTATGATATGGATAAATTAAACAATTTCGGTTTCCGCCTTGGTGTGGCATTCTAAAGATTTCTAAACTATTCTGTTAAATAGGGGGATTATCCGTGCGCCAGGCAGGGGTAATCCTCTTTTTTTAATTAATAAAATTAAATTCTGACGGGAGTGTTAATATAATAGTTACTTTTGTATGATATTTATTCAGCTAATACAAAAAATGTATGGAGAAATCCGATAGTATTATTATTATACCCACCTATAACGAAAAGGAAAATATAGAGAACATTATCCGGGCTGTATTCGGACTGGAAAAGTTCTTCCACATATTGATTATTGAAGATAACTCACCAGACGGCACGGCAACCATTGTCCGTAAACTGCAAACAGAATTCCCCGACCGTCTTTTCATGATTGAGCGTAAAGGTAAATTAGGACTGGGTACTGCTTACATTGCCGGATTCAAATGGGCGATAGAGCATCAATATGATTTTGTATTTGAAATGGATGCTGACTTCAGTCATAATCCGAATGACCTGCCAAGGCTGTATAACAAATGTGCCGTTGAAGGCTATGATGTAGCTATCGGTTCACGCTATGTCAGTGGTGTGAATGTAGTGAACTGGCCGATGGGGCGTGTGCTGATGTCCTACTTCGCCTCCAAATATGTACGGATTATCACAGGGTTACCCATACATGATACTACCGCCGGATTTAAATGCTATCGCCGTGAAGTCTTGGAAACAATCGGTCTGGATGGCATCCGTTTTAAAGGGTACGCATTCCAGATTGAAATGAAGTTCACTGCTTACAAGTGCGGATTCAAGATAGCCGAAGTTCCTGTGATTTTTGTCAATCGCGAATTAGGTACTTCAAAAATGAACGGAAGTATCTTCGGTGAAGCTGTATTAGGAGTCATTCAATTAAAACTGGGTAGCTGGTTCCGCAAATACCCGCAAAAGAAAACAGTATGAAACGTACATGGATAAAGAATGCACGGATTGTGAATGAAGGCAAGATTTTTCACGGTTCGATAGTGATTGAGAATGAAGTCATAGCTGAAGTGCTGGCAGAAGAAACAGTTCCCTCCCAGCCTTGTGGAGAAATAATAGATGCGAAAGGCTATTATCTGATGCCGGGAGTTATAGACGATCATGTACACTTCCGTGACCCGGGACTGACTCATAAAGCCGACATACATACTGAAAGCACAGCGGCGGCGGCAGGTGGCGTCACCAGTTTTATGGACATGCCCAACACCACTCCGCAAACTACGACCCTGGAAGCTTTGAATGCCAAGTTTGCGGATGCGGCAACCAAAAGCATCGTAAACTATTCATTCTATTTCGGAGCAACCAATACGAATGCGGATGTACTCCCCACACTAGATAAAAGCCGGGTATGCGGTGTTAAATTATTTATGGGAGCCAGCACGGGAAATATGTTGGTAGACCGCATGGAAGTACTTAGAAAAGTATTTGCCAATGCAGGTATGCTGATTGCAGCACATTGTGAAGAACAATCTATAATCAGTGCCAATACAACAGCCTTCAAAGAAAAATATGGAGAAGATCCTGATATAAAATATCATCCGCAGATACGTAGTGCGGAAGCATGTGCATATTCTTCCTCACTGGCCATCCGGCTGGCAAAAGAAAACAATGCCCGCCTGCACATCCTGCACATCAGCACCGCACAAGAACTGGATTTGCTTGAAGACAAACCCCTGAGTGAAAAAAAGATTACGGCGGAAGCTTGCGTGTCACATCTATACTTCTATGACAAAGATTATGAGACATTGAAAGGACGTATCAAGTGCAATCCGTCCATCAAAACTTCAGAAGACCGGAATGCTTTACGCAAAGCATTGTCTACCAATCTGATAGATGTAATAGGTACCGACCATGCCCCTCACTTACTGAAAGAAAAGGAAGGGGGAGCATTGAAAGCCGTATCGGGTATGCCGATGATACAGTTTTCATTAGTAGCTATCATGGAATTAGTACGCGAAGGCATATTAAGCATAGAGCAACTGGTTCAGAAAATGTGCCATGCACCGGCCGAACTTTATCATATTGAAAGACGAGGCTACATCCGTCCTGGTTATCAAGCCGACCTCGTATTGGTAAATCCGGATCATGAATGGACTGTAACTGCCGACTGCGTTTTAAGCAAATGCGGATGGACTCCGATGGAAGGACAGAAATTCCACACACGGGTAGAAAAAACATTCGTCAATGGTGATCTGGTTTACAGTGACAACAAGGTAGACCAAAGTCATCGCGGACAAGAATTAAGGTTTAAAAGATGATTGTAAATTACAAGATTCACGAAGTAAGCGAATACATTAACTGGATTTATTTTTTCCATGCATGGGGCTTTCAACCCAAGTTTGCCGCCATTGCGGACATACATGGATGTGATTCATGCCGGGCCATGTGGCTCACCGGTTTTGCGGAAGAAGACCGTCCGAAAGCCAGTGAAGCCATGCAGCTTTTCAAAGAGGCAAATCGGATGTTGAATGAACTGGATACAGCGTATCAGACCCACGGAGTGGTCAATATCATGGATGCCAATGCCGACGGAGATGATCTGCTGCTGAACAGCAAGCGTTTTCCGCTTTTGCGTCAACAAACAGCAAAATTGAAAGAAGATGACCCGTTTTTATGTCTGAGTGACTTTGTGCGTCCATTATCATCGGGTATCACAGACAAAATAGGAGCATTCGCCACTACGGTAGATGCAGAAATGGAGCGGCTCTATGCAGAAGACGATTACAAACGTATGTTAGTGCAAACATTGTCCGACAGACTGGCGGAAGCTACTGCCGAAAAACTACACGAAGATGTACGCAAAAAACTTTGGGGATATGCACCTGATGAAAACCTAAGCGTAAAAGACCTGCATAATGAAAAATATCAAGGGATACGTCCTGCCGTAGGTTATCCTTCCTTGCCCGACCAATCCGTCAATTTCCTATTAGACGAGTTGCTGGATATGAAGCAAATAGGAATTTCATTGACCGAGAATGGTATGATGAAGCCCCATGCCTCTGTATGCGGACTCATGTTTGCCCATCCGGCTTCCCGCTATTTCTCCATCGGAAAAATAGGTGAAGACCAATTGGCAGATTACGCCGCCCGCCGGGGCATGAGTATAGAAGAAACTAAAAAGTTTCTCGCCGCCAATCTATAAAAAACGAATAAATTATGATGCTGATAAAGTTATTTCTGTTTTTTCTACTGCTACTGATATTGCCCGATATGTATATATACAAGGCATATATACGCCGTGTTTCCCAAAAATGGACACATTGGGCTTATTGGCTTCCCAGTCTGTTTCTTTTATTGGGAATGACATTAGTCTTTTCTATACATGAGCCACGTCCGGATTCCATGCAGCGACTTAGCAATTTCTTATTGATTTTTCTTTGTTTCTCCGTACCCAAGGCACTTTTCGTCATTGTTATCCTGTTTATGAAGCTCCTATATATCATCTCCGGCAAAAAACTGTATGGAGGATATGTAGCAGGAGGATTGGCTTTAGCCTCGTTAATATATGTAATATATGGAGCAACCGAAGGAAAACAGCATTTTCAAATCAGGGAGGTAACCATCAGTTCCGATGAACTTCCCAGCGGCTTTGACGGCTACCGCATTGTACAAATATCTGATATCCATTCCGGCAGCTGGACTGGCAACGGTGCTGCTTTACAGAAGGCTGTAAACCTTATTAATGCACAACATGCCGACCTGGTACTTTTTACAGGTGACCTGGTCAATAACGTGGCAACGGAATTGGACGAATTTATCCCTATTCTAGAACAGATAAAAGGAAAAGACGGAGTGTATTCCGTTTTAGGCAACCATGACTATTCCCCTTATATAAAATGGGAAACGGAAGAAGCTCAAGAAGCCAACCTGAACAGCTTGAAATCCAAACAGGCTGCCATGGGATGGAAAATACTCAATAACGATCATGTCATTCTACATCATCATGGAGACAGTATAGCCCTGGCAGGTGTAGAGAACAGCGGAAATCCCCCATTTCCCAATTATGGAGATCTGCAGAAAGCATTAAAAGGAACGGAAGGAATGTATAAAATATTAATGAGCCATGACCCCACTCATTGGCACAGAGAAGTCTTGCCGGAAAGTGATGTACAGCTAATGCTTTCAGGCCACACCCATGAAATGCAGTTCAGCCTGTTTGGCTTCTCTCCTGCTAAATTCGTATATCCCGAACACAACGGTTTATACCAGGAAGGAAAACAATCCTTGTTTGTCAATATTGGTTTGGGCTACCTGATGTTCCCTATGCGCCTTGGAGCATGGCCGGAAATTACAGTAATCACGTTACATAAAATATAAAATAGTTTTTCTATCTTTGTACAACTAAAATTCAGACAAATGAAAGTACTATATATTTTATACCAACTATTCATAGCACTTCCCATTTTGCTGGTATTAACCATACTTACAGCAATAGTTACCATTATTGGTTCATGGATAGGCAATCCGCATTTTTGGGGATATTATCCGGGAAAAATATGGTCACAGCTTTTCTGCTATGTATTACTTATTCCTGTCAAGGTAGTAGGACATCCGGAAGTACTTAAAAAAACATCCTATGTGTTTGTAGCCAATCATCAAGGCTCTTTCGATATCTTCCTGATTTATGGTTTTCTGGGACGAAACTTTAAATGGATGATGAAAAAAAGTCTGCGCAAAATGCCTTTCGTCGGCAAAGCCTGTGAAGCTGCCGGACATATATTCGTTGATAAATCCGGTCCCAAGAAGGTAATAGAAACCATAGAACATGCCCGTCACGTACTACAGGATGGAACTTCTCTAGTGGTATTTCCCGAAGGTGCACGTACTTTTACCGGGCACATGGGATATTTTAAGAAAGGTGCTTTCCAACTGGCAGATGATTTGCAACTTCCCGTAGTACCACTCACTATTATCGGCTCCTTTAATATTCTTCCCCGTACCGGCGGTTTTGTATCCTGGCATCCTATGACATTAGTCGTACATAAGCCCATTTATCCGCAAAGCCAGGGAATGGAAAACATCAAAGCAACCATGGAAGAGGCTTACAGGGAAATTGAGAAAGACTTACCTGAAAAATATCAAGGAAAAATAGACAATCCAGACCAAGACAGATAAAAAAAGGCTCCTCATTAATGGGGAGCTTTTAATTTTTCCATATTCGAACGGGCTACTGTCACATAATCCTTTACCAAGGAGTTATTTTTAAATCGGTCAGGAGCCTCCTCTATAATTTCCTCAATCAAGGGAGTCATGACAGGATAAGGAAAATTGCTGCACAACATAATGAAAACACCCGGTCCCAATACATTATCATAATTCTTCTGGATAAACTCCTTAGCCAATGCATTCATTTCAGCAGCCAGTTTCTCACGTTCTCTCGTTATCTCACGTTGAATTTCATCCGGTGCTTTTCCATCCATAATCATACGGCTCTCCTGACGCTCCAACTCGTATGCCCTGTCATCCAAAGAAGTCTTTTTTCCCACAAAATCATACAGACGATCATTCAACGGAGTTCCGGTAACTACAATACGGGCATTATCGATACTGATGGATATTTTCCCTTTTTCAATGACAAAAGGCATGATGCTCTCATCATCCATATACAAGGATGCCATTGAAGTAGAATCGGTTATACCTTCCATCTTGAACATTCCATGAATTACCTCTGCCGAATCAATACTCAGCATCCGGTCTCCACTAGGAACTTTTACAAATAGCATTTTCCCATCCAGACGAGAAACAGAAGAACTACCTTCTATCTTATACTCACTGGCACATGAAGTAAAAGCCAATAAAGATACCACAGAGAAAAAAAGTTTATTCATGCTTATCTACGCCCCATTACTATTTTTCGCATACAAAGGTACAATCTATAATTCAGTGACAAAAATATTTTATTAAAATTTAAAACTAAATAGAAGATTATTACCGAGAAGGCAATTTATAGTGCAAAGTTCCCTCTTTTTTTCTATTTTTGTAACCGATATAAGGATAAAGAAATAACAATTAGTACACAACATGAAAAAATTCAAACTTTTATTGCTCGCATTGATGTGTGTAGCATTCTTGCCGTCGAAGGCAGACGAAGGTATGTGGCTGTTGCAACTGATGCAAGAGCAGCATTTGGCAGACCGCATGAAAGCACAAGGCTTACTGCTGGAAGCAGACGACATTTATAACCCCGAACCGCGTTTCATTAAAAGATGCAGTAGGCATTTTCGGAGGAGGATGTACCGGTGAAATCATCTCACCGGACGGACTGATCCTGACCAACCACCACTGTGGCTACGGAGCGATACAGCAACATAGCTCGGTAGAACATGACTACCTGACTGACGGTTTTTGGGCAAAAAGCCGCAAAGAAGAGCTACCGACTCCGGGATTGAAGTTCAAATTTGTAGAACGCATTGTTGATGTCACAGATAAAGTAAACAATAAAGTAAAATCAGGCGAAGTAAAAGAAGAGGAAACCTTTGAATACGACTTCCTGAAAAAACTGGCCGACGAGGAACTGAAAGCCAGTGACCTGAACGGAAAAGCAGGTATCAGCGCACAAGCTCTGCCTTTCTATGCAGGCAATAAATTCTATCTGATTTATCTGAAAACCTACAGCGACGTACGCATGGTTGCCGCTCCGCCTTCATCCATCGGTAAATTCGGTGGTGAAACAGACAACTGGATGTGGCCCCGCCATACTTGCGACTTCTCCGTCTTCCGCATTTATGCGGATGCCAACGGCGAACCGGCAGAATATAATGAAAACAATGTTCCTCTGAAAGCCAAAAAGCATCTGGCTATCTCACTGAAAGGTATTAACGAGGGTGACTATGCCATGATTATGGGATTCCCCGGAAGCACCAACCGCTATCTGACTCAAAGTGAAGTGAAACAACGGATGCATTCCACCAACGAACCCCGTATCCGCATACGTGGTGTGCGTCAGGATGTACTGAAGAAAGAAATGGCTGCCAGTGACAAAGTACGTATCCAATACGCCAGCAAATATGCAGGTTCCAGCAACTATTGGAAAAACTCTATCGGCATGAATAAAGCCATTATCGACAACAAGGTATTGGAAACAAAAGCAGAACAGGAAGCCAAGTTCGCAGCATTTGCTAAAGCCAAAGGCAACACTGATTATGAAAAAGTAGTCAGCGAAATTGATGCCGCCATCGAAAAGAGTAATCCTATTCTTTATAACTACACCTGTTTCCGTGAAGTCTTTCAAGGAGGTATAGAATTCGGCACTCCTTATCTGATTCTGGACAAGCTGAAAGACGCAATCAAAAATAAAGATAAAGAAGCGATTAATAAAAATATTGAAACGCTGAAAAAAGTATATGCCGATATACATAACAAAGACTACGATCACGAAGTAGACCGCAAAGTGGCCAAAGCTCTGTTGCCCCTGTATGCCGAAATGGTTCCTGCCGATGCTTTACCTGCCTTCTATACTACCATCCAGAAGGATTTTAAAGGTAACTATGACGCATACGTAGACCATTGTTATGACAATTCCATCTTCTCCAACGAAGCGAATTTCAATAAATTCATCAAGAAACCTACCGTGAAAGCCATAGAAAAAGATCCTATGACTGCATACGTACGGGCTAAATATGACTTGATGGACAAGCTGGGAAACGAACTGGCAGAATCGATGAAAGGCATGGATTTATTACACAAAACTTATGTACGCGGCCTGTGTGAAATGTATTCACCGGAACCCAAAGCTCCGGATGCCAACTTCACCATCCGTCTGACATACGGCAATGTGAAATCATACAATCCCAAAGACGGCGTACACTATAAATACTACACTACGCTGAAAGGTGTCATGGAAAAAGAGGATCCTACCAATCCGGAATTTGTTGTTCCCGCCAAACTGAAAGAATTGTATGAAGCAAAAGATTTTGGACGTTATGCATTGCCCAACGGTGATATGCCTGCTTGTTTCCTGACTACCAATGATATTACCGGCGGTAATTCAGGTTCTCCCGTCATCAACGGTAACGGCGAACTCATCGGTGCCGCTTTTGACGGCAACTGGGAATCACTGAGTGGTGACATTAATTTCGACAACAACTTACAGCGTTGTATCGCAGTGGATATACGTTATGTATTATTCATCATCGACAAATTGGGCGGATGCAAACACTTGATTGACGAAATGACTATTGTTGAATAATGAAAAAGATACTATTACTCTCGCTATTTACTTTCACAACCCTTGCCGGCCATGCCGACGAGGGGATGTGGATGCTGACTGATCTGAAAGAACAGAATGCGGCCACCATGTATGATATGGGACTGGATATCAGCATTGATAAAGTATATTGTCCGGACAGCATCAGCCTGAAGGATGCTGTAGTGCATTTCGGAGGTGGTTGTACCGGTGAAATCATTTCTGCCGAAAGTCTTGTGCTGACCAATCATCATTGCGGTTACAGCTATATCCAGCAACACAGTTCGGTAGAACACGACTATCTGACTGACGGCTTCTGGGCTATGAGCCGCAAAGAAGAACTTCCCTGCAAGGGGCTGACTGTCACCTTCATAGACAGAATTCTGGACGTCACTCCTTATGTAAAGGAACAACTGGCCAAAGATGAGGACCCGGAAGGATTGAACTACCTGTCCCCCTCCTATCTGAGCAAAGTAGCCAAACGTTTTGCCGAACAAGAAAATATAGAGATCACTCCGTTCACCGCTTTGGAACTAAAGCCTTTCTACGGAGCCAACCGCTATTACTTGTTTATAAAGACCATCTATAAAGACGTCCGTATGGTAGGCGCTCCTCCTTCTTCCATCGGAAAGTTCGGAGCTGACACCGATAACTGGATGTGGCCCCGTCACTGTGGCGATTTCTCCATGTTCCGCATTTATGCAACACCCGACGGTAAACCTGCTGACTATAACGAAAGCAATGTACCCTTGAAGGTGAAAAAACATCTGACCATCAACCTGGGAGGAATCAAAGAGGGAGACTTCACTTTCGTAATGGGATTTCCCGGACGCAACTGGCGATACATGATTTCGGACGAAGTGGAAGAACGTATGCAGACTACCAACTTCATGCGTAAGACCGTCCGCACCGTACGATTGAATAATCTGCTGGAAGAGATGCTGAAAAGTGATAAAGTACGCATCCAGTATGCCAGCAAATACGCCTCGTCAGCCAATTACTGGAAGAATGCTATCGGTATGAACGAAGGACTGGTTCAGCTGAAAGTACTTGATACGAAAAAGAAACAACAGGAAAAGCTTCTGGCTTACGGACGTGAGACGGGTACTGACGCCTACCAGAAAGCCTTCGATGCTATCCGGGAAATCGTGAGCAAACGCCGGGATGCCGTATATCATCAGCAAGCCATTTACGAAGTTTGCAAACTGGGAACGGAATTCTATAAGATTCCTTCCACAGACAAAGTCCTGCAAGCATTGGAAAAAGGATATAAAGTACCTCATGCTACTAAAGAAATCAATCCGCTGGATCATGCATTAAGCACACTGATCAAACAAGCCGATAATTTTTTCAATAAAGACTATAATCCCGAAATAGACCGTAAAGTTTCCAAAGCTTTGCTGAAGACTTACGCAGAATTAATTCCGGCCGAACAGCGCATCAGCATCTTTAAAGTAATAGACAAAGAATTCAAAGGAAACATTGACGCCTTTGTCGATGCTTGTTTTGATACATCCATCTTCCGAAGCCGTGAAGCCTTTGACAACTTTGTGGCAAAGCCGGATGCCAAGACATTGGAAAATGACCTGATGGTGCAATATGCCAAATCAGTAGACCAAGGTTATGCAGATACCGATGCAGCCATGAAAGCCGAAACCGATGCTTATAATCTGGCCCATAAAACCTGGGTAGAGGGTATGATGAAGCTGAAACAGCATGAAGGCACTCCTATTTATCCGGATGCCAACTCCACGTTACGTCTCACTTATGGTAAAGTAGGTTCATACAGCCCCAAAGACGGTATGGAATACAACTATTACACCACGTTGAAAGGAGTGATGGAAAAAGAGGATCCGAACAACTATGAATTCGTGGTTCCGGCCAAACTGAAGGACTTGTATAACAAGAAAGACTTCGGGCGCTATGCCATGAAAAATGGTGAAATGCCCATCTGTTTTGTTACAGGAACAGACAATACAGGAGGTAATTCCGGCTCCCCCGTTTTCAATAACAAAGGGGAATTGATCGGTACCGGCTTTGACCGCAACTACGAAGGACTGACCGGTGACATTGCTTACAATCCCCAGTTACAACGTGCAGCCTGTGTGGATATCCGCTATACCTTATTTATTATTGATAAGTTTGCAGGAGCGAAACACTTGGTAGATGAAATGACCATTGTGGAATAACAATACCGGACAACTATTTTTTAGAACGCGGACCACACGTAACAAGTGTCGTCCGCGTTCTCCTATTTTTCACAAGATAAGCCTCTATAAACGCGGACAAAAAATGACACTGGTTCCTTAACGTTTTTCCTTCTCCAACTCCTGCGGAATACGGAAAGCCGTATAAAGTTCCAGGACAGCGGCAATGGAAAGACAAACAATCCATTCGTTACGTTTCATGGTAAACATCAATACTCCTGTAAAGACCAGTGCGACAGCCCCGAAAATCTGCTGTCTACGCAAACGCTTGATGATAAAATTCCTTCCATCATAACGATTCCCCATGACCTGCACATAGCCGAACATCACAGCACCCAGCGTATACAGATAAGGCGCAAGCTCCCACCGGGTGATTTGCAACACCGCACCTGCCAGCAGCAGGACTGCCCCTGCCATCGAAATTATATTATAAGATTTACTCATTCTTCAAACACAAAAATATCCTCGTCAGGCTTCTTCATCAAATACTTCTCGCGTGCTATTTTCTCCAAAGCCTCAGGATTCGTGGTCAGTTCCTTCAGTTTCTCCGTATCTTCCTCATATTGCTTTCTATATTTCTCTATCTCACTATTCAGCGCGCTGATCTCACTGCGATGCTTTACCCGCTGAATCAAGCTGTTCTCATCCAGAAAACCAATAACTACAATAAAGATCAGCACCGTAATCATATACTTATGGCGCCGGATGTAGTTCCAAATAGTCAGCAATTTGCTCATACAAAGAATCCCTTTTTTGATTTTTGCAAAGATAGAAATATTTCAAGCAATCCTACCCATAAAAACGGATAATTTATGTACTTTTGCAGAACTCATATTAGAAAAAAGAACTCCGCTTATGGAAAATTATATCGTATCGGCACGAAAATACCGTCCCGCTACATTCGAATCGGTTGTAGGGCAACACGCGTTGACCATCACCTTAAAAAATGCTATTGCCACCGGCAAGCTGGCACATGCCTACCTGTTCTGCGGACCGCGTGGAGTGGGAAAAACAACGTGTGCACGTATCTTTGCCAAGACCATCAACTGCCAGACCCCCACTGCCGAAGGAGAAGCCTGCAATCAGTGTGAGTCTTGTCTGGCATTCAACGAACAGCGTTCTTACAACATACATGAGCTGGATGCCGCCAGCAACAACTCGGTAGAAGATATCCGTTCGCTGATTGAGCAGGTACGTATCCCGCCACAAATCGGCAAGTACAAGGTATATATCATTGATGAGGTCCATATGTTGTCGCAAGCTGCCTTCAATGCTTTTCTGAAAACATTGGAAGAACCGCCTCATCATGCCATCTTCATCCTTGCCACAACGGAAAAGCATAAGATACTGCCGACTATTCTGAGCCGTTGCCAGATTTATGACTTTAACCGCATCGGCATCAAAGACACTATCGACCATCTGCAATACGTTGCCAAACTGGAACATATCAACGCCGAACCCGAAGCCCTGACTGTCATCGCACAGAAAGCCGACGGTGGTATGCGCGACGCTCTTTCCATCTTCGACCAGGTAGTCAGCTTCACAGGTGGGAACATCACTTACAAAAGTGTGATTGAAAACCTGAATGTCTTGGATTACGAATATTATTTCAAGCTGACCGATTTGTTGCTTGAAAACAAAGTTCCCGAATCCATGCTGCTTTTTAACGACGTATTGAAAAAAGGATTTGACGGCAGTCATTTCATCACCGGACTATCCTCTCATTTCCGGGATTTGCTGGTGAGCAAGGACCCTTCCACCCTGCAATTGCTGGAAGTAGGCGCCGGTATCCGCGACCGCTATAAAGAACAAGCACAAAAATGCGACCAGAAATTCCTGTACCGTGCCATGAAGCTATGCAATGATTGTGACCTGAACTATCGTGCAAGCAAAAACAAACGTCTGCTGGTAGAACTGACACTGATTCAATGCGCCCAACTCACTCTGCCCGACGCCGATGATGCAAGTGGTGGGCGTGGCCCTAAGAAGATATTAAAACCCCTATTTACGCAGCAAGCGGCTTCCACAGCCGCCACGCAGCCACAGCCTCAGGCTAAAACTGCCGCTGCACAGACCGCAGCAACCGCCGCTCCTCAGCCACAGGGTACAAGTACAGCCGGCAGTATGAACGCAAGCCGTCCAAGCCCGCTGCCTCAGACCAGAGAAGAGAAAAAAATCCCGGTGTTCAAGGCGGGCTCACTCGGTATATCCCTGCGCCGTCCTTTGCACGAACAGCAAGCCGCGGAGAAGCAAGAAGCAAAAGCGGCAAGCACCGCTGCCCAAAACGATGCCACATACGAAGATTATATTTTCAATGAAAAAGATCTGGACTATTACTGGCGTGAATTTGCAGCCGCCCTGCCCAAGGAAGAGAAGGCTAACTCCGCACGAATGATGAACATGCATCCGCATTTGTTGAATGACACGACTTTTGAAGTGACAGTAGACAATGATATGGTGGAAAAATATATGGTACAATTGATACCATCGGTTCAGAATCACTTACGCGAACGTCTGCACAACCGGAAAATTACCATGACGGTACGTGTCAGTGCCCCTACCGAGAACATCCGTGCTTACAGCCATGTGGAACGTTTCCAGATGATGAGCAAGAAAAACCCGAATCTGCTGAAATTAAAAGAAGCACTGGGATTGGAGTTATCATAAAACCTATTTAAATAAAAAAATACCGGGAAATCCTTCAAATCCTTCATATTTACACAATACATTGTTTTTCAATGTGTTGTCGTGAAGGATTTTGAAAGGGATCCTTCATAAATGATTCATTGAGCATAAGCTATACTTTTCCAGCCTTTGCGTCAATCAATTTATATCCATAATAATATCCCGATTAGATTGTTTTTACATCCATTATAAAATCAATCTGCCTGAACTATGGGTACTGTTTCTTATTCACCTTTTGTATTCACCACTTTCCGCATTATCATCCATACAGATAAGTGCTGGAAAAAGAAAAATTCTTGAATTGTTCAAATTCAAGAATCTACAACTTTAACTTTTCTACTTTTGCGGAGAGACGGGCTCTCGAACTTATACTTTCAGAAAATATCATAAAATCACAATTTACTGATAATCAAATATTAATCAAGATACAAAGTAAAACTAAATCTTTCTAAATGTCTTTTGCTATCTCAATTATTGGGTGTATATTTGGGTGTAGAATTCCAAACGCACCCAATTATGAATATCAAACGTAACATAATTTTCGCATTGGAGAGCCGGAAGAAGAGCGGTGTGCCAATCGTAGAGAACGTGCCTATCCGTATGCGTGTCATATACGCAAGCCAACGCATCGAGTTTACAACAGGCTACCGTATTGACGTAGCCAAATGGGATGCAGACAAACAACGGGTAAAGAACGGATGCACCAACAGACTAAAGCAAAGCGCATCCGAAATCAATGCGGACTTGCTGAAATACTATGCCGAAATGCAAAACGTGTTCAAGGAGTTTGAGGTACAAGAAGCCATACCTACCACCCAACAGTTAAAGGATACGTTCAACTTACGGATGAAAAATACAAGTGAAGAACAGCAGGAAAAAGCTCCTGTCAGCTTTTGGGAAGTGTTCGATGAGTTTGTAAAGGAGTGTGGCAATCAGAATAATTGGACGGCATCCACATACGAGAAATTTGCAGCGGTGAAAAACCACTTAAAAGAGTTCAAGGAAGATGTAACCTTTGAATACTTCAACGAGTTCGGGTTGAACGAATATGTCAATTTCTTGCGTGACAAGAAAGACATGAGAAACAGCACCATAGGCAAACAGATGGGATTCCTCAAATGGTTTCTGCGCTGGAGTTTCAAGAAAGGACATCATCAGAACATTGCATACGATACATTCAAACCCAAATTGAAAACCACCTCTAAAAAGGTGATATTTCTGACATGGGAAGAATTGAACAAACTGAAAGATTACCAAATACCGCATGACAAGCAGTATTTGGAACGTGTCAGGGATGTCTTTCTGTTCTGTTGTTTCACGAGCTTACGATACTCTGATGTCCGCAACTTGAAAAGAAGCGATGTGAAACCAGACCACATTGAAGTCACCACAGTCAAGACAGCGGACAGCTTGATAATCGAATTGAACGACCACAGCAAAGCCATTCTTGAAAAATACAAGGATGTTCATTTCGAGAATCACATGGCATTGCCCGTCATCAGCAATCAGAAGATGAACGATTATCTGAAAGAACTGGGTGAGCTAGCAGAAATCAACGAACCTGTACGAGAAACCTACTACAAAGGAAATGAACGTATTGATGAAGTCACACCCAAGTACGCTTTGCTTAGCACCCATGCAGGAAGAAGAACATTCATCTGCAATGCGCTGGCTCTCGGAATCCCTGCACAAGTGGTTATGAAATGGACAGGACACAGCGATTACAAAGCCATGAAACCCTACATTGACATAGCGGATGATATTAGAGCCAATGCCATGAACAAGTTCAATCAACTATAAAAGTATCAATAAGTTTCATAAACAGTTATCAATAATTATATTTGCAGAAACCATTATCACAATATGAGCAACAAGGAATCCAACATAGAAAAAACGAACTTAGATGCGTTCATACACGCAGTCGGTTCGGAAATAGAACAGGCGCAAGTAAGGCTGATTGTCGCAGCCAATGCGCAAATGCTGTTCCACTACTGGAAAGTAGGCAACTATATTCTCTATCATCAGCAACAGCAAGGTTGGGGAAGTAAAATCATCAAGCAACTGGCAAAGGCTATCCGGCTGAATTTTCCTGAAAAGAAAGGCTATTCGGAACGCAATCTTACCTATATGTGTCAATTTGCCAAGGCATATCCTTTGAGGGCATTGCAAAGTTTCATAGAAACGGATGCAAAGTTGATTTCTCCAAGTGTGGAGAAAATATCAGACGAAGTACGCTACTTAAACGATGCGCAATTTACGCAAGAGCCTCTTGCGCAAATACAATCTACGAATAACAAAGGAATTACAATCATGCAAGAAGCTCTTGCGCAAATCCATAATGTTGCCCAAACCGTATCTGATATTTACCGGATGGAAATTAAGGATATAGAAAGCGCATTCATGGCATCACCTGTTGCAAGAACCAATTGGGCAAGCCATGTGATTATGCTTAACAGTTCACTTCCATTGGGTGTAAGCTATTGGTACATGAAGCAGTCCGTGGAAATGGGTTGGAGCAGCAATGTTCTTAAAATACAAATTGAAACCAACCTGTACAGCAGACAAATCAGCAATAACAAGGTTAATAATTTCACTGCCACGCTCCCTGCACCGCAAAGCGACCTTGCCAGCTACCTGTTGAAAGACCCGTACATCTTTGATTTGGCTGGAACTAAAGAGAAAGCAGATGAAAGGGATATAGAAGAACAGTTGGTTAAGCACGTTACCCGTTACTTGCTGGAAATGGGCAATGGTTTTGCTTTCGTTGCACGACAGAAACATTTCCAAGTCGGAAACAGCGATTTCTATGCAGACCTGATTTTATATTCCATTCCACTACACGCATATATCGTGGTGGAATTAAAGGCTACCCCATTCAAACCGGAGTATGCAGGGCAACTGAACTTCTACATCAATGTGGTGGATGACAAACTGAGGGGAGAGAATGACAATAAGACTATCGGGTTGTTGTTATGTAAGGGAAAGGATGAAGTTGTAGCACAATACGCACTGACAGGCTATGACCAGCCGATAGGCATCAGCGATTACCAGCTGAGCAAGGCTGTACCTGAAAACTTAAAATCGGCTCTGCCAAGTATAGAAGAAGTGGAGGAAGAACTGACTTCCTTTTTTGAAAAAGATGGTGGCACTCAAAAATAACCGCCCATGAAAGACATAATTACAACGCTGATCCCCCGATACGGAGAATTGAACAGGATATACAAAGAGTGGTTTGCGAACAAGGATTTCTCTTTTGAAAAGCAGAAGTTCATCACCCGGTTTTATATGGACTACAATGATGTAACGGTTCTTGAAACAGCTATCCTTGAACTGGTTCTTCATATTCCACAAGAGCGATACACCCTGCTTCTGAATAGCTTGAAAAAGGAAGTCCATGAAAATACAAACTATTATGAGAAAGGTCGTATGCCAAGTGAGCAGTATGTCATTAATGCCTGTTTCAAAATTTCGGAGATATACAACGAAGCGATAGAAGAACAGAGGCAAAGAACCGTCAAACTCCATGCCCCGTTAAATGAGGCATACAACCGATATGATTCCATAGGTTATAGGGAACATACAGCCGAAGATGAACAGCGTGCGGAAATGGAATATGAACGGTGCAAGGCTGAATACGAGGAAGAAAAGGTCAAATTGGTAGAACTATACGACATACAAAAACAGGCGAAGGAAGAAGCCATTAAATATGCACGAAGCTGTTTCGATGAAATCTATCGCTTGGGATGCCACCTCAAAGAGATATTGACGAAATATGTTCCTGATGAAATTCGTGAGCCGGAAGAACCAATCAAGCCAAGCGAACCCGATATGCAAGAAGAAGCCCATGAAAAAGAACAACACGAATTTTTCGACATGGAGTTGCTTTCGCTCGTTCACACAACCTGCGTAGGAGAACAATTCGAGAATATTTCCGAATATGATTTCTATGCTTGTATGAATCTGCGCCTTGGCAAATGCAAGCTGAAAATAAAACCGAGAGAGAAAATACGTATCTGCTACCTGATATTCCTGATGGGCGAACAACTGCCCAAACCTGACAGGGAGAATTGGAAGAAGAATATCCTCAAAATGCTGGATATTGAAGAGAACTATTACAAGTCAAAATACAAGGAACCTGTTTCCGATTTCCCAAGCGACAGCAACCAAAAGTTTGCCAAAGAAATGGACGCAATATTCCGATAATCTGTGATACACCCTGACATTTTACGAAACAACCACTTTTACCACTCAAATTAATTTTTGAGTGGTATTTTTATTACCTGATATTCAGTTGAATAATAGAATATCCCATTTACGCTAACCACATCCTTACCACTTACAACCCTACCTAATTTTGCATCGTTCGAGAACAGAAATAACAGCCAGTGCGCAGGGCTGATTGTTAAACGACTAAATAAATTGGACGATGACAAATCTTCAAGAGTTATTATCAAAACCCGTCTGGCAGATGACAGGCGAAGAGTTCATATTTTTAAGCAAGCACGCTTCCGGTCATTCGGAAGTGCAGCCCCAGCCAGTAACGAACACAGAAAGGAAGTATGTGTACGGAATATTGGGTATAGCCAAACTGTTCGGGTGCAGTCTGCCCACTGCCAACCGTATCAAGAAAAGCGGAAAGATTGACAGAGCCATTACCCAGATAGGGCGCAAGATTATCGTGGATGTGGAGCTTGCCCTTGAACTTGCCGGAAAGAAAACAGGAGGACGGAAATAACGGGAGGCATGGTTATGGACTATATGAAAGAAACCAAGGATATATCGGCAGAAGAAGCCATTATCCTTTGGCAAGCCTCACGTTTGAGCCTGTCGAAAAGTTATGAGAAAGCCCCTGAAATCCTCAAAGTGCATGGCTCTGTCATTGGGACATTAGGCAATTTCAGCGCATCCATCGGCAAAGCCAAAAGTAAAAAGACATTCAATGTGTCGGCTATCGTAGCCGCCGCATTGAAGAACGGCACAGTGTTGCGGTATGTGGCGGAACTTCCCGAAGATAAGCGGAAAGTGCTTTATGTTGATACGGAACAAAGCCCTTACCATTGCCTGAAAGTCATGACACGCATTTTACGGATGGCTGGCTTGCCCGATGACAGGGACAATGAGAACCTTGAATTTCTCGCATTGAGAAAATACACGCCTGAGCAACGTATCAGGATTGTAGAACAGGCTATTTACAATACACCAAACATTGGTCTTGTAATCATAGACGGCATCCGTGATATGGTGTACGACATCAACAGCCCCGGTGAATCCACACGCATCATATCCAAGCTGATGCAGTGGACGGATGACAGGCAAATACACATCCATACGATACTGCATCAGAACAAGGGGGATGAGAACGCAAGAGGGCACATCGGTACGGAGTTGAACAACAAGGCGGAAACCGTATTGCTGGTAGAAAAGGACAAGGGCAATGGTGATATCAGCCATGTTTCAGCCATTCACATACGGGCTATGGACTTTGAACCTTTCGCATTCCGCATCAACGACAAAGCCCTTCCTGAACTCATGGAGGGTTACAAACCCGAAGCCAAGAAGCCGGGAAGACCCGAAGAAGAGAAGTTCGACCCTTACAGGCATATCACCGAGCAGCAGCACCGCATCGCCCTAGAAGCCGTTTTCGGTCTGAAAGAGGAGTACGGCTACAAGGAACTGGAAGATGCCTTAATCAAGACCTATATGTCAGTGGGTGTAAAGCTGAACCATAAAAAGGCGGTATCGCTCATCACCATGCTCCGCAACAAGCGGATGATAGTACAGGAGAACGGCAGAAAATACACATTCATGTCCGACTTCCACTATTAGACCGTTTCCCTGCAATCACTTCACTTTATTCTCGGGGTGTATATATTAGGAATATAGTGAAGTGGCTCTGAAATGGGATTAAGTCGCTTCACTTTATTACCGTATCCTATATATACGAGAATTTAGTGAAGTGGTTATAGACCGTACTTCCTGAAAAGGTACGGGCGAAAAGAAAAATAAACCTATTCACCAACTACTAAAACAATTATTTTATGGATATACAGACAGCCAAGCAAATCAGGATAGCGGATTATCTGTACAGTTTGGGATATTCTCCCGTCAAGCAACAAGGTATCAACCTGTGGTACAAATCTCCGTTTAGGGAAGAGACTGAAGCATCGTTCAAAGTGAATACCGAACGAGAACAATGGTATGACTTCGGTTTGGGTAAAGGTGGCGGCATCATAGAACTGGCTGCACATCTGTACGCTACCGACCATGTGCCTTACATCTTGAAACGGATAGCGGAGCAAACACCGCACGTGCACCCGGTATCTTTCTCTTTTGGCAAGCAAAGCTCTTCCGAACCGAGCTTCCAACAGTTGGAAATAGTTCCGTTGTCATCTCCTGCCCTGCTTGCCTACTTGCAGGAAAGAGAAGTAAATACGGAACTAGCGAAAAGAGAATGTAGTGAAGCCCGTTTCACTCACAACGGCAAGCGGTACTTTGCCATCGCCTTTCCCAATAGTTCGGGTGGGTTTGAGGTTCGCAACCGCTATTTCAAGGGCTGCATCGCCCCAAAGGAAATCTCCCACATCAGACAGTCTGGGAAAGCGAGGAATACCTGTTATGTGTTCGAGGGGTTCATGGACTACCTCTCCTTTTTGACATTGAGACAAGAGAGCTGCCCGAATTATCCGGAATTGGACGGGCAGGACTACATCGTATTGAACTCAGTATCGAATGTAAACAAGGTTCTCTATCCGTTGGGCAATTACGAACGCATCCACTGCTTTTTCGACAACGACCATGCAGGCATGGAAGCCCTCCAACAAATCCGCAAGGAATACGGCAGAGACCGATACATCCGTGACGCTTCGCAGACTTACAGCGGATGCAAGGACTTGAACGAATACTTACAGAAACAGGTTGAAAGAAAAAGGCAAGTCCAATCCGTCAAAGGAGTGAGCAGCCAGTCACCGAAAAAGAAAAACGGCTTTCGGTTATAGCCCACTATAACTACACGCTCCGCTTTCGTAGTTGTGGGCTCTCCCGAGGGGCTGGGCGTTGCCCCGTCCCACTCAGGGCGTTTCACCCCTGAGAACCCCGAGCAAAGAGTGACCCTCTCTTTGCAACCTCCGCTTATGGGCTACCCCTAAGAACCCCTCTGCAAAAGCAAGCAAAATAATAAATTGCAAACAAAAAAAAGCTATGGCGACAAAATCAAGCATACATATCAAGCCTTGCAACATCGCATCGAGCGAGGCACACAACCGAAGGACTGCCGAATATATGCGTAACATCGGGGAGTCCAGAATCTATGTCGTTCCCAAACTTTCCACTGACAACGAACAGTGGATAAATCCCGACTTCGGCACTCCCGAACTACGGACGCACTATGACAACATCAAGCGGATGGTCAAGGAAAAGACCGGACGTGCCATGCAGGAAAAGGAACGTGAACGCAAGGGAAAGAATGGAAAGATTATCAAGGTGGCGGGATGTTCACCCATCCGTGAAGGAGTATTGCTCATCAGACCGGACACCACACTGGCTGATGTGCGCAAATTCGGTGAAGAGTGTCAAAGACGCTGGGGTATTACTCCGCTACAGATTTTCCTGCACAAAGACGAAGGGCATTGGCTGAACGGTCAGCCGGAAGCGGAAGACAAGGAGAGTTTCCAAGTCGGGAGCAGATGGTTCAAGCCGAACTATCATGCCCATGTCGTATTCGACTGGATGAACCACGAAACCGGAAAGAGCCGAAAGCTCAATGACGAGGATATGGCAACCATGCAGACCCTTGCTTCCGATATTCTCCTGATGGAACGTGGTCAGGCAAAAGCTGTCACTGGCAAAGAGCATTTAGAGCGAAACGATTTCATCATAAAGAAACAGAAAGCCGAACTGCAACGTATAGAGGAAACCAAGCGACACAAGGAGCAACAGGTAAGCCTTGCCGAGCAGGAACTCAAACAGGTAAAAGCAGAGATACGCACAGACAAGCTCAAAAGCGCAGCCACTGATGCAGCCACAGCCATAGCAAGTGGTGTCGGTTCTCTTTTCGGAAGCGGTAAATTGAAAGATTTGGAACAAGCCAACGAGAGTTTACGGCATGAAATAGCCAAGCGTGACAAGGGCATTGACGACTTAAAAGTTAAGATGCAACAAATGCAGGAACAGCACGGTAAGCAAATTCGTAACATACAAGGAATACATAATCAAGAACTTGAAGCCAAAGACAAGGAAATATCACGATTGAACACCATTCTTGAAAAAGCATTCAACTGGTCCCCATTGCTCAAAGAGATGTTGAGAATGGAAAAGCTTTGCTATGCCATCGGATTTACCAAAGATATGGTAAACAGTCTTTTGACAAAAAAGGAAGCTATCAGATGCAATGGAAAAATTTATTCCGAAGAGCATAGACGAAAATTTGAAATCAAGAATGACATTTTCAAAGTGGAGAAAAGTTTGGTTGATGATAATAAATTAGTGCTGACCATAAACAGGCAGCCGATAGGCGAATGGTTTAAGGAGCAATGGGAAAAATTAAGGCAAGGTTTGCGACAATCAGCAGAAGAACCAAGAAAAAGTAGAGGATTCAGAATGTAATTATGATAGTATTTGATTGTATCTCAATAAAATTAAATATCTTTGTAAGCGGATTGAGGCTACTCTATCCAAGACATATTAGAATTTAGAAGAAGCGTTATGCTTATTTCTTGCGAATGAAAACCTGAGAAACTTTCAAACGTGTACAAGAATAGCATAGTGGTTCTCACGCTATAGCGTGGGCTGCTATTGTTACATCTGTACACAAAGGTTTTCTCAGGACCTTCATTCAAAGACGTGGCATTACAGTTCCACGCTTCGTGCTAATATAGACGTAATTATATAAATGATTAAATAGATATGAACTTAGTTAAAAATATTATGCCAATCGCCATTATTCTATCTATAATGGTTTCTTGTGCATCAAGTAAAATTGTACTATCCAATAATGTAAACATTGACAAGTACAAGTATGTCATTTTTGGAAATGAGACATCAGGTGATAGAGAGTTGAATGATGTTATAATGGCTGTTGAAAATTGCATTGGAGAAACAGGTTTAAAAGTTCTTTCATCCTCTAATAGTCTAAAAATTTTAGAATGTTCAGACAGTATTCTTACTCCTAATATTCACGTTACTTCTGAAAAATGGGACGGAGGACATACATATATAACAATAACATTTTATGATTACAATAGTAATCAAAGTATAGCTGTCGTAAAAAGCAGTGGAATAGGAATGACTGTAAACCATGATCAGAATATAGCATTAAATGCAATAAAGAAAAAACTTAATAAATTGTTTGATAGATAATTATATGTTTTACTTTTAAGTATCCTATTAAGAAATGTACCCACACGATAATATATTTAATATTTATTACAATATAGGGAAGCGAACTCCATTTTTAGTTAAACGATGCGAGCAGGGATTAGTACGCTCTTCAAGTGAAGAAAGACGCATTGATCCCAATCAGGATAGAACCTTTTTAGTTGAAACAGTAAAGCCTCGTGGCAAGTATGGAAAAGCATATGGAAAATGTTTTGTAAACGGAAAACCTGACGATTCTTATAGGCAAGAATGTTATCCAAACATTAAAGATGAAGAAATTCCTTGTGCAGGATGTGGCGAATGGGTTTTAATTGATGTTCCGGGAGTATCACTTAATGAAATATTTCCAATCCATAAAGCCAATGATATACTTATGTTTGGGAAATATAAAGGTAAATCTTTTGGCGATATTTACCAAAAAGATTCCCAGTATCTTCGGTGGTTGGAAACAACTGATAGGCTATTCAAAATTGACTTTGAGGAGCTAGAACAATTATATCCAAATGTAGAAAAATCTACAGATTTATCTATTCGAGAAAGAGTTGTTGATTTCGGAAAATACAAAGGAAAAAGTTATAACGACATCAAGAATGACATTTCTTACCTTGAATGGCTTGTTACAATCAAAAAATTATCTATTGAAGATTTCAAATCACTAACAACCGAATAATTTATAAATTAAAACCAATATGAAAAAGATTATCCTTACTTTAACTTTGGTTCTTGCTGCTATTAATTTATTAGCACAGGAGCACCTTTCGTTTAAAGGCATTCCTATTGAAGGGAGCATGACTGATTTCTGTCAAAAACTAAAAGCGAAAGGATTTACCTCTATTGGCAGTGAAAACAATATAACCTTGTTTTCAGGAGATTTTACGGGTCGAGATGCAACAGTAGGTGTAACCGCTACAGATGATGGGGAAAATGTTTTTGCCGTAGTTGTAATCTTTGATTCAAGTGACGAATGGAACACACTTGTTAATACCTACGATTATTACAAAGATTTATATACTCGTAAATATGGAAAGCCTACAATTTCAAAAGAAAAGAATCCAGCTCTTTCAGACTCTAATACAGCTTTAATGGCAGAAGTCCATCAAGGAACAGTTGTATATGGTAGTGCATGGGAAGTTACAGGTGGAGATATACAATTGTCTATTGAGAAATCTTCTGGTGTATATGAAGGTATGGTAATGATTCGCTATCGTGATTCTCAAAATATAGAAGCTAAAATTAAGAATGATTTAGAGGACATTTGACATCTAATGCGTAATTTGAATAATGCCAATAAAAGATGATGACGGAAAAGGAAAGTACTTATTTTCTTTTTTCGTCATCATCTTTTATAGAACTATTTTGAGAACTACACACTGCTGCCGCTGAATGTTAGCCAAAACATTAAATAATACAAAAACACCCAGATTTACATTCTTGGGTGTAAAACTGGGTGTTTATTTTGCAATTTGCTGATTTTCAGCGTTTATTGCGGAGAGACGGGGATTCGAACCCCGGATACCCTTTTGGGGTATACACGC
>OHMY01000142.1_pt1 | contig 71715 bp, 52 predicted proteins | sample 1569381 | NCBI WGS metagenome assembly OHMY01 (sample SAMEA3879528, study PRJEB24766) | human gut metagenome | biome: human-associated habitat; feature: feces | place: USA | collected 1985/1987
TACCCAACGCCAATATATACCATAATTTGGTACGTGTCAATAGGAATTTCTATCTATTTCGCGGTTTTTGAAATAAATTCGCCATTGTTAATCAAGCTTGCAACCATGCGCTTTTGACATGTCATCAATATAAGAAAGTTTGTTTTTTACAACGTGCTGATAAGTGTTTTTTTACACAAACTCCGCTCGCTCATGCACACTAATATATAAAAAGGAAGGAACGAAATTATGACGCCGTCATGCCGTCCGCTCGGAATTTTACATAGCTGATATGGCACAGCGGTTTAATAATAGTTAGATGAATTTGAGTTTTTAACTCATGCTAAACATTCAATATGCCTAATACTCAAAAAGTACATCCTCCGCTCGCGGGATCGCCGATGGATATTATTAAAGATGTATACGCGCGCTGACAGCGCTAGGCGTGCGCCAAGTTTATTTAGGCCGCACACCGCTTCAGCCAGATAATAAACGTACGCTCTTGTTCGCTCCTAAATAAGTACACTATTAAATGAGTTTCACAATACCAAATCTACACTTTTACATTCGCGCTGAGATAAGCGCGGATCCCTTCGGCGCTCGACAGCTTCATGACCTCGCCGGCAAGCCTGTCCGCCTCTTTCTTCGTCCAGTTTGAAATGAGCCTGCGCACAGCTAAAACCGACGATGCGCCCACGCTGAACTCCTCCAATCCGAAAGAGAGCAAAAGCGGTATCATCAAGGGGTTTGCGGCAGCCTCGCCGCACATCCCGACCGGTATGCCTTCCGCCTTTGCGCAGCCGATAACGCGCTTTATACTGCGAAGCACGGCCGGATTGAGCGGGGAGTTCAGGTAAGCCACCTTACCGTTACCCCTGTCCGCGGCCATAACGTACTGGGTTAGGTCATTGGTCCCGATGCTGAAAAAATCGGCCTCCTTCGCCAATACGTCAGCCATCACCGCTGCGGCGGGCGTTTCGATCATTACGCCGACCGGTATATCCGGGTTAAAGGGCTCGCCCTTTTCATACAGTTCATCCTTTACCCTGCTGATAACGGCCTTGGCCTGCCGTATTTCATCCGGGCAGGTGATAAGCGGAAGCATGATGTTCACCGACCCGTGCGCGCTTGAACGCAGAATCGCCCGGAGCTGCGGCATGAAAATATCCTCTCGGTCAAGGCAGTAGCGTATGGCGCGGTATCCCAAAAACGGGTTTTCCTCACGCGCGAGCTTGAGATAGGGTACGTCCTTATCGCCGCCCACATCGAGCGTACGTATAATCAGCTTTCGCCCGTTAAGGCTTTTAGCGGCCTCCTTATACGCCTCATACTGCTCATTCTCGGACGGCGGCCCGGATCGATCCATAAAAAGGAATTCCGTTCTGAAAAGCCCCACGCCCTCCGCACCAGCGTCGAGCGCCGCGCCTGCCTCAACGGCCGTACCGATGTTCGCGTAAATTGCGGCCTTCCTCCCGTCGGCGGTGACGGTTGGCCGGGCTTTATATTTTTCAAGAAGCTTTCGCTCCCTCTCCGCGGCCTCGCGCCGAGCCCGGTATAGGCTGAGCGTTCTCTCGTCGGGGTTTACGATTAGTTTGCCGTCCGTTCCGTCCACGATGACAATATCGCCGTTTTGAACCAGCGCGCGCGCGTTTTCAACGCTTAATACCGTCGGTACGCGCATTGCCCTGGCTAGGATAGACAGGTGAGACGTCACGCCCCCGGTTTCTGCCGCCATGCCGGCTAAGTGCTCCGCATTGACCGCGGAAGCCATTGACGGCGTAATTTCCCCCGCTATAAGCACGGTACCGGGCGGTATAGCGCCGATATCCGCCTCCTTTACGCCGAGCAGGATTTTGAGCATGCGCTCCCTTAAATCCCGCACATCCGCCGCGCGCTCCCTGGTTAGCTCGTCGTCAACGGACGAAAACATATCGATGTACATGCCGCATACCGCGTCGAGCGCGGCTTCCGCGCATTGGCCTTTTTCTTCTATGCGCTCATGGATCTGTGAAAGCATGAAAGGGTCGTTTATCATCATAATCTGACCCAGCAGGATTTGAGCCTGTTTTTCACCCGCGCGCGCTTCCATTTCCTCGGCCATTTGCGAGGTTTGGAGGCGGAACCGTTCAACGCCCGAGTAAAGCCGCTTTTTTTCCGTTTCCGCGCCGGAAAACGGGACATGCGAATAATCCAGGCCGCTTTCGTTTATTACAACCGCTTTGCCTATGCCGATTCCGGTTGATACGCCCGTTCCCTGATACGTATTCATCATTTGCCCCTTTCTTCCTCACGCATTTTTATTCCTCGCCAAAACCCGAGCGGATCATATCGCAAGCGCTCTTGAGCGCGTCAGCCTCATCCTCTCCGTCGCACACGATTTCGATATTGGAACCGCATTTCATACACGCGGCCATCACGTTCATTATGCTTTTCGCGTTAATTGTGCCGCCGTCAAACAATATGGTCACCTGAGATTTAAATTTTGACATCTCATTGACGAACGCGCTCGCCGGGCGCATATGAAACCCCATTTTGTTTACGACCTTAAGTTTCTCGCTAACCATTGTTCCCCTCCTTTATCGGCTTTTTCAAAATTGCAAGCAAAATCATGCCAACAGCCGCGCCCGCGACCAGCGCAATGATATATCCGCCGACGTTGCCCATAACCGGGAAAACGAATATGCCGCCGTGCGGAGCCCTCAGCGTGCAGTTAAACGCCATGGAAATCCCGCCTGCCACAGCCGAACCCACGATGCACGAAGGCAGCACGCGGATTGGATCCGCCGCGGCGAATGGAATCGCGCCTTCCGTAATAAAGCACAAGCCCATGATGTAGTTTACTATGCCTGATTTCCTTTCTGCGTCCGTAAACCTGTTTTTAAAGAACGTGGCGCAAAGCGCAATCGCCAGCGGCGGTATCATCCCGCCTATCATGACGGCCGCCATAATATCAAGGTTGCCGTTGGCGATTGCCGCCGTGCCGAACACATACGCCGCTTTGTTTATGGGCCCGCCCATATCCGCAGCCATCATGCCCGCCAAAAGTATGCCAAGCAGTACCTTGCTCACGCCGCCCATGGCCTCTAAGCCGTTTGCGATAGCCGTATTGAGCATCGCCACAAAGGGATTGATAAGGCACATGATTACGCCGATGAGCAGAATTCCCAGCAGCGGATAAATCAAAACGGGCTTGATCCCCTCAAGGCTTCTGGGGAACCTGCCGCAAATTTTCCTTAAGCCCAGCACCAGATAACCGCCCGCGAAGCCCGCTATGAGCGCTCCCAAAAACCCTGCTGAGACCGCTCCTTCCGGGTTTGCGAACGTGACGCCCGCTGCGGCGAGAGCGCCGCCCACAAAGCCCACCGCGAGCCCCGGCCTGTCGGCAATGCTCATGGCTATATACCCGGCCAGCACAGGCAGCATAAAGTCGAACGCCTTTCCGCCAACCGTCTTAAAGAACGCCGCCACCGGAGTGTTCATCCCAAAATTCTCCGGGTTGATATTGGGGTTATCAAAGAGAAACGCCAGCGCGATGAGTATACCGCCGCCGATTACAAAAGGGAGCATGTGGGACACGCCGTTCATCAAATGCTTATATATCCCGTGGCCAAACCCTTCGCGCGCCCGCTCCTCGTGCGCCTCTGCGCCTCCCTCATGCCGGTATACGGGCGCCTTCCCTGTAATGACTTTTTCAATAAGCTCCTCGGGCTTATGAATACCGTCGGCGACCCTCGCCTGGATAAGCCGCTTTCCGTCAAACCGGCCCATATCCACGTTTTTATCGGCCGCGATGATAATCCCGTCGGCCGCATCAATCTCCTCGCGCGTAAGCGCGTTCTTCACGCCCCCCGAGCCATTTGTTTCGGCCTTGAGGCTGCACCCCATATCCGCCGCAGCCCGCTCAAGCGCTTCTGCCGCCATGAAGGTATGGGCGATGCCCGTGGGGCAGGCTGTGACCGCGAGCACCCTGAACGAGCCCTCCGCCTCACTCATTGTTTCCTGCTTTGCTTCCTCGGGGAACTTTTCAGCCTCCTTCGCGTCAATGAGCGCAAGAAAATCATGAACGCTTCTTGCCTCTGTCAGCGCGTCGGCGAACTCCCCGTCCATGAGCATAACCATGAGCCGCGATAAAATCTCAAGGTGCGCATCCCCGTCCTGCGTCGCCGCAATCATAAAAAACAGCTTGGAGGGGAGCCCGTCGGGGGCGCCGTAATCAACGCCGTTTGAAACCGTCAATGCCGACAGGCCGGGGCGCCGGACAGCCTCGCTTTTCGCGTGCGGGACCGCAATGCCGTTTCCAACCGCCGTCGTCCCCTGCGCCTCCCTATCCATAATCGCCTTCCTGTACGCCGCCTTATCCAGAAGGTTTTCGGATTTCTCCTGAAGATCGACAAGCGCGTCTATAACACCCTCTTTTGACGAAACCTCAGCGTTAAGCGTTATTCCGTTTATTCTGAGCAAATCCGTTATCCTCATTGTATCCATCCTTTCCCGGTTCTTTATAATGATTGAAGAACTTCGTTTATTGCATCCCATTGAGCCAGACCCTCTGAGAACGCCGTCGCGCTCCCGGCGGCCGTGCCGAATCGGAGCGCCTGATAATAATCCCCAGTCAGCTGGTATCCGGCAAGAAAACCTGCCACCATGGAATCCCCCGCACCGACCGAGTTTTTAACTATTCCGACCGGCGCGCCCAACTCGTACGTTCGCCCGCCTTCACATAGAAGTATGGCTCCGCTGCCAGCCATGGATACGAGCACGTTCCTCGCGCCCTTCTCCTGAAGCGCGCGCCCGCATTCGACGATCTGATCGCGGGAATCGAGATTGCGCTCAAACAGCTCGCCAAGCTCAATGTGGTTCGGTTTGATTAGAAACGGCCTGTATTGAAGCGCGTTTAAAAGCGGCTTGCCCTCCGCGTCCACTACGAAACGAATGCCCCTGCCGTCAAGCGCTTGCATAATTCTTTCATAAACGTCATCCGGCGCGCAAGCGGGTATGCTGCCGGCAAGTACGATGGTATCCCCCTCGGACGCGCGGTTCAGCTTCCCGGTCAGCTTTGTAACCGCGTCCGCGCTTATATCCGGCCCGCGGCCGTTGATTTCAGTTTCCTCCGCCGCCCTGATTTTTATATTGATGCGCGACATACCGTTTGGCAGCCTAACGAAATCCGTAAGTATTCCCGCGTCTTTGAGCCACGCCTCAAGCACCATGCCCGTAAAACCGGCCGTGAAGCCCAGCGCCGCGTTTTCGATCCCCATTCGATTGAGCATGATGGATACGTTTACTCCCTTTCCCCCGCAGTATATTTCCTCTTTTACCGTTCTGTTGACCTTACTTAGCGTAAAGCCGTTCAGGTAAGCCAAGTAATCAAGCGCGGGGTTCAATGTTACCGTATAAATCATTATCCAGCCTCCATTGTTTATACAACCGTATTTATATCGGGCCTATTATCAAGGGGCGCGGTTGCTCCTTTTATAATAATACCATTAAGGTTATGGAGAACCTTTTTTTTGCAGATCATAAAAAACCTGTTATGGCTATCTTGTGTAAAAGCGCTGTAATGCATGCAAAGCATGTCAGTGTGTCGAAAAAGTGGCTGCACCACGTTTTTCGAGTTAAGACGGAGCGCTTGCACATTGGCGCTGTCAGCGCCCCGTGCAAAGAAACCCTTGCTGCTTAAGGCATTCCGAACCTGACGCACATGTCGTTAGGTTCGGTTGAAAGCCTATGAGGTTGCGGCTCCGACCCTACCCCGTTTATTTTTGACACACTGGCATGCAAAGCATGTTTCGGTAAACACCTGACGCGCGCAAATACGCTTTAACAGAGCTGCGCTTTCGTATATTTCTCAAGCATTGACCAAGTTGGGGATCAGGTGAGTTTCACAACTACGCGTCCGCCCAATTAAAAAAGCTCGGCTGTTACGGGCCGCCGCCTATATTCTAGTATATGTAAAAGCCATATCTTCAGCCGGTAGAAGGGAATCCGTTATTACCCGGCGTTCAATTTCCGTTTATTCGTATTGTATGAACTGATTGTGTAAGCGCTTTCGTCGTCGCTATTTCGGTATTCTGGTTTTAACCCTTCTCCTTGGAAAAATTTTGTCAGTAAAATCTTTAGCATAAAAAAATAATTGTTTCGTAAATAAATTAATTAAGCGTGCCGTAAAGTCCACAGTGAAAAACCGCTGCCTGAAATAGGGGCGTCCGATACTGGATAAATTGTTTAAGTCAATCGCTTATCCTGTATCCTACGCCGCGTACGGTTTCTATCTTCGCGCCGCCTTCCCCCAGCTTCTGGCGCAGCGTTTTGATATGCATATCCACCGTCCGGCTCTCCCCTTCAAACTCCGTTCCCCACACGTTGCTCATCAGCTTTTCCCTTGATAGCGCGATGCCGCGGTTACGCATCAAAAATTGCAAAAGCTCAAACTCCTTAAAGGTTAACGCTACCTCATCGCCGCCGACCGTAACCTTATGCCGCTCTACGTCAAGCGCCACGAGGCCCGCCGTCATAACCGCGGCTTCATCTAACGGAACCGCCCTGCGCAGTACCGCGCGCACCCGCGCAACCAGCTCCATGATGCCGAACGGCTTGGCGACATAATCGTCCGCGCCGCCGTCAAGCGCCACGACCCTGTCGTACTCGGAGGTTTTTGCCGTAAGCATGATAACCGCGGTTTCGCAAAGCGCCGGCTCGTTCCTTATCCTCGCCAGTATGGACAAGCCGTCCTCCTCCGGCAGCATAATGTCGAGCAGCGCCAGATCCGGCCTTTTTGCGAAAGCCGCCTCGTAAAAGCCGGAAGCGTCCTCAAACCCGCGCACGTCAAAGCCGTTGGCTCGGAGGGCGTACACAACCAGCTCCCGGATATTCGCATCGTCTTCCACGCAATAAATCAGCTTCATTTATTCGTCCTCCCGGATGTATTGATGTATTTATTAAGCCGCCCCGCAATGAATATTGCGCACAGCCCCACAAATATGCCCGTGGGTATTGAAACGAGCGATATATACGGGAAATAGTAGAGAGCCGCCGGCCCGTTCAGCGCATACCCTACCAAAATCTGGGCCGTGTTAAAGCAAAACGCGCCCGCCGCGCTTACGCCAACAGGCGATAATACGCCCTTTCGGTAAAGTTTCATAAGCGCGCTCATGACAGCCAACGAGCTCAGCCCTCCCGACAGGCTGTACGCTATCCCCAGCGCCGAGCCGCCCAGCAACGGGCCAAGCACGCAGCGCACACCCGTTACAAAGAGCGCCTCCCTGCCCGAATACAGCATGAGCGCAAGCAATGTAAAGATGTTTGCCAGCCCAAGCTTCACCGGCGCCCCGGCCATTAGGGGCGGCAGCAAGCCTTCTAAATAGTGCGCCGCGAGAGCAAGCGCACAAAGCATGGCAAGGGTTGTAAGCTTTTTCGCGCTCATATCATCATCCCCAAAGTTAATAGGTCACGGCGTCCGCTTCCCCGTCGTTCCCTGTAATCAGGATTGCTACGCGGTTCGGCAGGCAGACCACCGGGCGGGACGCGTGCGCCTCGCCCATCCGTATACAGAGCTTATCCGCGCAGTCTGCATGTTGCATATATGCGCGGCCGTCCTCTACGATAATCATGTTTTTTCCGTCGGGGGTTACGATTCTCGCATCCCGCGAAACAGGCCCGCTGTAAACAGCCTGCCCGTTTACCGTTACAGTCACCGTACCGCCCCCGCGCGGCAGGAGGAAGAAGCCGAATACCGACAACAGTGCCGCCGCCGCGATGATAGCCCAATCGCCCAGCTTCATTCCCGCGCGCCTATCCATACGGCCTCCCAATCATCCGTAACCGCCAGGGCGCTTATACCTTCCCTGGACAAAAGCTCGCCGCCCGCTTCCCTGCCCAGCACGAAAACAGCCGTGGCAAGCGCATCCGCCTTGGTAGAGCTCTCACATATTACCGTTACGCTGTGAAGACCGGTGCGGGCGGGCTTAAGCGTTTCGGGGTCAAGTATATGATGGTATATTTCGCCTCCGCTTTCAAAGAACCGCTGATAATCTCCCGATGTAACCGCGCTGATATCCGAAGCGTCTATCACCTCAATCAGGCCGCCGTTTCCCCTTGGATCCTGCACGCCGACGCGCCATTTGCCGCCGTTCTCCTTTGTGCCTACGGCGTATACGTTTCCGCCAAGGTTGATAATACCCGCGCATCCGGCCTCTTGATAGAACGCAAAAAGGCAGTCCGCGGCATAGCCCTTCGATATCGCCCCAAGATCGATCGTCTGGCCCGGCTTAAGCCGGGCTCTCATGCCCGCTTCATCCAACTCTATGCCCGTATAATCAACCAGCGGCTTTAATATCTGGAGCGCCTCGTCCGAAGGGACGACCGAGCCGCTCATCCCGTCCCAGGCGTTTATGGCCGTAAAAATGGTCGGATCAAACGCGCCGCCCGTCAGCTCGGCGTATTGTAAAGACTCCTCCAGCAGCTTAAAAGCGTCCCCTCCAAGCGCCGTCCATTCGCCACCCGCTTCGTTCAGGCGGCGTATATCGCTCCCCCGCCGGTAGGCGGACAGCTCGTTTTCAAGCTCCGTCAAACGCTGGGCGCATCGCTCAAGCAGCGCTTCCGAGCCCCGGCCCCGCGCGGTAAGCGTCACGTACGTATCCATATGGAAGCCTTCGTAGCGGGCCTCGGCGGGCGTACAGCCGGTCAAGGCCGCTAATATCCAAAAGGCTATTACTAAAACTGAGATAATACGCCGTTTCACCGTTCCATCCCCATGACAAACCGGTACAGCGGCCCAAGCTCGCTGACAGCCTTGATAAGTTCATCAACTAACGCCCGGCCGTTAAATGTATTTTGAAGCTTGGGGCAGGAATAACACCAGCTTAGCCCCTTACGGTTTAAATAAGGCTTTAGTGCTTCATCCGCGTCAGGGAAACGGTCCCGTTTATATTCCTCTCCCTCAAGTATGTATTTGTCCAGCGCGCGGTCGTTAATCAAGTCTGAAAACCGGGCTGGAGCCGCAAAAACGCGCGCGCGAAGCTCACGCATCATATCCGCGTTCGCGCCGTACATCCCCATTCCGTAGCCGTAGCTGTCCGGCGTGATTTCAAAATAGACAGTAAAGCTCTCGGACAGGCGGTTTCCCGGCCTGCGGAAGCTGAGCCAGGCGTGATCCCTGTAAGGCAGCTTGTTTTTAGAAAAACGCGTATCCCGATATATTCGGGACACGATGCTGGAAAGTTTGGGGTTTATCTGCGGATCAACGCGAAGCATGTCCGGCAGAAGCGTTTGAGCCAATTCCTTAAGCGGCTCAAGCACCGAGCTTTTATAACGCTCCCGGTTCTGTTCATAAAACAGCTTTTCGTTACGAAATCCGATTTCGGTTAAAAAATGATAGGTATCAAGCGTAAAACCGCGAAATTCGCCCATCTTAAATCATCCTTTCTAAATATTAATCAATAATAAGTCTGCTATAGCCCCGCGCCGTTTTACGATGTCAGTTCGGCCGCGAAACGGCTTACCCGACATCTCCGCCGCGCTCGTACAGATCCCCGCCGCGCGCGTCTACCGCCACGATTGCGGGCATATCCCGTATTTCAAGCCTAAGCACCGCTTCCGGGCCGAGATCCGAAAACGCGGCCTCCTCCACGGATATTACGGAACGCGCGATTAACAGCCCCGCGCCGCCCGTAGCGGCGAAATACACGGCCCGCCCTTTCATAGCGGCTTTAACCGCGTTTGAGCGGGGACCCTTGCCTATCATAGCCGTAACGCCCCAGTCGAGCAGCGACGGGGCGTACGAGTCCATGCGCGCGGACGTGGTCGGCCCGCATGGCCCGATAATCTCGCCCGGGGCGGAAGGACACGGCCCGGCGTAATAAACGCACGACCCCGAGGGCAGGGGGATCGGTTCCCCCGCCTCAAGCATCTGAGCAAACCTTTTATGCGCCGCGTCGCGCGCGGTATAGATAACGCCGCTGAGCGAAACCACCTGCCCGGCCCTGAGCTGAGCGGCCTCAGCGGATGAAAGCGGGAGTTGAACCGGAATTTTGTCCATATATATTCTCCTGTTATATTTGCCTAAAAGCGTGCCTGCAGGCGTGGCACTGCATGTTTACCGCCACCGGGAGCCCGGCCAAATGCGTAGGCGCGGCCGCAATATGCACCGCCAGCGCGGTCGTGCGCCCGCCTAGCCCCATCGGGCCGATGCCGATTGCGTTCACGCGCTCAAGCGCTTCAACTTCAAGCGCCCTTGTTTCATCGTCCGCCGACGGCTCCCCAAGCGGCCTGAGCAGTTGGCGTTTGGCTAAAAGCGCGGCCGCCTCCATCGTTCCGCCTACGCCAACGCCGACCACCACGGGCGGGCAGGCGCAAGCGCCGGCCGAAACCACCGTTTCCGTAACGGCGTCCAGCACGCCCCGCTTTCCCTGCGCGGGCTTAAGCATATATAAACGGCTCATATTCTCGCTGCCAAAACCTTTCGGCGCGACCGTAATACCGATGTGCTCACCGGGTACAAGCCGTATGTGGACTACGCCGGGCGCGTTGCTGCCCGTATTGTGCCGGCCGAAGGGCGTCAATACGGATTTGCGCAGGTATCCCTCCCTGTACCCCGCCGCGACGCCCGCGTTCACGGCTTCGTAAACGTCTCCAACTATATGCGTATCCTGACCGATATCGAGGAAAACCACGGCCATGCCTGTATCCTGGCAGCATGGGCGCATAATTTTAGCCGCGAGGCGGGCGTTTTCGATCAACTGTTCAAGCGCCGCTCGGGCCGCGCAGGCGGGGTCCTCCAAATCGCGCGCTCTCTCTAGCGCCTCCAACACATCTTCCGGCAAGCGGCAGCAAGCCTCTACGCAAAGCTCGCTCACCGCCTTCTCGATTATGCGCGCATCAATCTCACGCACGTATATATTCTCCTGTTCGTTTTTGTTTATATCATATCATTTTTCCGGCCGTATGGCTATTACAGTCATTCGTTACCAATATATCGATAACTAAATATCGATATGCTTATTTTAGATTTTAAACGCTTCATAGCTTATGATATGGTGGATACACGAAGCAAAAGGAGGTAAGGCGAGTGCCCGGAATCTCAAAACCAGCGCTTGAAAGGCTGCCGTTATACTTAAGCTATTTAAAGAACATACAGCCTGACGGCGCGCCGTACATATCCGCCGCGTCAATCGCAGGCGCGCTGGGCTTAAAGGATGTGCTTGTACGTAAGGATTTAGCATGCGTGAGCGCTTCAGGCAAGCCGAAAAAAGGATATGTCAGGAGCGAGCTTATAGGGCAAATCGAGCGTTTTCTTGGTTATAACGATACGCGGGACGCCGTTATCGCCGGCGCGGGCAAGCTCGGCAAGGCGCTGCTTGAATACGACGGCTTTAAGGAATACGGCCTGAACATCATCGCCGCCTTTGACTGCGACCCGCGCGTTATTGGAACGGCGGACAATGGCAAGGCTGTTTTCCCCATCTCCCGCTTAAAGGAGATCTGCTTGAGGATGAACATACTTATTGGCGTCATAACCGTGCCGCGCGCATGCGCGCAGCAGGTATGCTCACTGATGGTGGAAAGCGGAATACTCGCCGTATGGAATTTTACTTCCGCTCATCTTATAGCGCCTTCGGGCGTATTGATTCAAAATGAGAACATGGCTTCGTCTCTCGCGGCGCTCTCAAGGCGCCTGTCCGGGGAAAGTGAAGCTTAAATCAACCAAGCACTTTATTTCAGGAGGTACAGGTACACATGCTAAACCAAGCAGCCCGCACCAACGTCGACAGCGTCGATACGCTCAAATCCGAGTTCAGCCGGGTACGGCAGGCGCAGCGCGCCTTTTCGGCCTACGGCCAGGAGCAGGTGGATAGGATTTTCCTCGCGGCGGCCTCCGCAGCCAACAAGGCGCGGATCCCGCTCGCGAAGCTTGCGGTTGAGGAAACCGGCATGGGCGTTGTGGAGGACAAGGTTATCAAAAACCACTATGCGGCCGAATACATCTACAACGCTTATAAAAACGCGCGCACTTGCGGCGTGATCGAAGAGGATAAGGCCGCCGGCTTTAAGCGCATAGCGGAGCCGATGGGCGTTATCACCGCCGTTATCCCCACCACGAACCCCACGTCGACCGCGATATTTAAAACGCTGCTCGCGCTCAAAACGCGCAACGGGATCATCATCAGCCCGCATCCCCGGGCAAAGCAGTCCACAATCGCCGCAGCCCGCGCCGTGCTTGAAGCGGCCGTGGAAGCCGGCGCTCCCGAGGGAATCATCGGCTGGATAGACGAGCCGTCACTGGAGATGAGCAATTTCGCCATGAAGGAGGCCGACATCATACTGGCCACGGGCGGCCCGGGCATGGTAAAAGCCGCCTATTCGTCCGGCAAGCCCGCCATAGGCGTGGGAGCCGGCAACACCCCGGCAATAATCGACGAGTCGGCGGACCTTACGCTGGCGGTCAACTCCATCATACACTCCAAAACCTTTGACAACGGCATGATCTGCGCCTCAGAGCAATCGGTTATAGTGCTCGACACCGTATACGGAGCGGTTAAAGAAGAGTTTAAAAGGCGCGGCTGCTACTTTTTGAGCGATATGGAAACGGAACAGGTTCGCAAGACCATCATCGTCAACGGCTCGTTAAACGCGCGCATCGTCGGCCAGAGCGCTTATAAAATCGCTTCGCTCGCGGGCGTAAGCGTCCCTCAAAGCGCAAAAATCCTTATCGGGGAAGTCGAGCGCGTGGATATAGGGGAAGAATTCGCGCATGAAAAGCTGTCGCCCGTGCTGGCTATGTACCGCGCCTCGAGTTTCGAGCATGCGCTCAGCCAGGCCGAGCAGCTTGTGGCGGACGGCGGGTATGGGCATACCGCTTCCGTTTATCTGAACGAAAGCGCCGTGCCCGAAAAACTTGAAGCGTTTGAACGCCGTATGAAGGCATGCCGGATATTGGTAAACACGCCGGCCGCGCAGGGCGGAATAGGAGATCTGTATAACTTCAGGCTGGCCCCCTCGCTTACGCTCGGCTGCGGCACTTGGGGCGGCAACTCCGTATCGGAGAACGTCGGTATCAGGCATCTTTTAAACATTAAATCGGTCGCCCAAAGGAGAGAAAACATGCTTTGGTTCAGAACCCCTCAGAAAGTTTACATGAAGCAGGGCTGCCTGCCGGTAGCTTTGGATGAAGTGAAATCGGTCCTCAACCGGAAGCGGGCCTTTATCGTAACCGACTCATTCCTGTATAATAATGGATACACGGCGCCTATCGAAGCGAAGCTTGACGAAATGGGCGTAAAGTCAACCACGTTCTTTAACGTCGCGCCGGATCCCACGCTCGCCTGCGCCCGTGAAGGCGCGGCCGCGATGACGGCGTTCGCTCCCGACTGTATCATTGCCGTTGGCGGCGGCTCCGCCATGGACGCGGCGAAAATCATGTGGGTGCTGTACGAGCATCCCGAGGCGGACTTTATGGATATGGCAATGCGCTTCGCCGATATACGCAAGCGTGTTTACGCCTTCCCTAAAATGGGTGAAAAAGCGTATCTTATCGCCGTACCCACCACAGCCGGGACGGGCAGCGAGGTTACGCCCTTCGCTGTTATTACGGATGAGGTCACGGGCGTAAAATATCCGCTGGCCGATTACGAGCTGTTACCCAACATGGCGGTTATCGACGCGGATTTAATGATGGATATTCCAAAGGGGCTCACGGCTTCCTCAGGTATAGACGCGCTGACGCACGCGCTTGAAGCTTACGCGTCCATGCTTGCTACCGATTACACGGACGGGCTCGCGCTTAAAGCGATAGAGGTCATCATGGAATACCTGCCCGAAGCCTATGAGAAGGGAGCGGGCGCGCCGCTCGCCCGCCAGAAAATGGCGGACGCCTCCACGATGGCCGGTATGGCATTCGCCAACGCGTTTTTAGGCGTATGCCATTCAATGGCGCATAAGCTTGGCGCGTTCCACCATCTTCCGCACGGCATAGCCAACGCGCTGATGATAAGCCATGTTATACGCTTTAATTCATCGGAAGCACCCGCAAAGATGGGCACGTTCCCGCAATACTCGTATCCGCGCGCGCTTTCGAGATACGCTCAAATCGCCGCCAGGCTCGGTATCGAGGGCGAAACGGAAGAGAGTAGGATTTGCGGCCTTATCGAGCGGATTGAACGGCTCAAGGAACAGGTTGGCATAAAAAAGACCATTCTGGAATACGGCGTAAACGAAGGCGACTTTTTATCCAGCCTCGACGAAATGGTCGAGCAGGCGTTTGACGACCAGTGCACGGGCGCCAACCCGCGGTATCCATTGATGGCCGAGATACGGGAAATGTACCTGAACGCCTACTATGGACAATAAGGAGGGTGAACATATGAATTTGGAAAGGGTAATAGCGGTTCGCACATCTAAAACCGTATACCGGGACGGCGAAACGGCAGTTAAGGTGTTTGACGAGGATTATTCCAAGGCCGACGTGCTCAACGAGGCCCTGAATCAGGCGAGGGTCGAAAATTCGGGCTTGAACGTACCCAAGGTGCTGGAGGTGACCAAGGTAAACGGGAAATGGGCTATTGCGACCGAGTTTATTCAGGGTAAAACGCTTGCGCGCCTGATGGACGAGGAGCCGGGCAGGTTTGGCGAGCTGATGGGCCGGTTCGTGGATATACAGCTCGGCGTGCACGCCAAAAAGGTTCCCCTGCTCAACAAGCTTAAGGATAAAATGAGCGCGAAAATCATGAGCGCTCAGCTTGACGCGACCACCCGCTATGATCTGCTCACGCGGCTTGAGGCGATGCCCCGGCGGCACAAGCTTTGCCACGGCGATTTCAATCCGAGCAACGTCATTATCAGCGATGTAAACGGCGAGCCGTATATCATCGACTGGGCGCACGCGACGCAGGGTAGCGCCGGCGCCGACGCCGCCAGAACATACCTTTATTTCTGGCTCACGGGCAACATACGCGCGGCGGACGCGTACATGCGGCTTTTCTGCGAAAAAAGCGGCACGCCGGAGCAATACATCCAAAAATGGCTGCCGATTGTAGCGGCTTCCCAGTCGGTTAAAGGAAGGCCGCAGGAGCGCGAGTTTCTACTCCACTGGGTAAACGTTGTGGATTATCAGTAAATGCGCAATAGGATAGGAGGAATTTTACGATGAAGGTAACGATTTGCATTGGAAGCGCCTGCCATATCAAGGGTTCCCGCCAGGTTGTCGAGCAGCTTCAATACCTGCTGGCAAAGAACGGGCTTAAGGAAAAGGTCGAGCTTTGCGGCGCGTTCTGCATGGGGCGGTGCTCCGATAAGGTGAGCGTAACAGTTGACGAAGAGCCGTATTCCATTGGCCCCGCCGATGTGGAAAGCTTTTTTACGGATAAAATACTCCCTTTATGCAACTGAGGGATGTAAACGATATGTTCACCCCGGCCGCCGCTCTGCGGCCGGGAGGATTGCTTTAATGCTTTGGATAAGCCGGTTCTTCGGCGCCTGAAAGGTAGGTAGGCCATGCGTAAGTTTGATACTAAGGTGCAAAATCTTAAATACAAGGTGCTTCGCGAGGTCGCGCGGCTCGCGTTTGAAGACGGGCTTATGGAGAACGTTTATGATATCCCCAAAACCATCATTCCGGGAAAAACGCCAAGCATGCGGTGCTGCGTATATAAGGAGCGGGCAATTATCGCCGAGCGCGCGCGGCTTGCCATGGGCGGCGATAAGAACAACCCGAACGTAATAGAGGTTATCGATATCGCCTGCGATGAATGCCCCGTGGGCGGATATGAGGTAACGGAGGCGTGCCGCGGATGTATAGCTCACAGATGCGAGGACGTTTGCAGGCGCGGCGCCATCACGTTTGACCGCCATCAAAAGGCGCATATTGATAAATCTAAATGCGTCGAATGCGGCCAGTGCGCTAAGATGTGCCCCTACAGCGCGATTTCAAACAACAAGCGCCCATGTGAAAACGCCTGCAAGGTCAAGGCCATACAAATGAGCGAATCCAAGGCAGCCTCCATTGACAACGGCAAATGCATCTCGTGCGGGGCGTGCGTGTACCAATGCCCGTTCGGCGCGATAATGGATAAATCTTTCCTGCTCAATGTGGTGGATTTGATAAAGAAAAGCGATAACAACCGCAAATACAAGCTCTATGCCGTCGCCGCCCCTTCCATCGCCAGCCAGTTCAGCTACGCAAGCCTGGGCCAGGTTATCAGCGGTATTAAAAAGCTCGGCTTTTACCACGTCGTCGAGGCCGCCCTTGGGGCGGATATGGTGGCGCTCAGCGAATCTAAGGAGTTGGCGGAAAAAGGCTTTTTGATGAGCTCGTGCTGCCCGGCGTTTGTTGATTATATTGAAAAGCAGTTTCCCAAACTTAGGGCCGCAGTCTCTCACAACCCCTCCCCCATGGCCGCTATCGCCAGGTACATAAAGGAAACGGAGCCTGGGTCAAAGGTGGTCTTCATCGGGCCCTGTACGGCGAAAAAGATGGAGTTTCAAAAGGCGGGCGTGCATCCCTATGTAGACAGCGTAATAACATTTGAGGAGCTTCAGGCGCTGCTTGACGGGAGAGGCGTTGATATAACGGCCCTACCGGAAAGCGTGCTGGATAACGCTTCATATTACGGGCGCATATTTGCCCGGAGCGGCGGCCTTTCGGACGCCGTCAGGCAGGCGCTTAAGGAGCAGGGAATAACGGATTTTTCCCTTAACGCCGTCGCCTGCGACGGGATTCAAGCCTGCCGCAACGCATTGTTAAAGGCCAGCGCAAACGCCGCGCCCGGCAACTTCATCGAGGGTATGGCATGTACGGGGGGATGCATCGGCGGCGCGGGATGCCTGACACATGGCGAGAAGGATCGAAGCGATGTTGACAGGTACGGTATGGAGGCGTATGAAAAAACAATACTAAGCGCAACGTCGCTGCTTCAAATCCAACAGCCCGGGGCTGGAGATAAAGCACAGAACGGATAATGATTTTAAGAGCGGTATAAGATCTCAGGGCGTCATGCTTGAACCCGCGTGAGGATAACGCCGGTATAGCGCGGCTTTGCAGTGATGGCGCGCCGGAGCGTACGTGCAAGTAATTCGTATACCGTTTTCATCCGCTAACGTATTCTATCTTTACCATATAGCCGCCCGCTTCCGTATCAAGGCTTTGCGGCGGTTTTACTTTGCTATCTTCCAACCATACCCGCACAGCTCGCAAACCGCGCGCGCCTGAGCCTCGTCCCCATACATAATAAGCGTATTGTTGACGCTCTCATTTCTCAACGCGATTAAACGCTTATTACCCGTCATCTGTTTGTTTAACCAATGGATAAGGCCCGACAACGCGCATCCATCGTCGGCGGGGAGCCGAATATCCTGTTCAACGCTGTTAACAAACGCGTTTATTTCAATTACTTTTCTTTTATTTACCGCCGCCGCGCCGCCTAGCTCAAGCTTGCCTTGAGTTATCCCGCATATCCGTTTTATCAGCGCCGCAAGCTGTTCCTCGTTGAGTGAGTTTACGGACAGGAACATTTCCGCGATGGCGTTCGTGATAAGCGGCTGCTCCCCTTCGTCAAGAAATACCGGAGAAAGTTCATAGCAAACTAAAAAACCGCTGTCCTCAGATACGGATTCAAAGCGTTCGGCAAGCCGCCGCGCGGCCGCCGCCTCATCTGGTACGGCGAAGCCGGCCGATTGCATGCGTTTGAGCATATCGTTCGGCGGAAAGAACGAGCGCTGCTTGCCGTTAACCGATACGCCCGCCTTTTCCGCATAGAGCAAGAACAGGCGCAGATTACTGGCGGGGGCGATAAACAGGTATTTTTTTTCGCGCATTCGTATGCATGTAAAAAACCTTCCCGATTGAACGTAAGATACATCCAGATAGGGATGCTCATACACACCCCCAAACGATCCAAAATAAACGAACCTTTCCTCGAACGCCAATATATGCCATAAAAAACCGTATAGAGCCGACCATATGAAAAATGCAAACAACAGCCAAATCACTATAACGGCTAAGAGGCTATCGGGCCGGGCGACGAAAAACGCCGCGGCCGCGGCAATGGCCAGCAACAGCCCAAACCAGCCTACCGCCCTGCTTGGGCGGACGACGAAAAGCTTATCCCCTTGCCGGATATATGATAAATGTTTTTTTCTGGTGCGCGTCATCAATCCCCATCCTTTCAATATGTTCTTGTCATGTTAAAATAAGTATTTCATCCGGTGTCTATTATTAATTCATATTATATAACAACAAACCTATTTTGGTAAAGGTTGTATTTCCATTTTTTACATCTTACAATAAACCTTAAATGCTGACAATGGCTTACCGGCTCATTAAGAGCTTTCAATTCAACCGGGCATGTACAAATACAACGATAAGAAATATAATATGTTCGTGTGCACAACGGCCTCGTGTCAGCGCGCGAATGCCCGAGGCGCCGCGCACATATAAATAAGCTGGAGAAACTTTATGGATATTGCGATACAAATGCGAAGCATTGAACTGCTTGTAAAAATACTCAGGCACGATTTGGACAATGTGCCGTCCTACGGCTATACGCCGCAGAAGCCCAAAACCTTCAGCGGGCCGGCTTCCCATCCTCTTAAGCGCAGCACGCCGGAGGCGGAAGGCGTATCCTCCCAACGGCTGCTTGAGCTTTTTAAGGGAATTAACGAAAGCGAGGAGATAGCGCCCCACGGTCTGATAGCGCTCAGGCACGGCAAGGTTATCGCCGAGGGCTATTGGGCCCCCTATAACGCTGAAACGCCGCATATGCTCTATTCCATGAGCAAATCCATCGTTGGCACGGCTATCGGCATGGCCGTTGACGAAGGGTTATTGGCCCTGAGTGAAAAGCTGGTGGATATATTCGGGGATGTAACGCCCGCCCCTCAATCCCGGTTTTGGCGAAACGCTACCGTGGAGAATCTGCTCACGATGAGCACAGGCGCCCGGTTTAATGAGATCGGCACCATGCTCAATAAGGACTGGGCGCGCATGTTTATGGAGTCGCTCAGGAAATTTGAGCCGGGCGCTGCGTTCGAGTATAATTCACTCAACTCCTATATGCTCGCGCACATTATTAAGCGCAAAACGGGCGTGGGCGTTGTGGATTTTTTACAGCCCCGGCTGTTTGAGCCGCTTGGAATCGGGCAATACGCATGGGAAAAATGCCCCATGGGGATCGAAAAGGGCGGTTGGGGCCTGTATATGCGCCTGGAGGACTGCGCGAAGATAGGCCAGCTTTACCTGAACCGCGGCATATGGGAGGGCAGGAGGCTTTTGAGCGAGGTTTGGGTGGAGCAGGCCGCCGCGAAGCGCATTGATACGCCAAAGGGCGAATGTAAAAATGGCTACGGCTACCAAATATGGATGAGCCCGATAGAAGGAGCGTACCAGTTCAACGGCGCGTTCGGCCAGTATGTTGTCGTCCTCCCCCAGAACGACGCTGTGGTAGCGCTGTTCAGCGGTAGCGCGCAGCTTTTCGCCAAAGGCGCTCTGACGCAAATGATCAGCCGATGCTTTGAGGGCGCGGACAAGAAACCTTTAAGCGTAAGCGGGGAAACGGATAAGCTCAATTCATACCTTGAAGGGTTGATGTTTTCGCCGCCGCTCCCCGACGGGGATTGGGGTGCGGAGCCCTGCATGTTCAGCCGGTTTATGGAGGATGAAAGCTGCCGCGAATACCGTATGGAGGAAAACCACGCGGGCTTGCTGCCCCAAACCCTGCAGGCAGCTCACAGCAATTATACGTCAGGAACGGACTTAATCCGGTTTGAGAAGCTTGGCCGCGGGCTCAGAATCAGCATGTACGAGGGGCTTGAGGCGAACTCCATCTTTATCCGAGGGGACGGGGGTTTAAGCCGCGGCTCCTTTACCCACAGGGGTGAAACCTATTCGATCGGCGTCCGGGGCCTGTGGAGCTCGGGGCCTGACGGCGCATTGAGCCTTCTCGCGATTATTTCCTTTACCGAAACGCCGGATACAAGGTTGATCTGCTTCGAGCTAGGCGGGGGTGCTCTAACGGCGCGGTATGATGAAACGCCCAGCGTCGAGGCGGCTACGGATATGCTTTTGGAGTTGGTTGGCATGAGCAAAGTGGCGTATGCACGCCAGGTTATCCCGCACCTCGGCCCGTCGCGGTTTCGTGAGCTTATGCGCCAGTTTATGGCGCCGGAGATTAACGGAAGGCTGATAACCCGCCACGAGGATACGTATCCGTCGCTAGAAAATCAGGAGGTTAATTAAACTATGTGTGGAATTGTAGGATATATTGGGCCGAAAGAGGCCGCCCCCCTGCTGCTTGACGCGCTGGAAAAGCTCGAGTACCGCGGATATGATTCCGCCGGCCTTGCGCTCAATTGTAACGGGCGCATACAGGTAGAGAAGGCCCGCGGGCGGCTTAAAAATCTTAGGGAGATAACGAAAGATGGGAGTTCCATGCCGGGATGCGCGGGCATCGGCCATACGCGTTGGGCGACGCATGGCGAGCCCTCCGACATCAACTCCCACCCACACCTGTCGCACAGCGGGAGGGTCGCGGTTGTGCATAATGGGATTGTGGAAAATTTCATGCAGCTGCGCGCGTTTCTTATTGAAAATGGATACCGGTTCGTGTCGGATACGGATACGGAAATCATCTCGCAGCTCGTGGATTATTATTACTGCGGCGACCCGCTTGCGGCCGTGCGCAACGCGGTGGAGCGGCTGCAAGGTTCGTTCGCGCTCGGTATACTGTTTGCCGATTTCCCTTCGCAGTTAATCGCCGTTCGCAAGGACAGCCCGCTTATAATCGGGCTTGGCCGGGGCGAGAACTTCATCGCCTCGGATATTCCCGCCATTTTAAAGCATACCCGCGACATCTATCGCCTTGATGAGCGGGAGATGGCCGTCATCAGGCGGGACGGCGTAGAAGTTTTCAATCAGTACGGGGATCCGGTGCAAAAAGAGGCCGAGCATATAACCTGGAATGCGGACGCGGCCGAGCGCGGCGGCTATGAACATTTTATGATTAAAGAGATTATGGAACAGCCCCAGGTCATTCAGAGCACCGTTCATCCCCGCATCCATACGGGAGATATAGCGCTTGAGCTGACGAAAACCACGCCGGAAGTTCTAAGGAAAATTAACCGGATTTATATAGTGGCGTGCGGTTCCGCCTACTATGCGGGCGTTTTAGGGAAGCACCTCATCGAGCGCCTCGCCCGCGTTCCGGTTATAACGGAGCTTGCATCGGAGTTTAGATACAACGAGCCTGTGCTTGGGGACGATACGCTTACCATTATAATCAGCCAGTCCGGCGAAACGCTTGATACGCTTTTTGCGCTCAGGCAGGCGAAGGAAAGCGGTTCGCACGTGATTTCGATCGTGAACGTGGTTGGCAGCAGCATCGCCAATGAAAGCGGGGATGTTCTGTATACATGGGCGGGCCCGGAAATAGCCGTTGCGACGACAAAAGCGTACAGCGCCCAAATAACCATGATGCACCTGGTCGCCATGCATATCGCTAAATGCCGGGGGCTTCTGAAGGATAGCGAAGAAAAGGCGTATCTTGAGCAGATGGAGGCGCTGCCCGCACTGCTTGCCGGCGTTCTTGAGCGCCAGGAGCAGATTCAGTACCTTGCTTCATTATACTTCAACGCCCAAAACGTTTTCTTTATAGGCCGCAATACGGATTTTGCGCTCGCGCTGGAGGGGTCTCTTAAGCTAAAGGAGATTTGTTATATCCATTCGGAAGCTTACGCGGCGGGCGAGCTCAAACACGGGCCCATCTCTCTCGTGGAGGATGGTACGCTGGTCGTCGCGCTTTGCACGCATGAGCCCCTGCGCGAAAAGATGATAAGCAATATACGCGAGGTAAAGGCGCGCGGCGCCGTGGTGCTGGCCTTGGCTCAAGAGGGCGCGCCCTTGGTGGATGATGCCGCGGATCACGTCGTATGGCTGCCCAAATGCGGGCAATACGCGCTGCCCTCCCTCGCAATCGCGCCGCTTCAGCTTTTCGCGTATTATATGGCTTCGCTGCGCGGATGCGATATCGATAAGCCGCGCAACCTGGCAAAATCCGTTACTGTTGAGTAACGCGCGGCAAATAGAGATAGTCAACTTTTTCCACGCAGCGGCAGTTATATGTGTGGGTAAAGTTATCAGCATCTTAAAGCGGAAAACCCGTTCTTAACTATGCGCGCTATTCACAACGCATGCCTTTGGGACGGGTATTTCTATTTTCGCAGCTTAACAAAACGAGCCCTAACGGCGCTCAAATAACCGCTTTACCATTTTCGATGCATCCGGGCGCTTGCCATTGAAAGCGCCCCGCTCGGATAAAGCTAAGCTTCGCAAGTTTTTTCTCGCGTCAGGCATGCCGCCGATTACGAACCATTCCTCTGGGAAACATTAAACCCATAACTTCGGTAGGTCGTCTCTTAGGCAGTCCCACGCAAACCGCGCGCACCCCTCCGGCTTTTTGTGAATAGCGCGCGGATCCGCCGCAAGCCGCAGCTTCCTGTGCCGTCCTCTTGCGGTTTGAGCAGCCTCAACGCTAAATACGCCGCAAATGTTAAAACGAAGCGACTTTCCAAATATATCTGTAAAATGTATTGAATAGAAAAGCACGGGTATAATAAGCCATGAAAAGTTCTAAGGAGGCTTATTATGAAAAGACAATTTCTTATCATTGTGATGGTCGCCATGTTCGCGTTATTCGCCGCCGCTTGTTCCTGCGACGTACAGCCCTCGCCCACCCCCGGAGCGAGCCCGTCGATAGCGCCGTCACCCTCGATTATGCCGTCGCCTTCGGCTATGCCTTCGCCTGACAATTCGCCTGACAACTCGCCCGGAACAACGGACGGTACGAACGGCGACATACCCAATTTCAGTGAAGGCACCGTCGTACAGCCGGAGGATGTACCCGACATCGTCAAAGCGGTAAAGGATAAGTATGCCGACGCTGAAATCACCAGTATAACCCATGCTAATTACATGAACAAAAAGGTGTATAAGGTTATATTGAAGACTAAAGACAACGCGGCTGAGGAAATTTATATTCAGCACGACGGCACCATCTTGGAGGATGAAAACGGGGGCGGTAATGAATCCCCCAAGCCCTAAACTAAACGTTTAAAAGGCATGGCTGACGGCGGCGCCGTCAGCCTTTTTTTATCGGTACTGCGCTTGTAGCTAAGAATACCTGATATCGGCTTGATTATTGAAGCTCACAAAACAAATTACTCTATAGCCCAAAACGGACGGTTTCTATTGAGCATTAGGGCTTAATGATTTTATATCTGATTTCGCCGCTTATGCGTCATCAGCCGCACGCCGGTATTTAATGTACGGGCAATTAATTATCAGGGGATACGACCGCATTACCCTCAATCAAGCTGCGATGCGCAGCATTTTATTGATGCTATTCCAATAACCAAGAAAAAAAAGTCCGTTTGACAAGTCTTTATATCTTTCAGCTTCAGCTTAAGAAATATTTACCGCCCAAAGATGAATTTTTGCACCTTACGCTCCTTAGCCTCTGGATTTAAAAGAAAAACCTGCGCCCGAATCCGTTGAGCTGCCTCCTCCGGCTTAACGGCGCGAGACTTATCCGTTACCCCCTGTCCCCAGAAATCCTCCACGGTGCAAAACGCTGTGGAAGACCAGCCGTAGGACGCGCCCTTGGCGGATACCTTCCTCTGCTGCCCGCACATGGTAATAAACATTTTCATTTGCAGCTCAACAAGCGCTGAGTCAAACCGCGTCTTCTCTTCCCGCGTAAAACCGCCCAGGCTTTTTATCGCGTGTACGGGCAATCCGCCGTTATCAGAGACAAGCCGGTATATTCTGCGCGCCTCCGCGCTCACCGCACCCGCCTCATAGGCCTCTTCAAGGCTTATGCCGTTTCTTCTTGCGCTGAGAAAACAAGGGTACCAATATCGGGAAATATAACCGCTTTTACCGAAAAAAACCTTTGCGTACGCCACGTCGTCACGCTCGTCGAGCACGCGTATGCGCCATTGCCAGGGATCCGTATCCTGATTATCGGTATGCCATTGAATCACTCCGTCAAAACGGCTGCACAGCGAAAAAATCCCTTCCGCATTCTCTCCTCCCATCGTAAACCCCGCTTCAAGAAGCTGGGTGCAAAAACCCTCAAAATTTTCGATTACCTTCATTACACTCTCCTTCCGGCGTTATTTTAAAAACGCCGCTTCAACGCCCGCCGCGAATATGCTTTTCTATTAACGCGCGTTACGCGCAACCTCATTGTAATCCGCGCGTCTTTAACGCGTCAACAACGATTTTTCTTAAGTTCATGGCCGCTAAAATTGCCGCGTATCCCCGCTGTTTATCACGCCTTGAACTTGAGTGCCACAATAAGCTGATTGAAATGAACAACGTCTTTGCCTCACCTTTTTTAGCAGAGCGGGCCGCCTGTTTAGTGGCTCTCAGTGTGTCGAAAAAGTGGCTCCGCCACTATTTCGAGTTAACGCGGAGCGCTTTTACATTGGCGCGGTCAGCGCCCCGTGCAAAGAAACCCTTACTGCGCAAGGCATTCCGAATCTGACGCACATGTCTTTAGGTTCGGTTGAAAGCCTATGGGGGTTGCGGCTCCGACCCAACCCAGGTTTTTTTGACAGGCTGCGGGCCGCCTGTTTAGGCGGCCCGCGAACTTCATTTATCAATTGTGTGATCAGTGTTTAGCTTTTCTTTTTTCGGGATATGAATATCACCGCTCCAAGAGAAATCGCCGCCGCACCCGCGATAGCGAGGCTTATCCCGCCTGCCTTGGGCGGATCGTCGGGGTCTTCCGGTCCCGGCTCGAGCGTCGGCGTGGGCGTGGGCTGCAAAGGCGTGGGCGTGGGCTGCACTGGAGTAGGCGTGGGGTCTTGTGTTTCTTCCTCATACAGCGCGTTGATCTGCATGTCGAATACTACACGAGAGAATTCCTTATCCCATCCAACAAACGCATAGCCTTCGCGTTGGGGCGCTTCGGGGGCGGCCGCCGCATAGCCGTGCGCCACTTCCTGCTCGTTGAGTACCGTCCCGTCCCAATCGATAAACTGAACAGTGTAGGTGTTTATCGCGTAACGGGCATATACGATTGAGTCGGATGTTACGTTGGTGTACGTGCCGTACCATTCGGTGAACGTGTAGCCCTCGCGCGGCGGGGCGGCCGGCGCTTCCGCGTCCCGGCCGTGTTCAACGGTCTGCTCGCTTATAACCATGCCGTCCCAATCGACGAACTTAACGGTGTACGAGTTGACAGCGTATTGCGCCGTGAAGGACATATCCTCCGTAACGTTCATATAATCGCCTTCGCCGATCCATCCCGTGAACGTATGACCTTCGCGTACGGGCGTCTCGGGCAATTCGGCCGCATAGCCGTGCGCTACCGTCTGCTCGTTGATGAGCTCGCCGTCCCAGTCGAAGAACTGCACCGTGTACGTATTGGCCTCATACTGGGCAAATATCACCCTGTCCTCGGTCACGCTGGTGTAGTCGCCGTCCCAGCCAAGGAACCGGTATCCCTCGTGCTCGGGGGCTTCAGGCGGCGTGGCGTCCTCTCCCTCGGTTACGGTCCTGCTGTCTATCAGCTCGTTGAGCACGGTATCGATGAAGAATACCGTATAGGTTTGAGCCGGTTCATCCTTTTCATACATCGCTACCGCGAACCTATCGCCGGTAACGTTTTCAACACAATCCCCTGCCCAGCCGGTGAAGGTATAGCCATCGTGCGCGGGCGCCTCTGGATAGGTTCCGTTCGCGCCGTAAGCAACCTTCTCCTCATGGAATACTTCCCCCTCGACAGCGTCGAAGTATCTCACGGTGTAAACAAGCCGCTCATATTGTGCGTTAACGTCCGTATCGGCGGTAATGGAGGAAAACTGAGCGTCCCATCCGGTAAATACGTAGCCTTCACGCTCCGGCTCAGCCGGTTCGTTGGCGGCGTAACCATGCCCGACGGTCTGAACGCTCAGCTCCTCGCCGTCCCAATCAAGGAACCGCACGGTATAAGCGTTGATTTCGTAACGCGCGTAGATGGTTCTGTTCTCGGTAACTTCGGTAAAGTCGCCTATCCAGCCGGCAAACGTATGGCCTTCGCGCTCCGGGTCCTCGGGCGGCTCCGCGTTCTGGCCGTATCCGACGGTTACAGCGGAAAGCTCCTCGCCATCCCAGTCAAGGAACGTGACCGTAAAGGTATCGGCCTCGTACTGCGCGTTGATGGTCAAGTCGGAGGTAACGTTTGTATACTGAGCGTCCCATCCGGTAAAGGTAAAGCCTGTGCGTTCGGGCGTTCTCGGCGCGTCGGCGTCCTTGCCGTGCTCAATCGTCTGCTCGCTGAGCAGCCAGCCGTCCCAGTCAAGGAACTTAACCGAATACGTCTTAAGCTCAAACACGGCTTCGATGGAATGGGGCTCCGTTACGTTCTCAAACGTATACCCGCTCACCGCGCCTACGCTCTCGCCGTCAACAATCACGTCGGCAACGCGGTAACCCTCATCGGGCGTAATCTTGAAAGTAACGTCTCCTTCGTAGATAACATTCGTATTGCCCTGAGGCGTTATAGAACCGCCCTCGCCCGCTGAAGCGGAAATGGTAACCGTTCCGGAAATTCCTTCATATTCGGCAGTGATAACCATGTCCTCGGTCACGCTTGAAGCGTCTTGAGACCAGCCGATGAAGGGATGGCCCTCGCGCTCGGGCGCTTCGGGTACGATAGCCGCCAGGCCGTCGGCGACAACCTGATCAAGTAGCGTGCGGCCGTTCACATCCAAATGCTGCACGCGATGGAATGTGGTGCCGACAAGAGGCCGGCCGTCAAATGTCGTTTCTCCATCCGGAGCCCAACTAGAGACGTTTTCACCGTCATAGTAGACTGTAAACGAAGCGTGCGCGTTCCTGAATACGTTGGCTCCGTAGGTTTCGGGGATATTTCCGAGGAAATAAGCTTGAGTCAGCGCCTTGGATCCGGTAAACGCGTAGTTCATGACGGTTTTGAGGTTTGAGCCGAGCACGACGCGCGTTATTGCGGAGCAGTTGTTAAATGCGTATTCACCAATCAGCTCCGCGTTCGGTAGGAAAATAAACCGTACCTTGCTGCAGTTTGTAAAGGCGTTTGCGCCGATGTTCTTGAGCGCGGCGGTTTCAGTAATCGTGGTGATGCTGGAGCAATACGCAAACGCGTTTGCATCCACGCTCTGTACGCTGTCGCCCATCTTGACCGTTTTGAGGTTCGAACAGCGGTACATGGAGTATTCGCCAATGAACTCAACGTTGTTATAATCAATGCCCTCAATGGTTTTGCACTCATAGAAGCTGTTCGAGCGCAGGTTTTTCACGCCGTCGGGCACCACATACATAGCGTCTGGCCTGCCGTTGGGGTAGAACAGCAGCGTATCCTGGGCTTTATTGAACAGCACGCCGTCAATGCTGCTGAACGTCTCGTTCTGAGGGTCCACGTCGATAGCGGTCATGGATTCACCGTAATAGAACGTGGTATCGCGGATTTCCCTGAGGCTCTTGGGGAGCCGCAGGCTTTTGAGGTTTACGTTGCGTGAGAGCGAGTGATCGCCGAGGGTTTCAAGGCCGTCGGGCAAAATCAGCTCTTCAAGCGTAACGATGGAGTAGATGCCGTAATCGCCGATGGCGGTAACGGTTGAAGGAACGGTGTAAGTCGAATCCTGCTTGCCCTGCGGGTAGAACATAAGCAGCGTCGCATCTTTATCGAACAACACACCGCCAACGGCGCTTAGATGCGGGTTCTCTTCGTCGACAATGAACCGCTGCAGCTTATCGCAGTAGTTGAATACCATGGTGCCGAAGTCCTTCAAGCCCTTGCCGAAGGTTATCTCGGTCATATTGTTGCAGCGGTTGAACGCGCTGTTGCCGATGCTTACCACGCTGTCCGGAATTTCCATTGAGGTTATGCCGCTGCACCCGTAAAACGCGAACCCGCCTATGGTTTCAAGGCCCGCGCCAAGCTTCATTGAGGTAAGGCCCGTACAGTTGTAGTACGCGTTTTGGCCGAGGTATGTTACGGTATCGGGTATCGTAATATCCTTAAGCAGCTGGCAGTAATAGAACGCGCTGTCGCCAATTCTTGTGAGCTGAGAAGGCAGGTTCACCTCAGCAAGCTTTTTACAGGTGTTGAACGCCCTATCGCCGATTTTCGTGACGGACTCGGGGATTATGACCTTTGTAAGGCCGCCGCACTGCAAGAACATGCCGTTGGGAATCTCCTTCATGCCGTTGGGCAAAACAACCTCATACAGCCTTGTGCAATACGAGAATATGGTATCGCCATACTCCTTTACGGATCCGGGCAATGAAAGCGTTTCCACGCTGCCGCAGCGGCTGAACGCGTTGCTTTCAATACCGGTAACGCTCTGTGGGATAACGAGCTTAGTTATGCCCGTGCAGCTCATAAACGCGGAGTTGCCGATGGTTTTAACGCCGCTGCCGAGCGAAAGCGTTTTAATGCCGGAGCATTCCTTGAACGCGGAAGCGCCGATAGTCTCCATGGTATCGGGCAGTGAAACCGCTGAAATCTTGCTGCACTTGTTAAAGGCGGAAGAGCCGATGGAGCGCAGATTGTTGCCAAGCGTCAGGTCAGTCAGCTTCGTGCAGCTGTAAAACGCGTAATTGCCGAGGGTTTCAACGCCGTTGCCAATAACCGCGCTAAGCAGCCCGGAGCAGTAGTTAAACGCATAGTTTCCTATGGTTTTAACGCCGTTTCCCGTATTGATGGAGGTGATTCCCTGACACCAGGCGTACGCGTACTTGCCGATGGATTCAAGCGAATCCGGCAGATTCAATTCGGTAAGCGCCTTACACGAATAGAACGCGTAATCGCCGATGGTTTTCACTCCGTTGCCCAGGCTGATTGCCGTCGCCTTATCGCAGTAGTAAAACGCGTAGTTGCCGATGGCCTCGACGGAGTCGGGTATCGTAATGGTCAATAGCGTATCAGTATCATAAAACGCGTACTCGTCAACGATTTTAACCCCATCCGGTACGGTGTATTGTGAGTTCCCCTTTCGCGCGGGGTGAACCATCAGCGTTGTTTTATCCTTGTTGAACAAAACGCCGTCAACACTGCAGTAGTTGGGGTTTTCGCCCGCTACCGATATGCCCGTCAGGTTGACGCAGTAAGCGAACGCCGCCGGGCCTATTTGTGTTATGCCCGCATGGATGCTTACCGCCGCAAGCGAATTGCACCCATAGAAGGCCTGCCTGCCGATTGTGGTCAGCCCGGCCGGGAAATTAACCTCGCCGAGGCCGCCGCAGTAGAAGAAGCCGTAATCAGCAATTTCCTTCAGGCTCGCGGGAAGCGTAAGTTCTGAGAACGTGGCGTAAAAGAACGCCGAGTCGCCTACGCGCTCAACTCCCTCGGGGATAGCGTAGGCAGTATCCGCCTTGCCTCCCGGGTATGCGAGCACGGTTTTCATCTCTTTGTCGAACAGCACGCCGTCGACGGAGGCGAAATGAGCGTTTTCCGGGTCGACGTTAATGCTTTCAAGCGCGTTGCATCTTGAAAACGCCCTGTTGCCGATGGAACGCACGTTTTTGCCGATGGCAATGCTGCGAATGCCCGACTCAAGCTGGAACGCCTGATCGCCGATAGCGGTTACGGGGTATTCCATGATGGTTTCCGGAATCGCCACGTCGATATCGGAACCGGTATAGCCCGTAATGGTTACCTCATCGTTCTCCACAATGTATTCAAACTGTGTCATTGTCTGCATTTCGCCGGTTTGCGCGTCGATCTGCACGATATACTCGTTATGCGCGTAATCCGCAACGCAGAAATAAACCGTATTTACGCCGCTGACGTTGAAGCGGAACGTGCTGGATTTTCCCGCTTCCGTTTCGCCAACCGTCTGCGTCGCAATGGGCTCTGAGAAAATACCCATGTCGTCCGCGTCGTACAGCTCGATGTAAGAAACGTACTGGTTATCCTTAACCTCGACGGTCAGTGTCGTGCCGTTTGAAGAGCTGGAAACCACCTGCGGAGCCGTGTTGTCGATGGTAACGGGGAACTGCCAGGAGGTGCGCTCGTTCTGCTCCTTGCTGAAGCCCTCGTAATCCAGCTCCACATCCACTTTAACGATTACCTTCGTACCGTCGGGCAGCATTTCGCCGCCTGAGTCGGTACCGGCCCAGGGCGTCATCATCGACTCAACGTACGAGCCGGCGCCCATAACGGAATCGAACCGGCTGTCGTAAACGGATTTATAGACGTATTCTTTCGTCTCGTTGTGGTAAACCTCTCCCGTTTCAGAGTTTGAAATGGTGTAGGTTAGCGTCCTCGCGTCCCTCAGAAGCGACGTATAGATGATATCCACCTTATCGAAGTAACCGTCCGGGCGGCCCGGGGATATCGCGTTCCTCTCCGGTATGACTTCAACGCCGTCCGCGTACGGATTGGAGCCAAAGATGCTGTAGTAGCCTGTGCCGCTGATGCGGCTGCCGGCGGAATTGTACGTCTGGCTTGCCCAGCAGGGATCATTGTTAAGCAGATCCCAGCGAGTGCCCTCATCGATCATCGGCGCCTCGTTCCAGTTGCCAAAGAAACCAAGGTAAGGCACGCTGAGATCGACGCCTACCGCGCCCTCTTTGGTGGGAAGCATGCTGAGGCTCACAAAGCCCTCGATATAGACGCCGTTTACGAAATCGTCGCTCAGCTCGGCTTTGATTTCATCGTTAAGCTTAATAACAACGCTGACGTCCGCTGATCCGTTCGCGGGTACGGTCACGATGTTGTTCTCGCAGTTGGTGGTTATGTCGCACTGCCCGGAGATGTCCCTGGGCGATTGATCGATAAAATAAACGGGCTCGCCCTGGTAGGCGTATTCTTCAGGATCCACCAGCTCGGTAATAACGCTTGGCTCAATTTCATAGCGCAGCGCTTCGCCGGACGTGTTTACAACCTTGAAATTCAGCGTGTAAACGCCCCTCTTTTGCGGATCGTCGCCCAATTCCAGCTTGGGCCTGTCGTTCCCCTCAACCGTGATATACGCGCCCGTCATGATAGCGTCGGCAACCTGCATCAGGCCCGCGCCCTGCTTTCGGGGCGAATAAGGCGTGCCGTCGCCGTCCTCGGCGGGCCCGGCCGTACTCATGAGAAGGGTGTTGACAAGCTTCATGCGCGCCTCCGCGCTCATTGCGGGATACTTTTCCTCAATGGACTGCAGTACCACGGCCATTGCTCCGGCCACATGCGGAGTGGCCATGGAGGTGCCGCTGTTGAGGCCGTATGAATTGTTCGCGCGTGAGGAATAGATGTTACCGCCGGGCGCCATGAGATCGGGATTGATCTGTAGCCCGGAAGTTGTTCCAATGGAAGAAAAGTCGGAGGGGATCCCGCCCGTTTCGTTCGGAACCTGGATGGTATCGGAACTTACGCTGAGCGTTCCTACGCCTTCCGAAGCGGAATCAAGCATATGCTGCCCGTCCGACTGTGAAATGAATGCCGCCGGCATTCCCTGGTACTTCTCAATGCCCATGTTCGTGAGGCTGCCGGGCGCGTTGTCGTATACGATAAGGCCCGCCGCCTTGTGGGCGTAAGCCTGAGCGTGCTTTTCAGCGAAGGTGGAATCGCCCCGGGATACCAGCGCTATTTTGCCTTCAACGTCGATCCCCTCATAATCCTCCGCCAGCCCAAAGCCAGGTATGACCGCATATTGCACCGTCTTCCCGCCAAGAATCAGGTGCAGCTGGGAATCGAACTCATAATTGATTGCGGTATCCGTATAGAGTATCTTCCTCTCGCCAACCAGGATGTACGTACTCTCCGCAAACCTGTTGTCAACGCTGGCGATGGACATGGTTTCAAGATAACTCGCAGGCGAGTTAACAATGCCGTAGTCCGGGTTGGACGTTAGCGCCTTATCCAGCTCCCAAAGGTTTTTGTACGCGGCGCTGTAATCGTTGCCTATGGCGGCTGCAACGTTCACGCCCGCCTTATTGAGCCTTTCGTACACGGCCATGGTCGTTACCAGATCGTCCCGGTACGTAAAGCCCTCCGGCGCGCCGAGGCTCATGTTGACGACGTCCACGCCGAGCAGCGCGCAGTCCTCAAGCGCCGCCAGAATATCGTCCGAGGACGATGAATCCGAATCCGAGAACACCTTCATAACGATGAGCTGCGCTTTTGGCGCGACGCCGGAAATCGTCCCATCCGCCGGGTTCCCAACGGCGGAGCCGGCGACGTGCGTTCCGTGATCCGTGCCGCCTAGATGGTTGACGTTGGTATCGCTTCCAGCGTAGTCAAAAACAAAAGGCAGCTTCCCGCTCAAATAAACGTCGTCCACCGTAAAGGAGGCGCGTTTTTGCGCGTTCAGTCCGCCCTGTTCAAGTAGGTTTTGTAAATCTTCTCTGCTCAAAGCCAGCTTCTCGGGAGAAACCGCGAAGGCGTCGTGATCCGTGTCAAGGCCGGAGTCAACAACTGCCACCGTCATCCCTTCCCCGTCGTATCCCAGCGCCCAAGCCATGGAGGAACCAACTTCGTCATTGCTCGTGTTCATCTGCGGAGTGGGCAGGCTATAGCTTCCCGCGACATACGCCCTTTTTACGCCCTCAATCCGCCTGATTTCGTCCAAATGGCCATACTCGCATTCAAACGCGAGGCCGTTGAACAGAACGGTGTAATCATACCGAAGCTTGATATCCTTGCCGTCGTGTGTTTTGAGCGCTCGCACCTGCTTTTCAACAGCCTGGTGCTTGGCAAGCATATCCTTACGATGGCTGAGCCCCTTGCTGGTAAGCTCGCCCTCTTTGAGCGTACCGGAAATGTCGGCAAGCGGCTTATCCTCGAGCTCAACAATTACGCGGACGACGTCGCCGTCCTCATAATAGTCCTGCCCGACCACTTTATTGAGCACGGCTTCATTGTCAATTACAACGTCGCCGCCGCCAGACTGCCCGTTATCCTCCCGGCCCGGCAGGCTGTCCGAAAACGCCCCGACAGCGCTTGCCGGCAGCATGGCAAAAACCATGACAAATACCAACAGACCGGCGAGCAGGCTCCTCAGTGCCCTTGTGTTCATGCTCGTTCCTCCTTAACATCTTTTTTTCTGGAATTGATCATTAGTTACATGATAGGGCAACTAATGTTACGTTACTAACTAATATAGCGTACGCACCTTGCCTTGTCAATGGTTTTTAACGGATATTTATTGACTTAACAAAAGTAAAATGACAACAATATAAACAATAAGACCCTTTTTACGTATAAATAAACGTACAGGAGTAATAATACCGTGGTGTGTGCGCAGTTTGCTGTTTTATGTGTTATAAATGGAGTTCATCGTATGTAGGATTAATGTTCATGCCTTGTTATAAGTCATTGTGACAATACAGATTATGCCTGAAAAACCGAAGGCGCATCAGGCATAATTGAAAAGGACCGCAAATTAACGGGGCGTTTATCCATACCAGCGCATTACCGTCAGAACCGGTGTATACCCAGCCTAACGCTCAGCGCTTTGCGGCCGGCGCCGCCGAGCCGAAGCGGGCTAAAGCTCAGCCGTACAAAATTGGTGCACGCGCTTAATCGTAAAGCCCATCGATTCGTATAAGCCGCGGGCTTCGCGGTTCGTTTCAACCACCCACAACAATACGCCGTCAAATCCGTTGTTGATGGATTGATTGACGCCATAAGCGGCAAGTGCCCTGCCAATGCCCCGCCCCCTGAAATTATTGTCTACCGCAATATCGTCCAGCATGCCGCCATTTGCACACCCAACGCCGATAATACGCCCATTTTGTTTTATAACATAGTAATCACGCGCATTATCCTTCATCCTGACGCGCTCCATCTCACTCTGTGGAACAACATAAGGCTCAAGCCCGAGGCTTTTTCGCAAGTCGTGAAACGCGTTGCTTAACACACAATGGAATTGCTCGTACATATCATCCGAGTAAGGCTCAACCATCTGCCCGCATTCCATCATTCCCCCTGTATATTGCATAAGGCAGGAACGAAACGCCGGGCGCATGCCAAGCCTTTTAGCGAAACAGAGGCGCAGCCCTCGCGCATCCGGCTCAAAATCGGTATATACTGTTTGAATGCCGAGGCCGCGCATCTCATCTAAAACGCGCGCGGCCAGAGCCCTGCCAACGCCCTTTCCCCGTTCTTTCGGCGTTACAAACAGCGTAAAGCTTCCGCGTTTGTCCCCGCGCCGGGCGGTATGCGCGGCGATCGCGGCCGGCTTACCATCACAAAACGCAAGCGCCGCGTTGCCCGGGGAATCCTTTACTAAGCTAAAAATGTCGTCGCGGGTATATGAGTCCGCGCCCGCAACCGCTTCATTGAGCAGAGCAGCCATGCTGTCGTTATAAGAAATGGTATCTATCATAAAACCTCTCATACATTCCTAAGAAGGAGTTGCCACATTATATTATATCAATGGGCCTTTCTTCCGTCAGCTCCATCCGCCTTGAATGTTCATAATAGAGCTCTCTGGCAGCGGTTTTTATCTCTTTAATACGACCTTCCCACGCTTGCGCGCCGTCAATATACTCCGCGCCGAAAATCCTTTGCGACAGCGCCTTGATTATCGCATACTCCGAATAAGAATGGGCTAAGCGCTTATCCGAGCCGTCGGCGGTGGCTAAAAAGCTTAGAAATAGGCTTATATCCGGATAATACAACAGCTCCACCAATTTGGCGCGGTATTCAAGATCCTTGCTCGAAATAGCGTCTTCACCGTATTTCCTGTCTGCCATATGCTGCGCCTCATGCTTGAGAAAGCTGACATTAAAAGCGGGGGTATCGATTTTTTCTGCATATGCGGATTGCACGCAAAACAGCTCGCAGCTTCCTGCCGTAACCCACCCTCCGGTGCCTATCTCGCCAAGCGATAGGTAATCCAGCCAGCCTCCGCTCACGAACCCATCCATAAAATTGACGCTTAACGTCAGCGTTTTCTCCGGGAGCTCAATATCATACCGCCTGGTTTCCATACTTGTCCAAATATAAGGGCTGTAAAACTGGTCTGTCCTGCCGCCAAGAAAATAAATCCCCTCAGCGGAGAGCCTGTTTTTAATTTCACTCTCAAGCGTTTCCATCTCACCATCCGCCCGCAGCGCTTCGCGCAGCCTTGCCTCGAGATGTTTGTCTGCATCTTCGACGGATATCTTATCCCAACATACGTCTTTATAATACAGATAATAGCAGTAAAGAATATCGTTTAGCAGCCGGCTGTATTGACCAGGACGCGATATGTTCTCAAACCGGTTCTTTATCCGCTGAGCTTTTTCCGTTTCCCCGCAAGACGATAAGTAATCAACCAATTCCCTTACCCTGCAGTTGCAGGCCAGCCGCCTAAACACAGATTTGTCCATTATAAACCTTCCTTGATAATTCATACCTTTATAAACTGTTGTTGGCATTTTCCGCCCTCACTTCATCCGGAGCGCGCGTTATCCTCGCAGATAACGGCTTTAAATTACATTCATTTCAACGGATATAAAAAAAGCATTCAAACCACTGAATAAAAGCTTTACAGTTCATTCAAGCAGAGCCGTCCGCGCCATATCAAAAAGGTTTTCAACCGCCTCTTTGTTCAGGGTATAATAGATGCGCATCTCCCCCCTTCTCGTATGGACCAGGCCGTAGTCCTGAAGCGTGGACATGTGCCGGGATATGGTCGCCGTTGTCAGGTTCAGCTCGTTGGCCAGCTCCTGCCCATAGGCGCTTGTGTGCGAGATCTTTCGCAGGATTTCAAATTTGCTCCTGTCGCTGATGATCTTAAGTATGTTGCATACGGAGTCGTTCGTAAGTTGAATTTTATCCACGCGAAAATCCTCATCTATCAAAATGCCTATGTAAACCTGCCTGAAATCCTGATCAATAAGTACATTGTAGGTATAAATCATATCCGTGCAGGATATAACGCTTAAATTCACCACCATATCCAGCGAGTCCTCAGGAAGGGCCTGCTTTGCCAGCCTGTCAAGGAAGCTGAAAAAACTATGCTCCTTAAAATAACCGTCCCAATAATCATATGTGGGCTGAATCAGCGGGAGAATCCGTTGAAGCGCCTTTTCAAGGCGCGGGAAAACCGGGCGGATTAGAGAAATCATCTCATCAAAATAGTCGTTGAACCTTAATATAATTTTATATATGCTCCATTTGCTGTCCTCGGCTAGCTCAAGCTTATCAAGCTGATCGATAAGGTCCGGCTGGGGCGCGCCGTCTGGCACCGGGCTGATGCTCATTCCCCCGCTGTTGATATTCGTCAACTCAAAGGGCTTGCTAAATATATCCGCAGCTTTTCTCCTGATATGCGCTATGGTATCCTCAGGATCGACGGCGGATATATCCAAAAAACAGCTGTAAACCATAAGCTTGGCAAGGCACATATGCTGGCGCTTATTTTCCGTTTCATGCCGCTTGAAATAGAAAAGCAGGCGAGAATCGTTGCTGTCAAGCTCTAGGCAGGCGTCCTCCACAATACCGTTAAGCGCCTCAATTTTTTTTAGGAAATGCTGTTTTTCTTCATTTGAATACTTCTTTCCGTATTTAAGTAAAATGCTGTTTTTCTTGTCTTCAAAATTAATTTTATTCATATAAGCGTAAACCGCCTCAACAGCCTCATAGAGCAGAACGGGCTGCCTTAGCATAATGTTCGCCATGTTGATTACCCCCGCTTCCAGGTTTCATGTATCATTGTTTTCCGGTCAAATTGTGAGGCTCTGCTTAAGCAGCCGGGCGTATCTCGGCCGCTAAAGCTAAGAATAATTACCGGGCGCCGCATATTTTAGGTTATAGCGCACGTTCCTGTTAACCGGTTCAAATTCAGTTTTAGCGTACTAAAACCAAACCTTTCAATTGTTCTTAATCATCTCATTTGATAAAGATTATGTCAAGCGCTAAGCCGCCCAACAAGCGTTCGCGATATACGCAGACAAACCGTACGGCGAATAAAAAAGCTGTTTTTGGGCGTTATAAATTATTTCAATATAAGGCTGTGCCTCAGGATTTTGCAAGAAAGCTCCGGTATGTTTAACCTTGCCGTGCAAGGCTTTTCCAGCATGGGGCGCTAAACGCCCCATGCAAGCTATAAAGCGGCATAGCCTTTTTTAGCCAGCCTGCCGGCCGCAGCAGGGCCGCTTCATATTTATCCGTTTATATTACCTATTACTTATCAGCCTGCCACAACCGTTCGGGGTATACGCCGCGCCGCTTAAGCTCTTTGATGGACGCCATAACGGCCGGTTTATCCTCTGGGTATGTAACGCCAAACCAGCTATCCTGCGTATGTAGCGCCTTAACCGTAGCAGAGCCGGCCTCAAGCGCGCGCTGTACGGCTACTGGAAGAAGGTCCTCATACTTCATGGGGTTTTCAGCTATGCCCTGGGCAAGCCGCCCCTCAAATCCGCGCTCCAGTTCCCGCATCATGCCCCTGTTGAATACCCAAAAATTCATGGAAACGGTCGTGCCCTCGGGTATAATGGCATACGTTTTGCCGCCGTCCTCCGTGTACGCCCCGGAGCGCCCCATTTTCTTTATTCGCATCCTCTCGTCTATGCGCGTAAGGAAACCATCCTCATTAACAACGCAAACGCCTCTTGTCACATGCCCGTTATCCGTCAGCGTATTGGCGATATCATATCCAACCAGCGCGTGTTCGTTTTCCCCCCGGTTTTCCCTTAAAAACCCGTACGCAAGGTCAAAGGCGCGGGGGCCGTAATAATCATCAGCGTTAATGGCCAAAAACGGCCCGCGGACAACTTCCTTGCAGCACAGCACAGCGTGCGTGGTACCCCATGGCCTGGTTCTCCCTTTCGGAGCCTCTATGCCATTGGGCAGCATGTCCATCTCTTGATAGACATAGGTCGCCTTAACCTTGCTCTCGATCCGCCGGCCGATTACCGCCTTAAAATCCTCCTCTATGGCTTTTTTTATAATAAACACAACCTCTTTAAAGCCCGCCCGTAACGCGTCATATATGGAAAAATCCATTATAATGTCGCCATAATCATCCATTGGATCGATCTGCTTTAAACCGCCGTATCGGCTCCCCATGCCCGCGGCCATTATCACAAGCGCCGGTTCGTTCATTTGACCCGCCTCCTCCGTATTATTGTTTCCAGTATACCCCATGAAAAAGGGCCGTGCAAGCGGACCAAGGGTTAAGGAGGAGAGCCTGGCGGCTCTTAGCATAGATAGCGGATTAGGTATTAAAATATTGCTGCGATGGCGAGTAAAAACAATGGTTGTTGATCTTATCCACCAAATAGCCTGAATTGCTCGGGAAATTCTGCCTGCACTGGCTTGAGTAAGGGTTGTAGAACCAGAGCGATTCGCCCAGCCCCGGTAAGCGGTTTCCGGCCAACGCCCATTCGGCAATATCGTAATGCATCTGTTCAGGGCGCATATTATAGATGTTCTGCCCTCCGTTCTGATTGGAGTTCTCCGTAACGCATTCAAATTGGCGTTCCTGAAACGCGATATTGCGCAGGCTCCCGCCCTGGCTTACGCGCGCATACTCACCCCCGGGGGCGTTGACCCTGTTCATTATGGTGCCAGCAGCGGCCTTCATGCCGGTTTCTCCCTCTCCGCCCGCCTCGCACTGTATCAGGCGCGCCAAAAGATCAACGTCCGAGAATGCCATTGAATCTACCTCCTGGTGGTTTGCTCATATATATAAGGTATGAGCAAAAACTTAATACTGTCACCCAAGCCTGTTAACGCTCAAGCCCTTATGTTATAATTCTTAAGGACGTTTACCGTAATAAAAAAGGGGTGTTTTTATGAAGAATATCGGTTTTATCGGCGTGGGCGTTATGGGCGCTTCCATGGTTCGCAATCTAATGAAAAACGGCTTTAACGTATCCGTTTATACCCGAACAAAGGAAAAAGCGGCCGGCGTTATTGACGAGGGCGCGGCTTGGCGCGGCTCGGTAGCCCAATGCGCCGCGGGGCAAGACGCCATTATCACAATGGTCGGCTACCCAAAGGATGTTGAAGAGGTTTATTTTAAAGAGGCGGGCATAATCGCTTCCGCGTCGCCCGGTACGCACCTTATTGATATGACCACAACCAGCCCTGCGCTATCCGCGCGCATACAATCGGCGGCCGCGGCAAGAGGTTTAAGCGCTGTTGACGCGCCCGTATCCGGCGGGGACGTCGGCGCGCGAAACGGAACCCTGTCCATCATGGCGGGCGGAGACAGGGAGGCGTTTGATAAATGCCAGCCGTTATTATCAGCGATGGGTACCGCCCGCTATGTCGGCCCCGCCGGCGCGGGCCAGCATGCGAAAATGGCTAATCAGATTGCCCTCGCCGGCGCGATCGCGGGCGTATGCGAGGCAATTGCCTATACGAAAAGCATGGGGCTCGACGTACAAACCGTGCTCAATTGCATCAGCCGAGGAGCCGCCGGAAGCTGGCAAATGGATAATATGGCGCCCCGCATGCTCGACGATGATATGGCGCCCGGTTTTTTCATCAAGCATTATATCAAAGATATGGATATTGCGCTCGAGGAGGCCGAACTCGCCGGGCGTCATCTGCCCATTCTGAACCAGGTGGCCAAAGAATACCGTTCCTTGTCCGAAAAAGGCATGGATGATTTGGGAACCCAAGCGCTTATACGTTATTATGAAGGCTGATGTTAAACGGCCGTCAATCCGCTTGACGCATAAAAAAAGCGTATGGCGGCCCTTTGTAAGGGGCGTTAATCAGTATGGCCTGATTTGTGAGGGCGACCGGATAGCGGTCTGCGTATCGGGAGGTAAGGATTCCATGCTCCTGACGCAATGTATGCTCGAACTGCGCCGGGTATCCCCGGTACGCTTTGAATTAGAATTCATCGCTCTCGATCCCGGGTACGATACGGAGTCGGTCAAGGCTCTGGCTCTTAACGCGTACGCTTTGGGCGTTCCGCTTAGCGTGTTTAAGCGGGATATTTTCAAGTTCGCTGCCCAAGACTCGGGTTCTCCATGCTTTTTATGCGCAAAAATGCGGCGCGGCGCGCTCTATGAGGAAGCGAGAAAACTGGGCTGCAACAAAATAGCGTTAGGCCATCATTTTGACGACGCGGTTGAAACCATACTCCTAAGTATTTTATACGCGGGCCAGTTTCGAGCAATGATGCCGATGGTGAACAGCAGGAACTTCCCGGGCATGAAGCTGGTACGCCCTTTGTACCTGGTGCGCGAGGAGGAGATTACAGCCTGGGCGCACAGCCTTGAACAGCCGTTATTGCGCTTAGCCTGCCCGCTAACCAACTCCTGCGTTCCCACAAAAAGGCAGGAAATAAAACGGATTTTGAGTACGCTTCGGAAACAAAACACGCAGGTTGACAAGAATATTTTTGCCAGCTTTCATAATGTGGACTTGAATTTTGTCATAGGAGCGGATCGGAAAAACCCAAGCGCAGAATAACTCGAAGGTTTTCACATTTAAATACAGTTTATGTAAAAATTCATAAATTTTAATTGAACTAAGCGCTTACTCTTTAAATAATTTTAATTAATTGGAACAAAACTGATAGTAGTTTCGTTCCATAATAGGCGGCGCTCAAAGAGTTGAAGCGCCGGTAAACTAATAAACGGAGGAATATCTCATGCACAGGAAAATTCTTGCCGCCGCGTTGGCTCTTACGGTTGTTATCGCCGGCCTCGCAGGATGCGCCGACAGTGGAAAGCCAGGTGAAAACATCGATGATACCGGTAAGCTTCAGGCCGCGTACGACGCCGTTGTGGAGGCTTATGGCGATAACTATTATCCCAACGCGCCCGTTGAAGCCGATATCCTCGAAGCTACCTACGGAATCAAGCCTGAATGGGTAAAGGAATATAAGGCCGAAATGCCCTTGATCAGCGTAAACGTCGATACCTTCATTGGTATTGAAGCGGCTCAAGGCCATGCTGAGGATGTTGAGAACGCGCTCAATACGTACCGCGAGTACCTGGTGAACGATTCTATGCAGTACCCAATGAATATGCCCAAGGTTAAAGCCTCCGAGGTGCTTCGTATACGCGACCACGTCTTTTTCGTCATGCTCGGAGGCGAGATAATGGCCGATACGGAAGAAGAGGGCGAGGCGCAGGCGAAGGAAAAAAATGAAATCGGCATCAATGCCATTAAAGAAGTTTTCGGGGTCGAATAAACCGCACGATACTCTGGCGGCTTGCGCGCTTAGAGCGGTTACCGCCAGAGTATCAGATAAGGCGTTTTGCGCATCAGCGGCGCCGCCCGGGGAGCCTGGTTGCCCCCGCCGCGGCTGGGCTTACTTCACGGCTCAACGCCGCCGGCCAGGCCGGACGCCTTGCGCTCGCGGTATGGCGGTTGTTCTTTGGGGCGGCCGCGCCGCTAAACGGAGCGATACAAGCTCGGCATCGAGGTTATCATGATTTTCAGCAGCCTATATTTTCTGTTCCGGTTTATGCCTATCGTGCTGGTTATTTACTATATTCTCCCGTTCCGCCTTAAAAACGCGTGGCTGCTTTTAACCGGCCTGATTTTTTACGCCTGGGGGGAGCCAAAATATATTGTCATCATGCTCGCTTCTATTTTTGTGGATTACGTATGCGGCATAGTAATTGAAAGTAACAGGGGGCGGCGGGGCGTTATGCGAACAATGCTCTTCGTTTCCATTATATTTAATCTCGGTATGCTCGCCGTTTTCAAATACGCCGGCTTCTTCACGCAGACGGTTAATTCCATATTCGGTGCAAATATTCCGGTCTTGGGGCTTGCCCTGCCTCTTGGCATCAGCTTTTACACGTTCCAGACCATGTCCTATACCATCGACGTATATCGCGGGAATGTTTCGGCCGAGCGCAACATCGTGAACTTCGGCGCGTTCGTCAGCCTCTTCCCGCAGCTTATAGCAGGCCCTATCGTGCGTTACAGCGAAATCAGCCGAGAGCTCAAGTTCAGAACCGCAAGCCTTAGCCGTATCGAGGACGGCGTGCGCGCGTTTATCATAGGCCTGGGCTGCAAGGTGCTTTTGGCGAACAATATCGGCCAGCTTTGGAACAGCGTTGAGCAAAACCTGTCCGGCGCGTCGTCCCCGTTGGCCATACTGGGCGTAATCGCGTACGGCTTTCAGATTTATTTTGACTTTTACGGATATTCTATGATGGCCATTGGCCTTGGCAGAATGTTCGGGTTTGAGTTCCCGCAGAACTTTAACTACCCATATATATCCCGCAGCGTTACTGAATTTTGGCGCAGGTGGCATATCACGCTCGGATCATGGTTCCGTGAGTACCTCTATATCCCCCTGGGAGGGAACCGCAAGGGCGAGGGGCGCATGTACCTCAACCTGTTTATCGTGTGGTTTCTCACAGGGCTTTGGCACGGCGCCGGATTCAACTTTATAATTTGGGGGCTGTATTTCGGCGCGCTCATTTGCCTTGAAAAGGCGTTTTTACTGCCATACCTTAAACGTTCGCGCCTGTTTTCCCGGGTATATATGATAGTGCTTCTGCTTTTCGGCTGGGCAATATTCGTATCCGCCGAGCCGGGTTCGCTTGAGCTTCTGCTTTCGCGCGTATTTTCAGGCGGCTGGAGCGCCGACGTTGTCTATTACCTGAGGAACTACGGCGTTGTTCTGCTGATATGCGGCCTATGCTCAACGCCATTGTTTAAAAACCTTTATCAGAGGCGCGAAAAAAAGCTTAAGCCGTTCGTCACCGCCGGCCTATTGCTCGTGCTCATTTTGTCCGTAGCTTATCTTGTAGACGCTACGTACAACCCTTTTTTGTATTTTCGTTTTTAGCACAGATGAAAGGATGTTAACGCAATGATTAAAAACCACCCTCTGCTCCTTGTCTGCGCGGCATTTCTCGCCGCCGTCAGCCTGCTCGATCCGCTTTTTTCATCAAGAGGCTTTTCAGACCTTGAAAACCGCGTGCTCGCTCAAAGGCCGGAGCTTACCTGGGAGCGCGTTGCATCCGGAAAATTCATGGCGGATTACGAAACGTACGTGAACGATCAGTTTATACTGCGCGATTGGTGGATAACCCTCAAATCTTTATCGGAAACAGCCATGCTCAAAATTGAGAACAACTCCGTCGCGTACGGCGCGGACGGGTATCTGTTTGAGCGCTACCCTCCGCTTGACGAAAACCGCGTGAACACGAACGTTACCGCGCTCAAAGGCTTTATGGGCAAGTATGAGAACGCGTATTTCGCTCTGATCCCCCCAGCGGAGGCCGTATTGACCGATAAGCTGCCCCTTGGCTTTCCAGCAACCGATTTTTCCGGTTTATATAATAACCTGGCTGTTCTTCCTGTTTTGGATGAACTAAGGCTGCACCGGGACGAGGAGATCTATTATCATACGGATCATCATTATACAACGCTTGGCGCTTATTACGCATACTTGGCCTATTGCCGCGCCGCCGGGCTTTCGCCCGTTGACGTAAATACGCTTGAGACTGTGGATGTGCGCGATTTTTACGGTACGCTCTATTCAAAAGCGAAGAAGGTCGGCCTTAAGCCGGATGTAATCAGGTATTATCCCATGGGCGGGGTTCAGGTGGAAATAAACGGCGAAACCTACGACGGCATGTATGACGTCGAACAGTTCAGCAAGCGCGACAAATACGCCGGCTTCCTTTACGGCAACAACGGCCTGACCTTTATAACGCGCCTGGACGGCGAAGCTCAGCGCGGCACGCTGGTGCTGATTAAGGATTCGTTCGGAAACAGCATCGCGCCTTTCTTAACGCATAACTATAACCGGATAATCATGATCGACCTAAGGTATTATAACGCGCCCGTCAGCCAGCTGATTTCCGATGAGAATGCCGACGATATCCTTGTGCTGTATTCTTCGGCGAATCTGGCGGCGGATGTAAACATTCCCAAGCTGGGCAGGTAGCTGAACCAATGTGAAATGACTTTACAGGCAGCCCCATACTCCAAAGTCAAAAATCATTTGCGCAATCAGGCATTGCGCGTTTTCGCCTGCGTCTCATGGCGGAGTAATTTGTTTACGCTATAATTGTTTTTATCCCTCAAGTCAGTAAGCTATAACGCAAAATAAGCAATTATATGCGCCGGCCTGCAACTTCATTTTATGAATTATCATTATATATTTAAAATATGCGTTACTTTTTCGATGTTTTGAGTATGTTATCGTATGATTATGTTTTTTTATCAAATAGATCTACAAGTAGATAACAATAAATAGAAATGATGTGAAAAGTTTATCTTTTTGTGAGTTTCTAAAATAAATTATAAAAGAAATTCAGTGTCAATATCATTTAAACGGTTATTATGTTGGAGGTGAAACGTTACTTTAACAGCAATTGTGGTATTATAACTATAATCGTACATTCGGGGGCGGTACGTTACAGTATGGAAATTATTAGAATTTGGTGTTTACACGATATTGACATATGTGTATAATAGGTATGCATATATCCGGCTGATATAGCAAACTTGTGCATGGTGGGTGAAATATGACAAGCAATTACAAGAACAAGGAAGCGCGACAGCGATTGAACCGACCTGTTGACAAACAGGTATTCCAAATGCGGCGCTGCTTTTTCTCTAACCGTATAGTCCAGGTTCCATTTGCTTTATTTACCCAAACCAAGTCGACGTTGTCTGCTTTTTTCAAGGGCGGGTTTGGTATAGGCTGAATGAACGATACGCCGCTTACAATCGTTCTTGCCTGGATAAGCATCCTCGCGTAAAAGCCCGCATAAGGTAAACAAAGCTTATTTTTCATTAAGGAGGTATAAAACATGCTGCCGTTTAAATACGCTCTTAAACATATGCGCCGCAGTTTCCTTTCATGCCTAGCCGCTATTGCCGCATCTTTAATCTTTTCATTGCTTTTATGCGAACTGAATTATGCGCTTGCATCGCAGAATACGCAGTTAAATGAGATATACGATTCTATTGAGGTCAAATGCGTTGTATCCGACGTAAAGGGTACGAAAACGGATCGCCTCCAAATCAATCCAACCTATGTTGACGCGTGTACGAACCCGGTTTATGAAATTTCAGAATATATAAAAGACATATGTTTTAAACGGCGTTTGCGTTATAATGCCATAATCCCAGGGGAGGAGCCCTCAATCGAGAATATAGCTGAGGCTCCATATCTTATAGGTATTTCCATGCTTGAGGCGGACAGCTCGCTTTTACCGCACAACGGTGTAACGGTTGATTTTTTTAACGGATATGATGAAACCGATCTCAACACCGATAAGATGATTTGCATTGTCCCCGCAAGCTTGGTTCGAGACAAGGCGCCAAGCGCCGATATGACTTTATCCCTTGCGGTAACTTACGATTACGGGCCGATGTTTGAGAAAAAGCCAATCGTCGCCGATTTAATAGTAGCCGGCACATATACGGGGATCGTTTCGGAAGAGGATTCAATTTATTGCCCATGGGGGGCAATCTGCTCGCTTGCCGTAAAAGCCGGGGACATCTACATGGCGGACAGTCTGAGTTTTACCGTAAAAGACAATAGGAAGCTCAATGAGTTTAAATCCATTCTATGGAAATATTATTCCCCGGTGGATGTTACGGCAGGAGATTCAATTTACAGTTACGCCATAACCGTGAACGACGCCGTTCTTAACGAATCCGTGTCGTCAATTGAGCGAAATATTACGCTGCTCAACATACTCATCCCCCTCCTTCTGATTTCGTCAATTGGAATAGGCTTTGTCACCAGCCTTATACTCACCCGAAACAGGCGGCCGGAATTCGCAGTTATGCGAAGCATGGGCGCCCGGCGCGGCAATGTGTTTTTTGTAGCGTTCATCGAACAGCTGATGCTTGGGGTGCTTGGCGCTTTACTCGGGGTAATTGGATACAATATTGTAAGAGGTTTTGGCGCCTCAATTAATTTCGCGCAACTCGGTATTTATATCGGGTGCTATATCATTGGGGCGGCGGCGGCTGTAATACGAATAACAACGATTAATGTTATGCAAATAATGAAAGTAAAGGAGTGAACGCAATGGAAAAGTTGGCTTTGAAGGATGTAACATACGCTTACAGAAACAGGTACCAAACGGTTTACGCGGTTAACGGCGTAAACTACGAGTTTGAGGGCGGTAAGCTGTACGCTATCGTCGGAAAAAGCGGGAGCGGAAAAACAACGTTGCTATCTGTTCTCGCCGGCCTCGATTTACCCACGGAAGGAGAGGTGAGCTATGGCGGCACATCAACCGCGCAGCTCGATCGCGATAAATACCGCAGGGACAGCGTGGCCGTTATATATCAAAGTTATAATCTTTTTCCCCTGCTCACAGCGCTGGAAAACGTTATGTATCCGCTGCAGCTTAAAAAAACGCCGCAGAAGCAAGCGCGGCAAATAGCCGCCGAAAAAATCCTATCGGTCGGCCTTAAGGAAGAGCATTTTAAACGGTTCCCCTCTATGCTCTCCGGCGGCGAGCAGCAGCGTGTGGCTATTGCGCGCGCGCTGGCCAGCCATGCGGACGTAATTCTGGCCGACGAGCCCACAGGCAATCTCGATACGGAAAATGGGCGCAACATTATCGGCATTTTAAAGCAGCTTGCGCACGAAGGCGGTTACTGCGTTATCGTTGTTACCCATGACCTGGGCATTGCCGAAGAAGCCGACGTCGTAATCAACATGAGTGACGGTAAGATCAACTAAAGAGTTTAATTTATCTCACCGTTTCGTCAGAGGCAGGCATATAAAGCACGCTGTAAAAGCCTTTTCATCAGCAGCTTAATATAGCCTTGAGAATTAAATACGCCTGCCTCTGACGACTTAAATGGAACAGCTGACGGCCTTTCGTTTATTATTTAACAGGTTTTCAGCAGGGTTTCTGTATGATGATGGATGGAACGTATTTATCAAAACTCGTTTTATCGGTATTGGACAGTACGAACTTGTTTTTTGAAAGTCAAGCGCGTAATATGCTAAGGCGAACGACCAGGATAATCGGCGCCTTTTAGCTGACTAATCGGAATCGTTTACATGGCATGTGTAATTCCTTACGCCTTAACCTAAGGCAATTAATGTGCTAAACCTATTCCTTTTGAGCAGATGTTGACAAGGAATCTGAATTGACGCATCTAACTTTCAAAAGAATAAGCGCAAAATTTAACGCGATACGCGGCGAACTTGTGAAATCCGTGTTTAAAGCTGGTTTGGTATATCAAACACAAAAACCGCCAAGGAATTATGCCCCAATGCGAATCATTATTGGGGCCGTTTAAGAGGATATACATTGATGTTTGCTTACTTAAAGCAATATTACAGTGGCCCTAAAGCCTGACAGTATGTTTTATGATAAGGCTCTGGATTGCGCAGATTACGCAAAATGTATATATAAATTGCCGATATCGCAGCGTTTTACACTTTTGAAAAACCATAAACACTTTTATGCGCTTTTATGCGATATGTGATTCAAAAATGAAAAGGAAGTTTTGAATAATGAAGTAAGCTAATAAATGATTGGGGTTAAGGGTAAAAGCCGTCATTGAAAGATATTATAATCTTTTGGTTCATCCCATATCTTGAAATAACGAGCAGGCGTCTAAAAGACACTATGCGATTGAAGTTCGTCGCATATTGTCTTGGAATTCAAGAAAATATGAAACGCGTCACAAATAATTTGAATTTATTTTTATATAACTTCATTGACAATTTATCTAGCGAACACTAAAATTCAGTTGTGGAGGGGAATAAATAAAATGAAAAAAAGGGTATACAGTATTGTGCTTTCAGAAGAGGTTGTGGACGCCATCGACGACCTTGCGCTAACGAGAAATACGAGCCGCTCAGGCATTATCGATCGTATTTTGGCAGAGCATGTTTCCTGCACCACGCCTGAGCAGCATATTCAGGATATTATCAAGCTCGTCGAACTCTCTCTGGCCGGCCGGGATACGCTTCACCCGCTCCCCCGCCCGACCGGCGGAACGCTAGACATTAGCACCAGGCTAAAGTATCGATACCGCCCCACAGTTAAATATAGCCTGGAATTACTTCCATCCGCCGATGGGTCGTTCGGCTTTTTCAGGGCTTCGCTTCGCACCCAGAACGTGGATTTGCTCGAGAAATTTACCGAATTTCTTTTATTGTGGGCGCGATTGGAGGATGAATACCTTCCAGGGCTATTGGGGCGGCAAATTATCCGGGAACTCGAGCCTGCAAAGTTATCGCGCAGACTCACTCGCCCTCCTGGTTGCGAAAACGCGGCTGAATCGCTTGCCGCGGCCGCTGTCGCTTATGTTAACGCGTTCGACGGCTCGCTCAAAGCTTTCTTCGCTTATGGTACGGATGCGGCCGGCAATGTTTTTTTGAATTGGCTCGAGGATAAATTATTAATCTGAGGGTATAAAACTATCATGACTTAAAGGAGTTGATATTATGAACACCAATCGCTTTACGCAAAAATCGTTGGAGGCTATCGCCGCCGCGCAATCAACGGCGGTGGAATACTCGCACCAGCAGGTTGATCAGGAGCATCTCTTATACGCGTTGAGCTATCAACGGGATGGGCTTATCCCGCAGCTCCTTGTAAAAATGGGCGTGGATGGTGAGGGCTTTGGCAGCGCGCTTAAGGAACGGCTGGAAGCTACGCCCCGCGTTACGGGCCCCGGCCGCGAAGCGGATAGGGTCTACGTTACGCAGGATTTGGATCGGGCGCTCAACGAGGCTGAAAAAATCGCGGGCAATTTAAAGGATGAGTATATATCCGTTGAGCATCTTTTTCTTGGCCTTGTTGAAAAGCCGTCTAAAAGCGTTAAGGAATTGTTTGCCCGCTTTGCTATCGATAAAAACCGCTTTTTAACCGCGCTTAACGCCGTACGCGGCAACGCGCGCGTAACGAGCGACACGCCTGAAGATACGTACGACGCGCTGAAAAAATACGCGCAGGATCTGGTTGACCTGGCGGAAAAGCAAAAGCTTGACCCTGTGATAGGCCGGGATGAAGAGGTTCTCAACGTGATTCGTATCCTTTCCCGCAAGAGCAAGAACAACCCTGTGCTAATCGGCGAGCCGGGCGTGGGAAAAACGGCGATTGCGGAAGGGCTTGCCCAGCGTATAGTCCGGGGCGACGTACCCGCCGGCCTGCGCGAAAGGCGGATTTTTTCTCTGGATATGGGCGCGCTCATCGCTGGGGCGAAGTTCAGGGGCGAGTTTGAGGAGCGTTTAAAGGCTGTATTGAACGAAGTCAAAAAGAGCGACGGGCGCATCATCCTGTTTATTGACGAGCTGCATAATATCGTAGGCGCGGGCAGGACGGAGGGATCCATGGACGCGGGCAACCTTCTAAAACCTATGCTTGCCCGGGGCGAGCTGCATTGTATCGGCGCCACAACGCTCGACGAGTACAGAAAATATATTGAAAAAGACGCCGCCCTTTCCCGCCGCTTCCAGCCGGTTATGGTCAACGAGCCTACCGTAGAGGACACGGTTTCGATACTCCGCGGCTTGAAGGAAAGGTACGAGGTTTTTCACGGCGTTAAAATAAACGATAACGCGCTCATTGCGGCCGCCACGCTCTCGCACCGGTATATATCGGATCGTTTTCTGCCGGATAAGGCCATCGATCTCGTCGACGAGGCGTGCGCGCTGATACGTACCGAAATGGATTCCATGCCGAGCGAGCTGGACGCCATGCGCCGGCGCATCATGCAGCTTGAAATCGAGGAAGCGGCGTTGAAAAAGGAAAACGATAAGCTGTCCGCCGATCACCTTGAGCGCATACAAAAGGAATTGTCGGAGGAGAGATCCGTATATTCCGAGCTTAAGGCCAAATGGGAGAACGAAAAGGATTCCATTAAAAACGTCCAGCGCCTCCGGGAAGAAATTGAGCGGGTTAACGCCCAGATGGAAAAGGCGGAGCGAGAATATGACTTAAACCACGCGGCGCAGCTTAAATACGGCGCGCTGCCCGGCTTGATGCGCGAACTTGAGGAGGCGGAACGGCACAATACGGGCAAGGCCAGCGGGCTTTTGCGCGACAGGGTTACGGAAGAGGAGATAGCGCGTATTGTTGGCCGCTGGACCGGCATACCCGTATCAAAGTTGATGGAAGGCGAGCGTGAGAAGCTTTTGCAGCTTGCCGAAATCCTGCATGAACGCGTTGTCGGGCAGGACGAGGCTGTCCAGACCGTATGCGACGCGATATTGCGCACAAGGGCCGGGTTAAAAGATCCCAACAGGCCCATCGGCAGCTTTCTGTTTCTGGGCCCTACCGGCGTAGGTAAAACGGAGCTGGCGAAGGCGCTGGCGGAAGCGCTGTTTGACGATGAGCGAAACCTTGTAAGGATAGACATGAGCGAATATATGGAGAAGCACGCGGTATCGCGACTTATTGGCGCTCCTCCGGGATACGTGGGTTACGACGAGGGCGGCCAGCTTACAGAGGCCGTTCGGCGCAAGCCTTATTGCGTGGTGCTTTTCGACGAGATTGAAAAGGCGCATCCCGACGTATTCAACGTGCTGCTTCAAGTGCTTGACGATGGGCGCATTACGGATTCACAGGGGCGGACGGTGGATTTTAAAAACACCGTAATTATCCTAACCTCCAACTTGGGATCAACGTTTATACTGGAAGGCATAGAGAACGGCCGCATCAGCGACGACGCGCGCGGCAAGGTGGAGGAAATGCTCAAGGCTCAGTTCCGTCCGGAATTTTTAAACCGGATAGATGATATTGTGTTTTATAAGCCGCTTGCGCGCGAGGAGATTTATAGGATAACCGACCTGCTTTTGGCCGATATACGCCGCCGCCTCAAGGAAAAGCGATTGGACGTGGAGCTTACCGAGGCCGCCAAAAGGTACATCGCGGACGCGGGGTACTCTCCGCAATACGGTGCGCGTCCTCTGAAGCGGTTGTTAGCCGGGAAGCTTGAAACGCTGCTTGCCCGCAGCATCATACAAAGCGACCCTGAGCCGGATACCGTTTTTATGGTTGATGAGAGCAGCGGCGAGCTGATCATAACGGAGAAATAGGCTAACAAGATAAACGATACTATGAAGGGCGGCTCAATGCCGCCCAAAATTATTTGAATCCTGGATGCTCGTTGAAGCGGCAGGGCTTTACGCATGACCGACGGCATGCGTAAAGCGGGCTTAACACTCTGCTCAGCAAATCCGCATGGGGCGTTGAATGGGCGAATGGGGCAATATCTTTGCATAGTTTACTTACAGGGACGCATATCTCAATATTTACATTTTGTTTCTTATACTCTGTATTATGTTTCGTACACATCAATCCGAATTTGCATTTGGCGCTTTTATGTTATCCACGTATTAAGAAGTGAGAAAACTTTCTTCCCGAAAACTTTGGCAAAATTACCCACTGCGGTGTTGTAGGCAGTGAACGGTATCTGCTTCATTTTTTCCTCAATTAATGCCTTTCTTCCTCTGTTACCCGTACATGATTTGCACGTTCCGTTTTCGGCTTTCCATTCGCATTTCTCACAATCTGCTTATCCTTGAGTTGCAGATAATAGCACATAAGGATAATTGCCTGCCACCGTTCCAATAGGCACAACAAGGCTTTTGCTAATTTCTCGCTGTCAACAAAGATTTTCTGCACTTCACTGCAAATGCAGTCGGCTTGTCCTGCAAGGCAAAGTATTCGTCTATGCTGTGGGGCGCAAAGAAGCATTCTCTTGCAAGTATTCAAGGTAATTTCATGCTTCATCTTGCGTTACCGCTCTCTGTAATAGTAACAGGCTTCATTGTGCAAGAACAATTAAACGAAAAGCTGCTTATGGCTGTTTTTAAGTTGCGAATTGACTATCAGCTGACGCGTAAATAGCAAAGCCAAAAATAGCTCTCAAGGATTAACTTCGCGCCCTTGACGACTGTTTCCGTCTTTAATGCCCACTAATCAAGAGGGCGCATACGGATAGACCGCTTGCGCCCTCTCTGAATTATGGGGGTTCTTAGTGCATTAGAGGTTAATTTCCCTTTGATTTATGCGGCTTTGCAGACACAACAAAGGCATGGGTTTTATACTCATACCCTCATAATGGCGTTCTACTGCGTAACATGGTCTATGCTATCAATGAATAAAAATACCCATTTTGTCATAGAATAATTAAGTAATTTTTCAAACTATAATTGAGTAAATTTACTTATTTATAGATTCAATATTAAGGGATTATATGATAGAATGGAGGTGACAACATTTGTGGAAGGTTATGGAATTATGTTAGATTTTAATCCGAGAGAATATAGTATTCGAGAATTGTATGATTCCTATAAACGTGGGGAGACTATTCTTTCCCCTAAATTTCAAAGGCGTCCTGTATGGGATTACAAAGCAAAATCATATTTAATTGATTCAATTGTCGGAGGTTTTCCTATTCCGCGTATTTTTATTCGTGAAAGTACAAATTTGGATATGAGCGCCAAAAGGGAAATTGTAGATGGGCAACAACGATTAAAGACTATCTTTGATTTTTTAAATGACGGTTTCAAAATTAGTAAAGTTCACAGTGTGGAGTATGGAAATAAAACTTATAGTGAACTTTCAGATGATATTCAACGGGATTTTTTAAAATATCCCATTTCAGCTGTTCTTCTAATAGATTTAGATGATAATGCAATATTTGATATATTTGCAAGATTAAATACTTATTCTGTTAAACTAAATAATCAAGAACTTTTAAATTCACAATTTTTTGGAGTTTATAAGCGCTTGGTTTATGATTTGGCACGTGAATATAGACCTTTTTGGGTAGAATCAGGTATTCTAACTGAAAAGGGAATATCTAGAATGGATGATGCTAAATTAGTCTCTGATTTACTTGCTGCTATTGTTAAAAATAAAATTGAATCAAATAGCTTTGAACAGAGTAAAAAATTATATGCACAGTATGATGAAGAATTTGCAGAAGCAAAAGTGATTCAACGGAATTTTACCCAGACGTTAGATTTATTTAGTAAAGTATATGGGCAGAATTTTTCAGAAACAGCTTTTAATAAGTTACCACTGTTTTATAGTACTTTTTTGGCCTTATATCATATGAACTATCCATTGTCTATGTTTGGAAATATTAATTGGAAAATTTCAGATAAGGATTTGCCCAAAATAAAGACTGTTTTAGATGACATAAATATGCTGATATCAGAAGAAAATGAACTAACCAATGATGAAGAAGCCTTCGTTTTTACGTTGAAGAAAAATACAACAACACCTGATGTGCGAATGAAGCGTTGCAAGTTTATTGTCAATAAACTAAATGAATTTTTAAGGTATTAAAATGACTATATCTGAGATATTAATAGGCATGGAAAAACAATGTGATTTGTCTATATCGAGTATTGTTTCTGTTAATAAACCACAATATTTAGAAACAGATGAAACAAAAAATATTCGAGATATGGTAGTAAAGCAGTCTTTTGTAAGTGTTTTTACAGAATGGGAACACTTTTTGGAAAATTCAACTATTGCGTATGCTCTTGGTGAAAGTAGTGTAAAAGGTTACTCTTTAACGCGCTATATTCTTCCAAGGGATGAGGAACATGCAAACCAATTAATTAAGGGAACATCTGCATATCCAGACTGGTCAAAAATCGAGGTTGTAGTAAAATTAACAGAATCTTGTTTTGAAGCTGGGAAACCATTTAAAGAGGCTCTTCAGGGCTTTTTATCTAAATACAAAGAGATGAAAAAAGTAAGAAATCTTATTGTACATAATTCATTAAAAAGTGCGGACGAGTTTAACTCATTGGTTAGAACAGCTTTAAGAGCTTCAAGTGTTGGAATTTCCGCAACAGAATTTCTATTATCTAAAAAGAATAACAATCCGTTTTTCTATGAAATATATATTACTCATTTAAGGAATGCGGCAAAAATAATAGCGGAATATGAGCCTATTATAACTTAAATAACTTGATTTGTATATTTTCTTTTATTCATTAAGGGAGAACCATTTGGAATCATATAAGTTCTCCCTTAGTAGCACCCTGTTTGTAAGCGTTAATAATAAGTTGTCGTGAATACTTCCTTATCACTGTAGAATCACAATTGTTTTAGTGACTATTAGTAAGCCTGAGGGCGGCGCTTTTTGCCCTGAGCGTTTAAATATTATTTCGCTTCCTTAATAGTAAATTTTCTCTAAATACCGCGTTTAACGGACGTCAAAATATTAAATGCAAATCAATTAACATAAGAATTTAAAGCTGTGTTCACTTAAATCGCTTAAAGCAAAAGATAAAATCGCGCAACAAGTATATACAACAGTATTCTATGCAAAGCACAATGCAGCGTGAGTGAATAAAATTTTTGTATCACAACGGCCGTAAAACGAACGAAGCCGCCTGGTTAACCAGACGGCTTCATTTGGCTGATGTCGGTTATAACCACATGAGGTTTACCTTCTCTTTATACTAGATCTTCTGCGTACGATAAGGCCGATACCTCCGCCGGCCACTGTTAACGCGCCTACGATAATCAGGCTTGGGCCGCCGGCCTTTGGAGGATCTTCCGGCGTAGGCGTGGGCTGCCCCGGCGTGGGCGTGGGCTGCTCCGGCGTAGGCGTGGGCTGCTCCGGCGTAGGCGTGGGCTCAACATTTTGTGTGAACCTGGCGGTTAAATCGTATCTGCCCGCTTCGAGAACTGTTTCTGCATCGCTTGAAAACAGATTCCCCTCTTCGTCGTACCAGCCCAGGAATTCCTCCCCATCAGCCGGATAGGCATAGATCGTAAGTTGGCCGGCAAATGGTTTATGCGCGCCAATGTAACCGTATCCTTCGGCAGTGAGGGTTCCGGGCATTAATCCCATCGTTCTCGAATTAACCTTTATTGAAGTTAATGGATTGTCCCTTAAATCAAGCACTTCTAAATAATGTTGTTCGGTTAAATCAATGCTCGTAAGCTTATTATCATTTACTAGTACCTGCGAAATTCTACTGCTACCGCTCAGGTTCAATTCAACCATTCCATTGCCGCGTGCATAAATATACTCAAGGTTGGGATTGTCAGAAACGTCAACTTTTTTTAAAGAATTGCCGTTTATACTTAAGACCCATAATTTTGAGAATCCGCTAAAATCAATATTCCCGGTTAATCCCACGCCGCAATCATCTGATAGCAAGCCGCGATCCATTCCGAACATTTGCGGATAGCTTAAGTTCTCGTAGTTTACAAAAACAATTTTGGAAATAATAGTATTTGCATCCTGCGGGTTATACATAGGATTAAGCTTGTATCCGTTTTTAACCCCATCGGCGTCCTTCTGTTCTAAAAATTCGATTACTGTTCGGTATTCAGGTTCATATGCAGAATCTGGAATTTCATAGTCGTCGCCTATGGGCGGATCCATTGGCGCTTCGGGTATTGGCTCCCCCTCCTTAACAAATCGGGCTTCCAGCGTATATGGATCGAGATAATAAACGCTTAGCTTAGCATATCTTGATATAATTATACCATTGTGATTATACCATCCGTCAAAGATATAGCCTTCGTTTGGGGTTGCGATTAAATCTACCTGTCCCTGATCGTTATTGCTGTCAAAGTATCGTGTAAATCCTACGGTACCGCCTGCCCCTATTCTTGCTGTATCGACTCCACCGGTTCTTGGGTTATGAATGAATTTCAGTTCATTTACAGTGTTGCCAGTGTAACTCAGGTTGATAAGATTAGGGCAGCCGCTAACGTCCAGCGCCGTCAGTTGGTTATTGCGGCAATCAATTGTTTGTAGCAATGGGTGATTATTCAATCTAATAACATCCAGAGCACAATCGTAAATCATTAAATTCGTTAACACTTCACATCCGCTCAAACGGATTTCACTTAACGACGCATTATCCCAGCAAAGAGCGTCTTTTAACCCGGAACAGCCTGAAAGATTTAAAGCTCTTAAAAACGGAAGCTCTTGACAAAACAAAACAATTAACGATGTACATCCGCTTAAATTGATATGTGTTATATTGTTTCCGTTTAATCTAAGCATGCTAATCTTTTCACAGCCGCTTAAATCCATTTCACCGGTTAAGTTCTTATAATCATAACCAAAAATCCCCGTGAGCCTGCCGTCCGCGTTCCAGCTCGCGCCCCACGTACTGGGATCTTCCGCATTATAATTCGTGTTTACCTTAACGCCGTTCTTCACGCCGTTTTCATCTTCGATTTCTAAGAACGCGCTAAGCTTGGCCCTGTCGTTCTCATGATAATCCGTTAAAGGCAGCTCCGCATGCGCCTCCGGCGCGGCAAGGCTTGCAAGGCTGACAATGGACAACAGCATGATACAGGCAACCGCCACGCTTACGGCTTTTCGCCATATAGTCCTCATTACGCTTCCTCCTTTGTTATTCTTGTTCTTATTTAGTGGTATGTCCGTACTGAATTTTGATGTACAGACATGCATCATGTTTTCATTTTACATACCGAAAATTATATTGTCAACGGTTATTAAATATTTTTTAATATAAACGCTTTATAATATTTGGTCGTTTATCTTTTGTTATTCTTAGTCAATATATAAATTGTGCCGTCTTATATAAAGAAGAGGAATTTATGATGTATATCCATAAATCATATGCTGCGGATTTATTTTAGTTGAATACAAAAAACCAATGCGCATAGCATTGGCTAATTTTGTGCAAGGAACGAAATTATACCGCACGGGGTTGGCTTTACCGCCGGCTTTTTTGTCTATAAAATTTTTTACAGCTTCTTAAAGCAGCTCCAGCTCTATACGCGGGTTCTCCATTGAGCGCCTGTACAGCACAAATCTACGGCCAATGGCCTGAATGGGCTCCGCATCAAGCTTCTCCGCCAATATACCGGCCGCCTCACGCGCAGTAAGCTCCACGTTTTCAAGAACCGTAACCTTAATTAGCTCCCTGGCCTCCAACGCGTCGTCCAGCTGCGCGACAAGCGTATCCACGATTCCGTTTTTCCCAATCTGGCATATCGGCTGTATGCCGTTCGCCATAGCACGCAGCTGCGCCCGTTGTTTTCCCGTCATAAATTATCCCTCTCATTCTCATTCAACAAAATCAAATTCCCACTCGCCCATACGCACCGTGCTCTCCTCGTCGGCGCCCGCCTCACGCAGAGCCTGTATAATCCCCTCGCGGATTAGGTATTGCTGGAAGCGGCGCATGGACGCCTCATCAGAGGCATAGGTAGTATCCAGGATATAATCTACAGCCCCGCCCGTTACAATAAAAGCGCCGTCGTCGCTTCTTTTTATATCAAAGCCCGGCTCATATTGCGGGCCGTCCACGATGTCGTCCTCCTCATACTCAAAGGTCTTGGGCAGCGTGGCGAGGACTTTCACCACCTCGTCAACAAGGGCGCCGAACCCGCTCCCCGTGGCAGCTGATACGGGGAAAACCTTTGTGTTTTCGCCCTCTATCGCTTTAAGGAGCATTCCAAGGTTATCATCCGCTCCCGTTATATCCATTTTGTTGGCGGCGATAAGCTGGGGCAGCTCATACAGCCGCTCGCTGTATTTCCTCAGCTCCTCATTTAACTGGCGGTAGTCCTCAACCGGATCGCGCCCCTCGCAGCCCGAAATATCCAGCACATGCACGAGCATGCGGGTGCGTTCCACATGCCGCAAAAAGTCATGGCCAAGCCCCGCGCCGTCCGCCGCCCCCTCGATAAGCCCGGGTATATCCGCCAGCACGAATGCCGCGTCATACCGCTTAACAACGCCCAGATTTGGAGTTAAGGTCGTAAAGTGGTAGTTCGCTATCTTCGGCTTGGCGCTCGTAAGCACGGATAATATGGTCGATTTTCCCACGTTGGGCAGGCCAATAAGCCCGACGTCCGCGATGGTTTTTAGCTCCAGCTCCACCTCATGCTCAACGGTTTTCTGCCCCGGCTGCGCAAACCTTGGGGACTGCCGGGTCGGCGTCGCGAAACGCGCGTTCCCTTTACCGCCGCGCCCGCCAAAAAGCACGGTTTTCGTTTTCCCAGGGCGGTTCATATCCGCCACAATGCGGTTTGTTTCCGTATCCCTTATCAGCGTGCCGACCGGTACATGCACGGTCAAGTCTTCCCCGCGCTTGCCTTTGGACATTTTCGCCTTGCCGTTTTCGCCGCGCTCAGCCCTGTAATGGCGCATAAAACGGAAATCAAGCAGCGTGCTCATGTTTTCATCCGCGATAAAAACTACGCTCCCGCCGTTGCCGCCGTCCCCTCCGTCGGGCCCGCCGCGGGCAACGTATTTTTCTCGGTGGAACGAGGCGCAGCCGTCCCCGCCGTCGCCGGCTTTAATAACAATCTTCGCTTTATCAACAAACTGCATTATACTAATTTATCATGGTGCGGGCGGTTTAATCGCCCTCCCAATCTCCTCCCTATTTATATAATCACCGCAATACGCGCTTATGGGGCATGCCGCGCATTTGGGGTTTCGCGCCGAACATACGCCCCGGCCATGGTAAATCAGCCAGTGGTGCGCTTTGGACCATTTGGCTTGCGGGATACTCTCCATCAGCTGCTTTTCCGTATTAAGTACGTCCTTGGCCGCTGCGAACCCGATACGGTTCGCAACCCTGAAAACATGCGTATCCACCGCTATCGCGTCGATGTTAAAGGCGTTTGATACAACCACATTGGCAGTTTTCCTGCCAACGCCGGGCAGTTCCATCAAAGCGTCCCTGTCGGCCGGAACCTCGCCGCCGTAATCCCTTGTCAGAATTTTGGCGGCGGCTATAATGTTTTTGCTTTTCGCCCTATACAGCCCGCACCCTTTAATATATCCGCAAAGCGTATCCTCATCCAGCCCGGCGAACGCCTCCGCCGTATGATAGACCGGGAATAAAGTCCTCGTGGTTTTGTTCACCTGCTTATCCGTGCATTGCGCGGAAAGCATGGTCGCTACCAAAAGCTCAAACGGGCTTGAAAACTCAAGGGCCGGTTTCGCCTCTGGGTATGCCTTTTCAAGCCCTTCGAGCGCGGCGCTGAGCCGTTCCCGCCTTGCGCGCTTATTTTCACGCATGTTACTCCTCCATAGTTTATCCATATATGGAACTACCATCTGATTATAAACGAGAAAGCCCTGCGGCGCAATAACGCTTCCTTCATGCGTTTTAAAGCGCGAAACCATGTTTCAGCCGCGTTTGATAACATCGTTATAGTATTTTTTAATAGCAAATAATATTCAAATGAGATGAGCAGTTATGAATATAGATAATATCCGCAGGCAGTGTGAGGTTTTGTACCGCCAGCCTCCGCAAAGCTGCGCGCTCTGCCAGGCCGCGCGCCTGTTTTTAGAAGGGGAAAGAGGCCGAAAGCTATCGCCCTCTTTGTATAAAGGCAACGCCCCAGGGCCAAGCTCAGCGCCGCCTAGGATCTTTTTTCGATGCTTGCTGCCGATTACCGCTTTGAACGTTACTCTGTTTTAGCTATCCGGCTAGCATCTGCAATAAAATATCCTCACCTGCTATTCTAAGGATGCCGCTTATTCATATTAGGATAAGGCTTTTACGCACAAGATGCCGCCCACTGCGGAGAACCTGCCCGTATTAAACCCGCGCATCAACGATCCGGAGGCTCAAAGGCTGTTTGATACGGGCGCTATGATTACCGCCAAAACCAAATTATTTAGCAAAATCATGCGGCGCAACGCAGACGCGCGGATTAAATAAGAAGCGGCGGGTTCGCCCGCGAGGTCATTGAGGTAGAGTGGTCCATACCCGAAATAAAGCTTTGGTGATATGCGGGAAACAAAGCGGAGCGCCGATCCGTCATTTTGGATTTATGAATGGAATAATTAGCCGGTTTAGCTGGACGCTGTTATGCTTAACAGGGCAATAACGGCTGAAAAGCCCATCCTGCGTGCCGGCGAATAGGGAGCTTGTTCGGTAACGCGTCATAAATAATCTTGAATTTATTACATAGCGAAACCCACAAACTTATATAAGCGGCGTCCGCTGCGGGACTTCTCCCTTTGCTTATTCGCCGCATCAGTTATTAACAATCTAAACGCATCCTCTTGACTGCATGAAATGAAATGCGTTTAAATTACCTGCCCCCCATCATATTTCCAAGCATCTGCGCGAGCATCATCGGGTTCATTCCATTCATGCCACCGCCGCCAGAACCTCCCATCTGCGACATCATTTGCATCAACTGCATGGGGTTTGCGCCCATATTGCCCATTCCCCCCATCGGCCCGCCGCCCATACCGCCTCCCATTCCGCCTCCCATGGGATTGCTGTTGGGGACGTTGTTCGTATTGCGGTTGCTCTGCGCGGGCGCGCTGTTTGTTTGCGGTTCGGCCCTTTTTACCGCCAGCGGCACGCCTATATGCTCCGCTATGCGTTCCCTTTCACCCAGCGCGATAAAAGGCTCCATAGCTTCTAAATACCGTCTGGCGTGCTCTAGCCCCTGTTCTCTGCGGATACGCTGCGCCAACTGCATAGCAGGCGACGGCGAAGCCGGATCCGATTGCTGCTGTTGTGCGAGTGGAACTGTATGTGGAGCGATCTTTTGCATATAAATGCCTCCCAACTCTTATTGCTATATTGTATGCCTGAATTGAAAGAAATGAACCTTACGGCCTTTTTAAGCATATGGATACATAGAGAAGCAATAGGAGGTTTCGGTTATGAAACGTGATCTTCGCAGCATGAAGGGCAGTGATATGCCGCAACAGCATGCCGGCATGCCAACCCAGGAAGAACTAGCGCGCATGGCTCAGAGCATCGATTCCAACACGGCTGGAAATATTCAAAATATCGTCAATCAATACAGCGGGAAAAGCGATAATGAACTTCTAAGTGAGCTTAAACGCGTTACCGGAGAACAGAAGAAGGCCGGTCAGCTTGACGATAACACGATGGAAAACGTAGCGAACCGACTGTCACCAATGCTTAACGCACAGCAACGGCAGCGCCTGCAGGATGTAATCCGGCAGCTAAAGGGCTGATTTACATTATCAGTCATAAGGCCGGCGGCAAATTGCCGCATGCTTTGCCGCCGGCCGCCAAAGAAGAGGGCTTCGCCCATTCTATTAAACGGTTTGCATATAAAATTAAAGAAGCAAACTGCGCGCACATGAAAAGCCGGGCGGTTGCGGCCACCCGTTATTCAGTACGAAATGTCCATGTCATTTTTGGGAGTTAAAATATGCAACTATGGAATACAATTATTTTATCCGGTTTAGCGCGTATGAGGCGGAGCCGGACTCCTCCCAACGGTCGCGCACGTTTGCATAATCGGCGGTTAGATTACGCCTTTACCGGAATATACAGCCATTTCAGGCCGGGAGTATATCCTTATACATCCGCATAACCGCGTTACCGGCGTTATTTTCGGCGCGTCAAATTTTTCAACCCACTTTCACAACGGTCATAAATTGGGTATAATAAACCGTAATGACAAGGGCGCGGGCGACGGCGGCTGCAATTGGCCTTATGCCTCCGCCGGCTTTCCTTGCCGGCCCTTCATAATATATTGTTAAAAGCCCCTCATACCTTGTGATATGAGGGCGTTAGCTGTTGCCGATAACGCAGTTTGCTGCTTTATTTGCGTAAAGGAGGATGTAAGAAATGCATATTATCGTTGGCCTTGGAAACCCCGGGCCGGATTATGCGCATACCCGCCATAATATGGGATATCTCGCGCTGGACATTCTGGCCGCCCGGCATCAGCTGGAATTCAGCAGAAAAAAATTCAAGGGCGTATGCGCCGAGGGGCATATCGGCGGAAAAAAAGCCCTGCTGTTGAAGCCGGAAACCTACATGAACCTTTCCGGATTAAGCGTGCTGGAGGCCTGTGGGTTTTATAAAACGGAACACAGCGAATTAATCGTAATATACGATGATGTGGATATCGCGTCGGGCTACATCCGCATACGCGAAAACGGGAGCGCGGGTACGCATAACGGTATGAGGGATATTATTTACCGGCTGGGATGGGATGATTTCCCTCGCGTTCGCATAGGCGTGGGCAAACCTGAATTGGGCGAGCTAAGGCATCACGTGCTTACTGTCCCCCCGATGCAAGAGCAGAAGATTCTGCTTGAGGCCTTAAAAAACGCGGCGCATGCCGCGGAACTGATAACCGCCGGCGAGGCCGCAAAGGCGCAAGCGCTGTATAACAAAAAGCCCACTAAGGAAAATTAACCCGTACGCGGAGGAACCGACTATGACGATGCACCCGCTGTTAACCATATTGCCCGGCTTGGGCGAATTTGAACGGCTCAAACGCTGCCTGCTGGCCGGGGAAGGCCCGGCCAGCGTATTCGGGCTGCCAGAGCCCCACCGCGCGCATGTTTTCGCGGGCATGTGCGCGCATACCGAGCGCGTCGCGCTTATTGTGGCCGCCTCCGAGCTGGCGGCCGGCCGCCTTGCGGACGAAATGAACGCGTACGGCATAAACGCGGTGCATTTCCCCGCGCGGGATATACCGCTTACGGGTAAAACCTACGCCAGCTCTTCAGGCGTTAACGCGCGGAGGGTTGCCGCGCTCACAAAGCTTTGTTCCGGCGAAAAGCTTGCGGTATGCGTCGGGGCGGAAGCGCTTCTTCAGCGCCTCGCCCCCCCGGAGGCGATTTGGGGCGCATGCTTCAAGCTGCAGGTCGGTCAAACAATCGAGCCTAGGCGCCTTCTAGAAGAGCTTATCGGCGCGGGCTATGAAGCTTGCGCACGCTGCGAGGGGCCGGGGCAGGTCTGTTTGCACGGCGGCAGGCTCGACGTATATCCCGCAGCCGAACACACGCCTTGCCGTATAGAGTTTTTTGACGATCAAATCGATACCATGCGCCTTTACGACCCCCTGTCGCAGCGCGCAACCGAGAATATACGGGAAATATTGATAACGCCCGCTACCGAAATGCCTTTGGACGTTGAATCAAGGGAGCGAGCACGGCGTATTGATGAGGACCCTGCATCGCCCGGGGCGCTGTCGCTGCTTCCTCTTTTTTATGAAGAAGCTTGTTATATCTGGGATTATATGCCTAATGGCTCGCTAATTCTTGTCGACGAGCCCGCGCGCGTTGAAGAGAGCGCCCAGGCCGCGCATACGGGCTTTTTGTCCAACCTATCGCAAATTCTAGCCGGCGGGCAGGGGCATGCCTGCCAGGGCGCGCTGCTTCTAGCGCCAACGGACGCCATCTCCCGGCTCGGCGAAGGGCAATGCGCTATGTTCTTCGCGCTTACGCGCACCTACGGCCTTATCCGACCGAAGGAATTATTCCGTTTTGAGGCAAGGCCTATCCCATCTTACCAATCCGGCGACGAGGCGCTTGCGGAGGATATAAAAAGCTACAAGAAGAGCGGGTATACAACCCTTGTGTACGCGGGCGCAAACGCGGAGCGTGTGCATGGGCGGCTTATGGATCTAAAAGCTGAAACCGCTATCGCTCAATCGCTTAAACGCGCGCCCGTGCGCGGCGAGTCGTTAACTGTGGGGGAATACCTGCCGCGCGGCTTTGAATACCCCGAAATTAAGTTTGCCCTCATTACGGAAAAAGAAATCTTCGGTACCGCGCGGAAAAAAGCGACGGAAAAAAAGAAAAGCCGCCCGCAAACGGTTTTTCTGGCGGATTTAAGTCCGGGTGATATGATAGTTCATGAGGCGCACGGAATAGGGCGCTTTACGGGCGTTGAGACATTAACGGTGGACGGAAAGACGCGGGATTACCTGAAAATCGACTACGCGGCTTCAGATAAGCTTTTTTTGCCCACGGATCAGCTGGATCGCGTTCAAAAATATGTAGGCGCGGACGGCAGTGAGCCGAAGCTGTCCCGCCTCGGCGGGAGCGAATGGCAAAAAACCGTATCCCGTGCGCGCGCGGGCGCAAAGGCGCTGGCGTTTGATCTGGTGCGGTTGTACGGGCTGCGTTCCAAGCGAAAGGGTTTTCGCTTTTCACAGGATACACCGTGGCAGCGGCAGATGGAGGCCGCCTTCCCCTATGAGGAAACGCCCGATCAGCTTACGTGTATTGAAGAAATTAAGGCGGATATGCAGAGCGACAGGGTTATGGACCGCCTCCTTTGCGGCGACGTGGGGTATGGAAAAACCGAGGTGGCGCTGCGTGCCGCTTTTAAGGCAGCTATGGACGGCAAGCAGGCCGCGTTTTTGGTACCTACCACCATATTGGCGCAGCAGCATTACAACACCCTGGCCGCCCGCTTTGCCGGCTTCCCCATAGAGGTCGAGCTTTTATCCCGGTTCAAAACGCCTGCCGAGCAGCGGCGGATTATCGAGCGGCTTGCGCTTGGGCGCGTGGACGTCATCGTAGGAACGCACAAATTGCTGGGAGCCAAAGTGCGTTTTCATGATCTCGGCCTGTTGGTTGTCGATGAGGAGCAGCGCTTTGGCGTAGGGCATAAGGAGCTGATCAAAAACATGAAAACCAGCGTGGACGTCCTCACGCTCTCAGCCACGCCAATCCCCCGCACGCTGCATATGTCCATGACCGGCATACGCGATATGTCCGTAATCGAAACCCCGCCTGAACAGCGTTATCCCGTTCAAACTTTTGTAACCGAATACTCCGGCCCCGTCATCCGGGAAGCCATCCTGCGTGAACTGGGAAGGGGCGGACAGGTTTATTTTGTGTATAACCGCGTAAAAAACATGGATTCGTTTGCTCAGCGTTTGTCCGAGTTGATACCCGAAGCGCGCATAGTCTCCGCACATGGGCAGATGCCGGAGCGCAAGCTTGAAAAAACCATGCTGGATTTTATGAACGGGGAGTATGACGTGCTGCTTTGCAGTACGATAATTGAAAGCGGGCTGGATATCCCTAACGTGAATACCATTGTCGTATATGACGCGGACTATATGGGGCTCTCTCAGCTATACCAGCTCCGCGGGCGCGTTGGGCGGGGCTCCCGCTTGGGGTACGCTTACCTGACCTTCATGCGTGACAAGGTGCTGACCGAGGTTGCGGAAAAGCGGCTGAGCGCGATACGTGATTTTACGCAGTTTGGCTCCGGGTTCCGCGTCGCCATGCGCGATTTGGAAATCCGCGGCGCAGGCAATTTGCTTGGCCCGGAACAGCACGGGCATATGGCCGAGGTGGGCTATGACTTATACTGCAAGCTCATGGATGAGGCGCTAAAGGAGGCCCGCGGCGAACCGCGCGAGCTTGAGGTGGATACGGTTATGGAAGTCCCGCTGGACGCGCATATCTCCCCCGCTTATATTCCTGCCCAGTCCGACCGTCTTTCCATGTATAAGCGCATCGCTTCCGTTACAGGCGCGGAGGATATGGCGGACGTACAGGATGAGCTTATCGACAGGTACGGCGATATTCCAGAACCCGTGCAGAGGCTTTTGGATGTAGCGCTGCTAAAGGCCGCCGCTAAACTGGCTTATATCACGCGCATACGGATTAAAGAAGGGGAAGCCCGGCTTTATTTCCATCCCGAGGCTGAAATTGATCCTTCCGCTCTCATTGAGGCGGCAAACGGGATAGAAGGCGCCAGGCTGTATACCGGCGACTCCCCTCTTTTGATGATACTGCGTAAGCAAACCTCCGCAGAGGAAATGTTCAGACTGCTGTTCCCCATCGTCAAGGGGCTTATCGGCGGTGATAAGATATAACACACCCGTGTGCAAAATTACCGCGAAAAAAGGTGTTGGCAATATTAGATTTATATATTGTAATAAATTCACTTATATTTATATATTACTATTCGTGGCTATATAAACCGAGTGCCGATCCCTCCTCGTCCAATATGCGTCTATACTTTCCTTTTCCCATCTGCTTTATCTTATCTCTATAAAATAAGCATCCGGTTTGTCTGGGGTTGATAGTTTTAAGTGGGAACATTGAATATCATATGCTTCGCTTGGCTTATTGCTAGTTAAAATTGAGTAGAAAAAGACGAACTCTATTCTCGTTGGGTTTTGAGCACGACGCGCCGGCTCCTCTAACGCCGTTGTAAAAATACATTCCCGGTTCCAAACCCACGTACCCAAAGTCATATCGCCTTTATAGCCGCATTCGCATATAACGGAACATTAATAAATAACTGTACCAGGTATCTTATCCAATTTTAACACCCCTTTTTTGTCATCAAACCATCTAAACATCAATTCACTTAATATCCTATTTTACCTTTATGTTATATAAAAACATAAAAACATATCGTTTATTTATAAAGCACAGCTATCCTCTTATAAATTATACAGTGACCGAAAAAAGCCCTGAAACGTGTTTCAGGGCTTTTTTAGCACTATTTTTTCGTTCTTTTACATGGTTTTGATGATATCTACGATTTCAGAGCCGATGCGCTTTTGCGCCTCGCCCGTGGACGCGCCGATATGCGGAGTGCTCGATACGCGCGGGTGGCTGTACAACGCCGCGTTTTTAGCCGGTTCCTCATTAAACACGTCCAGCCCGGCGCCGCGTACCTTGCCGCTGTTAAGCGCGTCAAGCAGCGCGGCCTCGTCGACATTGTTGCCGCGAGAGGTGTTGATGATTACAACCCCGTCCTTCATGGCAGCGATACTCTCTGCGTTGATGAGCGGCTTGCCGTCGATGCTGGGGGTATGGAGCGAAATAATATCTGAGTTATTGAGCACTTCAGCCAGCTCGGCATAGCGCATGGACTCATTTTCAAGCTCGGGTATCCGGTAGATATCGTACGCCAGCACCTTCATGCCCAGCGCCTGTGCCTTGCGGCCCAGAGACTGGCCGATGCGGCCGTAGCCGATGATGCCCAGCGTCCTGCCGGCAAGCTCAAAGCCCTTATACGCTTTTTTCTCCCATTTGCCCTCGCGCATGGTGTAACCCGCCGCGCTGATAAAGCGGGCGACCGAGAACATATGCGCTATCGCCAGCTCCGCGACCGAATCCGAGCTTGCTTTGGGTGTGTTTTTAACGGCAATCCCGTTCGCCTCCGCATATTCGACGTCGATGTTGTCAACGCCAACGCCCGCACGGATGATCAGCTTGAGCCTACCGCCCTCCTTGGCCGCGTCGATAATCGGCTTTCGAACCTTCGTTGCCGAGCGAACAACCAGCACATCAAAGCCTTTCACCTGCTGAGCCAGCTCCTGCGGCTCATAAAACTGCTCTACCACCTCATGGCCCATCCCCGTGAGCGCCACAACGGCGGATTTATCAAGACCGTCGCTTGCTAAAATACGCATTTTGCTTTTTCTCCTTTTATAATGTTAAGCGTTTGCCAGCTCAAATTTCTTCATGAAATCAACGAGATACTCCACCCCTTCATAGGGCATGGCGTTGTATATGGACGCGCGCAGCCCCCCCGTGGAGCGGTGGGCCTTGAGGTTGCTCATGCCCGCGGCGGCGCTCTCTTTTACGAACTTCGCGTCCATCTCCTCGCTGCCCGCCGTGAAGCGCACGTTCATCATGGAACGAGACTGAGGCTCAATCGCGCAAGTGAACAGCCTGGATTGATCGATATAATCATAAAGAAGCTTCGCTTTTTTCCGGTTGCGGGCGGCCATCTCCTCCAGGCCGCCTATTTTCTTGAGCCATTCCACAACCAGTTTACAGATATAGATGGACCAGCACGGGGGCGTGTTGTACATCGAATTGTTCTTTGCCATGATGGAATAGTCCATCATTACCGGCGTAAACGGCATGGGCTCTCCCAGAAGATCCTCGCGGATAATAACGATAGTAAGCCCGGCGGGCGCAACGTTTTTCTGAGCCCCGGCGTAAATCAATCCGAACCTAGAAACATCCACCGGCTCGCTCATGATGCATGAGGACATATCCGCTACCAGGGGTACATCGCCCGTATCGGGTATATAGTTGAACGTGGAGCCGTAAATCGTGTTGTTATAGCAGATATGTACATAATCCGCTTGTGGATCTAGCTTAAGCTCGTTTTGCGCGGGTATGCGGCTGAACTTTTCATCCTTTGTGGAGCCGGCGATATTCACAGCGCCGTATTTCTTCGCTTCCTCAGCGGCCTTGGAAGAAAAACTGCCGGTCAAAATATAATCGGCCTTTTTATTCTTGTTCATTAAATTCATGGGAACCATGGCGAACTGAAGCGACGCTCCGCCCTGCAGGAACAGCACCTTGTAGTTATCCGGTATGTTCATTACCTCGCGCAAAACTTTTTCCGCGGATACGATAATATCATCGTATGCCTTGGAGCGATGGCTCATCTCCATTACGCACATGCCGGAGCCACGGTAGTTCATCATCTGGTCCCTGGCTTCCTCAAGCACCTCAAGGGGAAGCATGGAGGGGCCGGCGGAAAAGTTATAGATCCTGTCGTAAGCCATTGTGAATTCTCCTGTTCTGTCTTTTAATATTCAAACGCTTGCAGCGCTACGGAAAATAAATTTCGCGCCCCATACGCCCCGGCGCCGCGAACGGGGCGTAACGGAATAAAGGCGCTTTGCGGCCGGCAAAGCGGTCGTTTTCATACGCTAAACCGACTTGCAAACCGCAAAGCGCGTCCGGACACTCGTATTATAAACAAATTAATCCTGCTTATCAACCGTTTTAAATGGTTTCTCACTGTATATTTTTCGGTAAAAAAAGTGAAAATATACTGGATCTGCAGCCGGATAGAGGTGTATAATGAAATCTGGTATTCATATCAAATATGCATTCTGAGGTGCGGACATGAGTAATTTCGTCAACCAATTCTCCGAGATAGGCAGGCTCAACACCGTGATGCTCCATCGCCCCGGCGTCGAGCTCGAGCAGCTGATACCGGAATATCTTGAGCGCATGCTTGCTGAGGATACCCCGCATGTTCCGACCGCGCAAAAGGAGCACGACGGGTTTAAAAATATACTCGAAAGCCATGGCGTAAACGTTTTGTATCTCGAGGATCTGTTTGTTGCGGTAATGGAAAGCGAAACGCGGCGCAAAGAGTTCATCCGTGATTATCTAGCCGCTGCGCGCGTGCAGGGCGAATCGTTAAAGGAAGCGGTTCTCCAATACCTTTCGGGCAAAAGCGCGAAGGAGCTTTTTTACGCTGTTTGCCGCGGAGTAGTTCGGGACGAGCTGCGTGAAAACGCTCCCAGCTCCCTACAGTTTCTTGTTAACGATCCCTATCCCTTTGTCATCGACCCGATCCCAAATCTATACTTTACGCGGGATATCAGTATTTGCATAGGCAACGGCATGATCATAAGCTCAATGAGCATGGCCTCAAGAACCCGTGAAACCGTGCTGATGCGTTATGTACATCGCTATCATCCGCTTTTTACACAAAAGCCCGTACCGCTATGGTATGATTACGAGCTTGGCTATAACGTCGAGGGCGGTGACGTGCTGATTTTGTCGGATAAAACGCTCGCTATCGGGTGCAGCCAGCGGACCGGCGCGGCCGCCATTGAATGCATCGCCGGCAACGTGCTGAGGAACGGGTATGAACGCGTGCTTGTGTTCGACCTTCCCAAAGAGCGTCAGTGCATGCATCTTGACGTATTGTTTACAATGGTGGATTACGACGCGTTTCTGGTCAACCCGCTTATCAGCAGGAACCGCGTGCCTATCTATGAGCTAAAACTGCAAAACGGGCTGCTCCGCGCGGGCCGCGCCGGGGAAAGTACGGCAAGGGTGCTGGAGTGCGCCTTGGGCATACCGGCCGTCCGCTTCATTGAAGAAGGCGGCGGCAAGCCAATTTTGATGGAACGCGAGCATTGGAACATGGGCGCGAATTCGCTGGCTATCTCACCCGGCAATATCATCACCTACAACCGGAACGATTTTACGAACGAGCTTTTGGTTAAGGCCGGAATAAACGTGAACCCCCTTTGCGGCAGCGAGCTTTCACGCGGCCGGGGCGGCCCCCGCTGCATGAGCATGCCCATCAACAGGGGCGGTTGAGCTTAAACGCCCCTGGGGCTGCAAGGAATATAATTTCTTCTGTTCGGCCCAGCTATATATTTATAATAACGGCAAGACATACACCGTCTTGCCGCTTTTTTTAGCGTATTGTATTTAGTAATATTATCCCACACGTTTTAGTAAAAGTGCATATTGTGTAATTTAACGCCATCACTTATACGTTATGCGGCTTCAACAGCCGGCTTCCCTTACGGTAAACACCCGGCGCAATGTTTGCTGTTTCGCGACTAAAGAAACGGCTCGTATAAAAATTACGCCTAAAGCGTCGCAAGCCTATACCGTGAGCAACGATTTTCCCTGTCGTTATATCGAAGGAAAGTCAACATATTACCGCGCGTTTTTATGCATACTAAGCCCAAAAATGGAAGTCGAGGGGTTTTCTATGGTTTCTTTATGGCGCGCGGATACCGAGCCGGTTGTTTTTGGGCCGCTTGAAGAGGATATCAGCGTTGACGCGGCGATTATCGGCGGGGGGATGGCGGGCGTTTTGACCGCCTGGTTCCTGTCTCAGAAAGGGCTAAATACGGTAATAATTGAGGCGGATCATATCGGAGCGGGGGTTACGGGCGATACCACTGCCAAGGTTACGGCCCAGCACGGCCTGATTTACGATAAGCTGATTCGTCAGCACGGCAAGGAGGCGGCGCTACAATACGCGCGCTGGAACAGCCGGGCAGTCGGCATGTACCGCGATATTATCCATGCGGAAAATATTCAATGCGGCTGGCGGGAATGCCCGTCCTATGTGTATTCACAGGCGGATTCCGCGCAGCTTAGGGCGGAAACCGCAGCCGCGTGTTCTTTGGGGCTAAAGGCCGCGTTCACCGAGGATACGGAGCTCCCCTTCCCCATAGCCGGCGCGGTACGGTTCGATTCCCAGGCGCGCTTCCACCCGCTTGAGTTCCTTTATCATATCGGCCGCGGGCTGCGCGTGTACGATCAGACCCGCGTGATGGATGTGGTTGATAACACGGTAATAACAGCTAATGGCCGGGTCAAGGCGGAGCACGTGGTGTTCACGAGCCATTATCCCATAGTGGACGTTCCCGGTTACTATTTTATGCGGATGTATCAACAGCGTTCCTACGTTTTAGCGCTCGAGGGCGCTCGTGCCATTGAGGGCATGTATGTGGACGCGGATACCAACGGCCTCTCCTTCCGCAGCGCCGCGGACGGGCTGCTCCTGTTCGGCGGGTTTGATATCCGCACCGGGAAAAACCCCGACGGCGGCAAATATGAGCTTCTGCGCAAACGAGCGGCTAAGCTCTACCCCGGCTGCCGCGAAAAGTACGCGTGGTCCGCGCAGGACTGCCGGACGCTGGACGGCATACCCTATATCGGCCGTTACAGCGGCGCGCGCCCTAACTGGTATGTAGCCACGGGCTTTGACAAATGGGGCATGACAAGCTCCATGGCGGCGGCGGATATCATCAGCTCAATGATATTCGGCGTTGAGGATACATCGGCCGATGTATTTTCGCCGCAGAGATTCAAGCTTACCGCATCCGCAAAACGGTTTGGAGAGGAGGTCGGGGTGATTTCTTCGGCGCTCATCCGCCAAACGTTTACCATGCCCGGCGACAGAGCGCGAGACATCCGCCCGGGAAGCGGCGGTGTTGTCGAGTACGAGGGGCAGAAGGTTGGCGTTTATAAGGATAACGACGGGGAGATTTATGCTGTGCAGACAAAGTGCCCGCATCTCGGATGCCAGCTCCAGTGGAACGGCGACGACAAAACCTGGGAATGCCCCTGCCACGGCTCACGCTTTGACTACCAGGGCAATATCCTTAATTCCCCGGCGAGAAAGGGCCTGTAAAAGGCCCGCTTCGCGCCGCGCATACAATTTGCACAGCAACAATGCGCAATGCAATACCGCATAGTTGCTGAGCAAAGGGCGCGAAGATCGTATAAAAATATCTGCATTTCCCAAAAAACGCATTATCATAATTGTCTCCTCATTCTGAGAAAGGTGCCCGCCGCACAGGCGGGCGCCTTTTTTTCGATTACCCTTTATAATCCACTTCCGCTATGCGGTAGCAGATGGTTTCATAATAGCCCTCGAACG